>Ga0257119_1000062_pt1 | contig 132411 bp, 120 predicted proteins | sample SI112_200mmetaG_FD_190179 | JGI IMG/M metagenome (GOLD analysis project Ga0257119, IMG submission 190179) | Marine microbial communities from Saanich Inlet, British Columbia, Canada - SI112_200m | ecosystem: Environmental > Aquatic > Marine > Inlet | place: Canada: British Columbia | collected... | reverse complement strand
AGGTCACGGATTATTTTATCAAAACCTATGCTGAAGCATATCTGGGAATTCCAACGGTCAACCAGGTTCTTTTCGATTCCCTGCCTAAAAATGCCCAGGAAAAGATGCGACAGTTCTGGTCAGAGGCTAACCTTTCATCAGCCAAATGGATTGAAGAAAAAAACAACTCTGATATGGAAAAAATCAAGAAAGAAAGACCAGAGGTCGAATTTACAACATTTAGTGATCAGGAAATAGAAAAAATGAGAAATATTGCCGTGCCCAATTATTCCAATTTTTCAAAGATCGGCGGCAAAGATGCTCAACTCATTATGGACACCTTAATAAAAGATGTTTCAGATGCTAAAAAAGCACTTGGCATATAATATCATTTTTGACATTTTGAGATAAAATTGCTGAAAATCAAATTCCCTGGGAGTGTTGGTTTTGCATTCCCAGGGAAATCAACGTAAGGATTAACAATGAGTGCATATGAAAGTGCTCCTTTAAAAGTATTTTTTAGGAAAAGCTCCCATATTATCGGAGTGGTCATTAATGCCTTCGAAGTTGGAAGTCTAGTTGTTGGTGTAGGTGTGTTGTCTGCCCTTCTTATCATAAATGTCGTTGCCAGAGAATTAGGGCAAAGTATTTACTTTGCAGAAGAGATGTCTGAATTTCTGGTCATATTTACAACCTTTGTAGGGCTAAGTTACGGTGTCCGGAGAGCCCGCCATATCCGGATGGGTGCTTTTTTAGACCTCATGCCGGCATCTGTAGAAAAAGTGTTTACAATTATCATTTCTGCGGTTAGCGCAACGGTTATGTTTATTATGGCAAATGCTTCTTACCAATACTTGATTCACAGCCTTAATATGGGTCACACAACACCGGCCTTAAGGCTGCCCTACTGGATTTTTTATGTCATTGTACCCATCGGTTTTTTTATGGCTGGAATTCAATATATTCGGACTATTATCAAGAATTTCACAGAAAAAAAGACCTGGATGTCACCTGAGCAACAGAGTGAATATGATGAATAGGTCCGGTTTGCAGCTAACGAATATGTAACCAATACCTTTTTTTACCAGACAAAAACAATCCAAATGCTGTAAAGCTAACATTGGGTAAATATAAAAAGAACTTTAGAACTAGGAGAAAAGAGAATGGCCCTACTTAGCATTAGCATGATAATAATGCTGCTCTTTGGATTTCCCTTCATGGTGGTACTTTTGGGATCACTGATGTTGTATCTTACAGTCTATATGCCAGCATTCCAATTTCCTATTTTGGTGCAGCAGGTTTTAACGGGTGTCACCCCCTCTGCCATGGTCTGCATCCCAATGTTTATCTTGTCTGCAAACCTGATTACTTCGGGTAAATCTGCAGAAAAACTGATCCGTATGGTCCAATCCTTTGTCGGGCATATACCGGGCGGTTTGCCCATTACTGCAACAGCCAGTTGCACACTGTTTGGTGGTGTCTCCGGCTCTACCCAGGCAACGGTGGCAGCGATCGGTGGAACAATGCGCCCCATGCTGCTTAAGGCAGGATATCCGAGTTCCTTTACCATGGGATTGATCATTAATGCCAGCGATATTGCCTATCTTATTCCACCCAGTATCGGCTTTATTGTATATGGTGTTGCAACCAGTACCTCTATTGGTAAATTATTCCTTGCCGGCATCATTCCGGGCTTACTTATCCTATTTTTATTTTCACTATACTCCTATTTTTATTCAAAAATATTAAACATTGGGCAATACCCAAAAGCCAACTGGAAAGAAAGGATCCAGGCGCTTAAAGATGGGCTGCCGGTTATGGGGTTTCCGCTTGTCATCATCGGTGGCATCTATACCGGTATTTTCAGTCCTACTGAGGCTGCCGCTGCATCCGTTGCATATGCACTGATGCTGGAAGTGGGTTTATATAGGAGCCTGACAAAAGAAAAAATCGTGGACGCATTCCTGCAGACCGGTGTGATTACCGGGGTTGTGTTTGTGCTTGTAGGCGCAGGCCAGGCATTGTCTTGGATGCTGAGTTTTCTCAGAATACCCCAGGAAATTATGCCCATAATATTAGGTATCGATCCTTCAATGCTTAAGGTTACAGTTGTTGTCATAATTTCATATTTTGTTGCCTGTATGTTTTTGGACCCGATTGTTGCCATTTATGTTCTAAGTCCGATTTTCCACCCGTATGTTGCTGCAGCCGGAATCGATCCCGTACTTCTTGGAACACTGGTCTGCATTCAGGTGGCCATCGGTTCAGCAACGCCCCCATTTGGGTGTGATATATTCACGGCGCAACTGCTTTTCCGGCGACCTTATTTTGAAGTGATCGCCCATACGCCGCCGTTTATTTTAATCCTATTGCTGGTCACTGCGCTGCTGGTGATATTTCCGGATATAGCGCTATTTTTACCGAATACAGCTTTTATTAATTAAGCTCATTTTTTGGCTCAGGAAAGATGGTATGCTCAAATATATATGGCTTTTTCGATAGCCTGTATTTGAGCATAATTTATCATAACAAGGAAAAAGAATATGTTTTACCATACATGGCCCAAAGAAGAAATTGACCGCCGCTTGGAAAACTGTAGGACTAAAATGAAGGCCGAAGGCCTCTCCGGCATGGTGATAACCGATGAAAATAATGTGACCTATTTTACAGGTTTTCGTACCCATGCCCCATGGACCACATACACGAGAACAGCATGGTATTTTTTACCGCTCAAAGAAAAACCCGTTCTTTTGCTCCAGAATATGATGGCGCCTGATGCGATGCTGAGAACACAGGATTGTAAAATTCAAAGTTATCCAGGGCTCTATGGAACAAATCTTGAGACTGTAAAAAACATTATGGATTCCCATGGTATGGGAGAGGGAAATGTAGGCTGGGAATTAGGATATGAACAGCGGATAGGAATTCCATATCTTGAATATGAATCATTGCGGCGGATGATGGATCAATGTCAATTCGTTGATGGCAGTGACATCCTCTGGAGCCTTAGAACCGTTAAATCTAAAATTGAGATTGATTGCATAAGAAAAGCCTGTGATGCAACCAGTTTTGCTTTAGATAAGGTTTTCAATACGATGCATGAAGGGATGAAGGAAACACAGATCGTTAAAAATTTCTTCTCTTACATGATGGAGGCGGATGCAGACAAACCCGGGTTTGCCCTTATTGCGAGCGAGAAAGGTCATTATGACAGGATTAGCAATATCGGATCAGATCGAAGAATTAAAAAAGGGGATCTGGTCTGGGTGGATGGCGGCGCCCTTTATAATGGGTATTGGGCAGACTTTGGCCGTGCCGGTATCGTTGGGCCTGTTGATCAGGAAAGACAAGATTATCAGGCATGTGTTCATGAAGTAACGATGAAGGCGATAAGGGCGATCAAGCCTGGTATCACCGCAAGTGATCTGGCGGGCGCTTGTATTGACGCCCTTGTTGAGTATGGGTTTGATCCTTCATCATTTGACTGTGGTCGCTTGGGGCATGGAATGGGTATCATGAGTACGGAACCGCCCTCAATAACGCAACAGGATGAAACCGTTCTTCGCGAAGGCATGATCATTAATATAGAGCCTGGATTTGTTAAAGAAAATGGTGTTTTCAACATTGAAGAAAATGTTGTTGTTACCAAAGATGGCGCCAAGATTCTTTCAGGAGCAAAAAGAACTCTTTATGAGATAAAATGTTGAGAGAGGAGATAGACAGCCTTGGCAACCAAACCAATAGAAAATTTGTGCAATGCACTTGAAGATGAAATCATCGGATTAACCCGGGAACTGATAAGGATTCAAAGCACCACCCACAACGAAGAAAAAATCGTCAGGTTTATCAGCGAGAAAATGAAATCACTGGGTTATGATGAAGTGATGATTGATGATTTTGGAAATGTTGTCGGCCGTATTGGCAGTGGCGATACCAAAATTTTATTTGATTGCCACTGTGATACGGTGGAAGTCAACGATCCGGATGAGTGGCAAGCCGATCCTTTTGGTGGAGAAATAATTGATGGGAAGGTCTATGGGCGAGGTGCCGTGGACATGAAGGGGGCTATTGCTGCAGCTGTTTATGCCGGTTATGCCATAAAGAAGCTGTCACTTTGTGAAGGAAAAACCATTTATATTTCATGTTCAATTCTTGAGGAGGATGTGGAAGGCGAGGCGCTTCTTTATTTGTGTGAAAAAAATGATATTTCCCCTGATTTTGTGGTTATCTGTGAACCCAGCGCATTAAAACTGGCATTGGGGCACAGGGGCAGAGCCATGCTGACGATAACGACCCAGGGCGTTTCCTCTCACGGCAGTTCTCCTGAACTGGGTGTAAATGCAATCTATAAAACGAAGACTATTATAGGGCGTATTGAAGCACTCCAATCAAGCCTTGCAGCTGACAATAAATCAGGTTCCGTGACGTTGAGCCGCATAGAAAGCACAGCTGTTTCTCTTAATGCGGTTCCGGATCAATGCAAACTCTATCTTGACAGACGTCTCGAGGTCGGTGAAACCCAGACATCCGTGGCAAAAGAAATGGATGCCTTGATTGAAGGAACAGAAGCCATCTGGGAAATTTATGAAATAACAGATAAAACCTGGACCGGTAAATCCGTAAACTGCAGCGCCTTTTTTCTTCCATGGGAATTAAAAGAGGGTCACCTGCTAACCCGGTCAAGTATAAAAGCATTCAATGAGGCGATCGGAGGCGAACCTGCTTTATTTAAATGGAATTTTTCCACCAATGGTTTTGCCAGCGCCAGTAAAATGAAAATCCCCACCATCGGGATGGGTCCGGGCAACCCGGAATTGGCCCATTGTCGGGATGAATGTTGCGAGATATCTCAAATTGTCCAGGCTTTCAAATTTTACACATCAATCGTGAATCATTTATAAAAATAAACGTGTGATACATCGTGCCATTTCTAAACAAACTTTAAAATTAATGAAATACCAGATCAATATATAAAAAGGATTGAAAAAATGTCGAATCATATTGTCAATGCAGACCCTGAAATTGCAACCATCCTTGAACAGGAAGAAAAAAGACAAGAGACGGGTCTTGAACTGATTGCATCTGAAAATAGTGTCAGCCAGGCAGTTATGGATGTCCAGGGAAGCGTACTGACCAATAAATATGCGGAAGGTTACCCAAACAAAAGATATTATGGGGGCTGCACCTATGCAGATGCAGCTGAGACCCTGGCCATTGAAAGGGCCAAAGCTCTTTTTAAAGCAGAGTATATTAATGTTCAACCCCATTCGGGTTCACAGGCAAATATGGCTGCCCTGATGGCTGTGGTAGACCCAGGCGATACCATCCTTGGAATGGATCTTTCCCACGGGGGGCACCTGACCCATGGCAGCCCGGTGAATTTTTCAGGAAAACTGTATCGCTTTGTTCACTACGGCGTATCCAATAAAACCGGAACCATCGATTATGCACAGGTAGAACAATTGGCAAAAGACCATCAGCCAAAGGTAATTATTGCCGGGGCAAGCGCGTATCCCAGAATAATTGATTTTAATCGATTTGCTGAGATTGCTAAAAAATACAATGCTCTTTTGATAGTAGACATGGCCCATATAGCAGGCCTTGTTGCAACGGGACTTCACCCGTCACCGATCCCGGTTTCAGATATTGTTACCACAACCACCCATAAAACACTGAGAGGACCACGTGGGGGTATGATCCTGGCTAAATCAGGGTTTGAATCTAAATTGAACAGTTCAATATTTCCGGGGATACAGGGTGGACCCCTCATGCATGTGATTGCTGCAAAGGCAGTTGCATTCAGAGAAGCGCTTTCCGATACCTTCACGCGCTACCAGAAAAATGTTGTGGCCAATGCCGCTGCCATGGCTCTCGTTTTTATGGAAAATGGTGTTGATCTTGTTTCAGGAGGAACAGATAATCACCTTATTCTTCTGGACCTCACACGTCTCAATATTACTGGAAAAGATGCAGAAGACGTTTTAGGGCAAGCTGGAATAACCGTTAATAAAAATTCGATTCCCTTTGAAACAAGGAGCCCTTTTGTCACCAGCGGCATTCGAATTGGAACACCTGCAATCACATCCCGAGGGATAAAAGCTGCCCAGGCCGAAACCATTGCCGGACTCATTTCAGGGATATTAAAGAACCCCGGTGACGAGGCAATAATTCAAAAAACCAGGGCTACGGTCAAGGATCTATGTCAGGCATTCCCTCTTTACAAATAAGGAAGATTTACAATGAGTTTATTAAAACGCGGATTTGAAGTATCTGAATTTGAAATGCGGACCTTAAAGGCTCAAAAAATGATGACTGAGCATAAGCTTGATGCTATTTTTTTGACAACCGAGCCCAATGTCCGTTATTTTTCAGGTTTTTTTACACAATTTTGGGAAAGCCCCACCCGGCCCTGGTTTCTCATCGTTCCGTTAACGGGAAAACCCATTGCAGTTATTCCTGAAATAGGGGCAAGCGGCATGGCAGCCACCTGGATTGATGATATCCACACCTGGGCATCTCCAAATCCTGCAGATGACGGTATTTCACTTGTGGCAGATATACTGAACAATATTCCCTGTCGATATGGCCGTATTGGCGCAACACTGGGCATGGAATCCTATCTCAGAATGCCGTTTAATGACTTTATGGATCTATCTTCCCGCCTGAAGGATACGGCGTTCGTTGATATTGCCACACAGATTCATCGTCTGCGTTCTATAAAATCCAAAGCAGAAATCGAAAAAATCCGAAAGGCTTGTGAAATCGCACACATTGGGTTTGCCAATATCCCAGATCATGCCAGGATCGGCCAGACAGAACGTGATATTTGCAAACAGATGCGCATTGATATGCTTCATGCAGGTGCTGACATCATCAAGTATCTGATATCAGGGTCCGGGCCGGACGGATATGACAGTATCATCATGGGCCCGACAGACCGTCAACTGAATATGGGCGATGTACTGATTATTGACGTGGGTGCGGTTTATGACGGCTATTTTTCAGATTTTGATAGGAATTTTGCATTTGGTCGCCCCAGTGATGCTACTCTCAAAGCCTATACTGCTGTTTATGAAGCAACTGATGCGGGCTTTAAAGCGGCCCGGCCCGGAGCAACCACTTCGGATGTCTATACAGCCATGTGGTCCGTTATGGAACAGGCCGGAGCGCTTGGAAATGATGTGGGCCGTTTGGGCCATGGACTTGGGATTCAATTAACCGAATGGCCTTCCAACACAGCATCGGATAATACTCTGCTGGAGCCGGGTATGGTAATAACTCTGGAACCGGGAATGATGTATGCCCCAGGAAAGTCCATGGTTCACGAAGAAAATATTGTTATAACAAAAAATGGTGCTGAGTATCTGTCTGTCCGATGTCCACCGGAACTTACTATTATTGAATAGGAAAAGAGACTCCCATGACGACAAAACAAGAGTTTGAAGCTCTGGAGATCCATTTGAATTATTCAAAGAGCTCTCGTCCTGATAAAGTTCATATAGGACTGGTTCAACTTTCAACCGACCATTCACTTGAGGTGGACTGGACAAAGCTGAGCGGATCGTCTGCAATGGTTTTCAGCAGCCGGGTGTATTACTCCAGTGTCATGACGCCTAAAGCCCTTAATGACATTTCTCAGGGAATCACGGCTGCTGCCGATTTGATTGCAGTGGGGCTTCCAATGGATGTCATGGCGTTTGGATGTACTTCTGCTTCAATGGTGATTGGCAGCAAAAAAATTGAAGAATTATTGACGATTCATCATCCCGGCATTCCGGCAACCAATCCCTGGGCAGCAGCAAAAGCCGCTTTTCGACACCTGAATACCGAAAAAATTTCAATTTTTTCGCCCTATCCAACAGAAGTCAACTATCCGCTTTATCAGGAATTGCGTGCCGAAGGATTTGATATCCCGGCCATTGGTGCCCTGCGAATCCAAAATGACACGGATATTACAACTGTCTCCCTGGATTCCATGGTAAAGGGTGTAGAAAAAATCCTTGACCATGCAAAAACAGATGCCCTCTTTATGTCCTGTACAAATTTAAGAATTCTGGACCACCTTGAAAAACTTGAATCAATCTTTGATATTCCAATTATATGCAGCAACCAGGCGATGTTTTGGCATGCCATGACACTTGCAGGCAAACCACCGGATTGTAAAGGTTTTGGGCGTTTGTTTAACAACCAAAGTTACTGATTGGTTATGTTTAAAACGCATTCGATGAGATAAAAAAAATGAAATCAATAAGAAAAATTTTCAGGATAGGAACCGGCCCCTCAAGTAGCCATACCATGGGTCCTGAAAAAGCCGCCAGAATATTTAAAAAAAGATATCCAAGAGCCAGCGGATACAAAGTCTTCTTGTATGGTAGCCTTGCTGCTACAGGTAAGGGACACCTAACAGATGAAGCAATAAAAAAAATACTCGGGGAGCAGCTTGAGATTATATGGGAACCAATGAAAGAACTCCCATTTCATCCGAATGGATTGAAATTTTATGCGCTGAATGACAGTGGGTCCGGGTTCGGAAAAGCTACCTTTTACAGTACCGGGGGGGGTGCGATAACTGAGGAAGGGGCCACCATTTCTGGCAATACAGTCTATTCTTTAAATTCCCTAGAAGCGATATTATATCACTGCAAAATGCAAAATTTGGCCTTGTATGAATATGGTTATCAATGTGAAGGGAAATCGGTCCGGTCATACCTGGAGAAGGTCTGGAAAACAATGCGTCATGCGATTGATACCGGTCTTGAAAAAGAGGGCTACCTGCCAGGCAAACTGAAACTCAAAAGGAAGGCTAAAACTATTTTTCTCTATACGAAAAAAACGGATTCTCTTTTTTCAGCAAATGAACTCATATCAGCTTATGCCCTTTCGGTATCTGAGGAAAATGCCGGTGGCGGTGTCATCGTAACAGCCCCAACTTGTGGATCATGTGGTGTCCTTCCTGCTGTATTAAGATATCTTCAAATCGTTTTAAAGTGTGACGATCGAGTGATTTTGGATGCATTGGTTACAGCTGGCCTGATAGGAAATATTGTGAAACATAATGCCTCCATATCAGGTGCAGAAGCAGGATGCCAGGCGGAAATTGGGACTGCATGTGCCATGGCAGCAGCTGCTGCTGCACAAATTTTAGGCGGAAATCTAAACCAGATTGAATACGCAGCTGAGATAGGGATGGAACATCATTTAGGACTTACTTGTGACCCTATCTATGGCCTTGTTCAGGTTCCATGCATTGAACGGAATGCGTTTGCCGCAAACCGTGCATTAACCAGTGCTCGTTACTCTATAGCATTAGGTGGTGAGCATTATGTTTCTTTTGATGATGTCGTTCAGGTCATGTCCGAGACAGGGGATCATATGTCACCATTTTACAAAGAAACATCGACAGGAGGATTGGCAAAAATTTATCAAAATAAAAAGCATCCTCACAAATAAATAAAACGATGATATAGCAAATATTTTAAAATTATACTTTTTGGAGATGTATTTTGAATCTATTGTATTTGGTTCTGGTTGCAGCAGTTGGTGGAGTTGTAGTTACCTTACAAGGACAACTCATCGGCATTATAAACAAAAATGTAGGGATAGCTGAGAGTGTGTTCATCACTTACGGAGGGGGTGGGCTCATTATTGGAATTACCATGCTACTCTTGCGGGGTGGAAATCTTTCTTCACTGCAAAGCATTCCTAATTACGTTCTTTTAACCGGTCCTTTGGGCTTAGTAATAATCGCAGCCATCGGGTATAGTGTTCCTCGTCTTGGACTTGTGACCGCATTCACAATTATGGTTGCATCTCAGTTTATCATTGCTGCGGTCATTGATCATTTTGGTTTTTTAGGTGCAGACATACGCCAGATTAATATTTCTCGCCTGGTTGGTATCAGCGTTATGCTCCTTGGTATTTGGTTGACCATTAAATATCAATTTGAGTTCACTCAAGTATTATTATCCAATCCCTATCGATCATCGGTACAAAAATTATTAAGGATATTATATTGAGTATTCTGGGCAGGAAAAGCTTTCTAATTTTAGCTGAGACTTCATGTTCCAAAACGACTATAGTGTCATTATGGGGTAAGACCATTCATTGAAAAGGCGTTGACTTCTTCTTCCAGTACAGCCTGCAATCAAAATCAGGCTGGTGAATGCTTGTATTCATAGGGCTCAGTACAGATAAATTTTCAACAACCCCATATATTGTGTGTGACCTTTTTTCAGTTTTGAAATTTCAATTCAATTGAACCGCAAGCATCATTTCCGTCCAAAGCCCGCCTTTTACCGGATAATCCCGCATAAAGTTCAAATCCCTTAATTCATATGCCTCCCTATACTGATACCTGTTCAAGTTTTGCCAGGGCTTTTGTTCAGATATGCTTTTTATATCTTTGATTTGTTCAGACTACGTTTCACTGATGCTTTTTGAACTTTGGAGGGAATGCCGGTTAATAAAACCAGATCATGTAACAGGAAAAACTGCCACTTCAAGGGTTTTGGGAGATTTTTGAAAATTGACTCTACCTGTCCCATAAATTTATGGAACAGGTCATTTTCATTCTCTAAAGCAACAGACCCACATTCCCTGCTCCGCCTTATGGAATCAAACTTTGACAGTATTTTATGCACCCTTTCAAGGGGTGTTTTGCCTGAATTGTTTTCGCATTTGCGCGGTGTGATTGCCAGGAACAGCCAGAAGTCTTTAACTAAAATGCCAAGGGGGAATTTTCAGGATAGTGGTTTATCCCATTTTCTCAGAAGAGTTTGAAAAGTTCCGGCCGGGACAAGGAATCTTTGCCCTTGGAAAAATTTGTGATCCCCAAATTCTATTGACCAGGGTCATCGCATGTAACTTTTTATAAACACACCATACCCGTTCCGGGTGGCTTACCTTTCCATCGCTGGATGGAACTGGATGACAGGCTCTATGGTGGACACAACTTGTGGCGGAAAAACTCGGTACCCTCAAACAGTTCCCGCCACTTCACGTTTTGTCCACCAGAGCCTGTAACAACCCGTTCCAAAATGCTCAGTAAAGGCAAACCACCCAGAACTAGTTACTGTGCAGGTGACTACCATCATAAGAACTGTTTCCATTGCAAGGCAAGTATACTCAAAAAAGTGTAACCTATTGACCCTGTCATGTCGAATTGATATGGTCTATGTTTTAAAACCAACCCGATAGGAAATATGATATGGAAATACGGCCTGAAACCATTTTAGAACATTCTTACATCGGTGTTTTGGGAGTGGATAACCAGGGGATTATCCAATACATCAATCACAGGGCAGAACAATTGCTCGAATGCAGCAACTCCATGGGCTGTCCCTTGGAAAAAATTGATTCTTATATGGCAGGAAAGTTAGTCTCCTGTATTGAACAAGACAAAGAAAATCAAACATTTCATATCCAAAAATCCAAAGTCGCAATTGAAGTTTTGGTCTCACCTTTGACCTGTGACAATGGCTCAAAAGGAGCCGGCTGCTTCATGCGAACCATTGAAGACCTTGAAGCATCAGCCTTGAAACTGCCCAATATAAAAGAGATGCGCATGCAGTTTCAAACCCTTCTGGACCACAGTTATTATGGGATATACATCCTTGATCACCAGGGAATCGTTCTAAAGGTCAACGATGTTGCCGCAGGTCTCATCGGGGTTAAAAAAGAAGAAATGATAGGGACCCAAATTACTGATATTGTCAAAAATGGTATTGTTGATACTACCCTGACTCCCGCCATATTAAAATATAAAAAGCCATTGACCCGTCCGCTTTACGTCATTAAAAGCAATAAGTATATCATGGCATCGGGTATGCCTATATTTGATGAACAAGGTAAAATTTTATTTGTCGTTGTCATTGAACATGACATGACCATGGTAAAAGAGTTGAGAACCAGACTGGAACAAGTAGAACAGGTTGCCGACACCATTAAGAGTGAATTGTCTGATCGTAACCTTCTTGAATTGAAAAACAGTAAAATTATTGCCGACGCACCCGCAATGAACCAGGTGTTAACGGTACTGCTTAAACTGGCTAAAATGGATGCCTCTAATATTCTTATCACGGGTGAATCCGGCACAGGCAAAGGGCTTTTATCTAAATTTGTGCATCATAATGGTAACCGGAGAAACAAACCCTTTATATCCATTAATTGTGCTGCGCTCCCGGATATGCTCCTGGAAGCTGAATTGTTCGGGTATGAAAAAGGTGCCTTTACAGGGGCCTCTGATTCCGGTAAAGCCGGATTATTTGAACTGGCCAATCAGGGAACTATTTTTTTAGATGAAATCGGAGACCTGCCTTTTCCCGTTCAGGCCAAACTTCTCAAAGTTCTTGATGATGGAGAAATCAGAAGACTTGGGGGAACCCGTACCATCAAGGTGAACTGCATTGTCATTGCCGCAACCAACCGAAATCTTGAAAAGCTTGTTCAACAAAAAAAATTCCGGCAGGATCTGTATTTCCGACTCAATATTTTTCCGGTCCACATTCCGCCGTTAAGAAAGAGACGGGAAGATATATTGAAAATTTCAAATTTCTATTTGAAAAAATATAATAAAATTTATAAACAGAAAAAACGATTTTCAGAAAATTGTCTTGAGCAGATTCAGGCACATGACTTTCCAGGTAATGTACGTGAATTAAAAAATATTATTAAAAATGCAGTTGTGATAAAAGAAAAAGATGTTCTGGACAAAATCATTTCACCAGGCATAACCAGACAAAAATCCAGGCACAGCTCATCATTTGAAGACAGAAAATCAATGGTGTCCCAGGGACTTAACGAGGAATTGCTTGAGTTTGAACGCAAAAAACTTGAGAAAGCCATGGCCAGATTTGATTCAACCCGTGATTTAGCTAACCACCTCGGCATAAGCCAGTCCACAGTAGTTCGCAAGATGAAAAAACACGGGCTGTCCCTTGATTAGAGCCTTTTAAAAAAAAATCTTTCCAATAAATTTATTGTCCCATCTTTCGGGGTTTCAATTAAAAAATTTGTATTGACAAGCCATTGATATGTGATATATCAGATATCAGTATTCTGACAAATAATAAGGGAGAAAATAATCCAATGAAAATGACCACGGAAGAAGCCTTTATAAAAGTTCTACAGATGCATGGAATTGAACACGCCTTCGGCATTATTGGCTCAGCAATGATGCCGGTTTCTGACCTGTTTCCTAAAGCAGGCATCACTTTCTGGGATTGCGGGCATGAATACAGTGCCGGCATGATGGCGGACGGTTTTACCCGTGCCTCGGGCAAGATGTCCATGATGGTGGGCCAGAACGGCCCTGGTATCACCAACTTTGTTACGCCTGTGAAAACCGCCTATTGGAACCACACCCCCCTGCTTTTAATAACAGCACAGGCAGCAAACATGACCATGGGTCAGGGCGGTTTCCAGGAAGTTCCCCAGATGGCCCTGTTTAAGGATATGGTTGCCTATCAGGAAGAAGTTCTGCATCCATCCAGAATGGCTGAGGTTCTCAACCGGGTGATCATGAAAGCAAAACGCGCCTCTGCCCCTGCCCAGATCAATATTCCCCGTGACTTCTGGACCCAGGTGATCGACATTGAACTGCCCCCTATTGTAGATTTCGAGCTTCCGGCTGGTGGCGATGACGCCATAACCCGGGCAGCTGAGCTTTTGTCCAATGCCAAGTCTCCTGTCATCCTGAACGGCGGAGGCGTTGTAATCGGTGATGCAATCAAAGATTCAATGGCTTTGGCTGAACGCCTGGATGCCCCGGTCTGCTGCGGTTACCAGCACAATGATGCCTTCCCGGGCAGCCATCCGCTTTTCGCAGGTCCTTTGGGCTACAACGGGTCAAAAGCCGGAATGGAGTTGATTTCCAAAGCTGACGTTGTACTGGCCCTGGGAACAAGGCTGAATCCTTTTTCAACTCTGCCGGGTTACGGAATTGACTATTGGCCAAAAGATGCGGCCATCATTCAGGTTGATATCAACCCGGATCGTATCGGCCTTACCAAACCCGTTACAATTGGCATTGCAGGCGATGCTAAAAAGGTTGCCGCCTCCATTCTTGCCAGGCTGGCTGTTACTGCCGGGGACCCAGGCCGGGAAGAACGCAGGGCAGTCATAGAAAAAACCAAATCCAACTGGGCCCTGGAACTGGCTGCCATGGATCACGAACAAGATGATCCTGGAACCACCTGGAACGAACGTGCCCGCAATCGAGAGCCGGAAAAAATAACGGCACGCATGGCATGGCGCGTCATCAAAAAAGCACTTCCGGAAAATGTGATCATCTCCTCTGATATTGGAAATAATTGTGCAATCGGCAATGCTTACCCCACCTTTGAACAAGGCCGTAAATATCTGGCTCCCGGCATGTTCGGGCCATGTGGATATGGTTTTCCTTCAATCCTGGGTGCAAAAATATCGCAACCAGACATTCCTGTGGTTGGTTTTGCAGGTGACGGGGCCTTTGGGATCTCTATGAACGAAATGACAGCCTGCGGCCGTGATGAATGGCCCGCCATTACCATGATCATCTTTCGCAATTTTCAATGGGGCGCTGAAAAACGAAACACCACACTTTGGTACAATGATAATTTTGTTGGAACCGAACTGAGTCAGGATGTTTCCTATGCTGCCATAGCAAAGGCCTGTGGTGTAGAAGGTGTTCAGGCAACCACAATGGAGGTTCTGGCCCATAAGTTGAACACTGCCATAAGGCTACAGATGGAAGAAGGCAAGACCACTTTCATTGAGGTAATGACCAACCAGGAATTGGGAGAACCATTTCGTCGTGATGCCATGACAACACCTGTGGTTGTTGCAGGAATTAATAAAGCTGATATGACCCCCCAAAAAGGGGCTTAAAAAAAAGGGGAAAATTATGGAAACAAAAAAAAACTGGCTGGAATATGATGTCCAGGAAATGGTTGATGGAGACAAAGACTGCTTATGGCATCACTTAAAACCCCATAAATGTTTTGAGACCCAGGAACAGATGATCATTGTTGAAGGCAAAGGACTGGTTGTAAAGGATATCAGGGGCAGAGAATTTCTTGATGCAACCTCTGGCGGTGTCTGGAGCGTAATGGTCGGATATGGCCGTGATTCAATTGCCGAGGCAGTTTGCGAACAAATGAAAAAAATGAATTATTTTGCCGGGGCTTACGGCAATATACCTGCCATTAAATTTGCGAAAAAACTTTTGGAAAAACTGCCCAACCATGACAAAGTCTATTTTTCCAACTCAGGCTCAGAAGCCAATGAAAAAGCCTATAAAATTGTTCGGCAGGCCTCCAGAATCAATCCTGGGCGAAAAGGCAAATATAAAATAATGTACCGGGACCGGGATTACCATGGAACAACCATCGGTGCCATGAGTTCAAGCGGGCATGCCCAGCGAAAACACGATTTCGGTCCTTTTGTTGAAGGGTTTGTTGAATTTCCCCATTGTTCGTGTTACAGATGCCCCTATGATAAAACCTATGGAGAATGTAATATTGAGTGTGCCCGCAAGGTAGAAGACATCATCCTTAAAGAAGGGGCAGACACAATAGGCGGCCTGATTGTCGAGCCCATAACAGCAGGTGGTGGAATCTTAAGACCCGTGAAAGAATATTATCCGATCCTGAGGGAAATCTGTACAAAATATGACATCTGGCTTATCGTGGATGAAGTGGTCTGCGGGTTTGGAAGAACAGGAAAGTTCTGGGGCCATGAACATTATGACTTTGATCCTGATATTATTACCATGGCAAAGGGTCTTGCAAGTTCTTATGAAGCTTTGTCTGCAACCGTTGTTAAACAAAAAATCTATGATTTGTTTTTAAATGATCCAACAGATCCTGAAACACGTCTTGATTATTTCAGGGATATCAGCACCTATGGTGGATGCACTGCACCAATGACGGCAGCTCTTGAAAGCACGAGGATCATAGATGATGAAAATCTTGTTGAAAACAGCAGGGTTATGGGTGAATATCTGCTTGAAAGGCTGCATGAACTGGAAAAATATGATAGTGTCGGTGAAGTCAGAGGTCAGGGTCTTTTCTGCGGTATTGAGTATGTGAATAACAAGGAAACCAAAGAGCCTGTAACAGAAGAACAGATGGCACAGCTCATGGGTAATGTTCTCGCTGAAAACGTGATTGTGGGAAGGACAAATTCCAGTTTTCACGGGTTGAACAATGTCATGAACTTTGCCCCCTGCCTTATCATCACCAAAGAACAAGTTGATACCATTGTTAATGCTGTGGCAACCGCCATAGAAAAAACATTTTAAAGATAAATTTAAACCAAATATTTTTAAAGGAGATTTACAATGCTTGTTGGAATCTTAAAAGAAATTAAAATTGCTGAGAAAAGAGTTTGCATGACACCTGCCGGTGTTGTTGCCATGAAAAAAAATGGTCATGATGTCCTGGTTGAAAAAACTGCGGGTATAGCCGCAGGTTTTCTTGATGAAGAATATATTGCTGCCGGTGCAACAATTGTTGACACACCAGCCGGGATTTTTGAAAAATGCGACATGGTCATGCATGTTAAAGAGCCCCAGCCTTCAGAGTATGATATGATCCGAGAAGATCAAATTATTTTTACTTATCTCCACCTGGCAGCTGATGAGCAGCAGACCCGCGCATTGATCAAAAGCAAATCAATTGATATTGCCTATGAAACCATTGAAAAGGATAATGGTTCTCTTCCCCTGCTTCTTCCCATGAGCGAAGTGGCAGGTCGTATGGCCACCCAGGAAGCGGCAAAATACCTTGAAATGCCCCAGGGCGGAATGGGTATTCTTCTGGGTGGTGTAACCGGTGTTGAACCAGCCACAGTTGTTGTTATCGGTGGTGGAGTGGTTGGTATCAACGCAGCTAAAATGGCCTGCGGCCTTGGCGCAAAAGTATATATCCTGGATACAAACCTGGAAAGACTTCGGTACCTTGATGATGTCATGCCTGCCAACTGCTTTCCCATCATGTCCAATGCAGCTATTCTGGAAGAATTTGTTATCAAGGCTGACGTTGTGATAGGTGCTGTTCTTGTTGCAGGAGCAAAAGCACCCAAACTGCTAACCCGAGAAATGCTTAAAAAAATGAAAGACGGTTCTGTGATTGTGGATGTTGCAATAGACCAGGGCGGATGTTTTGAAACTTCCAAAGCTACTACCCACACCGAGCCCACCTATGTAGTGGAAGGTGTTATCCACTATTGTGTCGCTAATATGCCAGGTGCCGTTGCAAGAACGTCAACCCGCGCCCTTACCAATGCCACCCTTCCCTATGCCATTGAAATTGCCAACAAAGGATGGAAAAAAGCCATGCAGGACAACAAGGAAATCAAACTGGGCGCCAATGTTATTAAAGGTCAGGTAACCTTTAAAGCAGTTGCCGAAGCTTTTAATCTTGATTACACCCCTGTTGAAAAATTCCTCTAAATCATGAGCAAAAAAACTTTATACTTTCCTTGTTCTGAATCATGCCGGGATAAAATATTTTTTATCCTATGAACGGGAAAGTATAAGGTTTGAATAGTTACAGAGGAGGATTTCAATAATGAAAAATCAATTAAATGTTGTATCACTTAGAGAACAGGTTTATACCTACCTGCGAAGACAAATGAACCTTGGGGCTCTGCTTCCCGGTTCAACCATAAATATAGGCAAGATTGCAGAACAGCTAGGCATCAGCAAGACCCCCTTAAGAGATGCGCTGATTCACCTTGAAATAGAAGGATTTGTAACGATTTTACCCCGGCGCGGGGTGTGCGTGAACGCGCTTGAACTAAAAGACGTTCAAAATGCATATGATGCCATTGGAATGGTGGAAGCTTCCATTGTCGTGGACTGTTTTGAAAAAATTGAACCCTCACATATTTTAAAGCTTGAACAATTGAATGAGATACAGTTTCAGGATGTTGGGAAAAATGATTATTCACGGCTTTTTAATACCAATATTCAATTCCACAATGTTTATCTTGATATTTCAGACAACGAACTCATAAAAAAATTCATACTTCCCACAAAACAGCGCCTTTATGATTTTCCCAGACAAAATTACATCAAGGAATGGGAAACAAGAAATTGTAAAGAGCACGCCCTTTTTATAACCTGGTTAAAAAAGGGGAATCCTGAAAAAGCAGCAAATATATTAAAGGATGTCCATTGGTCTTTTGAATATCAAAAAAAATTTATTAAAAAATTCTACAACATGACGTAATAATGGAAAATCCTTAAAAAGGATTCTTGACTAACCTATGATAATTTTGGTCATTAATGCTGGCAGTTCTTCATTAAAGTATCAGCTTTTTAATATGGCAGGCGCCATTGTAATGGCCCGGGGCAGTATTGAAAGGATTGGTGAGACAAAGGGTGTTTTAACTCATCATATATGTATGCCGGGCCAGGGTAAAAAAATTGTCAAAGAACAGAAAGTAAAAGACCATAATCGTGGCATGCATCTGGTTGCAAATCTGATAATTGATCCAGATACAGGTGTTATTGATAATATAAAAAATATTGATGCCATAGGTCATCGAGTGGTCCAGGGTGGTGAAACCTTTGGATCTGCTGTTCTTATTAATGATAGAGTCAAGCAGGCTATAATAGATAATAGCCCCCTTGCCCCATTACACAATCCGCCTAATCTTGTTGGTATAATGGCAGCTGAAAAGCTCTTTCCCAAAATTCCCAATATCGCAGTTTTTGATACAGAATTTCACCAAAGTATTCCTCAAAAAGCCTTTCTTTATGCCCTCCCCTATGAATACTATTCAAAATTAAAAGTTCGGAAATATGGTTTTCATGGAACCTCCCATAAATATGTGTCAAGAAAAGCCGCAAAGCTGATGGAAAAAGACATCGATAAAACAAATCTGATTACCATACACCTTGGAAACGGATGTTCTGTCACTGCGATTGAAAAGGGCAAATGTATAGATACTTCCATGGGTATGACACCCCTTGCAGGTATAATGATGGGCACGAGAACAGGAGACATTGACCCGGCCATTATCGGATATCTTATGGAACAAACGGGGAAGACCATTAAAGAACTGGATATTGTATTAAATCAAAAAAGCGGACTTTTGGGGATTTGCGGAATGAATGATATGCGGGATATCCATGAAAAAATTGATGCGGGCCATACCAAAGCTGCCCTTGCCGTTGAAATGTTCTGCTACCAGGTTAAAAAATATATTGGCGCTTATGCGGCTGTTCTTGGGCATATTGATGCCATCGTGTTTACAGCCGGTGTGGGAGAAAATGATCCGATTATAAGGGCAAAAACCTGTGAAAATCTTTCATTTTTAGGTATCTGGATAAGCCCTGAAAAAAACAATCAAAAAACATCCAAACCATTTTATCTTCATTCAGAGGACAGCCAGGTTCAGGTATGGGTTGTCCCCACCAATGAAGAACTTCAAATAGCCAAAGATGTACAGAAACTATTGAAATAATCCTTTTGTTCACAAAAAATATGGGTGGGCTTCTGGGTTACTTAGAGTGAACATGACAGAATCTAAAATATCTCAAAAAAAGAGCCTTGTCTTGATTAAAGTGTCTGTTTTATGTGGGCAAGCACTATAGTGAGGTTGTCTTCTCCCCCTGATTTTAGAGCTGAGTTCACAAGGATCTCCATTTTTTCTTTCAAGGTTGTGTTGGACAATAGGATCTGCAGAATGGTTTTTTCCTTTACCATTTTATAAAGGCCATCAGTTGCTAAGATAATAAGATCGTTCTTTTTTACTCTGACACTTCCGGTTTCAGGGTCACACATATTGTATCCTAAGCATTGATCCAGTATTTTACTTGAGTAATGCTCATCAGCATCTTCCTGTTTTAACCGTCCCGCTTCCACAAGAACTCTGGCTAAAGTGTGGTCATGGGTTATCTGTAGCAGCTGATCATTCCTTAGAATATAGAAGCGGCTATCCCCTGCATTGAGCCAATGAATCAAATCTGATTTGAGAACAATACAAGCCAGGGTGGTTGCCATGTATGTCAAACCGGAATCTGCCAGGGCCCTTTTATGAATAATCAGATCAAGATCTCTTGCAAAGGTATCAAGACCTTCAGCTTCTTTGCCTGATTGTAGATATTTCAAGCGGGAAAGCCTGTCTTTTGTTATTTCAGCTGCAACATCACTGGAAACATCTCCACCCAGACCGTCTGCAACGGCCAAAAGCAAGGCGTTATCATCCATGGTTCTTACAAGATATCGATCTTCGTTTGAGGATTTTATAAGTCCTATATGTGTTTGGGCAACAATATCTATATTCTTTATACTTAATGATATTTGATCTTCTTCATATTTCAATTCTTTAATGGCTTCACCAATGTTCGAATACCTATCCTTGGGAACTATCCGGCATGCTTTTACTATAAACTGTTTAAGATTTTTGGGAAGTTCTGGAACAATCAGTGATGGATCTGGTATTTCTTGAGCACAACGCATCCGGGCAAACATGGCTTTATCTTTTTCTGGGTAAGGTCTTTTACCGGTAACCATTTCATAAGCTGAGATCCCTAAAGCATATATTTCACTTCTTAAATCTGCAATGTCTCCTTTAATCAATTCCGGTGCAAGGTAGGGGTAGGCTCCATCAAAAAGTTCATCATCATCCTGAACATAGCAGGCAAGACCAAAATCCACCAATTTGACTTTACCATTATTCAGAACCATAAGATTTCCAGGGTTAATATCTTTATGAAGAATGCTATTGTTGTGTGCATATTCGATTGCCAAGCAGGACTGTATTAAATAATTGATTGCATTATGGGGAACAATCTTTCTATCCCTTTGGATTTTTTCCAAGAGGGATTCCCCGTCAAGATATTCCATGATAATAAACACAGTACGATATCGTTCCACCATATCAAATACTTTGATAATGTTATCATGATTTAACTTGTTGATAATCTCAGCTTCCTTTCTGAGCTTTTCAAGGAAATCAGAATCCAGGGCAATATGATGCCGGATCATTTTAATGGCAACATTTTTGTTTGTAGCAATCTCTATTCCTTTGTAAACAATGCTATATCCGCCTCGGCCGATAATATCGGTTGCTAAATATTTCTCAATCGTTCGATATGAGGTTGGTCTTTTGGAATCAAACCTGTCTGCAACAATTTCAGTAAGAAACTTCCAAAGCCCGGGATCATTTTCCGGGATGGCTTCAAACTCCGATTTCTCAATGACCCAGGCTTCAATCTCAGTTTCAGCTTCAACATTGGCCATACTTGGTTCACCTGTGAACAAAGCACTCATGTTGACAATGTCTCCCTCACTCCTGTGATCTACTGGATGAAGCTCTCCATTCTTTTCTACTATAACGATACAAGACCCTCTCCGGATAATATATGCCTCTCCTGTATCTTTTCCTTGAAAGACAAACCGTTCACCAGAGCGGAAAATCTTCAAACTCAAATTTTTTAGGATAGATTTTTCACCTTGAAAGTTTTGCACAAATCTTAAAAACTTTGTCCTTAGGTTCTGTGTTCCCTCTTCAGCGGCCACCATATGGAAAAAATCACAATCATGGCATTTTTTTCGTTTTTCTGAAAAACAGCCTTGTTGTTCGCTGTCACAATGGGTCCCGGTTACAGCCCAGCAGAACCTTCCAGCATTTTTGCCGGAATTTATACCTGAAAAAGACCGATCTGAAGCTGCCGGACACACTCCTTTTTCAGCACTGTTTTTCCCACCTGGCTCTAACCCGCAACCCCTGTACTCCCAACAATTTATTTTTTTTTTAATCATAGCTTTCCCATACACATCATTTTATATCTCGGATATCAATGCAGCCATTTCCTGAAGTCTTTTCTGATTTCTATGGATGATGCTTTCACGATCCACAGCCGCCTCTTCCTGATCAAACTGGTTTTGTAAAGTTTGTTTTTCATTTTCAGATAATTCAGCTTCGACCATTGGAAAAAATAATTGGTCTTCTCTGTAAATGTGGCGTCTTAGAATCGAGATAAATGCGGCAAGATTAAATAAAAGTGTTGTAATCGCAATTTCACTTCCCATTTCATAACCATTGAGAGATTTTTCAATTTTAGCGATACACTCCCGGTTCAGTTCATGTTGATATCGAAGAGAACCCATTTCAAGATCAATCTCTCCTTCCTTATTCCTGGCAAGGATGCTGAATAGAAGATACTCTTCTTTATAATGGTGGAATTTGTCGGCATATTCTCTGAAAAACAGGACTGCAGATTCAAAGAATTTTTTTTGAGGGCACCTGTTTTTCTCAAGCGCATCCTTTGCCCTGGAAAGATAATCAAGGCCTTCAAGTATATTGCCATGTTCTTTTGTCAACTTTGCTAATGGTTTCATTGCCCCTCTATCATAATTTAATATACCAAATAAAAACTCTAACTTGTCTTAATACCAATATTCCGGATGGACGTTTTTTGCCCTCTCTCATTTTCTTGAAAAATGACATTCAATTACCTCTCACAAATTAGGGGTGTTAACACATAGTCTGAACAATATCAGATCTGGCAATAATTCCGACAAGCTTTTACTGATAATCAATTACGGGAACTCTATTGACATTTTTCTGATCCATGATATTGGCCACCTCCAGTACAGGTGTCTGTGGTGAAGTGATGATTGATGGAGATGACATTATATCCGGTTGATTGCCAGCACTCATTGAGTGAACTGAATTTCATTTTGCTTTTCTCCTATTTTAAGTTCAAAACCGTGTTAAGAAAATCTCACAATTCTATTTACACGAAATTAAATCCGGTAAAGAGTAGTCAAAATCATGGATACCAATCATTAGCCCAGGTTAGGTATTTTATAGCAGTTATAAGATAATATAACGAATGGAATATAAAGTTTCTTTGATCTATATCAAGTTTTTTATTTTTATTGATCTAAATCAAATTTCTTTTGTACCAACAGTGATATAAAAGATTAAATATATTGAAAAGGGATAAAGATGGAAAATAGATTTCATAGAAAGGGTCTTGGCCCGCTCTATTCCACGAGGAGGCTGCTACAGCTATTATCATTTATCATTGTACTCGCTATCGGAATTAAATTTTATCTTTTTGTTTCTCAACTTGAAACGGGTATCATTCCCAAGTTTGAAAGACCACCGGGTGTAGAGGCCTTTCTTCCGATCAGCGCTCTGGTCAGCCTGAAACATTTTTTTGTTACCGGAAAAATCAACACTATCCATCCGTCTGCACTGGTGATTTTTTCAATCATTTGCATGACAGCTTTGATTGTAAAAAAAGGGTTTTGCAGCTGGGTTTGCCCCATAGGCCTGCTTTCGGATATTCTTTCAAAATTAAATATCTTATCCTTTAAAAAGAAAGTGGTTCTGCCGATTTGGGCGGATGTGGTATTGAGAAGTATTAAATATGGCTTGGCTGGTTTTTTTGTATGGTCTATTTTTTACAAGATGCCCATACAAAGTATTGAGCAGTTTATTCAAAGTCCTTACAATCGATTTGCAGATATAAAAATGCTGCACTTTTTTACCCATATTTCAAATACTGCCTTAATCGTTATCCTTGTGTTGATTTTATTATCATTTGCAATCCCTTATTTCTGGTGCAGATATCTATGTCCCTATGGTGCTGTTCTGGGAGTGTTCAGCTTTTTAAGTATCGGGAAGATTAAACGAAATCCATCCAATTGTACGAACTGCGGCAGGTGCGAAAAAAAATGCACCAGCCTTATAAAAATCAGGGAAAAGCAAAGTATTCGCTCTTCAGAGTGTACAGCATGCATGACCTGTGTTAAAACTTGTCCTGAAAAACAAACCATAGGCTTTTCACTATCTCCCGGTAATATTCAGCTTGGGCAGACCACAATTGCCTTGATACTGGTTCTCATATTTTCCATTGGTATATCCATGGCCAAAGCATCAGGTAACTGGGAAAATGAAATTTCAAAATCTGCCTATCTCAGGTATGTGATACAAAGTAATCTGCCATGGAATTCAAACGGGCAGGTTGACCCAAAAAAAATGGGAAAAATGATGCGAGCCATGAAAAATCTCCAGATACAAAGACCTCAAATGATGCAACAGTTTAAAAAAAAGGGGAAATAAAATGAACATACCCGGCAATTTAATGACCACGGCAATGGCAGTCATGCCACACACCAATGTGGATCAGGCGCTTAAAACCGCATTAAGCCTGGATATACCATTCTGGCCACAGTTGCCGAACTACAGCTATTATGAAGATATGTATGTACAGGCGGCAGAACATTTTCCAGGGATATTGCTTGATATGGAAAATAAAACCCTGAAATTCTCCATGGATAAATTTATAGAAGAGTTTGAAGAAACCATGTCCCATTTTGAAGATCCGGATTATTTTGATGTCAGCCCCACGTATTCTGCAGTATATCACAGGTTTTTAGACATAGATCTCACAGACAGGCCAGCGATACGGGGGCAGCTTGAGGGTCCTGTCAGTTTTGGTTTTAATGTTCTGGATCAGGATGACCGCCCCATCTTGTTTGACGATAATATAAGACCTTTTATGTTCGAGATAATGGCGAAACGGATAAATGTTCAATTAGAAAGGCTGAAAGAAAAAAACACCAATGCCTTTATGTTTATTGACGAGCCCGGGATGCAGTTCATTTTTTCAGCCATGTCCGGATACGGAGAACAAAAAGCCAAAAAGGATCTGGATTTGTTTTTATCCACAATTGATTCTCCCAAAGGGATACATTTGTGCGGCAACCCAGACTGGGATTTCCTTTTAGGGATGGATATGGATGTGTTGTCATTTGATATTTATACCAATGCTGAAATTTTTTCATCCTGTACCCGTTCCATTAAACGTTTTTTGGACAGGAACGGGATATTGGTCTGGGGGATCGTTCCAACCGGTATTGAAACATTTGAAAAAGAAAACCTTGAGTTGCTTGCCTTTAAGCTAAAGACCATCTGGAAGACGTTAACCCAAAAAGGTATCCCATTGGATCAGATTTTGAATCAAAGCCTGATATCTCCTGCCACCTGCTGCCTGGTCAATCAGGACAAAGAGAAAACCGTTGAAAAGGCATTCCTGTTAACGCAAACGCTTTCTGAAAATCTTAGGGAACAATACAAGTTAGTATAATGAAATACTCTCAGGTACAGATAGATTTGCCCAGGGCATCATGCCCGGCCATTTCCCCTCAATATTTTTTTATATATTTGTAATTGTTCAGCCCGTTAAAAAAAAAGAACAATAGTCGCAAAGTTCCCTTGGAACAATTTGATTGATTTTATTTTTTAAATATCTGCTATAATAAATCCTTTTTTAAAAGGATGAATGAATGGTGAAATTGAATATTGTATTATTGGAACCTGAAATACCTCAGAATACCGGGAATATTGGCCGGACTTGCAAAGCCATGGGTGCTTGGCTGCATCTAATAGAACCATTGGGATTCTCCATCAAGGATAAATATTTAAAGCGTGCCGGACTTGATTACTGGAAAGAACTCAATGTTAAAGTATACGGGGACTATACTGATTTCCTTATAAAAAATCCTCAGGGCCAGAAAGTGTTTCTCTCAAAAAAAGCAACAAAGCAATGTGACCGATTCTGTTATTCAGATAATGTCTACCTGATTTTTGGAAAGGAATCTGTGGGCCTACCTGAAAAAATGCTGCAAAAGAACAAGGATTCTTGCGTCAGGGTACCCATGTCGGCTTGCTCCAGGTCTTTAAACTTGGCCAATACCGTTGCAATCTTAAGTTACGAGGTAATGCGACAACACTCTTTTGTCGGTCTTAAAACCGAGAGGGAAATAAAATTTTAATCAGCATTTAGCGGATTTGGGAATACTGCCATTTTTGGACGAATAAATCTTGAAAAAAACGATTATTCTACCTATATATAGAGTTCAATATGTATAGATTCAATAGATGCCCTTCATAATCATCAAATTTGAATGGACTAACCGTGTTTATAGAAAATAGTGCCTAATAAATTTTGAATAAAGAAAAATAAATTGAGGACGACCCGGGACTTTTAAGATGTTTAAAAAAAAATTCAGTCTTCATGACAGACTCAATGCCAAAGATTTTGAGCTGATATTTGAATCAATAATGAAGCATTCAAAAGACGGCCTTTTTGTTGTTGATTCAACAGGAATGGTTGTTATGGTAAACCGTGCAACAGAAGAGATGTTTGATTTCAAAAGTTCCCAGGTTCTGGGTAGAAATGTTAAAGATCTGGTTGATGAAGGCTTTTATGAGCCATCCGTTTCAGCTTTGGTAATTAAACAGAAAAAAGCCATCTCCTTAATTCAGACCACCCGCAATAAGAAAAAAATCCTTTCCACGGGAATCCCCATTTTTGACAGCCAAGGAGCCATCCTTTTTGTCCTTGTAAATGACAGGGATATATCCCACATCAACCGCCTTGCTGAAACCCTTGAAATTGAAGACATTCAAGAAGACAAAATGCGGATGGATTTTTCAGACCTGGGTCTTGCCGCAAACCATTTTGAAAGCATGGTGATAAAAAGCCCGGCCATGGAAAAGATTATCAGAACAGCCGTGCGTGCCGCTAAATATGACGTACCCCTCTTAATCACAGGCAAATCAGGTGTGGGCAAGTCCATGATTGCAAAACTGATCCATCAATTATCTGACCGGCGGCACTTCCCTTTTGCTGATTTGAATTGTGGTGCAATAACAGCATCGGTCATTGAATCTGAATTATTTGGCCATGAAAGCGGCGCTTTCACAGGAGCATCTCAAAAAGGGAAAAAAGGACTCTTTGAAATAGCAGACAAAGGAACTCTTTTTCTTGATGAGATTGGAGAGATTCCGCTTCCTGCCCAGGCAAAGCTGTTAAAATTTCTTGAAAGTATGGAATTGATGCGGGTGGGTGGTGTTAAATCCATTAAAATTAATACAAGAATTATTGCTGCAACCAATAGGAATCTTGAGCAGATGGTTGAAGAAAAGCTGTTTAGAAGTGATTTGTATTTCCGACTGAATGTTGTTCCATTAGAAATACCTGCCCTGACTGAAAGAAAAGAAGAGATCGTTCCACTTGCCACCTTTTTTTTAAACCAGTTAAACAAGAAATTTAAAACCAGCAAACTGCTTTCAAAACCGGCTCAAAATCTGATTTGCGAATATAATTTCCCTGGAAATATAAGAGAATTGGAAAATCTTATTAAGCGACTTGTGACCATGACTGAAGGAGATGTCATTGAAACTGAACATCTTCCTTCAATATTTTCACAGACTAATGTTTCAAGCTCTGTTTCCATTAAAAAAGAAAATTATAAAGAAACAATCAAAGCTTTTGAATTAAAAATTATTAATAAAGTCATAAAAAAATACGGCAGCCAGAGAAAAGCTGCCAAAGTGTTGGGGATAAGCCAGTCAACCCTTTCAAGAAAGCTGAAGAACATGTCCCCTCCTCTTATTGTCCACTGATCAACCCTATGGTTTTTCTTTTATGCATCAAATTTAATATATTAAAATCTGAGCAGGTGTTTTTTCAACCTGACCGAAAAGGAGAATTTTTTCAAAATGCAGATAGCTTCTAATTTCCGATTACTTGAGACGCAGACTTTATCAAAAATACATGAAACAAGTTTAGATATCCTTGCAAACACAGGAATTATTTTTCAGTCAGCAGAATGCCTTGAAATATTCAAAGCCCATGGTGCAAAAGTAGACGGGCAGACTGTTTTTATACAAGAAGAAATGGTGGATAAGGCTGTTAACTCTTCGCCTGAGACTTTTCAATGGGAGGCGTTAAATTGTGAACGAACAATAAATGTCGGTAAAGAACAACAGGGGATTCATGTCAGTATGAATAACGGCCCCATTTATATTCAGGATTTGGATATGGGCAGAAGACCCGGAACCATGAAAGACCTGATAAATTTGTACAAACTGGGTCAACAGAGCAAAATATGTTCCATAGTAGGCCAGATTCCTGTGGAACCAGGTGAAGTAAAAAATCCCCATCGTTACCTGGATATTTTCAAACAGCTTCTGCATCATACGGACAAGCCTCTTTTTGGGTATGTTGGTAGCCAAAAGGAAATAAACCAGATGTTTGACATGGTTAAAATATATATGGGGGACCCTGACTGCCTTAAAAACAAACATCTTATTGGCGTGTCATTAAACCCCTTAAGTCCTCTTCGATATGATAAAACCCCTTGTGAAACCATGCTGGCCTATGCAAAAGAAGGTCAGCCCATAATGGTCTTAACATGCGCCATGTCAGGGGTGACAGCTCCTGCCGACCCCATGGGAACCGTGGTATTACAGAATGTTGAGATCCTTGCAGGGCTAGTTTTATCCCAGCTTATTTTTGAGGGAACCCCTTTTATTTATTCACCGGCTTCAGCCATTCCTGATATGCGAACGGCAAACTATATCACGGGCTCACCTGTTTCTAATCAAATAAATATCGCAGGCATCCAGATGGCCGCAGAACTTTATGGTCTTCCCACAAGATGTATGGCAGGGCTGACAGATTCTAAAATAATTGACTGCCAGGCTGGGTTTGAAACTATGCAGAATTATTTAATGGTGGCCATGTCAGGTGTAAATGTCGTTAATGAATGTTTTGGAATACTTGACTCCATCATGACTGTCTCCTATGAAAAGTTCATCATTGATGAAGAAATAATGTCAAGAGCAGCCTGTGTGGTAAAAGGGATTGACTATTTTGAAGATGATTTTTCAATAAATACAATAAAAGAAGTGGGGCATGGCGGATCATATCTGACGCATCCAACCACATTGAAATATTGCAGAAAATTTTGGGAACCCTCTGTTTCTGAAACAAAGAGCTTTGACGACTGGGAAAAAAATGGCAGCCTGGATGTAAAACTAAAGGCAAACCAAAAATTTAAACAAATTCTTGAAAACAGTCCTGATATGATCATTGACCCGGATGTTGGTATTGATCTTGAAAAGTATGTAAAGCGTGTCAAAAAAAATGAATAGCTCCCGGAAAAAAAATCTCACCCACCCCTTTAGCTTACTTGTAAAACCTGTTTCCGCAGACTGCAATCTTGACTGTGAATATTGTTTTTACCTGCCAAAAAAAAATCTATATCCAGAAAAAAAGAAACACAGGATGCCTGATCCAGTGCTTGAACGCTTGATCAAAACATATATGGGAACACGGCAGCCTGTCTATTCAATCTGCTGGCAGGGTGGTGAGCCTGCACTGATGGGGACCAATTTTTTTTTAAAAGTTATCGAACTTCAAAAAAAACATGGCACTGCCAAAGCCAGGATCAACAACTCGGTTCAGACCAATGCCACCCTTATTACAGAAAGGATGGCCCAATTGTTTGCCAGATATAAATTTCTTGTGGGGTGCAGTCTTGATGGGCCTGAAAAAATTCACAATAAGTACCGGGTTACAACTAAGGGAAATGGCACACACAAAGAGGCGATAAAAGGAATCGAAATATTAAAACGCTATAATGTGCAATTCAATATCCTTACCCTTGTCAGCCAGGCCAATGTTGACAATGCACATGAGATTTATCACTATTTGAAAAATATGGGATTTTATTTTCATCAATATATTCCCTGCGTTGAATTTGACAAGAATAAGAACCTGCTTCCCTTTTCCATAAAAGCAGAACAATGGGGACGTTTTATGTGCAACCTTTTTGATTCATGGTATCCCAATGATATATTTTCCGTGTCAGTCAGAAATTTTGATTCTATTCTTTCAAAAAAAATTGATGGAATAAATGATATCTGCGTTATGGGAAAAAATTGCTGCCAGTATTTTGTTGTTGAATACAATGGAGATATTTATCCCTGTGATTTTTTTGTTGAAAAACAGTTAAAACTCGGCAATATAATGGAAACATCCTGGGAAGAAATGCTTGATTCTCCTGCCTATGTAAAATTTGGTGCACAAAAAAAACTTTGGAATGAAAAATGTTCAACCTGTGATCACCTTGAACTATGCGCCGGAGACTGTCTTAAAAATCGGATGTATGCACAAAATTTGCCCCAAAATATAAGCTGTCTGTGCCCTGGGTTGAAAACTTTTTTCAACCATACAAGACACAGGTCTGACATTCTTTGTGAAACAATCCAGAACCTGCGGACAAAAGAACAGAAAATGATTGACAAAATTCCTAAATCCGGGCGAAATGATCCTTGCTTTTGTGGAAGCGGTATTAAGTTTAAAAAATGCTGCGGAAAATAAATTTTAAAGATATAATCCAGGGTATTGTGATAAATATTTTTTAAACATTTAAAAATGATACTCAATATAAGGAAATAATAAATGGCTCAAAAACAGCCCAACATTCTTTTTATCATGTTTGATCAAATGGCGGCACCTGCCCTGCCCTGTTATGGGAATAAGGTTGTAAAGGCACCCAATATTTCAAAACTTGCCGATGAAGGTGTTATTTTTGAGAATGCCTATTGCAACAGCCCTTTGTGCGCGCCTTCCCGGGCTTCCATGATGACCGGGCAATTGGCCTCCCGAATCGGCGCCTATGATAATTCAAGCCCTTTTTCCCAGGATGTTCCCACCTTTGCCCATTATCTGCGTGACAATGGTTATTACACCTGTCTTTCAGGCAAAATGCATTTTGTGGGGTCTGATCAGACCCACGGCTTTGAAGACAGGCTTACAACCGACATATATCCCGGCGATTTTGGATGGACCCCTGACTGGGATAATTTTGACAGACGTCCCACATGGTACCATAACATGCTTAGTGTGGTTCAGTCGGGTCAATGCGTAACAAGTAATCAAATTGATTTTGACGAGGAAGTCGCCTTTAATTCTGTTAGAAAAATAAATGAACTTGCAAGAAGCGATGATGAACGCCCCTTTTTCCTGCTTGCCTCTTTTACGCATCCCCATGACCCTTTTGCCATTACACAAGAATACTGGGATCGGTATGATCATGATGAAATTGATATGCCAAAAATTCCTCAAATTGATTATGAAAAACTGGATCCCCATTGCAAGAGGCTCTATCATGTCAGCGCAATGGGTGAATATGAGCAGACAAAAGAGCGTATCCTCAATGCCCGCCACGCCTATTACAGCGAGATCAGTTATGCAGACGATAAAGTGGGATGCCTTGTCAGTGCTTTGGAAAAAAATGGCCTTAAGGACGATACCATAATTGTGATCACATCTGATCACGGTGAGATGCTGGGTGAAAGGGGAATGTGGTATAAAATGTCATACTTTGAATGGGCTTCCCGTGTTCCCATGATTATCCGGGCGCCTGGAAGGTTTTCTCCCAGAAGGGTAAATCAGCCCGTCTCCCTTGTTGATTTTCTGCCCACGCTTACAGACATTGCTTGTGGAGGAAAACCTGTTGAATATGCTGATTCAATTGATGGAAAAAGCCTTTTCCCCCTGCTGAATGGCGAAGATGAAGATGAGAAGGCACTTGTTTATGGTGAAATCCTTTGTGAAGGAGCAATTTCCCCGATAGTTATGCTAAGGAATGGCAGATATAAATATATCTATTGTGATGTGGACCCAGAGCAGCTTTATGATCTGGACAATGATCCGGATGAAATCAACAACCTTGCAGGGCAGAAAGAATATGAAGAATTGCGTAAAACGTTTTATGACCAGGTAACAAAAAAATGGGATACAAAAGTTCTCAGGGAACAGATCGTCGCAAACCAGAATCGCAGACGGCTGGTTGACAGATCAATGAGAAAGGGCAGGTTCACACCCTGGGATTTTCAGCCATTTGAAGATGCTTCAAAAAAATACATGCGCAATCATCTTGATCTAAATGCTCTTGAGCGTAAAGCCAGGTTTCCATCTCCCAAAATACCTGAACCAGACGGAAGGCTGGGGAAAAGACAGGAAGGTTAACAAAATATTTTTATTTGATACAGGGTATGCATTATTATGAAAAAATGGACTGAAACTCAAAAAAACCGGTTGCTGGAACTAAATGCCGACACTAAAAATCTGGCCCAGGAGTTTGAGGATGAAACTAAGAGAAATAAAAGCTTTCAGATGCTGATAACAGCTCTGGTAAAAACTCAAAAAATAAAATTGGAAAAAATGCGCAGCAATAAAAGGCGTTCAAGATTTTGCCTTCTTTGTGATAAGCTTGTAAAGGCTTTAACCTCAAAGGGTTTTGTCCAGGTAACCACGCCCACCATGATGGCCAAAAGCCTTCTTAAAAAAATGTCCATCACAGATTTCCATCCTCTGACAAAACAGATTTTCTGGGTTGACTCAAACCGATGTCTGCGCCCCATGCTTGCACCCCATCTGTATTATATCATGAAGGATCTGCTTAGAATATGGGAAAAGCCCATTGGAATATTTGAGATTGGCTCGTGCTTTCGAAAGGAATCAGAAGGCGCCCGTCATACAAGCGAATTTACCATGCTGAATGTCTGTGAATTCGGCCTTCCCATGGAAAAACGCCAGACAAGGCTGGAAGAGCTGGCCGGATTTGTCATGGAAGCTTCTCACATTGATGACTATGAACTTGAAACAGAAGAGTCTGCCGTTTATGGCAGCACCATTGATGTAGTGACCCAAAAGCCCCATGGCCTGGAACTTGGATCAGGCGCAATGGGGCCTCACCCCCTGGATGATGCCTGGAAAATAAATGAAACCTGGGTTGGTATCGGCTTTGGAGTTGAACGACTTTTAATGGCAAAAGATAAAAGCAATACATTGGGCAAATATACCAGGAGCCTGACCTGGCTTGATGGCGTTCGACTCAACCTATGAGTGGACCCTTAGTTTTAAAGGAGAATATCTTGTTAATAGCTATTGTCGGAGGCGGGCTCCAGGGGGTGGAGGTTGCCTATTTGTCAAAAAAAGCCGGGTTTGAAGTCATGGTGCTGGATAAAACCTCTGATCCACCTGCAAAAGGACTTGCCGACGTCTTTGTCAAACTTGATATCTGTCAGATAAAAAAGGCATCTGTTTTTCTTGAAAAAGCTGACCTTGTTCTACCGGCCCTGGAAAATGATAAGGCTCTGGAAACGCTTAAACTATGGCAGAAAAGCTCAACCACCCCCCTTTGTTTTGACTTTAAAGCATATGAGATTTCGTCGTCAAAACAAAGATCAAATAATATGTTTTCAAAACTCGCCATTACAAAACCCCGGAACTGGCCTGCATGCGGCTATCCTGTTCTGGTAAAGCCCAGCAAGGGGAGCGGCAGTCATGGCGTTAAAATCATATCTTCAAAAAAGGACTGGGTAAAATCATTTGATATCCCATATCCAAAAGATCAATTAGAACAAGATCATTGGATAATGGAAGAATATATAAATGGGCCTTCATATTCCCTGGAAATAATTGGTAACAAAAGCAGATATAAAACCCTTCAGATTACAGAACTTTATATGGATGAAAACTATGACTGCAAAAGGGTTGCTGCACCTGTTGAGATTGAACCGGAACTTATCAGGGATTTTGAAAACTCGGCTTTAACCATTGCTCAAGAGATGAAACTTGAGGGTATTATGGATTTTGAGGTTATCCTGCATACGGGAGTAATGAAAATGCTGGAAATCGATGCCAGATTCCCGAGTCAGACCCCCATGGCGGTTTATGCTTCCACTGGAGTGAATATGGTTAAAATTTTGGCAGATCAGGCCTTGAATAAAAAACCTGATTCACCTGCCCTGCCTGAAAAACTTGACCATGCACCAAAACATATAATTGTAGAGCATATCATGGTAAGTCCCAAAGGAATTTGCGTCAAAGGTGAAAATATAATGAAATCATGCGGCCCGCTTCATTTTGAAACATTTTTTTTCGGAGCAGATGAGGCTTTGACAAGCTTTGTAAAAGGCGCCGGCAAATGGGTGGCCACCCTGATCATCAAGGGGAACAACCGCCGGGAAACAAGTAAAAAACACAAGCAGATTCTAAATGACATGGCTGTTAAATTCAACCTGCCTCTTCTAGCTGATACCAATCCCTATGAAATAAACCCTGACATGGAACCTTCATGACTTTTGCAATATTAGGGTAAAGTGATGACTTTGCCGGGCTGGATTTAACCTGCCCAGCCCCTTATTTCATAATATTCAGCCAGCATAAATTCATATTCTTCATGGGTCAACCTGGCTTTGGTGTCGGTAAGTTCTCTGAACAGTCCTTTTGACAACCGATCATCATCACTGGTCAATCCTTCCTGGACATTAAATTTCCTGATCTCCTGGGCGATATTCCCGGCTTTTTCCTGAAGCGAAGTTTTATCGGATTTTAGACCGGTCAATGAATGGATCATGACCGCTAATTCTTCCCATGTGTAAAAATCCCTGAAAAAACGACAGAGAACCATGGTGTCAAAAATGGTCAGGCGATCTTCAAAATCAATCAAAATTTCAGCTTTCCCTTCAAGCTTGTCCATTGGACTGATACCTGCCAGCTCCGGTTTATAAAAGGTAGTTCTCAAATGACAAGCCCCCCTGTCGGACACCCCATAAGCAAGTCCCATTCCCTTGAAAACCCTGGGATCATACCCGGCCGGTTCCAGCCCCTTGGCATGCACTGCAATATCCTCCAGGTTCCATTGCTTTGCTGCATGTTTAATACCATGGGCAAGTATTTCTCCTGGCCCTTGTCTTTTGGCTATCATATGAAGCAGTTTTTCTATGCCGATCACATCCCCATAATCAATATCAAGATCTATTTTACCTTGTTTGGAAGCTTCTATGGCAAAGGCGCACAAATTACCGGCCGTGATGGTATCCATTCCCAGGCGATCACATAACACATGGAAAAAAGCTATCTCCTCAATGCTGTCAACCATGCATAATCCGCCAAAAGCATAGATGGTTTCATATTCCGGGCCCTCAAGAGTCATGCCTTTGTGACGTCCCTTTAATATGGTAGTTTGTCTTCCGCAGGACATGAAACATTTGGAGCAGCCAGTGGGGGTCACATTACATTGGGTGTGCAAAGCATCTGCACTTATATTCTCCCATTTGTCAAAATACCCCTTTGACCAGTATTGTGTCGGAAAGGCCTTGTTATTATTCAAAACCTTTACCATCTGGGATGTTCCCATTGACTTGTAAGCCTTGACTGCCGGATGATCCTTTCCCTCTTGAGCAATATGTTTTACAAAAGACTTGAGAGCCTTTTCATCATGGTATTCTCTTTTTTTGCTTCCCTGGAAGAGGATTCCCTTTATTTTTTTGGATGCCATTACAGTACCGGCACCGGTTCGTCCTGCACAATGCCAGTTATCATTCTGGATAATACCAAAGCATACACCGTTTTCAGCTGCCGGCCCAATGGCCAGGACCCCGCTTTTTTTAAAAATTTTATCCTTGTCTACATACCTGTCTTTAATAAGGGCTTCTGTTTCAAAGGTATCTTTGCCCCATAAATCTTCGGCATTGTTGAAAACAACCTGTCCCGGCTCTATGGAAAGGACCACTGGAACTTTTGATATGCCATGGATCATGACTGCATCATAGCCTGCAGCATCCATGGCTTCGGGCACTTTTCCCCCGGAATAGGATTCAGAAAAAAAACCCGTCAAAGGGGATTTGGTAAAAACCCCATACCTGCTTGAGCCCCATACCTTGCTTCCAGCTGTTGGCCCTGTGCTGAAAATCAAATTATTGGCCTGGTCCAGGGGTGGAACCTGTGGCGGATTGTATTTATTAAGCAAATAGGCCCCCAATCCCTTGACCCCTAAATATTGTTTTAAAACTTCTTCCTCAATGGCTATTTCATCAAATAACTGATCCGTAAGGTCGATTGATAATAATTTTCCATAAAAACCCTTCATCGGTCTCTCCTCAAATCATGTATTGGCTTAATACTATTTATAATAACTTAATCGTTAAAGTGAGTTTAACATAATTTATAGCGTTTTTGTCAAGCCAAAACAAAAAGATTTCTGTTTTTTGGTAATCGGTTTTATAATTTTCTTTATTACGCATTAATTTGTATCAGGCCTACCTGGTAATGACTCCTTGAACATCTGTTTACCATGCCTGATCAAATTTCCAATGTAATTATTCAGCTCTTACACCTGAAACCGCCCTGTCTGATGGATATTTGTTTCGAGGCTATTCACTTAACCTCCTGTAAATATCCATTAGACAGGGCTTTGGGGATAACTTTTTTTAACCGGCTGAACCATTACAATATTATTTACATGCGTTGGCCCTGAAAGCCGGGTTAATTTACTTGACAAGATAATTATTATTGAATAATACAGCATATAATATTGGATTAATCGTTTAAGTTTATTTTTTTTAATCAGATGTTGAATTTTGATTAAAATTCATTTTTAATGGGGATTGTAATGGACACAGAAAAAAAATTCATGCCGGCTGAAATCCAGGCACTGAAAAAAGCAGATCAGGATTATTATTTTCATCCAACCTCAAGCATTTGGGCTCTGCAGGAAAATGGAGCTAAAATCATTGCCAGAGGAAAAGGGTGCAAGGTCTGGGACGTGGAAGGCAATGAGTATTACGATGGCACAGCTGCTTTATGGTATAGTTCTGTGGGGCATTGCCGACCTGAGCTTACCAAGGCAGCCGTTGAACAGTTTGAGCAGCTTGAAAGCTATCATTCCTTTAATGAATTTGCAAATGTACCAGCAATCCAATTGGCCCAAAAAATCAGTAAAATGGTTCCAGTCAAAGATGCCAGAATTTTTTTCACCTCCAGTGGATCGGAAAGCAATGATACCATTTTCAAAATGACCAGATTTTACTGGTTTCTGAAAGGACAGGACAGCAAAGATTATATCATTACACGGAACCGGGCCTATCATGGTGTGTCATGCGGAGCAGTTTGCGCAACAAGGCTTCCCGGGTTTCATGAAGGATTTGAACCCTTGCTGCCCGGGTTTGCCCATATTGATCCTCCCTATTGCTACCTGTGCCCCTGGGGGAAAAGAGTTGAATCATGCAATCTTGAATGTGCATCCGCTCTGGGAGAAAAAATCACGGAACTGGGCAGGAACAGGGTTGCTGCTTTTATTGCCGAACCCATCATTGGAACAGGTGGAATATTAATACCACCGCCCGGATACTTTGAAAAAATAAGACAGATCTGCACTGATAATGATGTCCTTTTTATTGCAGATGAGGTTATTAACGGCTTTGGCAGGACTGGAAAAATGTTTGGTATTGAACACTGGGATGGGGTAGTCCCTGACCTCATGACCATGGCAAAAGGTATTACAAGCGGCTATGTTCAGCTGGGAGCAGTTGCCCTTTCCGGTGAAATATTTGATACATTTAAGCAAAGGGAAAGATTTTTCCATGGATTTACCTATAGCGGTCATCCCCTGGCCTGCGCCGTTGGCTTGAAAAACCTTGAAATAATTGAGAATGAAGACCTTGTGGGTAACGCTGGGAAAATGGGCATGGTTTTGAAAGAAAAAATCCAGGCCCTTGGTCTTGATATTATCGGTGATGTTCGGGGCAAAGGTCTTATGGTCGGGGTGGAACTGGTAAAAAACAAAAAAACCAAAGCAAAATATGACCCGCCCCTTGCTCCTTTAGTTGTGGACACTGCCTATAAGATGGGTCTGATCACGCGACCACTTATCGGAGATATTTTACAATTTTCACCACCCATGGTGATTTCTGAATCACAAATCGATGATATGGTAAATATTTTGGGTAAAGCCATTAGCAAAGCTTTAAAAGATAGAGAATAGAGCTTTTTTTTAAAATAATCACAACTTGACAACCTGAACTTCTTTAAGATAATTCATTCATGAGTTAATCACCTTTTAATTTAAAAGAAGGAGGAAACATGGCTCGATATTTTAGCCGGATGGGAGGAGGGTCCCCCATTTCCGTGACAAAAGATGAAATTATGGCAGACCTGATCCAGGGAAGCGAGGATGCTGCCGACCGTGCCAAGGTGCCCGCCCTCTCCAGGGACGAGTATGAGCACCTCCTGGATATTTTCTGTGCCCGTGAAAAATTTATGAGCGTGGAAGCGGGAAAGGAAGTTATTTTAACCTATGATGCATGCACCTTGAAAATAAGGCGCGCCGGGGTCAATGTAGACAGGATTCAGGCTCTGCAAATCTATGAAAAACTGATGGGTGCCGATACCATGGAATTATCCCACGTGGATTATAGTTACAAGCCCATAAAGCCCATAGCAGTCTCTGAACAGCCTGTCCTTGAACAGGCCCTGCTTGGTACTCACATTCCTTTATTCTATGGCGCACAACCCAATCTTGGCCTTTACAGCCAGCCTGACGGACCTTTTCCAAATCCCATGGAACTTATGCCAATGGGAAAGATCAAGGAAGCCCAGGAATCCTATGAGGCTTCTGTTGAACACCTGGTCAAGGATATCGTATATGTTGCAAGCCTGATGTATGAATCCGGGGCGGATGGTATCAACCTGGATACATCAGGCGCTGCCGGAGATGCTGATTTTCTGGGCGCATTGCTGGCAACAGAAGAACTAAGGGACAAGTATCCTGAGATGTGTATAGAATTCGGCACGGCAGGTGAATTTGTCATGGGCATGCACAGCGAGCTGGAGTATAAAGGTCATCGTCTGGCAGGCATGTATCCCCACGACCAGTTAAAAATGGCTGAACTTGCCGGAGCAACCATTTTCGGCCCTGTAGCCAATACCAAGACCAGCAAGTCATCGGCATGGAATATGGCCCGCACCATTACCTTTATGAAACCCGTGGGAGAGATTGCAAATATCCCTATCCATGTCAATATGGGGATGGGTGTGGGAGGGGTAACAATGACAGACCATCCACCCGTTGATATTGTATCGAGGTCATCCAAGGCCATGGTGGAAATTTGCCGCCTGGACGGCCTGTAGGTTGGCGTAGGCGATCCATTTGGAATGGCAATAACACATGCACATGCCTCTGGAATGGGCGGAATGAGGGGAGCCGGAGATCTGGTTGCCCGAATGCAAATGTCCAAAGGCATGAAAATTGACGAAGCAAAAGCATATGTTGCCAAAAAACTTTCGGTTGATATTGAACATCTTACAGATCCTGTTATTATGAGTGAAGTACGGACTGATCTTGGAATCGGTGTAATCACACCCGTTGCGGGTTCTCCCAAAGGGATTGAAGCCAAGTTCAACATAGCCAAAGTGCTGGATATTGATATCAATTGTGTCAAACGGTTTATGACGAGGACGTCTTAAAGCCTTAACATAATTAATTTTGAATGCGGGGAGTGGATCGACATGAGATCACATGGACTCTAAATCCATGTAGCCGGGTGCAACTCCCGGGCTTCCCGCCATTTATCCAGACTATACACTATAATAAAAAAGTAAATTATGATAAAAGAGGCCATTTTAAAATACAGACAATTCATAAATATTGACCAAGACTGGCCAAAGGCCTTTGAGTTTGCATAAAAAAATATTAAAAACTGATTTCAAAAACAAGCCTGTCGCAAAGGTTTCAGATAACCCTGCCCCTGAAAAAAAACAGGTCGCCATTAATGCAGACATTCGATTTTCAGATACAGATGCCAATGGCCATGTATTTTTTGGTAATTATTTTACCCTGTTTGATACAGCCTTTTTAAAATACTTGAAAATTATAGGGTATTCTTTTAACAGGTTCCTTCAAAACAATCTTAATTTTTATTACGTGGAAGCAAAAAGCCAGTATAAATCACCGGTTAAGTTTGATGATGAATTATGTATAAAAGTTTTTGCAGATCATCTGGGTAAAACAAGTTTTACCATTAAATTTGAGGCCATGAATAAAACAAGCAACAAGATAGCGGCCCTGGGTCATATTGTGGCTGTTGTGGTGGATCAGAAAACAGAAAAACCATCACCTCTCCCAGATGAGTTTATTAAGGTATTAAATAGTTTATGAAAATAGATAGAAACAAAAAAAAGCATATTGGGATTTTGCACAAAGCCCTGCAGGAGCAAAGACTGTCAAGGCAGGAAATACTTTTGCTTTTAAAATCCCGGCCCGGCCTTGAAACTGACCTTCTCTTTAAAACTGCAAGGCAATTAAGAGAAAAATATTTTGACAATAAGATTTTTCTTTACGGATTTGTTTATAACAGTACCCATTGCAGAAATAATTGCAGATTTTGCTACTATAGAAAAGATAATACCCTTTCCAAGCGGTACAGCAAATCAAAGACACAAATTCTGGACATTTCCTGTAAGCTTGCAGAATCAGGGGTTCACCTCATTGATCTTACCATGGGAGAGTCTGTTTCATTAACCAAAAATAATGTTGAAAAGGTTTTTGAGCTATGCAATATTATTGTGGATATCAAGAAACAAACCCACCTGCCTGTAATGGTTTCCCCGGGGGTTCTGTCGGAATGGGCACTTAGGCAGATAGCTGATTTTGGAGCTGATTTTTATGCCTGTTACCAGGAAACACACAACCCAGATCTATTTTCACGGTTAAGAAAAGATCAGAGTTTTTCCCAAAGATTAGCAGTAAAACAAAAAGCTGCCAGATTAAACCTCTTAACTGAAGAGGGTATTTTATGCGGTGTGGGTGAAACCCTTGAAGATGTTGCTGATTCGTTTGATGCCATTAAAAAACTTTGCATTGACCAGGTCAGGGTCATGGGATTTGTCCCCCAGACGGGCACACCCATGGAAAATCACCCAATGGCTGACGTCAAAATGGAACTTGTCATCCTGGCTGTTTTGCGCCTGCTCTTTCCTGACAGGCTTATTCCAGCCTCTCTTGATGTTGAGGGGGTTGGCGGGCTTGAAAAAAGACTTGATGCCGGTGCAAATGTGGTAACTTCAATCGTTCCTGCAGGAAACGGCCTTGCAGGGGTGGCCCAGAATTCTCTGGATATCGAGGACTCAAGGAGAACAGTTGCCCAGGTGGAAAAAATACTTTTATCCTGCGGTGATTATGAAATTGCCCGGCCTGAAATCTACAAAACCTGGATAAAACAAAGAAAAAAAGAAAAATTTAATTTTCTGAATTCCCCAAGCAACCTTAAGGCTATTTAAAAGGGTATACTTGTGACAAGGCTTACATCAAGTGACATTGACTCACTTTCAGATCAGCTTACAGGCTTTGATGAAAGACTTAAGAAGCAAACCGGGCGAGATATGCTGGGAGTGGCCTGCCACAGCCAAGGTCTTTTAGAAAAAAACATTCATGACAAAATCAGAAAGCTGACCATAGCTGTTGTTACTATAACAGCCGGCCTTGGAAAAATTACCGGGTTTGCACAAACTGTTAAAGATATCCTTAATCATATCGGATTTCAGACCTTTATACCGGCACAAAAAGATGCTGCAGGGCTGGCACTGGCCATTGAAAGAAAAACCGATATCATTTTTATGGCGGATGATAACAGGTATTTTGCCTTTAATTTAAAAAATACTTTTTTAATTGACAATATTCAGGCCACTGGAGATATTTTTGCAGCTGCCCTGGATCTTATGGCAAAGGGGATAAAGGATAAAAAAGCGCTGGTTTTAGGAGCCGGCCCTGTTGGAATGGCTGCAGCCCGGAAACTTATAAAATTTGGCGCCAATGTTGGTGTCCATGATAAGGACATGGAAAAATGTCAAAAAAACTGTGCTGAAATTAACAAAAGCTGTGAACAAAAAATAGAACCTGTCCATGATCTCAAATCAGTTGACAAAAAATTTTGTTTTTTTCTTGAAGCAACCAATGCCAAAGATGTTATAAAAAGCTCCATGATTGGACCCAGAACATTTATTGCCGCACCAGGAGTTCCCCTGGGAGTTACACAAAAAGGCCAAAAAAAAGCAGACAACAGAATTTTATACGACCCTTTACAGCTTGGAACTGCAGCCATGGCCGTCAGTGCTGCTTTTCCCATTCAAAGAGGTTAATAATGTCAGGAAAGAAGAAAACACCTGCAAAAAAATTTTATAGAAAACGAATAGACCTGTTAAGACTAATTGATAAAATAAAATTGTGGCCTTCAAGAAAAGGGATTCTCCATGGCATAAAATATATTGAAAAACATGATACATATGCCATCATTACAACCCACTGCAATAAAACATTTTTGGCAAACAACTCCAGGAACAGCCGGGCTGCCAGATGGGTTAGAAACAAGTGGTTCCACCGTGTCTGCAAATCCTGTGGAGTCCCTGACTGGAAACTTGAAAAATATTCTGTAACCCAGTTCAGACGGCATCATGGATCAAGTTTAACTAATTCCAATACAAAACCTGATTAAAAAATTGATTGTGAATGCATTCAAATTACTCTTTACAGGAAAAATTTATTCATGTTAGACAAAATTTTAGAAAACAAAGTAAAAATACATACACGGGATATTCAACTTGCCACCTATACCCATAAAGATTCCCGGGTGATTGTTCACGGAGTATTAAAAGACAGGCGATACATAAGAGTGTTTGACGTGACAGGGGCGGTTAAAGAGCCTGGAATCATTCATAACATGGATGTAAAACTTTTGATAAAATCTGATCCGCTTATGATAGAAGATGCTGAAGCAAAGATGCTGCATGTCCCCATGAATGAGTGCCACACCACCCTTGACACCATGGAAAAACTAATAGGGGTTGAGATCAAATCAGGATTTTCAAAAAATATTCGCAATCTCATGGGCGGGGAAAAAGGCTGTACCCACCTTTGCCAGTTGGTCATTGCAATGGGCCAGGAAATTGTACATGGCTGGCTGACCCAGAAAAGAAAAAATAAATCATCCATGCCAAAAAATATTGAAAGTTTCACTGAACAAGAGTTTTTAATCGACTCCTGCCGGATGTGGACTCAGCAAGGTCCTAAGGTAAAACAACTTGAACAGGCAATAAAGACTCGGCAGTCAATTTAAAACAGCCAAGCCGTAATAGATAGTGCCTGACCGAAAATGATTCATTGTTCTGTCTCCGATACAAAATTACGCCATAAATAAATTTTCAGATCAATGGTATCGGTTTTGGAAAATTTAACACCCTCTGATTCAAGAAGTGCCTTTTGCAGTTCATACCCCTGGGTTGGCCTCAAAGATATTTTTCCCTTTGAATTGACAATCCGATGCCATGGCAGGTCATGCTTTTTTGACATTGAATGCAAAAGCCTTGAAATCTGACGGGCACCATTTGGTTTCCCGGCAAGGGCAGCTGCCCAGCCATAGGTGAGAACCTTGCCTTTTGGGATATTACTGATAATTTTCAGCGCATTCTGGGTAAATCTTGTTAACATGCCTGCCACCTTGCCATGTTTACTCTTTTTTTTCAATTTCAAAGTTTTGTTAAGGATACAGACTCCTAAGGCCATAGACTTCTTGACATCCTCCAAAAGTCAGCTAAAATATATTAAATTAATAAAAAAAGTTTTAATTACCGGATATTGAATCATAATTTATAAATTACAAAGGTAGAATAATGAATTTTAAAAATATAACACTTATTTATTTTAGTCCCACTGGTACGACACAGACTGTTCTTGAAGAGATTGCAAAGGGCTTTGACAAAAATATTGAAGCCATCATAGACATTACAAAGCTTGAGATTAGAACTAAACCTGCACCTGAATTTAAAAATGATCTGGTATTTCTTGGCGCTCCGGTTTATGCAGGACGGATTCCAAAAGATGCTGCTGAGTATTTTAAAACTATTAAAGCTTGTGACTCTCTGGCTGTTTTGACAGTGTTATATGGTAACCGGGAATTTGAAGATGCACTCTTAGAGATGAAAAACATTTCCATTGAATGTGGATTTGTTCCATTGGCCGGGTGTGCATTTATTGGCGAACATTCTTTTTCTAATGATGAATTTTCAATTGCTGAAAACAGGCCTGATATGGAGGATCTTAAAAAAGCGTTCTTCTTTGGAAAACAGGTTGCTGATTTGTTAAACAATGTTGAAAATCTGAAAGACATAATACCTGTTAAGGTTCCAGGTAATTTCCCGTACAAAGAAGGTATGGCAGATAGTAATTTATCGTTCATTAATGTCACAGATGCCTGTGATGATTGCGGTATCTGCGTTGAAGCATGTCCTAAAGATGCAATTGATGACACAAATAATTATTCAACCATTGATAAAGATTGTATTTTTTGCTGTGCCTGTATTAAAGCATGCCCAAAGGACGCCAGGGTTATGAATGATGGTCCTTTTAAAGACAAGACTAAATGGCTTTATAAAAATTGTGCCAAACCGAAAGACCCCCAGCTATTTTTGGCCTGAGACTAATTTTAAATCGGGAGCTGCATTAGTCACACTATGAGACAGGACTGCCTATTCTAAAGGCTGTTTGCAATTTTTAAATATTCGATACCGGATGTTAAGCCGCCTTTTGCTGGTTTTTTCTCAGGACAATCGCAAGTAGTTTCCTTATGATTCGTCCATACCCGTTCAGGTCAGTTTACCTCTCCATCGCTGGATGGGACATATTTTACAGGCTCTATATCTGGCTACACCTGTGGCGGAAAAACTTAGCTTCCCTCAGACAGTTCCCGCCACCTATGGCTGCGCCCGCCAGAGCCTGTAACAACACGTCCCAAATGCTCATCCAAGGCAAATTGACCTGAACTAGTTGCTGTGCCGACAATTACAATCATTATAGCGGATAGCAGAGCAAAATATTGTTTACAGGCTTTGGCCCTGGATTTTTTCTTCAAACACTGGAATTTTTTTAAAAAAAAGGGTATGAATCAGGCTTGACTTAAAATTCATGTATAAATAATCAATCGATCTGGATCGAGAAAGGAGAGGACAATGAAAAAAGTTGGCATTGTTGGTTGGCGTGGAATGGTTGGGTCAGTATTAATGGAAAGAATGATACAGGAAAATGATTTCAAACTGTTTACTCCTCTTTTTTTCACAACCTCCCAGGCGGGTCAGAGCGCTCCGGATGTGGGGATTGATGTACCGCCTCTGGTTGATGCATATGATATAAAAAGTCTTGCTGACATGGATATTATCCTGTCCTGCCAGGGAGGGTCATATACTGAAACTATCCGTCCAAAGCTTGTTGAAAAGAACTGGAATGGATACTGGATTGATGCCGCATCCACATTGAGAATGGATGATAAAAGTATTATAGTACTGGATCCGGTAAACCGCAAGGTTATTGATAATGCATTGTCCGATGGCATTAAGAATTATATTGGCGGCAATTGCACTGTATCTCTCATGGTTATGGCTCTGGGAGGGCTATTTGAAAATGATTTGATAGAATGGCTGACTTCTATGACATACCAGGCTGCTTCCGGTGCAGGTGCCAAAAATATGGAAGAACTTGTAACCCAGATGGAGGCCATTGGCAAAATGGCAGGCCCTGTTCTTAAAAACCCAGTATCTGCTATCCTTGATCTGGATAAAAATGTTATCAGTACAATGAGGTCAGATGCATTTCCTGTTCAAAACTGGGCTGTTCCTCTGGCTGCAAGCCTTATACCCTGGATTGACAAGGCAATGGACAATGGTCAGACAAGAGAAGAATGGAAAGGACTTGTAGAAACCAACAAGATTCTCGGACGATCGGATAACCCTGTTCCCATTGATGGCCAATGTATAAGGATTGGTTCCATGAGGTGCCACAGCCAGGCCTTTACAATCAAATTAAAAAAAGATGTTCCCCTTAATGAAATTGAAGCCATGCTGGCAGAAAATAATGCCTGGGTTAAAGTGGTTCCCAATTTAAAGGAGGACAGTATAAAAGATCTGACTCCTGCTGCAGTAACCGGAACTTTGACTGTTCCTGTGGGACGAATCAGAAAAATGAATCTTGGAAACGATTTTCTCACGGCTTTTTCCGTCGGAGATCAATTGCTCTGGGGTGCGGCAGAACCTCTTCGCCGAATCCTGAATATCATTCTTTAAAAGGCTATTGCTTTAAGACATATTTCTTTTCAAAAAAAGCATAAGAAAGTAAAAAGAAAAATGTCAGGGTGAAGTAAAGAAGTTATTTACAGGAGAGTTGAAACATGGCGCATCACATCAATAAGTCTGTTTATTCAAATCTTGTAAACCGCATAAATCGTTTTCCACAGGGAGCTGCTCCTTCCAGGCTTCTGGACAAAATTCTCAGTATGCTGTTTTCAGAAACAGAAGCCCATCTGGTTTCCCTGCTTCCTATAAAACCGGTTACTGTAGAAAAAGCTGCAAAAATCTGGAAAATGAATTTAACCAAAGCGCAAAAAATTCTTGACAGTCTGGCATCCAGGGCTATCCTGGTTGACATTGATCAAAAAGGTACAACCCACTATGTCCTGCCTCCACCCATGGCTGGTTTTTTCGAATTCTCCATGATGCGTGTACGACCTGATATCGATCAAAAGGTTTTGGGTGAATTGTTTTATCAATACCTGAATGTGGAAGAAGATTTTATAAAAGATCTTTTTACTGAGGGTGATACCCAGCTGGGCCGTGTATTTGTCCATGAACCTGTTTTATCCAATGATAATGCAATTCATGTTCTGGATTACGAGCGTGCTTCCCAGATCATTAAAACAGCATCCCACATGGGTGTAGGAACCTGTTACTGCCGCCATAAAATGTATCATATGGGCAAAGCCTGTAACGCTCCTATGGATATCTGCATGACATTTAACACCACGGGCAGATCCCTGATAAAATATGATCATGCCCGGGCAGTTGATGTTGCAGAAGGGCTGGATCTCCTTGCACAGGCATATGAATCAAACCTGGTACAATTTGGCGAAAATGTCAGGGATCGGGTTAATTTTATATGTAACTGCTGCGGATGCTGTTGTGAGGCCATGATCGCCGCACGCAAATTTGCTGTTTTCAACCCGATACACACTTCTAATTTTATACCAAAAATCAATGATGATTCCTGCACCGGGTGTGGTAAATGTGTTACCATTTGTCCGGTTGAGGCAATGACCCTGGTCTCGGCCAATGATCCTAAAAGGCTGAAAAAGAAAAAAGCCCGCCTTAATAAGGACATATGTCTTGGATGCGGCCTCTGCGTCAGGGCCTGCACAGATGAAAGCCTTGAACTCAAATCCCTGCCCAAAAGAGTCATAACTCCATTGAACGGAACACACAGAACCGTTGTTATGGCCATTGAACGGGGGAAACTTCAGCACTTGATTTTTGACAATAAGGTTTTGTTCAGCCACCGAGCCCTTGCAGCTGTTTTGGGAGTAATTCTGAAATTGCCCCCGGTAAAGCAGATAATGGCCAGTGAACAGTTAAAGTCGCGTTATCTTGAAAAACTGATTTCATACATGGAAGGTACTGAATTATCAATTTAGCCTTTACCCTAATGTTAGCTAATGTTAGGATTTATTGTCTTGAAAGCCGATAGTAACCGGTTGTTTTACAACGGTTAAAAGCATTTTAAATTGAGACTGAGCATTTACAGAATGGGGTACATTTGCCGGCATCACCACGACCTGCCCTTTTACTGCCTTGATTTTTTTGCCATCAATATCTATTAGAGCTTCACCATCTAAAACCTGAACCATTGCATCTCCGGGTGAGGTATGGGCACTGATTTCCTCGTCTTTATCAAAGGCAAAGAGTGTAATATTGACGTGAGATTTGCTCGAAAGGGTTCTACTGACGACTCTCCCCTCCTCATAATCAACCAGGTCAACAAGGTCAACAGGTAAAGAAAAAGGGATGTTTTTAATTAACGGGCCAGTTTTATTTGTCATGATTAATTCCTTATTTTATATTTTTTTAAACCCAGGTATTTAATTTTAAAAAACCAGCTATTATAATTTTGATCCAGTTGACAAACATGATTATTAAATCACCTGTATATCTATGACAGGGTAATGTATTTTGTCAAGCTAATCTTCCTCCCCTAATCCACCATCAAGGTGCCACCTGCTGCGTTGACTGCGGTCGTTCCTCCCTGCGGAGTATGACCTATACGCCTCTTTCGTCACTCCTTGTCGCCTTGCATCTGGCACCTTGCTGATGGCCAGGGATAGTGCGCAACCCCATGGCCCAGCCGGTAAGTTTGATGGTGGATTTAGGACTCATTAACCAGGGCTGTAATCATGGATTCAATCAAAGAACCGATTTTCTTCATATGGATAACCCGTTCTTCTTCAGACCTGCCCGGATAATTTCTAAAAGCAATCAGAACACCTGAAAGGCAGGAAAAAAGCGTATGAGATAAAAGTCTTGTATCAGTTTTGACGTCGGAACAAATAAAAATCGTATCAAAAACATCCATGAGTTCCCGGCCTATTTTGTTGAGTTTGTCCACAGACCCTGTATCCTTGTTGCCGTGCAGTGCAAAATGTGTAATCATTCTCCACTGGGCTTCATGGGTAATATAATAATCCAGAAAATATTCAATGGCGTTTTTTATAGGTTCTTTATCTTGCACCCTGTTTTTCAACTCTTTAATAAACAGGCCGGCATCCTGGTAAACGACCTGGGCATATAATTCTTCCTGACTTTTAAAATAGGTATAAATGGAAGATTTGGCAATTCCTGCAGCATTGGCGATTTCAACCATGCTGACCATATCATAGGTTTTCTTCCCAAACACCTGTCTTGCAGCTTCAATAATCAGGGTTTGTCTGATTGCCCGTTCTTTTTCCTTGAGCTTTATTAAGGTATCTTTTCTGGCCATGGTTGTCCTGATTAATTAAAATGAAATCTTTTTGATTTAAATAACATAGAACCTGAAGACAATCAAGTGCCGGTTGACATATCGACCGGCGTTCGATATAAAGACCGACAATACAAGTCTTTTTGGTAAATACACAGGAGAATAGAATTATGAAGGAAATAAATATTTTTTATAATGCCCTGGAAACCTTGCCTGTTCTTGCTTCCAAAATCAAGGCAAAGCAAAAAAAAATTATGGGTTACCTTTGTTCCTATGCACCAGAGGAACTGATATATGCAGCAGGATTTCATCCCATGAGGCTGTTTTCCTCAAAATCAGATATTGTGCAGGCTGAACAACATCTTCAGGCCTATTGCTGCTCTCTTGTCCGGGGTGTGCTTGAGGACAGCCTGTCAGGTCGGCTTGATTTTCTTGATGGAACCGTATTTCCCCATACCTGTGATTCCATGCAGCGCCTGAGTGACATATGGCGCATGAATGGAAAGTATGAATTTTTTGCAGATGTGATACTTCCCGCCAAACTGAACACCCAAAGCGCAAGAGCATACATGAAGGATGTTTTGACCGGATTTAAAAAAGATCTTGAAAAAGCTGCCGGAAAAGAGATCACAGATACAGATCTTCAAAATTCTATTAAAAAATTCAATATCATCAGAAAAAATTTGTCAAAAATTTATGCTCTTCAATCTAAAAAACCCGGTATAATAAAAGGCTCTGACTTATATACTATTGTAAAAGGATCCATGGTGATGGACAGGGATGAGGTAGCCGATATTTTGCCGGTAATTGCGGGCAATCTTGAAAAAATTGATCTTCCCCCAAAAAATATCAAACGAATCGTTATGTCAGGTTCGATCTGTGATTCTCCTGATATTTACTCAGCCATGGAAAGTGCCGGTGGTGTTATTGTGGGTGATGATCTTTGCACGGGCCAAAGATGGTTTGAAGGCCAAACCCAGGTGGACGAAAACCCCATGGATGCCATTGCAGCAAGATTACTGAATCGAGTGATCTGCCCTGCAAAACATTTTTCACCAACAGCCCGTGGTGAAAACCTGGTTTCACTTGCAAAAAAGAACAGGGCCGACGGTGTCATTTTTATGCTGCTCAAATTCTGTGATCCCCATGCTTTTGATTATCCCTATTTAAAAGAGTTCCTTGAAAAACAAGGTATAAAAACTCTTCTTATTGAAATGGATGATCAGCAGCAAAACTCAGGGCAGTTAGCCACCCGTTTTGAAACCTTTATTCATTACATTTAAAAAGGATTTGCCTTATGTCGGATAAGCTATCAGAAAAAAGAAAAATAAAATCCGCAAAAAAAATGCGGGATATCATGACCACCTATTATCTTGATGCCATGACAGCAGGCCAGAACAACAAACAAATTGCCTGGATCACTTCAGGAGGCCCTGTAGAGCCTTTGGTAGCAATGGACATCATTCCCATTTATCCTGAAAACCATGGCGCAATGATCGGAGCATCAAAAATGGGGGAAGATCTGTGCATAAAAGCAGAAGATATGGGTTACAGCTCTGATCTGTGCTCCTATGCTCGTGCTGATATCTCATGCTCAGTTGTCAAGGGAGGGCCCATAGGGGGATTACCTGAACCCGATATGCTGATCTGCTGCAATAATATCTGCGGTACAGTTTTAAAATGGTATGAGGTACAGGCCAGATTCTATAATGTACCTTTGTTTATTCTGGATACCCCCATATGCCATACCCGATATTCCCCTGAAATAGCCAAATATGTTCAGGCTCAGATTGATGAATATATTGCCTTTCTTGAAAAGGTCACAAAAAGAAAATTTAATTATGAAAAAATGGCAGAGGTAGGCAGACTTGCCTTTGAAGCCCAGCTGCTCTGGCAGAAAGTCCTCAATACCACTGCCCATAAGCCATCACCCATGTCTGCCTTTGATGCATTCTTTTTCCTTGCACTAATTGTCACATTAAGGGGTACTAAAATCGCAGTTGATTTTTATAAAGAACTATTAGGAGAAATGGAGCAGCGAATCAAAGATGGCATCTCTATGGTTCCCAATGAGAAATACAGACTTTTATGGGATAATCTTCCTGTGTGGTACCAGCTCAAATGGCTATCCCAAAAATTCTCTGATCACAATGCATGCCTTGTGGCAGACACTTACACATCTGCCTGGTGTGGTGCAATACAATATACTAATAAAGACAATTTTATAGGGTCCATTGCCGAAGCCTACACCAGGATCTATCTCAATATAGGTGTTGACCAGATGGCAGGCCAGGTGCTTGACATGATTAAATTTTACAATGCTGACGGGCTTGTGATGCATTCAAATCGCTCGTGCAAGCCCTACTCTTTCGGCCAGATGGATATTATGAAAATCGTCCGGGAAAAGACAAATCTTCCTGTTCTCATGATAGAGGCCGACATGGTGGATCCAAGAAATTTTTCACAATCACAGGTGGAGACCCGGATTGATGCATTCATGGAAATCATAAAACAAAAAAACGATTGAATTGAACTTTGATCTTAAAGACTTTGCTTGTAAAAATAAGGAGTGCCTTGTTACCGTCAAGACATTCATGATTGAAGGAGAAGCATAAGCCCTATGATATATGCAGGTATTGATATTGGCTCAATCACAGCCAAGGCAGCCTTGATAAAAAACAACCGGCTTTTAGGCACCCATGTCATAATGACCGGGTATGACCCCATAAATGCAGGAATCAAGGTATTTGACGCGCTTTTAAAACAAAGCAGAATTTCAAAAACCCAGATATCAGCCATTATCTCCACGGGCTATGGCCGTGCCAGTGTGAGTTTTGCCGACAAGGCCCTGACGGAAATCATCTGCCATGGAACGGGCGCCCATTTTATGAACCCTGAGATCCGCGGAATTATAGATGTTGGCGGTCAGGACAGCAAAGCCATTTTCCTGGATCAAAACGGCCAGGTGGAAAACTTTGCCATGAATGACAAATGTGCTGCAGGCACAGGGCGGTTTCTTGAAGTCATGGCCAAGGCCCTGGAAGTAGACCTGGAACTTTTGGGTGACTTCAGCCTTGCTGCAGACAAGCCCTCAAAGATCAGCAGCATATGTACCGTGTTTGCAGAATCAGAAGTCATTTCCATGATAGCAAAACAAGAAAGAAGAGAAAACATAATTGCAGGCATTCATGAGTCAGCAGCTGCCCGGGTTGCTATTCTTGCCAATAAAATTAAAATCAAAAAACCGGTAATGATGACAGGGGGTGTGGCAAAAAATAAAGGTATGGTAAATTCCCTTGAAAACCGCCTTGGTTTTAAACTTATTGTGGGAGATTTAGCCCAGGAAAATGGTGCCATTGGGGCTGCAGTGTTGGCATCAAAATTGTAATATTTCTTTAAACGTTCCGACCTTATTGCACCCAGGTCTATTTAATTTAGGAAAAGCCCCTTGCTGGAACTTTATATCCTTAAAAATGATCGGTTGATTTCCTTCTGGTACTTTATACACTTTAATTTGGAAGAAGGGCCTACGATAAAGGCTCTGGTTCATATATTTGAATGGAAAGTTTCATTCTATGAAAAACTTAAGATACCATATATGGGGTTGCCCAAAACTTTTAAAAAGCCCAAACTATGAATACAAGTACACACCGGCTATCTTTTAATCCCAGTCACTACTGCCAAAAGCAGGCAACTAACTATAAATAAAGGTTCTTAGCCAATAATGATAGACATTATAATCACTTTTTTATATTGATCCTCCATGTTGAAGAGCTCAATTATAATTAGCCACATTAAAAAATATTTCTAAACATACTATTTTAGTATAGAATGCTTTTTGATCAAGCTACTTAGAAAAATTTTTATGCAACGTTAGGGTTAACACAATGAAAATTTCAATACTGACAAGTGGAACAAGAGGAGATGTTCAACCCTATATCGCATTGGGAAAGGCCTTACAGGAAAGGGGACATGAAGTGTTGATAGCATGCCCGGAAAATTTTTGTTCCTGGGTTGAAGGACATGGTCTTAAAAGTTGCTCGATTGGTATTGATATGCAAGCCTTCCTTCAAAACCCTGAAGGTAGAAAAGTGTTGTCCGGCAATATATTGTCAATGATAAAAACCTGGAAAAAAATCATTGTACCAAGTATCCAAAAAACGCTTGATATCTCATGGGAATATGCACGACATTCCGATTCAATTATTTATCATCCAAAAGTAGGGGCTGCAATTGACGTGGCAGAGGTTACCGGAGCCAATCTTATATGCACTGCTCTGTTTCCTATTTTTCCAACCACTGCTTTCCCATTTTTTGTATTTAAAGGTAAGTATGGCCCCTTTCTCAACAAACTGACATATAAGCCAATGAGTTTATCTCGACTTTTTTTTATTAAAATGATCAATAAATGGCGCAGGGAAATCTTAGGTTTAAAAAATAGTCCAATGATCATGCCTATCGATGGAGATGGAGCAAATGAGGTATTGAGGCTTTGTGCAGTGTCACCATCTGTTATCAAATATCCGACAACCGAAAATGGAATGATTCACACAACCGGATATTGGTTTCTGGAAGAAGGAGAAAATTGGCAGCCAAATTCAGAATTTCTTGATTTTATCAAGTCTGGGGAAAAGCCAGTTTATATAGGGTTTGGTTCTATGCCTACGCGAAATCCAGAAAAATTAACAAAAGAAATCATCCAGGGAATTAAAGATGCAGGGTTAAGAGCTATACTCGCCACTGGCTGGGGTGGGCTGAAAAAAATAAGCCTTCCTGACGACATCCTTTTAATTGAAAAAGCACCTCATGATGCATTATTTGATTATGTTAGTGCTGTCGTACATCATGGTGGCGCCGGAACAACAGCTGCAGGGCTTCGAGCAGGGCTTCCGACATTCATCTGTCCATCGAGTTTTGATCAACCTTATTGGGGCCGTTTGATATACTCTCTTGGTTTAGGACCAAAACCACTGAGTTTGAAAAAATTAAAAGCAAAAAAATTTTCAAAAAGTTTAATTGATTTAGTCGAAAATGAATCATACAGATCTGCCGCTGCCAAAATTGGTAAACGAATTGCTAACGAAAATGGTGTTTCAAGAGCAGTGGAACTAATTGAGTCTTTTAATCTGAGAGACAAGGTGTAAAACTGTATGAGTCAACCAATTAAAAGAAGATGGTTTTTAAAATATTTAGGGAAAATAAGTATTTGGATTTCTTTTCTGTGGTTCAGCAGTCTTAAGTTCGGTTGTGTATTAAAATCATCTCAATTGCATGCCAACGAAATAAAAAAGGAATCTGGGAAAAAATCTCACCATGTAGAGAATGGATTTATCAATCCACCCGGAAGTCCAATTCACGAGCATGATCTTTCTAACTGGTTTAAACATATCTGGTACGAATTGGCATGAAATAAGCCTAAGCTGCCAAAAGATCATGTTATAAAACACCGGAAAGCAAGGTCAGCGTTTGAAAAATTGGGCAATAGTGATAAAATCATGTGGCTAGGCCATAGTTCATTTTTGCTACGATTATCAAATAAAATTATATTATTAGATCCTTTTTTGTCTGATTACGCCACCTCCTACCCTCCCTTTGGTCCCAAAAGATACGCGCCACCCGGTTTACCAGTCACTGAATTACCTCAAATTGATCTTATTATCATTTCGCATAATCACTATGATTATGCTTTAGTTCCTATTGGGGACTATAGACCCGCACCCAAGAAGAATCATGCACATGTAACCCCGGAAGAGGCAGTTCAAATGGGGCTCAATTTACAATCCAAAAACTTGATACCCACGCACTGGGGCTCTATTATTTTGAGTCAGGCTCCCCCCTTCGAAGCACCTGATAGATTTTTAAAAGCAGGATTGAAAGCTGGTTTTAATGAAGCGAACCTCTGGATAATGAAAATCGGTGAAACAAGAGGAATCTCTGTCCACTTATAGAAAAAATAAATATTTTAAACATATCAAAATTAATAGTCGTGATGATCCGGATCTTACCTTTTTTTTCCTGATTAATTAGAATACAAGTCATCATTTGAAAAATTCTAGAAATAAACCAAAAAGTATAGGAAATTTTCCCATTTCCTATCCCTCTGGCAATGCTATAAATCCTCTGCTTATTTGGATTTTGTTACATCTTTTTTGTCTTTGGTTGTTTTTTTGCAGGTTTTCTTTGGCAAAATATCACGGCCACATCACTTTGCTTTGGATAAAACTCAATATAAAAATTTGTTGGTGATCAATGAGGTCTTGCACCAACAGCAATGGATGTATGATCATCGTGAGTATAAAATTGAAAATCGAATTGTCAGTATTTCTCAGCATCATGTCAGACCGATCAAAAGAGGTAAAGCCAATGCATCCACTGAGTTCGGCGCCAAACTATCAGCTAGCTTGGTTGACGGTTATTGTTTTTTAGATCGTCTGGACTGGAATAACTTTAATGAGTCAGTTGACCTGATTGAGCAAATTCATTCTTACAAGAGCCGGTTCAGATTTTATCCATCCTCTGTTCATGCGGATCAAATTTATCGGAATCGAAAGAACATCAAGTTTTGCAAGGAACATGGTATACGCCTATCAGAGCCTCCCCTTGGAAGACCGCCTAAAGATTTGTCAAAAAGGGCTGCTTCCAGAAAAGTGGCTCGGCAGGATGAAATTGATCGCATACCGATTGAAGGAAAGTTCGGACAGGCTAAACGCCGGTTCAGCTTATCAAGGATAATGTGCAAGCTGGCTAAGACATCCGAGACCGCCATTGCTGTCGTTTTCCTCGTAATGAACTTGGAGAAATGGTTGAAGGTTTTACTTTTAAATTTTTTTGCCCGGCTTACAATGCCGTTCTTGGCTTATTGAACTAAATCGCTACGCGGTGGGCCCCACCTCAACATTTCAACCGTCTCCAACACCTTTAACCAAATCAAATTTATTCTTTAAATCTCGCATGACATCATAAATTCAGATATCTCCTCTATATTTCATTAATCCATAAAAGAGGAGAACAAACATGACACCGTTAAGACAAAAAATGATCAATGACATGAAACTTCGTAGATTTGCCCTGGGAACCCAAAAGCTTTATGTCTATGCTGTTGAAGACCTTGCAAAATATTATCACCACTCTCCTGACCTCATCAGTGAAGAAGAGGCTCATGTCTATTTGCTTTATCTTCAGGAAGAAAAAAAGCTTGAGTGGGGTAGCTGTAATTCCATGGCGGCGGGATTGAATTTTTTTTATAAAACCACCTTGAAAGAAAAAAATATCAAGTTCTCAATCCCCAAAAGAAAGCATACAAGAAAACTTCCTACAATATTCAGCCGATCTGATTTAATAAAACTTTTTGATGCCACAGACACCTTAAGAAATCGGATGATACTCACCACCGCTTATTCTGCCGGGCTGCGTGTCAGTGAAGTAATATCACTAAAGCCTGAACATATTGAATCGGGTCGTAAACTGATCAGAGTTGAGCAGGGTAAAGGCAACAAAGACCGATATACTCTGTTGTCCGACAAACTGCTAAAAGATTTAAGGGTGTATTGGAAACGCTATCACCCAAAAGAATATCTGTTTTACCCTACAGGCAATCCTCACAAGCCCTTAACCAAAAATATGGCATGGAAAATATTTGATAAAGCAAAAAAAAGAAAAAATATAATGTGATTGATCATGAAAAACATCTTTTTAAAACAAAATTATCCCGCATCCACAAATCCAAGCATTACAATCCCCATAGAGAATCGTCTCGCTATTGAGACAGATCTTCTTTAGGTTTAGTCCAATAAATTTAATGCCAGAGGACAGAATATTATTCTTCCCAGCCACAAGATATGGAGTCAGATTTAAATTGAAAAAAAGAATACCCTTGCTATTTTGCAATTTTTGAAAGGCTTTAAAAACAAGGACTGTAGCCATTATTCTTTTTGCTGTTCCTCGTTTTTCATTTCTATATACCAATCTTCTTTGCCATAAAGTTTATCAGAGCATTCAGGGCACGTACTGTGTGTAAATTTTGCCTCAGAATGTTTTTGAATATACTCTTCAATTTGTGGGTTTTGTAGGTTCTCTTGCATTGTTTAATCCCCTAAAATGAGTCTAATGTGAAAATATTTGTATCTTATATTCCGATCAAATTCAAACAATTTATTGCAAAATATATTGTGATCTACTGCCAGAATAATTTTGTTATATTAAAGAGTTGAAATATGGAAAAATGGGTTTGATTAAAATTGTCAGAAAATATAGTTGAACGATTCCCATAACCAGCGGGCCACCGACCTTGACCGTCAGGCCGAAAACGTCCTTCCCGTCTGCGTTTATGGGCTGGTTAGGCGAATGCTATTTGTCTTTTAATAGCCACTTTTTTGCATCGTCTAAATTCCTAAAAATTTGTATTGATTGTGCGAGTCCCTCGATTTCTGAAAAAATTTCGTACATTCTTGTTATCCCAAAAGACAAATCAGAATTTACAACATAGGCTATTTTTACATTTCCTCTTTTATTATCAATGTCTTTCCGTATAGCAATTACTCTTTTTACAAAATTACTGTCGATTGAATCAAAATCTAGTTTTCGCAAATCCCATATTGTACTTACATCCGGGGGGTACTCTATTGATGAAATTAATTCATTAATAGTCTGCTTAAACATTTCAATCGTCGTCGAACCTTCTACAGTTGCGATTAATATATTGAGGTCACGTAAATATTCCAATTTGATAGGCATATTTCCTCCCTAACAATTAATTATACTGATCTGTTCATCTTGTAATTTTGAATAATATCCAACCTATCAAATTTAAAAAAACTGATCAAAAATTGTATATCATTATCTCTGAAAACCTGTAAAGGAATTTATCACACAGATAATCAACGATACAAGCCCCGAATATCAGTTAACTGCTAATTGCTGATATTAAGTTTATGATATTTCCGAAGCTATTTAGGGAGATGCCAAGGGCTGCATTTTCCCTTAATAGCTTTTCAAATTCATCAAAATATATTAAGTGTAACTCTTTAATATAAATAGGGGTGTGTTTTGATTATATTGAATTCCATCAAGTCCTTTTCAGTAATCCAAAAAATTTTCAGGTCTTCTGTCATACTCTTTTTATGTATCTGCATAATTTTCAGTGTTTTCTTTTTTTCAACCTGCGCATGGTCCAAAGATCCCCGGGAACTTCAAACCGTTAAGTTTTTTTTTGAAAATGATCTTTTCGGGGACACTGATAAATATTATACCAATGCCGTTCAGATCGCCTGGCTTTCAAAAGACCTTAAAAAATACAAAGATGACGTACGTCTGCCTGGATGGTCCATACCCATCATCCACGCCATTCCCTTTTCAGGTAAGCCGGAAAGTATTCATAATGTAGGCATTTTACTGGGACAGCAAATTTATACACCTTCTGATATCCAGACAATGACATTGCTTAAAAATGAACGCCCCTATGCAGGATTCCTGTATGGAGGACTGGCTCTGCACAGCAAAACCGATTCCGTCCTGGACACCCTTGAAATAGTTCTTGGAGTTGTGGGCCCTGCTTCCAAAGCTGAATTTGCACAGAACACTATACATGAATTAAGGGGCATCCCCACTGCAAAAGGATGGGATAACCAGCTTCATAATGAACCGGCCATAAGGTTTTCCTGGCAGCGCAAGTGGCGCCTGCACAGCATGGAGTTATTGGGTATCCTGGATTATGATTTAATTTCTCATGCCGGCCTGGCTCTTGGCAATGTCAGGACCTCGGGCAATGCCGGAGGTGAAATTCGTTTCGGGTATCATATCCCAAAGGACTTTGGATCTGATGTGATCCGGCCGGGAGCAGGAATCAGCACGCCTGTCAGTAAAGTTTCAGGCCAGGGGAAAAAATTGTGGGGCATGCATCTATTTGCCAGCTCAAAGGTTGAAGGGGTAATTCATGACATCTTTCTTGATGGAAACACCTGGAAAAACAGCCATAGTGTTGATAAAAAAGTGTTATTGGCTGACCTCTCTCTAGGTTTAGCATTCAATTTCGATATGTTCAAACTTACCTACAGGCATCTTTTCAGTACCAAGCAATTTGACAACCAGAGGCAGGGTCATATCATCGGATCTTTGACCCTGACCCTCTCGTTTTAGATAAAAGGCATGTAATTGTTCAGCCCGTTAAAAAAAATTATCCCCAAAGCCCTGTCTGATGGATATTTGCAGGAGGTTAAGCAAATAGCCTCGAAACAAATATCCATCATACAGGGCGGGTTCAAGCGCAAGAGCTGAATAATTACAAAGGCTTTTTACAGGCTGAATCGATTTAACTCCTTCTTAAGCCTTTTCCAATCCGGTATGAATCGATCCATAAGACTTTTGAACCGGGCATTATGCTTTCTTTCCAGCAGGTGAATCATTTCATGGACAATCACATACTCAAGAAATTTTTCAGCACATTTGATGAGGGCAAGGTTCAGCCAGATCCTTTTTGCATTAACGTTACAGCTCCCCCAGCGGGTTTTCATTTTTCTAACATTAAACTCATTCACCGTCACGCCAATCCTCGGCTGCCACTTGTCAATATACATTCCAATGGATCTTTTTAATTCTTTTCTGTACCAGGAAATTATAATTTTTTCCCGCTGAGGAAAATCGGTTCCCGGTTTCACCTTCAGATGAATAACCTTATCAAAGGTTTTAGCAACCCTGGGACCTGTATGCCGGTAATCCACATAAAGGGAATAAATTTCTCCTTTAAACAGGAGTTTTTCTCCGGTAATATATGTTTTAACCGGTTCTGGTTTTGCAATTGCAGCTTTTTTAACCTGTTTATTGAGCCAGTCGGATTTTGAAAGAATTGCTTTGTTCAATGTTTCAGAATCAATTGAAAAAGGCGCAGAAACAATTATTTTACCCTTGGACGGGTAGACTCTGAAATAAATATTTTTAATCTTTTTTTTTATTACTTCAAAAGAATAATTTCCAAAATTCAGCTGCTCGGTTTTTGATTTTCTGATTTTTTTCACTTATGGTGATATCTATTTTTGTTTTTTCATCCTCTGGACAAGGGCATCAACGGATTCTCCGTTGGGAGCCATAGCCATGGGATTTTGTTCAATAATCTCTTCCCATGCTTTTATACCACCTGCCGCATCATTTAAATCGTGCAAGAGCACAATTCCCTTGTTAAATCTCGCAGTTTCAAAGCCAGGATCGATTGAAATGGCCTTATCAAATGCTTCAATAGCCTTTTTGGGTTGACCATTTCTTCTGTACATAACGCCCAGATCAGTAATAACCCCAATTTTACCCGGTTCAATTGCCAGAGATTTTTTATATGCATCAATTGCATTCTTTGACTGGTTTGAATCAAAGAAAAGGTTGCCAAGCTGGGTCCATGCTTCAGCATCCTTTGGGTGTTGCTCTAAATATTGTTCAACCTGTAAAATTTTTGCAGAAAATTCGATTGAATTATCCTGCTGTCCTTCTACCTGGGTTTTGTCTTGATTTGCATTGCCTGGTACCTGAATCTGTTTATCGGCAGCAAGCTTAAACGAGGAATATACAGTCCCGCCTATGAATCCGACTAAAAGGGAAACAACAACCGCAATAACCAGGGTTTGCTGCCCCACGTAATTCTTCTTTTCTGTTTCTTTCGCCATATTTAAACCTTTTGTGTAATTGTTCAGCCAGTTAAAAAAAAATCCCCAAAGCCCTGTCTGATGGATGTTTGCAGGAGGTTAAGCAAATAGCCTCGAAACAAATATCCATCAGACAGGGCGGATTCAAGCCTAAGAGCAGAATAATTACCCTTTTGTTTTAATTATTGTACGGTTCTAATATAATCACAGAAGCTAAGACCGCAACTAGTTGAAACAACCCGGCTCCTGTTTTTTGCAGTATGCATTATGTTTTTGTTGATTTATTTTGGTATGGATTTTTTCCCCAAAGGTGCAAAGCAGACTCCTGCAAGCCTGAAATGAGCAAATCCGAATGGAATACCAATGATTGTAAGACAAAGGCTTACACCGGCAATTATATGGGATATGGCAAGCCATATTCCGGCAAGGATAATCCATAAAAAATTAGCAAGCCCTGTTCCGGTTATTCTTTTTTCTCCAAGGGCACGGGAATCCACAAGCTCTTTACCAAAAGGGAATGCTGCAAATCCTGCGATTCTGAAGGCTGCCAACCCGAATGGGATTCCGATTATGGTTATGGAAAGCAGGCAGCCCAAAAATATCCATAAAATCCAGGCTAAAATCCCACCACCAAAAATAAACCATAGAATATTCAATAGCAATATCATTTTGCGCTCCTTTCTTAAGATCAATTATATTTAGTGTCTGACCGGAAACTCGTGTTTGAGTGAAAAATTGCCCATATACAAGGCGCAAGCAAGTTTGAAACCGGAGTGTACTCCTGTACATGAGGCCCACTCTTAAAATTTGGCAAACTTTTGCAGCAACGCAGTAGATGGGTGAGTTTTCGTTCAAACACTATTTATATGATAATTTGATCCATTATAACAAGTAAATCTTTAATTTAAAATAATCAAGGCGACCAGCCAAGGATAACAGGGCCAACGCATGTAAACAATATTTTGCTCTGCTATCTGCTACAATAATTATAATTGTCGGCACAGCAAATAGTTCAGGTTAATTTGCCTTGGATGAGCATTTTTGGACCTGTCAACTATTCCCATCCAGCGAAGGAAAGGGAAACTGACCTGAACGGGTATGGACTAATCATAAAAAAGTTACATGCGATTGCCCGGCGAGGGATAAAGTTTCCTGATTAGAAAAAACGAGTTGAATTTAGTTCAATGCACAAAAATTTATTATCAATAAAAATGCTTTGCAAATAAATGGTTTTAATCTATTTTACCAAAAAATATAAAAAACTAATATTTTTAAAAGTTGACAAATAGTAAACAAATAATTTATTGCATTCCAGTGATAGCCTTTGACTGCATTCCATACAAAAAAATACTATGGGATTTTGCTTCATGCTATATATATCTATATTTTATTTTAAGGATATTTTTTATGCTGGAGATTCAAGTAAAAAACGAATTGATTAAAATTGTCGGTAAAGACAGATATCTTGACCAACTAGAAGAGATATCCTGCTATGCCTATGATGCCTTTGTTGTAGAGGCACTTCCTAGTGCCGTTATTTTCCCGGAAACAACAAAAGAAGTGTCAAAAATATTGCAAACTGCTTCAAGGTATAAGATACCCGTCACAGGCCGTGGGGCCGGCACAAGTCTCTGTGGTGCATCTATACCCATAAGACAGGGAATTGTGCTTTGTTTTTCAAAAATGGACAAAATAATTGACGTCAATACCCGTGACCGCCATATTATTGTACAGCCGGGAGTTATCAATGCCGACGTCCAGAAAGCGCTGTTGCCGTTCAAATTCTTTTATCCGCCTGACCCGGGTTCAATGAATACCTCCACAATTGGTGGAAATATTGCCATGAATGCAGGCGGCCCCAGATGTTTGAAATATGGTGTTACCATGGATTACATACTTGGTATGGAAGTGGTTCTGTCATCGGGTAAGGTGATCCGATTCGGCAGCAAAAACATTAAAGATGTCACAGGCTACAAACTATCTTCACTTTTCTGCGGATCAGAGGGAACTCTTGGCATAATAACCGAGGCAACCTTAAAAGTCATGCCAATGCCTGAGACTGCAAAAACGCTGATGGTGACCTTTGATAATCTTGATAACACAGCCAATGCCGTAACTGATATTATTGGTTCCGGCATCATACCCGTTGCAATGGAACTTATGGACAAACTAACCTTGAATGCAATTGAAGACAGTGCAAATCTTGGATTGGACAGAGAAGCCGAAGGATCACTTCTCATTGAAATTGATGGAGTAAAGGAAGCCTGCGAAAAAGAGATGAACAATATTATTGAAAAGGTTAAAAACAATGGTGCCGTCCATATCCAGGAAGCCAAATCTGAACTTGAAAGGGAAAAACTCTGGACGGCAAGGCGGTCTGCCTATGGTGTTTTTGCAAAACTTGCTCCTGATATTGTTACTGAAGATGTGACCGTTCCTGTCAGTAAAGTGCCTATAATGATACGTCAAATTATAAAGATTGCAAATAAATATGGTCTAAAAGTTGGTGTTCTGGCCCATGCAGGAGATGGTAATATGCATCCCATGATTCCTGCCAACAAGGAAGATAAGGAAGAATGGGGAAAAGTTGAAGCAGTATTCTCTGAAATTTTTCAGGCTGCAGCTGGCCTTGGGGGCACATTATCCGGTGAACACGGGATCGGGCTTGCCAAAGCACCCTATCTTCCTTTTGTGATGAATAAGGATACCATTGACTTCATGAAAAAAATTAAACAGGCTGTTGACCCTGATCTGATACTTAACCCCGGAAAATTTGTATAACTGGAAAATTCGTATGACACAAAAACTAATTCAAAATTGCGGCAAGTGCGGTCTATGCCTTTATGTCTGCCCCGTATATAAAATATTAAAAAAAGAACAGGATTCTCCCCGGGGCAAGCTTCAGCTGATAAAGGCTTATGACAATAAAGATCTTGCTTCTTCTCCCTTGCTGAAAGAAATCGTATCAAAGTGCCTGATGTGTGGATCATGTGCTGCCAATTGCCCTTCCGGGATCAATCACTATTCAAAATTCATGGAAATGAGAAGAAAAATGGTGGAATCCCAGGGACAGACACCTGCCATCAAAAGCCTGATTTATCTTTTGGGCCGCGAACATAGATTAAAATTTGGTGCCGGTCTTGCCAGGACCGGTCAAAATTTTATACCTGACAACTTTGCCGGCAAATATAAATTTGGCAGCATCCCATTAAAAAATTTTCCAAAACTCAACTCCATACCATTGCGAAAAGCCAATGATGAGGTTATCCTCCCCTATAAAAAACAGATTGGGACGGTGGTCTACTTTACCGGGTGTGCCACAAACTATCTATATGATGATACAGGGTTTGCCTTTATTGAAATCTTAAAACACATGGGATATACGATTATTATTCCCAAAGACCAGACCTGCTGCTCAATTCCCTTATTGTTTCATGGTGCTGCTGACAAGGCATTCAAAAATATCATTGCCAATATCAATGCGATAAAAAACCATGATGCAGATGCAATCCTTGTGGACTGTTCCACCTGTGGAGAAGCATTAAAGAATGAATACCCCCGCTTTATTGAAAATAAGGGGTATGATCCTTTTGAAGCAAAGAAAATTTCATCAAAGGTTATGGATGCTCTCTCGTTTATTGATAAAAATTTTGATCGCCTTGAATTTGATTCCAGCGTTAAAGAAAAAGTATCTGTAACCTATCATGCCCCCTGTCACACAAGAAACAGTTTTGGGTCACATAAAATTTTTGAAAACCTGATAGAAAAATTACCATTTGTAAATTATAAAAAAACTGTGGATGTTGATGAATGCTGTGGTGGCGGAGGCACTTTTTTTTATGAATATCCTGAAATTTCTAAAAAAATGGTTGACAAAAAAATTGAAAATGCAAAAGCTGTCAAAGCATCACTATGGCTGACGGATTGCCCGGTCTGTAGAATGAACATTGCCGGCAATCTCAACCATAATGACAATTTACAGGTTTTGCACCCTTTAACCCTCATCCATTCGGCATTGAAACAAATATGAAAGTTAAACTGGAAAAAGGCCTGAGCTCCGTTGATATAGATATCCCTGATGATAAGGTGTTTGACATCCTTATTGGAAAAGATGTTCCCGGAACAGGCCACGACCAAATCAAAGAGATCATTTTAAACGGAATAAAAACCCATGCACCAAAAGGAATTATTCATAAAAAAATTGCTGTTATAATCCCGGATAATACAAGGCTCTGGGCCAGGGGAGACATTTTTGTTCCTCAAATTGTAAAATCGCTACTGGCTTTAGGGTGTTCAAAGGATAATATCAAAATCATCATTGCACTCGGGACCCATGATGATATGGATAAAGACCAGTTCTTAAAGCTTGCGGGAACTTTTTGCTTCCAAAACATTGAAATACTCAATTCTGCAAATAAGAATACGACCCGCCTTGTTCATATCGGTGAAACCTGTAAAAAAACGCCGCTCTATATCACAAAAGAAGCAGTTGAAGCAGACCATATAATTATCTTCGGCGGCATTCTCCACCATATGGCAGCCGGGTTCGGCGGTGGCAGAAAATATATATTACCCGGCATTGCAGGCTATGACTCCATCCAGAAGAATCACTCTCTTGCCATTAGAAAGGATGGATCAGCCCACCCCATGGTCCGGCAGGCCAAACTCTGGGGAAACCCCATAAATGAAGACCTGAATGATGCAGCCGACCTGTTTTTAAAAGATAAAACCTGCACCTATGCTGCAATTGCAGCAAATGGGACGGGGGATATTTTCCATGCAGATGTGGGCCCATTACACCAAACATTTATGAACGGCTGCAAAAAGCTTGACCAGGCCTGCTGCATAAAGGTTCCCCAAAAAGGAGATTTTGCCCTGATTTCTGCTGGGGGGCACAGGGCGGACGGGCAATTGTATCAATCCACCAAAGCCATCTTCAATGCTGTCAATATTGTCAAAAAGGGTGGAGATATTCTCTTTGTTGCCGGATGCTCACAAGGTGTGGGGAATGAAATTTTTTCATCTGTTCTAACTAGTTTTAAGGATAATTCTGAAAAACTTGGGAAAGAACTGGTAGTAAATTTTAATATGCCCTCATATGTTGCCTTCAGGGTAATGGATATTCTTAAACGGTTTAATGTAACCCTTGTCTCGGATCTTTCAGAATCCCGGACCCGGGGACTGGGGTTTAACTTTACCCAGACAATTGACAATTATATTCAAAATTTAAAGGGAAAAGGATATATTATACCATTTGCAGAAAATATACTGCCTGTTTTAGATCTTTCTTAAACAGGTAACCCTAAGGTTGCATAAAAATTTTATAAAAAAATGAAAATGATTGAATCAAAAATACATATTAACGGGGACAGATTTTAAATTTGTCCCCCTCAAAAAAAGCGCGATTTAACTCAAAACAAGCTTAAAGGAGGTATCATGGAAAGACGGGCATTTTTAAAGAAAGCAGGAATTGGAACAGCAGCAGCGGCAACAGCATTAACAGTCGGAGCACCTGCTGTCATAGCATCTCCGAAAATCAAATGGACTGCCACATCCTTCTGGAATCCAAAGGTAAGAATCATGTTCGACATGGTAAAAACATTTTGCCAGAATGTAAATGAGATGACGGACGGTCAGTTTGAAATCAAACTCTATGGCGGTGGTGAACTGGTTCCCCCTCCGGGTGCTTTTGATGCAGCATCCAAGGGAACTGTACAGATGGGGACAGGATCTCCATACTTCTGGGCAGGCAAATCAACGGCGTTTAACTGGTTTGGCTCCATTCCCTTTGGAATGAATGCCCAGTCAATCAATGCCTGGTATTATGCAGGCAATGGCCAGGCCCTTATGAATGAATTGTATGACGGGTTTGATCTTGTACCCCGGGTGATTGGAAATTCAGGTATGCAGATGGGTGGCTGGTACAGGAAAAAAATCAATTCTCTGGAAGATTTTAAAGGTCTGAAAATGCGGATCGGCAGTATTGCCGGAAAAGTTCTTTCCAAGGTGGGTGTCACCACCGTTTTTGTACCGCCGAGCGAAATCTTCCCGGCCCTGGAAAGAGGCGTAGTGGATGCAGCCGAATTTGTCGGACCCGTCCATGATATATTGCTCGGACTCTATAAGGTCGCCAAATATTACTACACCCCGGGATGGCATGAACAAGGCCCCACACTGGATATCTTCTTCAACAAAAAAGCATACAATGACCTGCCAAAACATTTTCAACGCGTCCTTGATATCGCAGCTGCTGATATTAATATCAGAACCCTGGCCGCCTTTGATTCACAGAGCGGTGCCGCCCTGGACAAGCTGGTAAACGAGCACAAAGTGGATGTACAGGTCTATCCCGAAGATGTACTGAAAAAATTAAAAACTATATCTAAAGAAGTGATTGCAGAAGAAGCAAAAAAAGATCCCTTTGCCTTGAAAGTGCATGAAGACTATATGGCCTTCCAGGCAAAAACAGCTGTCTGGGGAAAGATGTCTGAAAAAGTCTATTGGAATACAATGGCCTAAATATATGAAAGCCATTAAAAAAGCAGTCATTCTCTGTGATAAAATCAATGAATGGATTGGCAGTTTCATCGTTACATCTGCTGTTTTTTTATTCATTCTGGTCATCTTTTCAAATGTGATTATGCGGTATGTCTTTAATACCAGTTTTGTGTTTATGGCTGAACTGGAATGGCATGTATTTGCCTTTATTTTCCTTATGGGTACAGGCTTTACCCTGCTGCATGACGGACATGTCCGTGTGGATATTTTTTATTCCATGATGGATAGAAAAAAACAGGCGCTCATTAATTTACTGGGTGTCATATTTTTATTAATTCCGTCGTGTTATGTGGTCTTAAGAACATCCATTCCATGGGTTATTGTCGCATATAAGGTAGGAGAAGTTTCCATTGATCCCGGCGGCATTCCTGCAAGGTTTTTATTAAAGGCAACATTGCCCATAGGTTATTTGTTAATGTTGATTCAAGGGCTCTCACTTTTTATAAAAAGCGCGTTCACCCTTTTGGGAGACCCTTTGGAAGATTCATGATACAAAGGATTAAAGACCTATGCGAATCGTTATACTGCATCATTGACTGGAAGATTAAATGCTGATTGATTATTTACCGTTTTGGGTTGCCGATTACCTTGCTGCCTGGCTTTTTCTGGTACTGACCATTGCCTTAATGGGAGGATTCCCCGTCACCTTTACCATGATGGGGGTTTCCTTCCTCTTTGGCCTTATCGGATTAAGCCCCGGCTTTTTTGACCTTTTGCCCCTGCGGATGTGGGGGGTCATGACCAACACCATGTTAATGGCTGTCCCCTTGTTTATCTTTATGGGGCTTGCACTTGAAAGATCAGGCCTTGCAAGGGAATTATTAGAAACAATGGAAAAGCTTTTCCAGAATGTCCGGGGGGGGCTTGCCATCTCCGTTGTCCTCGTAGGTGCGTTATTAGGTGCATCCACAGGCATTGTCGGAGCAACTGTTGTGACAATGGGACTCATGTCTCTGCCCACCATGCTCAAACACAAGTATTCAAGATCCTTTGCTTCAGGAACTGTTGCCGCTTCGGGAACCCTGGGTCAAATTATTCCGCCCAGTATTGTTTTGCTGCTCCTGGGACCAGTGATGGAGGTACCCATAGGCGATATGTTTATCGGTGCTGTTATACCGGGAATCATTCTGGTTGTACTCTATTGCCTGTTTATATGGCTGTCCAGCTTTTTTGGAACAAAGCATGTTCCAGCTGCCCAGGAAAAAGGCGCTGAATTTGATAAAGCCTTTATTTTAAGAATTTTTAAAGCACTTTTACCCCCTTTGTTTTTAATTGTTGCTGTCCTTGGAACCATTTTCGCGGGTATTGCAACGCCAACCGAGTCTGGAGCCATGGGAGCTGTGGGTGCTGTTATCCTGACTGCCTTAAATAGGAAATTATCCTTTAATCTGCTCCATGAAGTTGCTAAAGGAACCATAAAAATGACCTGTATGGTGTTTATCATCATAATGGGAGCCTCCTGTTTTGCCCTTGTTTTTCGTGGTCTTGGCGGGGATGATCTCCTAAGGGAATTTATTGACAGCATGAATCTGAGCGGATGGCAGCTGGTTACCATGGTAATGATCTTTATCTTTATACTGGGTTTCTTTCTTGATTTTATTGAAATTACCTACATCCATATCCCCATCATAGCCCCCATTGTGATTGATTACGGGTATGATCCCCTATGGTTCGGCATCATGTTTGCCGTAAATCTGCAGACATCATTTATGACCCCGCCCTTTGGCCCTTCTCTGTTTTACCTTAAAGGGGTTTGTCCGCCGGAAATCAAAACAACAGATGTGTACAAAGGCATTATTCCCTTTGTTTTTCTGCAGCTTATCGGATTAACCATCATCGCTATCTGGCCAAGTCTTGTAACCTGGCTTCCAAAAATTGTTTACGGCAACTAGGAGCCGTATTTTAAAAAAGAAGAAAGACCATGGATGAGAAAATAATCTGCAGAAACATTAAAAAACTTCGAAAACAAAATCATCTTACCCTTGAAAATCTGGCAAACCTGACAGGCCTTACAAAAGGCTACCTGTCAAAGGTGGAGCGATCCCAGAAAGCACCGCCCTACTCCACATTGAATAAAATTGCAGGTGCCATGGGCCTTGAGGTAACCAGTATTTTTGAAAAAAACATTGAACCCTTAAATGACACCAGAATAAGTTTTCAAAAAAACAGTGAGCGCACCATCATCAAGGCAACCTCCCAACTTTCAGGTTATGATTATGAAATACTTGGGGCAAACAAACCCGGCAAAAACATGGAACCATTTATCATCTATTCGCCCTGGGAAATCAAAAAAATGTATTCCCACGAGGGTGAAGAATTTATCTATGTAATGGAAGGTCGTCTTGAATTCTTATATGGTGAAAAAACATATATTTTAGAACCAGGAGACAATGTTTACTTTGACTCCTGCGTCCCCCACTCCGGTAAAAGCCTTGGGAGTAAAAAAGCCAGGCTTTTAGTGGTGATCTATTTTTACAAGAGAAACCGGCAATAAGAAAAATCTTAGAGGTACAATTGTTTCCAAAACGTTTTACGCCAAGTCTCTCCGGTCAATTTAATTGAAAATTAACTTTACAGCAGTTCAAACCCTAAAAAATAATTCCCTGAAATATGCGATCCAGTGAAACGCCAGGTTATACACCATTTATTTGGTCCATGCTCCACCAAAAGTGTGCGCATCTCACTTACATCATTTTCTGTGGCAGTATGAAATAGTATCTCTTGTATATATTTCAACCCTTAGGCTTATAACCGCAGTGCTGACCGGACCCGTGCGCCGATCAAGCTTCTGGCGATCTGTTGGATGACTTTCTTATATGGCTTTCTTCTTGTCTTTTTTTAATTTGTCGAGTTTATCATGCGTTTTTTTCTTGATGGATTCACGCATTTTTACTTCGGCAACTACCGCAAAAAAAATAAAAACAAAGATTATTATTAAAACGATAAGTTTAAAATTCATATCCATCTGCTTTATCCAATCTTTTATTATTTTTATTTAACTTTTTCCTATATTAACAAACAATTGCATAGGCCAGTGTATTGTTGTTTGGCCAGATGAATTCAGAATTCAAATCCTTTAGGCGGTTTATAACTTCCGTTCATTCTTTCAAGCAGCTTTGCAAATTGAATAGATGTATAGTCCTCTAAATAAGGTCCAATAATCTGGACACCTACTGGTAATCCACTGGGCGTAAAACCGATGGGAGCCACTGTAGAAGGTAAATAAGAGACCAGACTTAACGAGTTCCAGGGACCAACCACATCCCAATAATTCAATGTTTCATTGTCAAACTGGATCGTCCGGGAGGCGAGTTTAGTGTGATCATGATCGTGAGCAGCGATCCTGGCAACTGGACATAATAGTACATCAAAATCCTGAAAATAGTCTTCCCATTTTTGCCTCATGATAGCTCGTTCTTCATTTAGTTTGTTCCAATCACGATGAGTTCCGGTCATTGCTCGCACCCACCTGGCTGTCCCACTGTGATCATCTTCTTTAAGTGTCTTTACTTGACTCATGGCCCATTCATAATTTCCTGATGGTGGAAAATGGCTTGTAGTAGCTGTTTCCAAGTCTCCTCTTAACCAGTGACATTGTTTCAAATCAATATCAGGCTTTTCGTTTTTAAGGTTGACTCCTGTTTTAGTCAATTCAGTGACCATTTTCTGCAAACAATTTCCCACATCGTTGTCTGGAGGATAAAGTGAATCATCAATCCACAGCCCAACTCTAAACTCTTTCAGCTTTGACTTTCGCGAATCAGGTAGTTTGATCTTGATAGCTTTACGTTGATAATAAGGAGGAGCGACGATAACATCCATTGCCAGCTTTAAATCCTCAGCACTTCGTGCAAGCGGACCTTTCACTGCTAAATCTATATCCGCGGGATAATTTGAATGTTTTTTTTTCCAGGGTTTTTTTCCACCATGCATAGAGACAATGTTATAAGATGGTTTATGTCCATAAACACCACAGAAATGAGTCGGAAGACGAATTGAACCTCCTATATCATTTCCAATTTCTAATCCAGTTAATCCAGCAGCAAGAGCAGCGGCTGAGCCACCGGATGAACCGCCTGGAGTCTTTTCTATGTCCCATGGATTATTCGTTTGACCAAAAACATCATTAAAGCTTTGAGTATCCTTTCCCAAAGCAGGTAAATTGGTTTTGCCAAATATAATAGCACCAGCATCTAAAAGGGACTGTACAACATCAGCGTTTTTAGTTGGTCTGTAGTTTTTAAAATAAGAAAATCCATAAGTGGTTAACATTCCGGCAACTTCAATGTTATCCTTGATCGTCATGGGAAGACCGTGCAAAGGTCCCCAAGTCTCACCTCTACTTAGGGCTTCATCAGCTTTTTGAGCTCGTTTTAAAGCACCTTCAAAATCTGTTGTAACAACAGCATTTATTATTGGATCTAAGCGCTTATGTCTATCTATGAAATACTTCAACAATTCAGTTGCACTCGTCTTTTTATTTTTGATAGCCTTAATTAAACTTGTTGCTGAGTAACTTCCAAGAGCAGGTATATCACTGGTTTTTGCAAAACTCGTTGCCACCAGGCTACTATTCAATAAGCCCTCAGCAGAAACTATCACACCTGCCGTCAAAAGTTTATTAAACTGCCTTCGTGTCATTGTTTTATCTATCATAATTGCAACATCCTCAATGAATACTAACATTGGTTTAAGATCTGAATCGTAATATTATCCTATTAGTGAGACATGAAAAACAGGATTAAATTTTGAATATCAACGAGGTCTACAAATGTAAAGAACTATCCTGCAACGATTACATTTTAAGAACCTGAGAAGTGGTCTTTATTTTTAGGTTTCATTAACCTTTTTTGCTGACAGTACCGCTTGCTGGCTTCTTTGCATTCTGATTTTCTACAGAACTTTTGCCTTTTTAGATTGCGGGGATCTGGCTTGAATAAATCATAACAGTGTTTGCACCTGCGCTGTCATATTTTCTTTTTCATAGACCTGGTACCTCCTCAGATCTATGATAGGCATATAAGAAAGGCTGGCGGTGTATTTTTTTTTACCACCCAGATGCTTATCAAAATATATTGCTGTCTCTGGAGTGAAAAAAACTGGTTTATGAGAATATTGTAATCAAAAATTCAAAGATTAGAAAGAAAAAACAGGGCCATTTGGCCCTGTTTTTCCATTAATATATTATTTGCAGATTACTGAACTTCAAAATCAAAAATTGTAAACTTTGAAGGCATTGGATTCCCCATAGAATCATATCCGAGAACTGTCCAATACCATTTGCCTGTCGGCATTGACTGCCATGTTGCTGTATCCATTGTTAGAAGATTCAAGGTCAGGCCTGAAAAGGGGATAACCGAGTCAAATGAAACCCCGCTAACATGTGCAAGAATCAGTTCAAACGATTTTACTCCTATATAAGTATCCCATTTGAATACCGGTGCGGAGTCAGTTAGGAGAAGTGTTGACCCTGGAGAAGGACTGGTAAGAGCAATTGCTGTACTTGCAATAAATTTGAGCCCGTTGACAAACTTGGCAGCAGCCTGTTGATCAAAGGTTGAGCCAATAAGCAAATTACTGCTGTCATAAGCTTCAACACCCCAGGTGATATCCCAGGAAGACATTGAATCCCATGAAGCAGCATCCAATTGAATCAGATACTGCATACCTGTCAGGACTTCTGTAAAACCAGGAGTGGGAGTGCATGAACTGCCAGTACTACCACCTGTACTCCATGGAAAAGACCCACCTGTTGTTCCGGAGCCTGAACATGGTGGAATAAGTTCAATTTGGAGCGGAACTGTGGTTCCTGCTAAAAGATCTTTTAATTGTAAGTGCAGAAGATATTTTGCTGCATTAGAAACCTTTGTAAAACCAAAAGTTAAAGCCCCGTTAGTATTTCCAAAGCTCAGTGCTTCATTGTTTAAAGGGGAGACAATATAAATCTGGTCCGTCGTTGTGTTAGAAGGGTTACCTGTTGAATCAGTTCCATCACAACTGGACTTGGCCTCACCTATGGTAATGAAAGGATTAGTTTCATACACATCATTAAACCCTGCATATATACTGGCGTTTGAAACTGAAGCAATGGAATCCTGGCTCATTGCCCCTGATGTCGAATAAAAAGAAGTTCCCCCACTGTCGCAGTAAGCGTCTGTACAGGTTGAAGCGGTATATGTATTGTCAGATTTAAATTCAAGGCTTGTATAATACCATTTTTCCGATTCTATGACAGTTGAATTGTTCCAGGAGTGATGGGTGGTAAAAAAACCGGCTCCTTGTTCGGCTGCTCCGACCCAGAAACTACCATAGGCGGTAAGGGAATTTGCCTTCCATTTGATGTAGGCTTTTTTGCTCATTAGATCAAATGTATCTACAGAGTTCATTTTGTGGTTTCCACGATAAGTGGCACCCATCAAGTATGTCCCGTCCGTGTTCTGGCCTGTCTGCCCGGTTCCCAGGGTAACCTGCCATTGGGTTACGCTGCACGCTGTACCAGAGGTTCCATTGGATGTTGAGGCGGCCAGGTCGCTGCCGTCACAATCCTGGTCAATATTGTCTCCGGCAATCTCTGTTGCTCCTGGATAAATCTTAGCATCAGTATCGTCACAGTCTGTATTGTCTGAAACATACCCGCTTTGCGTTGTTGCAGACGTAAAGGGCTGGGCTGATGAGTCGCCATAGCCATCACCATCAAAATCAGAATACCAGGTTTGAGCTACAGGTTGTGATGTGGAGGTAAAATCTGTGTCCAAAGAATAGGCTGCCCAGCCTGATGTGCCTTTCGAAACAATAATTTTATACTGGGTTCCTGCCTTCACAGCAAAGGGATCACAGTAATAAGTGCCGTTGGCCATGATCAGGTCATTGGTCAGACGTTTGGAGACATAACCGTTGGGTATGTCCGCTATCCATAGATCGAGATAGCCATTCTGATAAGGATACCCGGCATTGAAATCATTCACCAGAAATGTAACCTTTAATTCACCATCTTCGGTAGGGGTAAAAATATAATTATCAGACCAGTCATCAAAAGCTGAATTATACGTGCTATATTTAATGACTCCTTTAAATCCAATACTATCGGTATATTCCATGCCGTATATTAGAGGGGTACCTGTTGCTGCCATATCGTCATCTGGCTCATTGGCGCTGCTTGAGGCGACACCAGCCATAGTAATTTGAAAAATGGCTGTTTTGTCAACTCCGAGACCATACATTAGATCCTGCACTTTAAATGCGTAGGTCCCGGCTCGCACCGGAAATAAATTAGATGTCGTGCCTGAGTCTGACGCCCAGTAGGTCTCATTCCAAACCATTAGATTATTAGAGGTGATTGTCTTCTCATAATCGATAATTGCCATAGCCAACCGGCCACTGGCTCCAGACGGAAATGTGGCGGTTACAGTCAGTACACTGTCAGTACACTGTCAGTAGACACTGTAAGAGTGAAATAATGATAGCTTGAATTATCATGATCGAATTTGAATTCAACAGCCAGTGCATTTCCTGCCACCAACAAAAATAGAATCAGTACTATCAATGCATTTCTGAACCTTTTTTTCATACTTCTTTTCTCCCTTTGATATATTTATAATACAAATGAATAGATCAGAATTTAAATGCAGAGCAATTCAGGACAATGAAAAAATACGATTATAAGAAAAGAGCACAACATAAAAGTTTCTGATCTTTTATAATAAATTCCCAATGAGAATGACGATACTAAAAAATTTGATTAAATACAAACATTTATGTAATTATTCAGTTCTTACGCTTGAAAGATCTGGAATGCCTATAGATTATCTGACAGATAGGCGATCGCAGCTTTTGCCGGACGGTCATAAAACACACCGTATTGTGAGGCAAACTCCGGGTGCATGCCCCTGATAAAAAGATAAAAAACACCGCCGAAATGGGTGTCGTAGTCATAATCTTTTAATCGCAGTCCAAGATACCTGTGAAGCGCCACAAGGTAAAGATGGTATTGCAGAAAATAGTGGTGGTTTGACATGGCATCAAACATGGCTACCTTTGAATATTCATCATAGGTATCACCCAGATAGTTTGATTTATAATCAATAATATACCATTTGCCCTGATGTTGTACCACAAGATCAATAAACCCCTTTATAAATCCTTTAAAGGATTGAGCCGTCAACAGGGAAAGTTTTTCTATATACCCTGATGTTTTAAATTTTTGATCTGATTGCTCAAAGGCTTTTTGCACATATGACATCTGAAAAGAGCTGACCGGAAAAGCAAACTCCATTTCGTTAAACCGTTGAGAAAAGGGAATATCTTTCAGATGAAACCCTGATGATTCTGATACAAGCATTGTGTTAAGCACCTCTTTTACAGATGTTTCACCCATTTGAACCAAATCCTGGCCTAAAAAACCAAACATGTCAAATTTTAATTGAACCTGTTTAGAGATTTCTTCCGGCCCCATCGTAAAATCAAGGGTTTCAAAAATAGAATGAAACAGGTCTCCTGATCCTGAACCTTTGGGGAACTTAGCAAGTGTTATAAAAGGCTTGTCCCTGTTATAGGATACTTTCTCCTTTTCCTTAAAGACTTCCGGGCTTTGTGAATGGGCAATGGCTGAAAAACTTGACATCTTCCAGCAGGCATCGATGTCACGGCTGATTTTTTTTGCAGACAAAACCCTTTTCACTTCATCTTCCCTGTCTATAAATTGATTGGACACATCCCCTGTGTATGGCTGCAAAAGTATGCTTTTCTTTGCCCGGGACAAAAGCTGTTCCAGATCCTTAATCATTAATGGATCATCTTTACAGCCATTTTCGTGCACAAGGGTGCCAAGGGCCGAGGTCTCAACTGATTTAAACCCGCCCCAGATTATCCTGCACATAGCAGATGCCCTTGTTAAGGCCACATACAGCAATCTTCTCTGCTCTGCCCTGTCCTCTGTTTCAACATACAATCGGGAGGTTTCCACATCCTTTGACCCAAGATCCAGTGTCAGGAGATACTCTTTGTCAGGATCATGGAAAAGGATGTTTTCCTTTGAAGATTTTTGTTGTCCCTCCCAGAGATAAGGCAGGTAAACAATGGGATATTCCATACCTTTGCTTTTATGAATGGTAACAATGGCCACAGCCTTTTTATCGCTTTGAAGCCTGAGTTCATCTGCAGATTCATCCCTTAAGTCTTTAAACAATTGCCGGGCATACCATTTCAAGAGATAATAGGGGGACAGCTGCTTTTTGAGACAGACCTGTGAAATGAGTTCAATCAAATGATAAAAATTGGTCATTGCTCTTTCGTCAAGGCTTGCGTTGCCTTTTAAAAAAGCCTCATCAGAATGAAGCAGACCCATGGCCATGGAGACAAATCCCTTTGTTTCCCATATCTGTTTATACTTTCTGAACCGATCCTGCCATTTAAAAAAAAGGACTTCGTTTTCATCAAGACCGACAATCCTGTCCGATGAAAAACCAAACACGGATGTACACAGGGCTGCATAGATATAGCCCCTGTTATAAGGGGTATTCACTGCCCACAATATATCATGCAGATCAATGGCCTGGCCTGAATCAAAAACAGACCCTGTCTTTGAAAGATAGGAGGGAATATTCAGATCCGACAAGGCCTTTTGTATCTGTTCCGCCTGTATGTTTGTCCTCACAAGCACTGCTATATCTTCAGGACTGATTTTTTGAGGGTCCCGACCCTTGCCGCCCTTTTCCATCAACCCCTGGTCTGATTGCAGCAAGGCCAGGATATCACTTGCACACGATTTTGGAATTATCCCTGCTGCCGTGTCTTTGCTTATAAAGCCCTTTTTATCAAGGGCCAAACCCTCTCTTTTTATAAAACTAAACTGTAATGGCGGGACAAACTCTTTATTGGCGGTCAGAAGATTTTTTGCTGTTTCAGGAGTTTTAACTTTGAAAAATTCAATGGATTCGTATAAAAAAGGATTTATACGGGCTGAAAAAACCTCGTTAATCCCTTGAACAAGCAGAGGGGCTGATCGATAATTTTTTTCAAGGGTGAATTTTTGATCACTTTCCCTGGATGCTTTTAAATAAGCAAAAATATCTCCCCCTCTGAAGGCATAAATAGCCTGTTTGGGATCTCCAATCATGAAAAACGGTGTGGCCTGCAAAGAAAAAATCTTTGAAAAAATATCATACTGCCTGGGGTCTGTATCCTGGAACTCATCAATCAAACAGGTATTATAGGTTTGTCTGACAGCCTTTTGAAGATTGACCCCATCTTCTCTTTCAAGTGCTTTTGCAAGGTCATTGACAAGATCATCAAAAAAGCAGATGCCCTGAGTTTTCTTTATTTTATCAAGTTCTTTATTGAAAAAAGCCAAAAATTCAATTTTCAGGCTGATAAGATTATTTTCGAATTGATTATAAATGGAAAGAAAAGAGTCACACAAATCAAAGAATTCATGCCCAGGACTTGCATGCCCTAATTTTGTTTTGAGTTCCATCCTTGTCCGGGTAAATTTATACAGGGCATCGCCATTTTTTTCTGTCATTTTAAAAAATGTATCCACTCCTTTTTGATTTATTTTCAAAAGGGAGGCCTCAAGCCAGGCAGGGACGTTTTTTTTTGAATAACTTTTTTTATCAATTCCCTTGTGGTTTTGAATCAGCTCAATGATTTCTCCTGACCTTGTCAAAAGGATATCATGAATTTTCTTTAAGATTTCTCTGTATTGATCAAAGGTATTCTCAAAAGCTGATTCCCTGGGTCTGCAATCAAAGTCTGTCCTTGAAATAAACAGACCAAATGACTCTGCAAAGCTTTCCGGTGTTATCTGCCGAAAATTCAAATACGATAGAAACAAGGTATCCAGATTGTTGACATGCACCATGAAAAAATCATAGCTCACCTGCCTTAAAAATAAGGATCTGTCCGGCATGAGCTCAACATCAAAAAGGGTATGACTTTCAAATGCATTCTCTTTTAATATTTTGAGACAAAAAGAATGGATGGTCATGATTGCTGCCTGATCAAAACAGGTTAATGCGTGCTTAAACCTTCGGCAGATCAGGGATAATTTTTCATGGCCCCTGAAAAAATCTACCAGATCATCCTGATTGTCACAAGGCTGTTCTAAAAGAGTTGCAAGTGTATTAAAAATGCGGTCCCGGATTCTCAGCTTAAGTTCTGCTGCTGCAGCTTCTGTAAAAGTTACCACCAGGATGGATTCAACACAGAAACCTTTGGCCACAAGCCTGCAATAAAGAGTAGTTATGGTATATGTTTTCCCCGTGCCTGCACTGGCTTCAATAAGAGTGGTTTTTTCAAGGTTTATATGGAAAGGATCCAGAGGTTTCATGATTTTAATGTCAGGTTTTGCAGCAAGGGTTTATAAACGGCTATGGAATTTTCGACAAACCCGGAGGAAAAAAGTGCCTGAACACTTTCAAAAGGATCGTTATTTTCAACACAATAAGATACATATCGGTTTTGTTTTTCTCCTGTTTGATAATACCCGCCATACCAGCTGGGTCTGGATTTCTTCATTGCAGAAACAAGCAAATCCCTGTCAAGTCTGGATGGTTCCAGTTCAAAATCATCCTTTAAAAGAGCCTGTACAAATTGCCAGGATGTTTCGCAGAAAAAATAAAAAGGGCTGTCTTTACCTTTATTATAAATTTGAGTAAGCTCCTTGAAATATTTGATTGCACCTGATTCCAAAGCTGGAAACGAAAAACTTACAACGGGTTTTTTTCCTTTGGGGTCCCTGCCTATAATAATTGTTTCTCCTGGATACCCTGGAGGAGCACAGATATTTAAAAACAAATGTCTGATCCATGCTGAAAGCAATCTTGCACTATTGAGCTTTCCAAAACTCACAAAATATATCCCGTCCTCCCTGATATCACTAAAATTGTTTGAAACTCTCAAATCGCCAATATTTATCTCTCTTACAATAGATGGTAATTTTCTTTTAGATGTAATGGCCCTTGCCGCATAAATTACAGGGTCTGCAATGTCCATTATTTTTTCAAATTCAAATTTTCCTTTTTTCCCAAGGGGAAGAATTCCTCTGGCTTTGACAATCGAATACAATTGATCTCTATTGGAAGAACCTGTTTTGTTTTCAACAAGGAAACTGCCAAGAATATATTGATCAAGCCCTGATATGGAAAAGACCTCTCTGTCACAGGTTTGGTCTTCCACATCCGGAATTTTTATATTCAGGCCTTCTTTCATGTAAACTTGAACAGGATTTTTAAAAAACTGGATTATTTCATCAAGGGTAATGGTTGATATCTGGTCTTTTGATTTTTTTAAAGATGCCCGGACAAATATATTTCTTTCAACTCTTTTTATCTCAGATCTACTCTGGGCAAGTGCTTTTGTAATATTGCAATTATCCTTTGAAAAAGAAAAAAATCCATTCTTCTGATTAAAATATTCTTCATCAAAGGGATGGAGTGGATGAAAAAAATAATAAGCATATCCTTTTTGAAAAATAAAACTTCGCTCCATTATGTCGGAAAGCTCACTTACAACACCTGCGCAGGGAATTTTTGAGTTGTCCTGAATACTCATCCCCGTATAGGTACAAATGAATTTTGACCTGGCAGACAGCAGCGTCTCAAGAAATAGATATCTGTCTTCATCACGCTCTATTTTATCTCCGGCCTTTGGATATTGTTTTATCAGGCTGAAGCCAGGAGTGAAATCCTGCCTGGGAAAAGATTTTTCATCCATTCCCATCAATACTGTTATCTTAAAAGGAATGCTTCTCATGGGCATGATATTGCAGAAAGTGATATTCCCTGCCAGAAAATTTCCCTGGGAAATATTCTGATCTAGCTTTTTTTCAATAAGAGAATTTATCACCTCAAATGAAACTATATCTTTGAATCCTGCTTTTTTAGCATTTTCCTTTAGTTCATCAATGGTTTGGATCAAAAAAATCAGATCTTCACCATTTTTAAAATTCCGGTCTATTAACAAAGCTGATATTTTCTTTAGCTCCTCACACCATTTTTTAATTGTTTTACGGCCGTCCAGAAATTCAAGGCAGGAAAACAAGGTATGACAAAAGGCTGCAAATTTGCCCAGCACCTCTAAATCAAGTCCTTCAAAAGGCTGGCAAGGCATTATACCCTTAACTAATGATTCATGATTTTCAGGCATAGCCATACCCATAAAAAGTCGTTGCAATCCAAATTGCCAGGTATTTTCTTCAAAGGGCTGCAATCCTAAATTTTCCCTGTGCTTCGCATCTTTTCCCCATAAAATTTTGGCATCCTCGACCATTTCCTCAATCATATGGATCTCATCAAATGAAATGTTAAATTTTTTGGCAATAGAATCAGACAGCAAAAGATCCAGTACCTGTTTCTGCTCAAGCCTTGCGTTCCTGAGTGCCAATATCTTTAAAAAAGCATCCAGAGATTCAGATTCAGACCTTTTCCTGCGATCACTGATGGAAAACGGCAATAAGGTTTCCAGAGTAAAAACCGATTCTATAAATGGTGCATAAGACTCAATATCAGGCATCATTACAATGATATCGTGGGGGGAAAGTTCCGGATCTTTTTCAAACTCCTCCAACAAAAGATCCTTTAACACCTGGGCTTCCCTCATGGGAGAATGACAGGCATGAATACAAATAGATGTGTCAGATGCTGCAATGGTGACAGGAGTATCATTATCCCCTTGTTTTCTTGAGACAAGGTTTAATATATCTGACTTAATATGCACAAGCATGGTATTGGATTTGCCTGATTCATTTACAGGATCTTGGAATAGATAGTCAAAGGGCTCATGGTAATTAAACGATTCAAGGCAGGAGTGAAACAGTTTTCCCGATGTTCCCAGAGAAGACAGGAGCGGATTTGTCATTTCATAGTATAAAACTTCAGGATCAACCCCTGTTTCTTCCTTTACAGCCATTTTCCCTAACTGCCTTGGTGATTTGATATCAAAAAAGAATAGATTGGACGGAGCCAGGAGAAAAAAATTTATATCCATTATTTGCGACATCTTTTCAAACACCTGTAAAAATATTTCAGGAAGTGCTGAAATGCCAAAAAAAGATATCCGGGACGGAAGATTATCCTTGTTGACCATTTCAGAAGAAAATTTTTCCAGGAAAAACCGGGTTTTATATGCCATATGATTATGGGGATCTTTTGATACAATTTTTCTCCAGAGCACTTCCTGCCATTTGGCCGCAGGATCTTTTGAAACTTCATTGGGTGAATGAGTCTGCCAGTCAATCAGCATTTGGGAACGATAAACCTGATAATCATCAAAGACTTTGGCGATCTTCATGGAAAGCTGGTAAAGTTTTTTGCCGGTTTCATCATTCTTTATATAATTTTCAATACTTGACAGCGATTTTTGTGACCCGTTCTCAAGAATCAATTTCATGACCGACCAGAAAATATGATCTTCATTAAAATTTGCCCCCTGATTTTCCAGGGGTTTATAACTCGTAATAATCTGATCAATCATCTGTCTTGGGAAAAAAAAATGCATGTTTGTACAGACACCAAGTTTTTTTGCAGTCTGCATTGTGATCCACTGTTTCATCCCTCTGGACTGTATACCTATCCATTCAGGCATCATTGGATTATCCGGCACGGCTTCCAAAACAGAGGCCAAAGCTTCCATCAGATTTTCCGTTTTATTGCTTTTAAAGATATTAAACAAAAATTTTGTTTCCCAAAGTTAGAGATATTCAAGCACCATATCAGACCCTGAAACCTCAATCAAACGCAAATATTTTCTGCATTGGATTTATTTACACGTTGAATTTAATTTATAAAAAATTTATTTACTTTAGGTAACAATATATATAATTAGATTGAACAGATGAATAAAAAGGAGAGCTGAATAATTACCAATATTTTATAATAATTAATGGATTGTATATGATGCAGGAAGACCAAAATAAAAATAATTTAGCTGATATGGAATTTAAAGAATCCGAAGAAATATTCCGTAGTTTTTCCGAACAGTCATTTGTTGGCGTTTATCTTATTCAAGATGAAAAATTCGTTTATGTAAATCCAAAATTCGCCGATATTTTTGGCTATAGCATTGACGAGTGCCTTAACAAAATAAATTTTCATGACTTTATTCATCCGGATGATTTAAAATTAGTCCAGCAAAAGGTTCGCAAAGGGGTGAACCAGGAAGTATCATATGTCAAACACAGTTTCAGAGGGATAAAAAAAAACGGGGAAATGATTCATGTCGAGATCTATGGATCATCTATTCATTATAAAGGCCTGCCTGCAGCAACAGGCACCATTTTGGATATCACCAGGCGCAAACAGGCAAAAAAAGCATTACAAAAAAGTGAAAACCAATTAAAAACCATCATAGAACACAGCAATGAATTATTTTTTCTCCATGATACAAATAACTTTTTAAACTATGTGAGTCCAAATTCAGAAGCTATTCTTGGATATACTCCTGAAGAAATGAAAATTAAATGGACGGAACTTGTATCTGATAATCACATTAATCTTAAGGGAGTTAAATTCACTGAAGCTGCAATCAAGACAGGCAAAACACAAAAACCTTATTTGCTTGAATTTAAAAAAAAAGACGGCACATTAGTATTTCTTGAAATTGATGAATCTCCGGTCAAAGATTCGAAAGGCAAAGTCGTTGCTGTCTCAGGTGCTGCAAGAAATGTGACCGAAAAAATTTTATCGGAAAAAAAACTTGCAAAACTTCAGGAACAAATAGTCCAGTCTAAAAAAATGGAATCCATTGCCACCCTGACAGGGGGTCTTGCCCATGATTTTAATAATATTTTATATATAATTTTTGGAAATACTGAACTTGCACTTGAAGACATCCCTAAAGAGCATCCTGCGTATACCAAACTTGAAACAATCAAATCTGCCAATCTCAGGGCTTCAGCCATTATAAAACATTTACTGGATTTCAGCCGCAAGACTGATCAAAAACTCAAACCCATCAACGCTGTCTTTCTTATTAAGAATTCACTCAACTTTTTACGATCAACCATTCCGGCCACCATAGAAATCCGGGAACACTTAACCGATGCTGATATAGTGATTCTTGCCAATTCTATCCAAATCAACCAGGTTATGATGCAGCTATGTACCAATGCTTCCCAGGCAATGAAAAAAACAGGGGGAACTCTGGATATTTCAGTTGAAAAGGCCGTCATTAAACCCGGGAGTATAAAAAGACTTCCAGATCTGGCTGAGGGAGAATATGCCCGGATTACTATAAGTGACAAAGGCTCAGGAATTGACCCTGAAATAATCACTCAGATTTTTGATCCCTATTTTACAACAAATAAAGCAGAAAATTCGGGCATGGGACTATCTATTGTGCATGGTATTGTCAAAAACCATAATGGTGATATTTTGGTTGACAGCAGACCCGGCAGAGGCACCACTATTACTCTCTTATTCCCCATGGTTGATGATAAACCCCAAGTTGAAATTCAAGCCAGGGACAAAATGCTCTGCGGCAATGAAAGCATCCTTTTTGTTGATGACGAAAAATCCATAATTATTATGGCAAAAATAATGCTCAAACGACTTGGATACAAAGTTGAAACAAGTCTCCTGCCAGAAAAAGCCCTGAATTTATTCCAGTCAAACCCTGACTCCTTTGATCTGGTAATAACGGATATGACAATGCCCCAGATGACCGGCACAAAATTGTTTGAAAAATTACGGAAAATTCGACCTGAGATTCCTGTCATACTCTGCACGGGACATAGTTCACTCATTGATAAGGCAAAAGCCAAAAAAGAAGGATTTGCAGGCTATATTATGAAACCAATGTCAATGTCAAGGCTTGCAAAATCAATACGAGAGGCTTTAGATATTCAAAAGAACTAATATGTCTGATAATACCGAAAACCAATCTTTTCTAATAGGATACCTTTTTGCCTTTGGTGCAACTGCAATCTGGTCGGGTAATTTTATCATAGCAAGGGGGCTCCACGAAAGCATACCCCCTGTAAGTCTGGCTTTTTACAGGTGGCTTGTGGCAGTGATTGTTTTTTCTCCCTTTGCGATTAAACATTTGACAGGCGAATGGAAAACCATAAAAAAACATCCAGCCTACTTTTCAATCACAGCTCTTCTTGGAATTACAACTTTTAACACATTGATTTATATTGCCGGACACACGACAACAGCAATGAATCTTTCTTTGATAGCAATCACTTTTCCTGTTTTTATTATCCTTTTATCCAGAATTCTTTATAAAGAACTTATAACCATCCAGAAAGGGTTCGGCATCGCCATTGTGTTAATCGGTGTGATAACACTCATTACAAAAGCAAATTTTTCAAATATTTTAAATATTTCTTTCAATATTGGTGATGTCTGGATGCTGATGGCATCAATTATATTTTCTGTTTACAGCATTTTTTTAAAAAACAAGCCTGAAGGAATAAGTGTAATAGCTTTACAGTATTCAATATTCACCCTGGGTTTACTTTTTTTATTTCCTTTTTTTTTATGGGAGCAAACAACAATTCAACATTCAGTTTTAAATGGGACCACCATACCGGCAATTCTTTATATAGGCATATTTGCGTCTCTTGGCGCCTTTGTTTTCTGGACTAAATCAATTGTTATTCTTGGACCTGCCAAAGCAGGAATGGTTTATTATACTCTTCCTGTTTTCAGCGGTTTTTTAGCTTACCTGTTTTTGGCAGAGAGCATTAATATGGTTTATTTTTACAGCATGCTGCTTATTTTTATCGGCATTGTGACAACCAATCGCGGGTAAAAAAAAATATCTCTGATTCACTATTCGCCTTCAAATTCTGTTATGACGAACACTTTACAGTCTTGAATCTGATCTCTTCCCTTTAATTCAGGAAGTTCTACGATAAAGGCGCATTCGATAATTTGAGCCTCTAATTTTTTTACCAGCTTTACCGTGGCACCTACAGTGCCGCCAGTGGCAATCAGATCATCTACAATGACAACCTTCTCGCCTTTTTCAACAGCATCTTCATGTATTTCAAGGGTATCTTCCCCATATTCAAGACTATAGGTTTCCTGGATGGTTTTCCATGGCAGTTTTCCTTTTTTTCTGACAGGAATAAAACCGATACCCAGTTTATAAGCCAGAACTGCTCCAAAGACAAAGCCTCTGGCATCAATTCCCACAATCTTATCAATACTCATGTCTTTATATCGGTCATACAAAATATCACAGGATTTTTTGAATGCCAAAGGATTCTGCATCAATGTGGTCAGGTCCCTGAATATCACCCCTTTTATGGGCCAGTCTGGAATACTTCTGATAGTTTCTTTTAAATCCATTTTTATTTCCTTATTTTATTATGTCAGTTTCTATTCTTTTAATTCTTCAATTACATTTACAAGCAACTTTATTACATTATGAGAATTTTGATCAAATACAGCCAGGATTTCATCCCAGGTAACAGGTGCTTCATCTTCTTTCCAACTATCATAATCCGTTGACATGGCAACAGCAGCATAGGGAATTGCAACTTCATTTGCCAGCATGGCCTCGGGAGCAGTTGACATATTGATCACATCAGCCCCCCACTGTCTGAACATTTTAGACTCGGCAACAGTTGAAAACCTTGGCCCTTCTATTGTAACGACACATCCTTTATCATGAACTCTCAGATCAAGTTGTTTTGCTGTCTCACATAGTGTTTTTCTTAAATTATCATCAAAGGGGTGAGACATTACCGGGTGAACCAGACCGTTTTTAAAAGAATCTGCAAATGTGTTCTTCCTGAATCGTGTAAAATCGATGAATTGATCCAGAATAACCAGATGCCCCCTGTCTATCTCATCCCTTAAGCTCCCACAGGCTGTTGTGGCAATAATATGGGTAACCCCTTCCTGTTGAAGTGCTTTTATATTGGCCCGGTTATTCACCTGGGTCGGGCTTAGCTGGTGTTTACGTCCATGCCTGGCCAGGATAAGAATTTCCACATCATTGATTTTCCCTGACAAAAGAGGCGAAGACGGGTTTCCATATTCAGTTTTAATTTCAAGCTCATTTGAATTTTTTAAAATATCAGGATCATCAAGTCCTGATCCACCGATAATTCCGATTTTCAACATCTTTCTCTCCAATTTTGTTTTCCTTCCGGTTTTTGTTTTTACCTTTAACTTTTAAAACCGCCTAACATAATTGGATTAACTTATCAAGAATGGAGTAAATATATTTTTTAGGCTATGGCTTTTGAATTAATGACTTCGTAATTGTTCAGCCCGTTAAAAAAAATTATCCCCAAAGCTCTGTCTGATTGATATTTGCAGGAGGTTAAGTGAATAGCCTCGAAACAAATATCCATCAGACAGGGTGGGTTCAAGCGCAAGAGCTGAATAATTACATGACTTCTTTGTTTAATTTGATATGGTATTTAATTTATGGATGAACTATATCAACAACACAAAACATTAAAACCTTTTGATTACTATGTGACCACTCAAAAATGTAAAGTTATTTTTAAGTGGGCCCTAAAGGAAATTGAATGAAAATCATATTGTTTACCACCATCTCCCTTACAGCTTTTGCTGCCAATTCAATTTTGTGCAGGTTTGCTTTGGGAGGCAAGCTTATTGATGCAGCAAGTTTTACATCCATCAGAATTTGCTCAGGGGCTTTATTTCTGGGCATCATTTATCTTTTGACAAAACAAAATAAAAATCACATTTCTTATAAAAACAAATGGATGATGCCTGTTATGCTGTCAATTTATGCTCTTTTCTTTTCCTATGCATATTTAAGTTTAAGTACAGGGACGGGCGCCCTGATTCTTTTTGGCGCTGTACAGACAACCATGATCATTTCTGGATGGATCTCCGGTGAAAGAATGAATTTCATACAGTTTACCGGACTTTTTCTGGCGGTTACAGGCCTAGTTTACCTGGTATTCCCAGGCATAAGTTCACCGTCACCTTTGGGTGCTTTTTTAATGGGGGTTGCAGGGATAGCATGGGGTGTCTACTCCCTTTTAGGAAGGCAGGCAGGAAACCCTGTGATAACCTCTGCATTTAACTTTATTTATTCCATCCCCATGGTTCTCACTGCAGCCTTTTTGATATCCTCGCCTGTATTGATTACCTCAAAAGGTGTGTTGGCGGCTGCCATATCCGGAACACTTGCATCAGGAGCCGGCTATGTCATATGGTATACTGCATTAAAGGGATTGACTTCCACCAGAGCGGCCATTGTCCAGTTGACAGTGCCTGTGATAGCGGCCATTGGCGGAATAATTTTATTGTCAGAGGCATTTTCTGCAAGACTTTTTATTGCCTCCATCATAATACTTTCAGGTGTCGGACTTGCACTGAGCAAAAAAAAAGCCCAACGCATGTAAACAATCTTTTGCTCTGCTGTCCGCACCAATGATTTTAATAGTCGGCACAGCAACTAGTTCTGGTCAATTTGCCTTGGATGAGCATTTTGGGACTTATTGTTACAGGCTCTGGCGGGCGTAACGTTAAGTGGCGGGAAGTGTTTGAGAGAAGCGAGTTTTTCCGCCACAAGTAGCCCGACATAGAGCCTGTCAACGTCCCATTCAGCGAAGGAAAGGTAAGCTGACCTGAACGGATATGGACGAATCAATCAGTTGAATATCCTAGCTGACCCACTTTTTTTTCATTATCAAAGAATAGAGGCCGGCACCTAAAAGAATCATACAAAAGCCCAAATGTACAAGGTCCAGAACGATAATTACATTGTGATTAAAATAGATACTGGGAAGATTCTTTACAACCATTAAGGAGCCTGTGATCACCAGTCCTGCAAGTATGACTATTTTAAAATAGCCGATTCTGGTAATTGTATTCAACCCCCGGCCTTTGAAAATAAAATCAAAAAGAACATATATGACAAAAGTAATTAAAACAATGGCGGCAATGTAATGCATTATATGAGTCACATAAAACTGGGCCAGCCATGAAAGCCCTGGAATATCAGCAATATAATATCTCTTGAAAACAGGCATCTGGGCAAACCCGGACAATGCAATAAAAAAAACTGTTATACTATAAATATATTTTCTTATTTTTGCCTGGCTATTCATGATTTATCCTCCTTTGAACTCAGGTAGAACTTTCCAAATGCAGCAGCTAATCCTGCAATGGGAGCGACTATCATGGCCTTGGCAAGGTTTGTCCCATCTGCCATCATATTTTTAACTTTATTTAAGTGGGGCTTTCCTTTTCCTTTTTCAATACGCTCGTTGAGTTGTTCAAAGGGTATAGGAGAGACATAAATGGTATTGGTTCCTCCATTCTCATGTTCGCCGTAAATATATCCATTCATATCTTTGGCAAGGGCATGGGCCTTTTTTAAAATTTCTTTTCTCGGGCCAATGGTTTGAACATCTTCAGGGCAGACTTCGATACAGGCCGGCACTTCTCCTTTTTCAAGTTTATTATAACACCGGTCACATTTATACATGGCACCATTTCCAGCTAAAGCGGGTAATAAGTCAAGATAAAGCCCTACACCGGTCTGTCTTTGAGGGACCTTCCAGGGACAGGCTTTCCTGCATTTTGAACCACCAAGACATATGTTGGAATCAATTCTTGAAAGTCCGTTTTCCTCTTGTTTTAATGCGCCCCAGGGACAAAGTTTGACACAGGGTGGGTTATCACAGTGCATGCACCTTCTTGGAATGGTCAGTTCAATTTCTTCTCCATTAACTATGGCTGATGCGCGCTGGATGAAAAGCCAGTTATAAGGGGTTAAGCGATCAGTCACATCTCTTTTATCTGACCAGTCCTCCACTGGGACTCTGGGAGGGTACATTTTGGGAAACGGTTTTTCAGGCTCAGGATACTTGGCAGCATTTGCCTCCTGGCAGGCAAAAACACACTCTTCGCACCCAATACATTTACTTATGTCAAGCAGGGTCACCAGAGGTTCGTTTTTCCCCTTGGTTATGGATTTTGCCGCCCGGGCAACACTTGTGGTTGCAGCCACAGACCCTACAGCTGTAATTGAGCCTTTTAAAAATGCCCTGCGTGAAATTTTTGAAGTCATCTTGCCTCTCTTTATTATATTTCATTAATAATTTCATACTCGCTAAAAAGATATTTTCATACGATTAAATTGTTTTCATAAATTGCTGAAAATTCATTTTTTCATAGCTTTGAGTATGAATATATTTCAAGATATGTAAAAATTGTTTTTTATCTACATACCCGGGAATGCTGCTGATCTTTGAACGATCCGACTTTAAAAACCACATTGTCGGCAGTCCTTTGACATTCCATTGTGCAGCCATCTCCTGATTTTTATCAGTATCCACTTCAATACTGATAAAATTATCTTTTAAATATTTTAAAACCGTCTTGTCCTTAAATGTTGTTTTCTTGAGTTTTCTGCAATAGGTGCACCAGTCTGCATGGAAATATAAGAAAATATGTTTATTCTGGTTTTTTGCAAGTTCCCTTCCCTGTGCATAATTTTGCCAGTCTATCTTTGAACTATCGCTGGTTTGAACAAAGCCTTTACCCTGAATGGAATCAGTCTGTTTTTTAGAGTTAAAATTCTTATAAGCCACAAAACCGATAACTGCGATACAAATTATTGCAATTACAAGTAAATTTTCCTTTTTCATATTCAAATCCCTTAGCTTAAATTCTCTTCTAACAAATAAAGTTAAACAAATAAGTTTAGCAATGAGTATGCCAAAGCAATCTTTTTTTTAAAAAAAACCTGAATCAAACAATACCAGGGGTTTTAAATTTTTTAGTCTCATTTTTGTCATAGTTTTTACATACCTTTTTTAATCAAGGCAGTTAACGATTTATTAACATAAACTAGCATATTAACACATTTTTAAAAACAAATACCACATAGTGTGACTTTACACAGGAATAAAGTTCATTTATTATTTAACTATGATCTTGTGTAAAACAAATAAATCTTTTTTTTTATCCATTATAAGGAGAACAACATGACTGATAATGTACTGATTACCCTTGCATGTGGCACAGATAATCCTAACCGTGCCACCAGAGGTTTATTTCTTGCTGCCATGGCCCAGAAAAAAGGAAAAAATGTAACATTGTTCCTGCTGGATGAAGCAGTTTATCTTGCAAGAAAAGGGGCTGTGGAAAACTTGAGAGCTGCCACTGGAGATTCTGCCGATGATTCACTGGCTCATCTGCAGGCCCATGGGGTTCCCATTCTTGTTTGTACTCCCTGCGCAAAATCCCGGTTTATTGAAGAAGAAGACCTTGAAGAATCCTGTCGGATGGCAACTGCAGCAGAATTAATTGATCTTGCATGTGATGCTGCAACCATCTGTCTTTAAACAGGCCAACTATAGAGACTACTTAAGCTGTATCCCATGCTTCTTAATGCGCTTCCACACTGTTATCCGGCTGACGCCTAAAATATCAGCAGCCTTTGTCTGATTCCCGTCAGCCTGTTGAAGTGCATTAATAAGCCTTTCTTTTTCAGACAGTCCAACTTTTACGACACCATTGTGTTCTGCAGTTTTAACGGGTTTGACCTCCATGGGATTAAAACTTGCTATTTTTTCAGGCAGATGTTCAATCCCGATACTTTTCCCCCTTGCCAGGACAAAAGCATATTCAACACTGTTTCTCAATTCCCTGATATTTCCAGGCCAGCGATATGCCACCATCAAACGCATGGCTTTTGGTGTAAACCCTAAAATATTTTTTCCTGTTTTTTCCGCCTGGAGTGTTATGAAATGTTGAATAATCAAAGTAATATCATCTTTACGGAGGCGCAGCGGCGGACAGGTTAAAGGGAAAACATTGATTCTAAAAAAAAGATCTTCCCGAAATAACCCTTGTTCTATTAATTTTTCAAGATTTTTATTTGTTGCTGTAATAATCCTGACATCAATTGGAATGGATTTGTTTGTACCTACCCTCTGGATCATTTTTTCTTCCAGAACCCTGAGCAGTTTAATCTGGACAGAAAGGGGAATATCTCCAATTTCATCTAAAAAAATACTTCCTTTGTGTGCGGCTTCAAACCTGCCTATCCTGTCAAATTCCGCCCCCGTATATGAACCCTTTACATGGCCGAATAATTCACTTTCAAGAATATTTTCGCTCAATGCCGCACAATTTACTTTAATAAAGGGTTTGTCAGCCCTGTTCCCGGTTTCATGGAGAGCTTTGGCAACCATCTCTTTTCCCGTGCCGCTCTCGCCTAAAATCATTACGGGCGTATCCAGAGATGCCACGCTCTCTATATATTCATAAAGGCTCTGCATCACAGGGGTTCTTCCGATGATACCATGAAATCCTTCATCAATATGATACATCCTTTTAATGGAGGCCAGTTCATTTTTATAATTTATATTTTCAGATATATCTTTCAGGGTTTCAATAGCACCGACTATTTGTTTTTTCTCATTAAAAAGCACTGTTGCATTTTTTACAATTGGTATGGTCCTGTTATGCCTGTTTGTAATCATACATTTTTTTTCCCTGATCAGTTCTTCGGAAAAAAGCCCGCACCATTGTTTCCCTTTTCCTTTTCCGATAATTTTGCACCCTGTACAATTCAAAAGCCTGCAGGATTGGCCTTTCAGCTCTTTTTCCGTATAGCCTGTAATCAATTGAGCGGTTTGATTAGCTGCAGCAAAATTTCCATTTTCATCAACAATGATGATTCCATCAGGCACTGAATCAATAATACTCCGCCATTGCTTACCTATATCCATATTATCCTCTCAAGCATTAATATTGTTAAGTGATAAGCGATAACTTAACACATAATTAACATATTGGCAATAGAAAGTCTTATTAACAATAATAAAAATAAATATATATTTATAAATATCGCTTAATTTTATATACTTATAATAATTACCCTTGGCCATTTTGCAGGATGGCACACTCATTGCTATATGTGAGTTAACACAAAGAATGTATAAATGGCGATATCCATTTAAAATAACCCACAACTTTAAGGAGAAAAAATGAAAATAAACAAAATGAAAATTTTGATTCTGGCCATGGTGGCAGGTCTGATAATGGCAACAGGCTGTACTGCCTCGCAAACAGCCAAAACGGCTGAAACGGCTAAGGTTGATACATCATGGATGTTTCATGATATTGTCGATGCTGCATTTGTAAAAGCAAACATAGCTGTTCCCATGCCTGAGAACGTGATTTTGATTGATGCAAGGCCCTACAAAGGCAAATATGTGAGTGGATATATTCCCGGAGCAGTCAGCATTCCCTTTTCCCAGTTTGATAAAAACATAAATCTTCTGCCAACGGATAAAAACGCTCTGTTGATTTATTATTGCCAGGGAGTTAAATGCAAACTCAGTCATAAATCCGCTAAAAAGGCTGAAAAATTAGGATATACAAATGTAAAAGTCTATGCCAAAGGATATCCTGAATGGATAAGCCTTAAAGGCAATTACGGCGCGTTTGAAGCCGAGCATGTGGCAAAACTCATTGCTGATAACAACACTGTGATTGTGGATGCAAGACCCTTAAAAACCAAATTTGTTAAAGGGCATATCCCCACAGCCGTCAGCATTCCCTTTTCTCAATTTGATACTCTCAAGGGAAAACTGCCAAGAGATATTAACACTCCCATTGTTTTTTATTGCGGAGGCCTCAAATGCAGGTTAAGCCATAAATCAGCAGTAAAAGCCATTGAAATGGGATACACAAATGTCAAGGTGTTTGACAAAGGATACCCTGAATGGAAAAAAATGTATGGTGCTTCCAAAGAGGCCATGCAGGTCACAGCAGGAACGGTTGAAGGATCAATTGATATTAAACGCTTCAAAGACATTCTTGAAAAAGATCCTGAATCCATCCTTCTCATTGATGTAAGAGATAAAGATGAATTTGCAAAAGGATCATTTAAAACTGCTGTTAACATTCCAGTGGAAGACCTTGAACCCAAAATCAAGGATCTTTCCGACAAAAAACCCGTTGTTTTTGTATGTTCAACCGGTGCAAGGAGTGGAGAGGCTTTTTACATGGTAAAAGACGTAAGAGAATCTTTAAAAGATGTTTATTATGTAGAAGCTGAAATTGATTTCAAAAGTGACGGGACATTTGTCATTAAAGAACCCAAATAAATTGAAAGTTTACCTGAAAATAAAAAATCATAAAGGAACCAGCATGTTTAAAAAATATATGAGCACCTCCATGGTGATACTGTTTTTACTTGTGTCCTTTTCCATGGCGTTTGCCTCTGAAGGACCGGGCGGTAACGATAGAAAAGGCAAATATACATATCGCAAGGTCTATAAGGCCTGTGCTAAAACCGGTGGAGTTGAGTCTGCCACTCCTAAAATAAGTCCTGCAGATAAAACAATGGGTCAATGGCAGGAAATTTTTGAAAATAAGAATTTTGATGAATTCGGCTGCATGGATAATTGGTCTGTTCTTCCTGATAAGGATATCCTTGACATTTATTCATATTTTTATAACCATGCTTCTGATTCGCCCTCACCTGCCACTTGTAAATAAAAAATAAAAAGGGCGGTCTTTGTTTCCGCCCTTTTTCATTAAAAATATTTAGCAAACCAATGGAGAACCATATGAAACAAAGGTATTTGCCAAAAGTTTTCATGGCATTGATTGTCATATCATCTTTATTATTCTCCTTTCAGTCTGCCTTTGCATCGACTCCCAAAATAGAGGATGAGGCTCTGGGCAGGACGCTTGCCAGGCAGGCGGTAAAAGATAATAAAAGATGGAGTACAATAGACCATTCAAAAATAGATGCTTTGAACAAAGACTTCAAAACCGGAGAAGAAATAACTAAGGCCTGTATATCCTGCCATTCAGAAGCTGCAACCCAGTTTCACAAAACCATTCACTGGACCTGGCTTGCATCTGGTGATAAAAAAGATATTCGTTATGGAAAAGCCGGATATTCAGTAAACAATTTTTGTATTTCCGGAAATGCCATGGAAGACAAAGGGTGTCTTTCCTGTCACACAAGCTGGAATAAAAAAGGTGTGGAAGGCGATGTTAATTGTCTGAAATGCCATAATGATTCAGGATTTAACTTTAATGAAGCCCTTGGGGATATCAAGGCATTTCTCGAAGATGGTGATCCTGATACCAATGAAATCGCCACTGACCTCCAGCAGGAGGTCAAAGAGGCTGTTTCCCAGGTCACATTCCCCACAAGAAAAAACTGTGGAGACTGCCACTTTAAAGGGGGCGGAGGTGATGGTGTAAAACATGGAGATCTTGATACATCCTTAACAAAACCCAACCGGATGCTGGATGTTCATATGGGAACAGACGGTAAAAATTTTACCTGTACAAGGTGTCACACAACAGTTGATCATCATATTGCCGGAAGAATATATACAAATCCTGCTGTTGAAACACGCAAAAGCCTGATTGAAGATGATCTGGCACCGAAAATCACCTGTGTTTCCTGCCATAGCGACGAGCCCCATAAAAATGATTCAAAAATGAACGATCATACAAATGTGGTTTCCTGCCAGGCATGTCATATCCCGGAATATGCAAGAGTTAATCCCACTATGATGTGGTGGGACTGGACCAAGGCCGGCAAAATGAAAAACGGCAAACCCTATATTGAAAAAGGCCCTTTTGGAAAACCTGTCTATAAATCCATTAAAGGGGAATTCAAATGGGAAAAGAACGTAAAACCGGAATATTTCTGGTCCAATGGGTCCCAGACAAGCACTACAATAAATGATGTTATTGATCCTGCAAAAGTTGTAAAGGTCAGTCATCCTGTTGGTGATAAAAATGATCCTGAATCTCGTATTTTCCCTTTTAAGATTCACAGGGGAAAGCAGCCCTATGATAAAGTTAATAAAAAACTTCTGGCACCTATGCTCTCAGGGGAAAAAGGATATTGGGAAACATTTGACATGAATAAAGCCATTGAACACGGCAATAAAACCCTTGGCATCCCCTATTCCGGAGAATTTGATTATGTGGAAACAACCTATGCATTTCCCATTACCCACATGGTTGCCCCAAAGGAAAATGCTTTAAATTGTAATCAGTGTCATATCAGGAAAAACTCAAGACTTGCCAATATAACAGGGCTGTATATGCCCGGGCGGGACAAATCAAGCCTTATGGACACCATTGGGTGGCTTTCTGTTTTTGGAGCCCTGGCAGGAGTATTACTCCATGGTATTGGACGATTCTTTACCCGGAATGGCAAGGAGGAATAAATGAAAGATAAAAAAATTATTAAAATTTATCTTTACACAAGATATGAACGTCTCTGGCACTGGCTCCAGGCACTTATGATTATCAGCCTGATCATAACCGGTCTTGAAATTCATGGAACCTATAAATTGTTTGGCTTTCAAACTGCTGTCAATATCCATAATTTTGTCGGCCTGACCTGGCTGATTCTATTTGCCTTTTTTGTATTCTGGCTGTTTACAACAGGAGAATGGAAACAATATATACCCACAACCAAAAAACTGTTTTCAGTAATTCTGTACTATTCCTGGGGAATTTTTCAAGGCAAACCGCACCCAGTGCAAAAGGCAAAAGGAGCCAAACACAACCCTTTGCAGAGGCTTGCCTATCTTGGCATTTCTGCAATGCTATTGCCGGCACAAATGGTCACAGGTCTTTTATATTATCTTTATAACGATATACCCCAAGTTTTACCCCTGTCAGCCCTGGCTGTTATCCATACACTTATTGCACTCTTTCTTTTAAATTTTCTGATCGTTCACCTTTATATGACAACAACGGGGCATTCCCTTTTCAGCCATATTGCAGGGATGATTACAGGTTGGGAAGAAATTTACGAAACAACTGAAATTGCAGACTGGGAAACCCAGGCAACAAAAAAGAAATAAATCAAAATGCGGCAGGATGCCTCCTGCCGCATTCCTCTCTGATGTATTCAAGTCCTTAATACAACACACCACTTATAGTGAATTCTCGAGTCAGGATTCATATTGGAATTATTTGGAATTAATTCATGGTGTTTCATTTTTTTATAAAATTTTTATGCAACATTAGGGTTTATAGCAATTTTCAAAAAAACGTTCCGAATCAGCAATGAGCCCAATGGTTCTGTTTCCCAAAGCCATTGGGCGGCATAGGTTTTGGAACATACTTATGAAAATTGATATATATGTCTTATTCCTTTTTTTGTCTCAAGCATTTGATACATTAATGTCCCATTTTTCTGTATACGAAACGTACCAGTGGAATAAATCCATGCCAACATCCTTAAATGGGTGGTTACAATATTTTCACCAAATGTTTCAAAACACTGTTGCCTTGGGCAGATAAATCCTTTATGGTATGACAATTCATTAATTTACAAATTTATTTTATTCACTCTTTTCTTTAATGGCATATTAATTGCTTTTTCATGCAAAATAAAAAATAAATTCAAAAAAGGAGAGATTAAATGGAAAAAGAGGTTTTGCCAGAATCAAATATTGAAAGATTCAATTACTGGAATAACAAAAAATTAGGTATAACAGATAAGAATGACATTTAAAAATTATACGACTCCAATAAAAAGCATCCATACTATCTATACATTTTATCGTGATGGTTTCAGGGGAATGGTTCTTGGAAAAAAATTGTGGACCATCATTCTTATAAAACTTTTCGTAATGTTTGTAGTCTTAAAACTTTTTTTCTTTCCCAATTATTTGAATAAAAATTTTCAGACGGATGAGGAAAAAGGAAACTTTGTTCTTGAACAAATCACAGCAAATGCTTCCAAAAGCCAATCAAAATGATCTTTTTAATACAAAACCAAATTCCATTTAACAGGAGGATAAAGAATAATGGTTGATATTGATTTGAGCATGGTGAACTGGGCAAGAGCACAATTTGCTCTTACTGCCATGTATCACTGGATATTTGTACCGTTAACACTGGGGCTTTCATTTTTATGCGCCTTTTTTGAATCGATCTATGTACGAACAGGAGATAAGCAATGGCGGGCCATTACAAAATTCTGGATGACATTATTTGGAATCAATTTTGCCATTGGCGTTGCAACGGGAATCATTCTCGAATTTGAATTTGGAACCAACTGGTCCAATTATTCCTGGATCGTGGGAGATATTTTTGGGGCACCCCTTGCCATTGAAGGAATTTTTGCTTTTTTCCTTGAAGCTACTTTTTTCGCGGTCATGTTTTTTGGATGGCACAGGGTTTCAAAAGGGTTCCATCTTTTTTCCACATGGATGGTGGCCATCGGCTCAAATCTTTCAGCCGTCTGGATTCTTGTAGCCAATGGCTGGATGCAGAACCCTGTTGGTATGATCTTTAATCCCGAGACGGCCCGGTTTGAAATGAATAGTTTTTCTGAAGTCGTGTTTAACCCTGTGGCCGTTTCTAAATTTGTTCACACCTCAAGTTCTGGATTTTTATTTGCTTCTTTGTTTGTGCTGACCATCTCCTGCTGGTATCTTATAAAGGGCAGACATATTCAAATGGCTAAAAAATCCATTGTTGTAGCCTCTGTATTTGGCCTGCTTTCTTCAAGTTTTGTTGCCTTCACCGGTGATGAATCAGCCTATGAGGTTGCTCAGAAGCAACCCATGAAGCTTGCAGCTATTGAAGGGTTATACAAGGGACAAACAAAAGCACCCATTGAAGCCGGCATTCTCAATCATGATAAAAAGCCGGGAGATGATCAAGACCCTTTTATCGTAAAGGTAAAAATACCCTTTCTTCTTTCTCTTTTAGCAAACCGCTCTCTCAATTCATTTGTACCGGGAATTGATGATCTTGTTTATGGTAACAAAGAACAAAACATAGAAGGTGTTGCATCTAAGATTAACAAGGGAAAAGCCGCTATTAATGATCTTGCGCTGTTTAAACAGGCCAGAAAAGAAAAGAACAGCCAGAAAGCCGATTTAGCTTTGGCAGATTTTAGAAAAAACCAGGAATACATGGGATATGGATATCTTAATACACCGGAAGAAGCAGTTCCACCTGTTGCAATCCCCTATTATGCCTTTCATATCATGGTTACCCTGGGGTCGTTTTTTCCTGTTCTTTTTGCCGTCTTTCTTTTTTATGCAGTCAAAGGCTCTCTTACACAGCAAAAATGGTTACTTCCCATTGGATTAATATCAGGTCTCTTAGGTTTAATTGCCCAGCAGTCCGGATGGGTTGTAGCGGAAGTAGGCCGCCAGCCCTGGGCCATTAACGGCCTTTTACCAGTTAAGATGGCGACAACGAATCTTTCAGCTGTCAATGTTCAGATTACATTCTTTATGTTTTTAGGACTGTTCACCATTTTGCTTGCTGCTGAAATAACCATCATGCTCAAACAGATATCCATTGGACCGGAGGGAGGGTCATTAAAATGATTTCAAACCTTGACTATATAACCTTGCAACAGCTTTGGTGGATCATCTGTTCCATTGTGGGTTCACTTTTCTTGTTTCTTACCTTTGTCCAGGGAGGACAGACACTTTTATGGCAGGTCGCTAAAACCGATCTTGAAAAATCATTGGTGGTCACATCCCTTGGCCGAAAATGGGAAATGCCCTTTACAACCCTTGTCCTGTTTGGCGGCGCATTATTTGCCGCTTTCCCCAAATTTTATGCGACCAGTTTCGGGGGAGCCTATTGGGTATGGATACTGATTCTTTTTTCATTTATTATCCAGGCTGTCAGCTATGAATATCGGAAAAAACCAAACAATCTTCTGGGGTCGAGGGTTTATGAATTATTTCTTTTTATAAACGGCTCAATAGGTGTTCTTCTGATTGGTGCGGCAGTGGGGACATTTTATACGGGTTCAAACTTCACACTGGACCTGTACAACAGGGTCACCTGGGATTACACTTTAATGGGGATAAACTTAAGAGGACTTGAAGCAGCTTTTTCCCTGTTTAACCTATCCCTTGGAATTTTTCTTGTATTTAATGCCAGGGTTTTAGGTGCGCTCTATCTTTTAAACAGTATTGATTTTTCCTCAACACGGGATCTTGAATCAAGACTGCGAAAGAGCGCGTGGACAAGTTTTATAATTGCCCTGCCCTTTTTGCTTTATGTCCTTATCAGTATTCTTTTTATGAAAGGATTCAATGCAGACAGCGAGGGTATTATCTCACTTGTTTCTACTAAATATTTATCCAATCTTCTGGCCATGCCCTATTTGTTTATATTGCTGGTGGCAGGAATAGTCCTTGTATTATATGGTGTTTTGACTTCTTACTTTAAAAAAAGTAAGAAAGGGATATGGTTCAGTGGATTGGGCACTATTTGTGTAGGTCTTGTTGTACTGTGCCTTCCTGCATTTAATAACACGGCGTTTTATCCGTCAAAGCTGGATCTTCAGTCAAGTCTTACCATCTTTAATGCCTCCTCCAGTAAATTTACTCTGACGGTAATGACCTATGTAGCACTGGGCATACCCATCGTTCTTGCCTATGTTATCTATGTCTGGAAACTTATGGATTCAAAAAAACTGACAGCAGCAGAGATCACGGACGAAGAGTCATATTAATTGTAATTTGCTTTATCACAGGATAAAGAGCTGTAAAAAAGGGAGATGATATTTATGAGCGCAGTACTTTTGATACTTTATGTTGTATTAATCATTGCATCTTATAAAGGGATTGTGATGGCACTTGAAAAAACGGATCTATTATAACCGCAGTCAAAGCAGCAGGTGGTACCTTGATGAAGGATCAGGCGTGAAAGTTTTATATTCAAGTTCACTTGTGCCCGATCAGAAACCATTGGTTTTAAAAAATTTTTGCTGTATTCTCAAAAAAAATTAAGATTTTTAATCCAGCATAGTTTATGATATAAATGTATAAATTGTAATCAATATTTAAGGAGATTTAAAATGGACAAATACGTATGCGGACCATGCGGTTATGTTTACGACCCTGCAGATGGTGACCCGGACAATGGCATTGAGCCTGGAACAAGTTTTGAAGATCTTCCGGATGACTGGTGCTGCCCTATCTGCGGTGCTGAAAAAGATGATTTTGAAAAAGAATAAGTGAGTTTTTTCATCCGGGCAGCTTAGGGTTCGCGCAAAAATGTAAAGTTATTTGTAATTGTTCAGCCCGTTAAAAGAGATTATCTAAAAAGCACTGTCTGATGGATATTTGCAGGAGGTTAAGCGAATAGCCTCGAAAAAAAATATCCATCAGACAGGGCGACGTCAAGCATAAGAACTGAATAGTTACAGTTATTTTTGAGCGGGCCCTTAAGCGCCGCCCGGATGATCTTATTATTTTGAACTCATTTTAAGTTTATATTCAGCAGCTTTTTTAACTTTGTCCATGCTGAAATAATCAGGATGATATTCATTATTCACATACATATCTGTTTGATCACAATAATGATCGCTTGAAGGAATTCCTGAGTTGCCTGTTGGGATTACAGACAGGGATTCATCCCAGTTGCCCGGTAAAAAAATATGCCTGTGAGAGGCACCATGATTTACCACAAAAGGATTGGAAAGCTTGTAAGCATAGGGGCAGACAGTATGGAAACTGCCGCTGACCTCTTTGGGTTCATTATTGAATCCAAAGATCTTATCAATAATTTTTACCCCTCCTAAAGGGTGTGCAAGCTTGAGTTTGTGAATACTTCCCCACCTCCATTTATCTGCATTATCGCCAAGTGTTTCGCTCAGATTAGAGATGGTTTCACTAAAACTTTTATAAACAATATCCGTCAAATTTTCCTTTGTTCCCGAAGTTAAAACATTATCGCTCCATTTTGAATCGCTGGATTGCACAATATTATTGACCAGATAACGGGCAAGGTATGAACTTTTACTGTATTCAGTGTATAATTCAGGCCCAATTTCATCCATAACCATATTTTTAACAAAACTGACATAAAAAGAATCAAATATAGCTGCAGCTCTGCTTTTCTTATCCATAGTAAGGTCCCACTTCTGCAAAATATTAAAACCTGATTTTTCAAGATCCGACATCTTGTCAATTTTATTTAATTCTTTAGTAATCAGGGGCATAAGTTCCATGGCAAATCTGGATTTAAAATCACCATGCATTTTTTGAAAATCCTCAACAGATAATTTTTCTTTTTCTTCAAGCATTTGTCTGATCCTGTCTATCCTGTAGTGAAGCGCATACCAATAACTTATGTGATAGGGATAATTGTCAGGTGCTGTCTTGCCATTTGCCGAGGACACATAACCTGATTCAGGATTATATGAATGGGGTAATTGTTCAAAAGGTACTATCCCTTCCCAGTCATATTCATCAGTCCAGCCCGGAACAATTGAAAGCCCGTCTCCTTTTTTACGAATTGGAACCCCGGCACTGCAATACAGACCAATATTTCCATCAATATCAGCATAGTTTATATTTTGACTTACAGCAGTAAATGTTTTTACTGCATTTTTAAACTCGTCCCAGTTTTTGGCCCTGTTAAGCAGAAACACGGACCTTAATTCATTGCTCATCTCATTTCCAAGCCATTTCATGGTAATGGTTTCATCCCCGAGTTTTTTGAATTTGGAAATAATGGGACCGCGATGTGTAAACCTGTTCTGCTTTGTAACACTCTTTTTGCCTTTGATTTTTATAATTTCAGGATGAATTTCAAAATCTTTAAATTCCCCCATGAACTCATATTGGTCAGGGTTATCAGGATTTATTTTTTCAAGATAAAAATCCATATCATCCACCATTACATTGGTCATGCCCCAGGCAATTTTATCATTATGTCCTGCTATAACAAAGGGCTGTCCCGGCAGAACAACTCCTGTTACATTTAATTTGCCTTTAATTGTCTGGTGCATCTGGTACCAGAGACCGGGCGCATTTAGACCAAGATGCATATCATTTGCAAATATGGGTTTTCCCGTTACACTTTTTTTACCTGAAACAACCCAATTGTTAGATCCTTGGAAAGCTGTTATTCCATATTTTTCAAGAATATTCATATTTGCAAAAAGAGATTTTTTTAAATCAAACTCACTTGTACCGGTCTTTAATTCAGGAAAAATTATAGATTTTTGAGAACCAATATCAGGTATCAGTTCTTTAAATTTGTCATTGCCGACTTTTTTATGAATCTTGTGAAGAATTGTCTCAGCAGTATATGGCATGGTTAAATCCCAGGACATATACCCGATAAGATTGACTGAATATTCAGGTTTCCAGGGCTCGGGTTTATATCCCAAAATAGTAAATTCAGGTGGCAGTTTATCCTTGTGGCCTTCAATGAACTGATTTACACCATCAGTGAAACATTCCAGAGCAAGAATCAGTTTTGGGGAAGATACTGATAAAATCTTTTTTGATTTATCCGGTATTTTAAGAGATCTCATGAGAAGATCAATGTCCACAAGGTCCTCTCCAAATATTTCAGATAATCTTCCCTGGGTTACTCTTCTCAATAAATCCATCTGCCAGAGACGATCCTGGGCAAGTGTGTACCCGACAGCCCTGTACAAATCAGATTCATTCTCTGCAACTATATGAGGGATTGCATATTTGTCCCTTAAGACCATAACTTCCTGGGTCAGATTTTTAATGGTCAATGTCCCATCATACAAAGGCAGTGATCTTGTGGCAACTGAGTAGACAAACAAGCCTGCTCCAATGATTGCAATGATTAAAACAGCGGTAATTCCAATAAAGATTTTTTTCAGCACTGACATTTTTCCTCCCTCAATCAATTATTATTGTAATTGTTCAGCCCATTAAAAAAAATATCCCCACTAAGGGTTTGCTCAAAAATAAATTACCAATTTTGGGAGTTGAGTCGCCTGTCCGGCAAGGCGCGGAAACTAAGGTATATCAAGTATATGCCGTGTTTTCACAACGCTGCTGGACAGGATGAATCGGCTTCCAAAATTGGTAATTTATTTTTGAGTAGGCCCTAAGAATCAGCCAGGTCAAATTCCACAATATCTGAAATATTTAATTCCAGCATTTTTATACTTGCCAGGGCCCTTTTCGAATTTCTGTCAAGAGCGGGAAATTGTTTTGCATCTTTTTCAAGTTCAAACAATAATTGTTTTATCTTAAGGATTTTATCGTTAACCCCATTCAAGCTGGAAAAGTTTTTCATGATCTTTCTTCCTTTATTTTTTTCGCAAATCCTTAAATCGTTTTGCCTTTACTTCATACCGGGGCAGGCTGCCATAATCATAAAATTCAATCATGTATCCCAGGTTTGTTTTCAGCCTCAGCTGATCTTTCAACCGGTTTTCAATGCTCACTCTTGTTACCTCAGGCAAAAGCTCAACCTTTAGCTTTATCCGGTCAACATCTCCCTGTTTATCCACAATAATTTCAAATTCATCTCCAAGCCCGTCAATGGATCTGACCACTTCTTCGATTGCAGCAGGAGAAAGGAGCACCCCTTTCACCTTTGTAATATCATCTGCCCGACCAAGGACACCGCCCTTGATCAGCCTAAAAGTCCTGCCACATGAACAAAGATCAGAATCCCATTCAATAACATCCTTAGAATCAAACCTTATACAGGGTTGTGCCATTCTGTCCAGTGCGGTGATGATCATTTTTCCTTTTCGTCCGGGCTCTTCTGTGATCTCACCCGTATTAATATCTTCTATTTCCACAAGAAACATGGCTTCATTGACATGCATTCCGCAAGGCTGGTCCCGGCACTCATATGACCATGCACCGATTTCAGTTGCGCCGGAATGGTCATATACTTTTGCCCCCCAGGCATCTTCCATCCTTTTTTTCGTGCTGGGGATACCGGCCCCGGGCTCTCCTGCACAGGTGATTTTATTGATGGAGAGTTCACTTGGATCGATTCCCATCTTGTTCTTTGCCACATCCGCCATTCTCAAGACATATGTAGGGGTTGCCATCATGGCAGTTGCATTTAATTCTTTTATTTTTAAAATCCGGGACTGGGTGTCAAGGACTCCTCCCGGGACCACTTCACAGCCCAGTTTCTCCGCTGCATAATGGCCGGCCCAGAAAGCCACGAAAATATTATATCCAAAGGGAATAAATACCCTGTCTTTTGGACGATATCCCTGGGCCCATAAAACAAAAGACCAGCATTCCGACCACCATTCCCAGTCCTGCCAGGTATCGGGCTGATAAACAGGCTGGCCAGTTGTACCACTTGTCTGCCTGTAGGTTGACACCTCTTCTAATGGAACACACAAAGCATCGCCATAGGGAAAGGGATCTTTACTCTGAATCTCTCTCATCATGGATTTTTCAACTTTTGGAATCTTTTTAATATCATCAAAGGAACGGATATCATCCGGGGTCATTCCTTCTGTATCATACAGTGCTTTATGAAATTTTGAATGGGTATAAGCCCAGTTTAATATTCTTTTAAACTTCTTAAACTGCAAAAGCTTAAGTTTTTCCAGAGGCATTGTCTCCAGAGCCGGGTTCCAGTATTCGGGTTGATTCATATGCTCGTCCTTTATAAATATAAAAAAAATTAGTAATTGTTCAGCCCGTTAAAAAAAATTATCCCCAAAGCCCTGTCTGATGGATATTTGCAGGAAGTTAAGTGAATAGCCTCGAAACAAATATCCATCAGACAGGGCGGGTTCAAGCGCAAGATCTGAATAATTACAAAAATTATTCTATTTTCTTGCCGGCTGTCTTTTCAATAACCGATATAATCCAGTCTCCAAGGGCTTTTTTATTAACCGCCCCAATTTGTTTTCGAATCAGCGTTAAATCAAGCTCTGCCCTGGCCATTGTCTTGTGACCGCCTGCTGAACCATACATGGAAAAGGCTTCTTTAACAGCATTTCCCGCACCTTTTCTCAGGCCATCATTTCGAACAATAATAATAAGTTTTTTTTCATAAATACCTGAAATAATACTCCAGTTAACCATTACAAGGGTTAAAAAAAAGTCTGCCACCACAACCAGTTCATCCGGCTTGGTTATATTTCCCGCATGGAAAAAAACCCTGTTGTGCATAAGTTTTCTGTGTTTTATGGCATTGCCTAAAAAATCCAGATCTTCCTGGGTCAATGCTGCTCTTTCAACTTTGGTAACAATATTATTATCTGCAAATCTATAAAGGTATTGAAAGGCCCTTATATCTTTCAGGCTTGCCTGCCTGGTAAAATCCGAAGTATCGGTTTTAATCCCCAGCATCAGGGCTGCAGCAAGCTTGGAAGAGGGTTTTATTTTTTTTGACTTGATATATTCAGTCAATATGGTGGAGCATGCCCCGTAATCTGGTCGAATATCGGCATATATTGCATTGTCACAGGTCAAAGCATGGTGATCGATAATGGCATCATAGTCAAATTGTCCAAATATTTCATTATGATCAGGCTGGGAATCCACCACTATAAAACTATTAAAATTTTCTTTTTTTATATCCTCTATCCTTACTATGCCCGGATCAGTATATTCGATCATGGCCAGATTATCGGGCCTGCTTATTTTATTAAAATAGGCTATGCCGACCTCGCTTACCTTTCTCCATAAAAGTCTTTTAACAGCCATTGCACTTGCAATGGAATCAGGATCAGCATTGATCACAACCAGCACTTTTGAACTGCCCTTAAAAAGGCTTAAAAACCGGCCTAGTTTTTCCTTGTTAGTCATCTTGAATCCTTATTACTGCTAAAAAATAATGTCAGCACTATAAATGAATATCCAATGATGGCAAAGATTGCAAACCATCCATAAAAAATACCTAGCGGAGCTAAAACAATTGCCGTAAGCCAGTGCATAAAAATCACACTTGTGGAATGAAGTTTTATGGGGAAATCACCAAACCTGCAGATAATTGACAGGCCGCAGAGATTCCAGCCATATAAGGAGGCAAAAACATGAATGTGCAGAAGCCATTTTATTTTTTGAGGATCATACCCTTCAGACATCTGCATGAATATGTATGCAATACCTGTTATGGCTGTAAAAATTAAAAACCCTATACCCGAGGTTAAAAAAAATTTTTGTTGAGTTCTATCTGCAAATTTTGAATAAAGATAAAAAACAAGGACCACTGCTGTAAAAAGTGCCAGAGTAACAAAAATCTGGGGAATAAATTTTTCCAGTAAAATAAAAATAAAAAATATTATCACTCCAAGGGTTATGGTCCAGAAACAAATTTCCATAAGTAACTTGATTGATGAAGTTTCTATTTTTTTAAGCATGGCGAAAACAAGGGAAAGCGTTATCAGGGACAAAGGAAAAGAAAATCCTAAGAAAAATGTGTTCAGGGTCAATTTTTCCATGGTAACAAATTTAAAATATTCATTGTTTAAAATAACCATGCCTGCCATGACAATCCCTATGGAGAGGCAGAGCAAAGATGCCTGGTGGAATTTTTCTGATACGGGTTCTTTAAATTTAAAAAAAATAACAGGAAACAAAGAAAATCTTTTAATTCGAATTTTTTCAACAAGTATAAAAAGAGGTACTGAGACAAGTATGGTAATTGGATAGATTTTAAAAAAGGCTGAAAATGCATAAATTAATGACCCCAGGAAAAAAAACTTGATGGTTTTGGATACTTTCTTTCTTCCCTGGGTATAGTACAAAAGAATGCTTCCTCCTGTACAAAGATTAAAAAGGAAAATGTGAAGCCTTTCAAAACTATAATTATCAGCCGGGAAATAAACATGGATAAACCCGAAAACAAGCGCTGTAATCATTAAAAAAGAAAAAAGAGTTTTTAATTTGATATTCATTTTAGATTTTCCTTAGGGTCCCACTCAAAAACTAATTACCAATTTTTGAGCGGATCCTTAGCTATTTTACCTTTTATTTTTATTTATTATTTTTCATTTAAAAAAATTTTCGTAATTATTCAGTTCTTACGCTTGAAACCGCCCTGTCTGATGGATACTTGTTTCGAGGCTATTCGCTTAACCTCCTGTAAATATCCATCAGACAGGGCTTTGGGGATAACTTTTTTAACGGGCTGAACAATTACAAATTTAAAATTTTATCTGCCAAGCATATCCTTCAATGCCGGCAAAAGCGATTCATGCTGAAACGAAAACCCATTGACCAGAAGCTTTTCAGGTTTCACCCTTGTACTGGTCAAAAGGGTTTCTTTTCCAAGTTCCCCCCAAAGAGCAAGAGCTATAAATCTGGGCATGACAAATAATACTTTTTTTGAAAAAATACCTGCCAATATCTTTGAAAAGGTCTTATTGTTTACAGGATTGGGAGATACCAGATTTACAGGTCCCCTGATTTTTTCATGCCCTAATATGTATAATATGCCTGATACTGCATCATCCATACTGATCCAGCTCATATATTGCCTGCCGTGGGAAAGTCTTACACCGCAGCCTGTTTTAAAAGGCAGTTCCATTCTTTTGAGTGCACCACCTGCCGGGGTAAGCACGACACCGGTCCTGAGCTGAATGGTCCTGATCCCTGCCTTTTGGGCATCCATGGATGCATGTTCCCACTTTTTGCAAACCCTGGAAATAAAACAATCTCCCATTTTGGATGTTTCGTTTAAGGTCTTATCTTCTCTTTCGCCATAAAAGCCTATTGCAGAAGATGAAATAAAGACCTCAGGTTTATGATCAAGATCTTTGATTTTCTCAACAAGCAGCCGGGTTGGAAAAACTCTGGAGTCAATAATCCTTTGTTTTTGTTTTTTTGTCCACCTGCCCCTTGAGATATCAACACCGTTTAAATTTATGACGGCATCAATGGGTCCTTTATTTTCCAGGTTCAAGATTCCTTTATAAGGATCCCAGAAAAGCTCATCTTTTAAAAGGTTTTCTTTTTTTCTTACAAGCCTTATCACATCATGACCCAGGGTTCTTAAGAGTGGAACCAATATACTTCCCATGGTTCCGGAAGAGCCTGAAATAAGAATTGTTTTTTTAGGGGTTTTGTCCACATGGTTTTCAAGATCATATTTAAGTACCCTGTGCCTGTATCTGAACATTCTTTCAAATTCTTTTTTGGCAAACCTGTAAAAAGGCCGGCTTAAAAATCCAAAGGGAAGTTTAAATTCAACCTTATCTTCCATGATTGAATTTTGTGGGCCATGGGCTATAAACCTGTGAGTATGTTCCCATTTGGAAAAAGGGCCTTTAACCTGCCGATCTTTAAACACTTTGTTTTCCAGGTATTCTATATGTTCTGCCTCCCAGATCATGGATACCTTAAAAAGGCTTATCCGAAATGCTATTTTTACTCCCTTTTGAATCCCATGGCCGCTTCGCCAGATCATTTTCAAGGGTGCCCATGGCGGTGTAAGTCTTGATATGGCTCCATCTCTTGCATGCCAGGCAAAAAGCTTTTCCACTGGTGCTTTGATTTTTGTTCGTTTTATATAAACATTATGACTCATGTTCCACTCTTTTGAATAAATGATCCATTGATTTTAAGCATCTTATACTATAATAATATACTCCAAGTTAAAACCCTTTTTATAAGGAATAAAACTTGAAATTTAAGGTACAGTCTTTGCATCATTTAAAAAAAACTAAAATGACTTTAGTTAATTATTTAGTGCTTGACCAAAAAATATTTAATTTATAATTGGAGAATAATAATATGGAAAAATATGAATGTGTATGCGGTTATGTGTATGACCCTGCTGATGGTGATCCTGATAATGGCGTTGAGCCAGGTACTTCTTTTACGGATCTGCCGGGGGAATGGGTTTGCCCAATTTGCGGTGCATCCCAGGACAACTTTAAAAAATTGGATTAACTGCAGGAGGAAAAAATAAATGTATAAACCCATTGAAATAGCTGACAGAATTTATTCTGTCGGGTGCCGGGACTGGGATATCAGGGATTTTCATGGCTATTCCACCTATGAAGGTACAACCTATAATGCATTTTTAATACTTGGTGAAAAAAACATTCTGATTGATACTGTAAAAGAAAAATTCGCAGATGAATTTTTATCCAATATCAGCAAAATTATTGACCCCAAAAAAATTGACATAGTTATCAGTAACCATACTGAAATGGACCATTCCGGGGCCATCCCCAGACTGATGCAGGTAATTGGAGAAGAAAAACCTCTCTATTGTTCAAAAATGGGGGCAAAAAACTTAAAAAGCCATTTTAACCGAGACTTTAACTTTAAAGTTGTGGGAAGTGGTGATGAACTCAAAATCGGGGACAGAACATTTTCTTTTCTTGAGACAAGAATGCTTCACTGGCCGGACAGCATGTTCACCTATCTTGTGGAAGATGCAATTCTTTTTTCCAGTGATGCCTTTGGACAGCACTACAGCGGTGATAAATTCTTTGATGATGAAATAGGAGATGAAATCATCCCCCACGCCCGAAAGTATTATGCCAATATACTTCTTCACTTTTCGCCAAGGGTACAGGCTCTCTTAAAAGATGTTGCAAAAATGAATCTGAAGATCAATATGATCTGCCCGGATCATGGTATTCTCTGGAGGGAAAATCCATCTAAAATCATTGAGGCCTATGACAAATGGTCCAGGCAGGAACCTGCCAATAAGGTGGTTGTCATATTTGACTCCATGTGGGACAGCACAACCAAAATGGCCCGGTCAATTACAAGTGGCATTGAGTCGGAAGATGTGGCTGTAAGGCTCATGAACACAAGGAAATGGCATAGAAGCGATATTATGACTGAAATTATTGAAGCAGGAGCAATTGCCGTGGGTTCTCCAACTCTCAATAACGGTATTTTCCCTGTTATTGCTGATGTCATGACATATATCAAAGGTTTGCGGCCCCAGAATAAAATTGCAGCTGCCTTTGGTTCCTATGGATGGAGTGGAGAAGCAGTAAAGATTTTAAACAATGAATTTTCTGAAATGAAACTGGATATTATTGATGAGGGTATTAAAGTTCAATATGTCCCAGATGAAGATGATCTGAATAAATGTTTTGACCTGGGTGTGAAGATAGCTAAAACGTTAAAACAAAAATTATCCGGAGGAAAAGATGGCCAATGAGTTTAACGCAAATGATATTTTTGAAATTGCTGTAAAAATAGAACAAAATGGTGCAATATTCTACAGAGATGCAGCAAAGCTTCTGGAAAATGAAGATCACAAACAATTTCTCCTTGAGCTTGCTAAGATGGAAGACGATCATGAAAAAACCTTTGCTGCCATGCAAAAACAATTAACAGATAAAGAAGCATTTTCCAGTACTTTTGATCCTGGTGATGAAAATGTCCTTTACCTTAAAGCTTTGGCTGACACCAGGGTCTTTTTTGAAAAAGACAAGCCTGAAAGCAATTTTCAAGGAATACTGGGTGCAGCTATTCAGGCTGAAAAAGATTCAATTGCCTTTTATCTTGGAATGAAGGAGCTGGTTCCTTTAAAACTTGGCCAGTCAAAGATTAATGATATTATTAAAGAAGAAATGAGCCATATAAGAATTCTTGCTGGAAAACTGATGGAATATTAAAACCTTTTAAAATCTAAGGCCGTAAAAAAATTGGGTCAGGCATGTAAATAACATTTTGCGCTGCTATCCGCTACAATCATTGTAATTGTCGGCACAGCAACTAGTTAGGGTCAGTTTGCCTTGGATGAGCATTTTGGGACCTGTTGGTACAGGCTCTGGCGGGCAAAACGTTAAGTGGTGGAAATTGTTTGAGGGAACCTAAGTTTTTCCGCCACAAGTGTAGCCCGAATAAGAGCCTGCCAACATGTCCCATCCAGCAAAGAAAAGGTAATACGATTTTCTTAAGATTGCCAGAGACCATGGAGATTACAATAGGCCTTTGCAACTACCTTATCGGAATCTGTTTTAAATGTGGCTTCAGGCTTGCTTGTGGGTGACAGCATCATTCTCTGCACATAATTTCCATCACAGCTTACAAGTTCAATCCATTCAATAAAGTGATCATTCCCCATGGGATGAGCAACACTGCCTACCTTTACTAAATATCCCCCATCAATTTTTTCAACCACAGGAACATGTTTTTCCAATGCTGCATCTATTGTATTTTCAACCAGTCGGTCCATGTTCTGTCCGCAACACACAACCGGAGGTTTTTCACTGTGAAGGACCTGTACGATATTTCCACATTTACCGCATTTATAAATACCAAGCTGTTCAGCCATTTAATATCTCCTTTTTTATATTAATAAAATTATTCTTATGCGTAAAATAAAACTTAGACAAACAAAATTAAATCTGGACTTTTAATTCCTATACATCATTTAAAACTGTTTTTCCAGAACAATGTCAGAAGATTCACCAGCAAAAAACCCGTTAACAATTTTTTTTGCCAATTCATCTTTATTATTTGTAACCTCTTTAAAAATAGATGCCATTTGAAAATAAATTTCATTTTTAGATTTCAAGGCAAAGTAAAAATTAGGTTGCGGCATGTCTTTCTTATATTTTTTTGTTACAATTTTCAGTTTGGACATTTTTTATCCCTCCTGGTTTTTTTCGCACACTTGCTGCTAACTATTGTGTAAATGCAAACATCATACCAGTTGGTCAAAATAATGTATTTTTCCTAAAAAATCTGGTTTTAGCAAAATTTCTAAATCATTGCCGCTATACTCTTTCCATAATCCTGGGCAGCCTTGATACCACCCCCAACCCAGCTTGCCTTGAGCATCAAAGGTCCTGACACCATTTTCATTCCATAAATATGCTGCATTGTGTCAAATATTCTTCCCGGTGCCTCTCCACTCCATCCATAGGAACCAAAAGAGCCGCCGGGCTTATCTTTTAACTCAGCTCTTTCTGCTATGAACAAAATCTGTTTCATGGATGTTATCATTTCGCCATGATAGGTTGCAGAACCAAAGATATATCCATCATACCCTTTTATATCATCTTCACTTTTAATCTGGCTTGTTTTTTTTATATCAGGCTCATGTCCTGAGATGCGAACACCCTCTGCTATGATTTCTGCAATTGATTTTGTCTCATTAGACCGTGATGCGTATAAAATTAAGACTTTTCCCATTTTTCCTCCTTTATTTAGTTTTATTTGAATAAAATTCTTGAATTAGCCCTTTTAATATTAGTTGTTCCAGTCATAAACATGGCTTTTTTCAAGGTTTTTTTAATATGTTCAAGGTGGAGCTGGACTCCAAGTGCACCTGCACCGACAGCCGCTCTTATAATATCCCTTCCAAGAAGAACTGCATCTGCTCCCAGTGCCAGCATTTTTAACACATCATACCCGGTTCTCACTCCCCCATCTGCTGTGATGGTAATGCCATCCCCAAGTTTCTCCCTGATCAAAGGAAGCATTGTGGCAACACCCGGGGTTGAATCTAAAACCCTGCCGCCATGATTGGAAACAGCAATGACCGAAACACCGGCATCGACACATTTTTGTGCTTCTTCCGGCAGCATGATACCTTTGGCAATAAAGGGCAGGGAGGTGAAATTTACCAATTCTTCAATATCTTTGACACTCTTTTTAAATACAGGCTGCCCATGGGATGCCATAATGGTTGACCCGCATCCATCCAGATCCACACCAACAGCTTTGCAGCCTAAGCTTTGGGCTTTTTCAATAAATTTTTTCAAGACATCCTGTGCCCTTGGCTTGAAAATAGGAATACCATACCCATTGCAGGCTTTCATTGCCTTAAGTGAGGGGTTGTCTTCAGACGTATAAAACCATGTGTCTCCCCTGAGTCCTATGGTGCCTGCGTCTTGTGACCCTTTTAAAACGGATGTGCAGAACATTGTTTCATCAAGGGCATCATTATATTTTTGGGCTCCTGCCGTAGAAGAAGCCAATATGGGAAATTTCAGATCCATACCTAAGAATGAGCATGAAGTATCCGGCTCAAAATGTTCTCCCAGTACGGACATATTTAATTTAATATCTGCAAGGGCCTGTGTATTTGCCCTGAAGGACAAACCCTGACCGACACCGCCAAGCCCTATGGGTTTTCCATAAGCTTCTCTCTGGCATATTTTATCAAAGCTTCCGTCGCATGTTGGATATGCCGCACAGATTCCCTTGAGCTTTTTCCGGGCCAGATCCCTGACCTGTTCAAGGGATTCTGGGATCTCTTCTATATTCATTATCATCCTATCGTCTGCATGACAAACCTCACATGCAACGGGTTTGTTTTCGCTTCTAAATTTTTCATGACAAACAGAACAATACCACTGATTCATTGATTTTCTCCTTAAAATATCTTTTCATATTTTATAAAGAACTTAGCAAAATTCAGGCCATCTGTATCTTAAAATCTTAAATTTTTTTTGTAATTATTCAGCTCTTACGCTTGAATCCGCCCTGTCTGATGGATATTTGTTTCGATGCTAAACGCTTAACCGCCTGCAAATATCCATCAGGCAAGGCTTTGGGGATAATTTTTTTTTATCATATTTACCCGGGGTTTTTTTTGTATATAAGCCTTGCTCCTCAAATTTTACTTTAACTTGCAAATCTGGTATAAATCATGCAAGTTTATTAACAAAAAATTAAGAGACCCCAATAGTAAACCATTTGCCATCAAAGGAGAAATTAATGGCCAAGGATAAAACAATCTTATATGCATTAAGTACATGCAGCCACTGCAAATCAACCAAAAGGCTTCTTTCAGAATGCAATGTTGAATACGACTACATCGAAGTGGACGATCTTGAAGGAGAAGAAAGGAAAGCCATTTTAAAAGACATAAAAGAGATGAACCCCCGCTGTTCTTTTCCCACAATTAAAATCAACGAAATTGTAATTGTCGGATATAAAGAAAAACAAATAAAGGAGGCTCTAGGAATTAAATATGAAAGTTGAACAACTTTACCAGGCATTAAAAAAATCTCAGGAAGCAAGAGACATTTATTTTAATAAAGATAAAGACCTTGTGTTTGAGCTTCTTGAATCCCTTCTTTTAAATAAGGAAAGATATGGATATATGGCCTGCCCCTGCAGGCTTGCATGTGGTGACAGGGACAATGACAAGGACATTACCTGTCCCTGTGAATACAGGGCACCTGATCTGGAAGAATTCGGTGCCTGCTTTTGCGGTCTTTATATATCAAAGGCGCTTCATAACAATGAAATTGAATCGCATTATATCCCTGAAAGAAGATCCCCTGAAAAAATATTTTAATTTTTAAGGAAAAACTCATGGAAGATTGTGTATTACCGGTTATGAATACAGGCCTTCGCGGTGTTGATGTGGCCAGTTCTAAAATTTGTGATGTTAAGGGTAAACAAGGCAAACTTATATATAGAGGTTTCTTGATTGAAGACCTTGCCCAAAACGCAGGTTTTGAAGAAGTCTGTTTTCTTTTATTGTATGAAAGGCTTCCAAAGAAAAAAGAACTGGAAGCTTTCAGCCTGAGTCTGAAACAAAAAAGAAAGATTCCGGAAAATATCTTTTCATTTCTTAAAACCCTGCCACAGGACATGAACCCCATGGATGTACTTCAAATGGCAACCCCTCTGCTGATACAGAATGATCAGACAATTGGGGAACCTGCCATTGAAAATGTACTGTTCAGCGCTGAAAATATTATTGCCGGAATTGCTACAATTACAGCTGCATGGGACAGGATCAGGAACAAAAAACCAATTGTTTCTCCTGACAATGATTTAAACCATGCCACAAATTTTCTATATATGCTCAATGGAGTAAAGCCTGATGATGAAACAGCGGCTTTTTTTGATACAAGCCTTGTACTTCATGCAGAACATTCATTTAATGCTTCCACATTTACGGCAAGGCAGGTGGCATCCACCAGAGCTCACATATATGCTGCAATATCTGCTGCCATAGGTTCTCTTTCAGGCGCCCTCCACGGCGGTGCCAATGTCAGGGTCATGAAAATGTTAAAGGAAATAGGCTCTGTTGAAAAAATTGATTCCTATATCAACGATATATTAAATTCTGGAGGACTGATCATGGGGCTGGGTCATGCCGTTTACCAGACAGATGACCCAAGGGCCATTATTTTAACCCCCATGTGCAAGCGGATGGGACAGATCAGCAATCAACCATTATGGTATGAACTTTCAAGGGAACTTGAGAAAAAAGGAAAGGCTGCCTTTAAGGCAAAGAAACAAAAAGAAATATTTTCCAATGTTGATTTTTACAGTGCCTCCCTTTTCTATGCCATGGGTATTGCAACAGATCTTTTTTCACCACTTTTTGCTATTTCAAGGGTGAGTGGCTGGTCAGCCCACGTCATTGAAGAACAATATGCAATGGCAGCTCCAAAACCATCCCTTTACAGGCCGGGGGCAGAGTATGTAGGCGATTATTGCGGACCTGATGAGTGTGTATTTACAGATATGGATGACCGTTAAAAAAAAGGGGTAGCTGATATGAAAACATGGCAATGCAGTGTCTGCAAATATATTCATAAAGGAGAGGCACCACCTGAAAAATGCCCGATCTGTGGCGTGGATGCTTCTAAATTTGTAGAAATCAACATAGAGCCCCAGGAAAAAAAGACAGGGGAGAAAAAAACTACTGAAGTAAAACCGGGAACAACGCCTTTTAAGGAAAAATCAAAAGCAAAGCCCGGAACAGAAAAAAAGATTGAAAAGCCCGTCCCTGCAGTCAAAGAAAAAGGAATTGAAAAAATATATTCCCTTATTGTCAAACACCACGCCCACCCGGTTCTGGTGCATACGCCCAACGGGATACTGCCCGCAGCAGTCATTCTTTTTCTTTTAGCCTGGATATTTGATTACCCATTTTTATCCAAGGTTGCTTTTGTCAACCTGATTTTTGTCATCCTTGCCCTTCCTCTTGTGATTTACACGGGAATAGTTGAATGGAAGAAAAAATATAATAGCGCCATGACCATAATTTTTAAGTTAAAAATCATGGCAGCCTCAATAACCCTGGTTTCGTGTATGATAAGCTTTGTATGGTTTTTGCTGGACCCGGCTATTTTATCATCCCCAAAATCCCTGGTATTTATTTTCATAAATATTATCATGCTTGCTGCTGCAGGGATTGCAGGACATATCGGCGGGAAACTTGTTTTTAAGGACTAATGGCTTTAAAAGACAGGGCTGAAAAGGTTCTTTTACATCAGATCTCGATACTAATACCCACAGGGCAATGATCTGATCCAAATACATCATTATGGATAAAGGCCTTTCTTACAACACCTTTATCCATAAGATCCTTTGTTACAAAAAAATAGTCAATCCGCCAGCCAGCATTGTTCTTTCTTGCATTAAAGCGGTATGACCACCATGAATACGTTACCTGGTCCGGATAAAAATGTCTGAAAGTGTCCACATACCCCTTATCAACCATCTGGTCCAGAACATCCCTTTCAATTCTTAAAAACCCGGACCGCTTGGAATTGGGTTTTGGATTTTTCAGGTCGATTTCATTGTGGGCTGTATTAAAATCACCTGTAATAATAAGACTTTTCCCCTGGTCTCTTAATTTATCAGCCAGGTTTAAAAACCAGTCATAAAAATCAAGCTTGTACTTTAGCCTTGCATCGTTCATCTGGCCGTTGGGAAAATAAATATTAAATAAAGTAAAACCTTTATAATCAAGCTGGATCACACGGCCCTCATTATCAAATTCAGGCTTTAAAAATCTAGTAGTAACTTTTTGGGGTTCCTGTTTTGAATAGGCTGCAACCCCGCTGTATCCTTTTTTTATCGTTGAATAGGACCAGAAGGAGCTGTAAGGATGCAGATCAATCATCTCATCCGTCCTTTGGTCTTCCTGGAGTTTTGTCTCCTGGAGAAGGAGAATATCAGGATCAAGGCCATGAACAATATTTACAAAATCTTTTTTTAAAACTGCCCTTAAACCATTTACATTCCATGATATTATTTTTAAGTTTTTTTTATCCGGCATAAATTTTTCCTGTTGCTTGTGCCTGGCCGTTTTTTTGAACAAATTGCTTGTTTTTTTGGCGCAGGTTTCTTGTTTTTTTGTCTCATGATACATGTATGTATCACCATTTTTGTTCACACCTAAGACATCTGAAGTATTATTCTTGCATCTGCTATGACACAACGATCCATTGTACAAATCACGGGGTTTAAATCCACGGATTCAATATCATTTTCAAGTTCCATGATTAAATGGGAAAATTTTACCATTAAATCCGTAAAAATTTTCATATTCACACCAGGCTTTCCCCTATATCCGGTAATAAGCTTTTTTGCTTTCAAAGACCCTACCATTGAAAAAACATCAGCCGGCTTTACAGGGGCCATCCTGATTGCAGTATCATTATATACTTCAACGGATGTACCACCAATTCCAAAGACAATAACAGGCCCGAACTGGAAATCGTTTTTTGCCCCGATAATAATCTCTATACCCTGGACCATCTGTTCAACAAGGATATTTTCACATCCCTCAAGTTTGAGCAGCCTTTCCATTTCAGTTTTCAGATGATCACTTGAAAAAATCCCTGTAACAACAGCATTATGCTCCGTCTTATGCAGTATTTTTTTTGAAACGGCCTTTGCCACAATCGGGCCTTTACAATCTTTAAGAAATACATCAGCCGCCCCAAAGGAATTGGTTAAAATAAAATCGGGTATATCAAAGCCCTGTGATTTCATTAATGCTTTTGCATCAGGTTCCAATACCCATCCTAAAGATTTACTCTGGTCTATGATTTTTTTATGATTTTTCTTTAACATGGTCTGCACCTCGTCAAAGCCTTCGCCATGAGAACTGCCCCCTCCACAGAAGATGCCACAGGAATATTATTAAGTTCAAACCCTTCTATGATAATTTTATATTTATCCTCGTTGGGAACATAGGCAATCATGGGCTTTCCCTCGTTTCTTGCAACCTGGCTGAGCTTTGCCCCTATATCGGCTGAAACCCCTGGAGAATAAGGGATCAACAGGGCCAGTATACAATCAATATTCATATCTCTTGACAAATGCCTTGCCGAGGTCACAATGTCGCTGTCAATAGAACTCCCTGTTAAATCCATGGGATTGACAAGGGAAACAATATCCCTTATCTCCCGTGACAGCTTTTCCCTGATGGCATCCATTGTTTTTCTTTCCAGGACAGGTATTTTTATGCCGTACAATTCACATGCATCCGCAGCTAAGACTCCATGCCCGCCGCTCAGGGAAATAATACCCACATTACCTCTTATCCCTTTTGGATAGCAGCTTAAAGCCTCGCAAAAGGAAGTAAGCTCATGTTCATTTTCTGCCTCAGCCACACAATATTGTTTCATGATTTGGGAAAACACCCTGTAATCACCTGCCAGGGAGGCTGTGTGACTGGAAACCGCCTCAATTCCCTTTTTACTTTTCCCGGCTTTTAAAACAACCACGGGTTTTGAACATTTTTCCGCTCTTTTAATAAACATCCTGCCTTCATTTTTTTCAAATCCTTCAATATAAAAGGCAATGGCCTTTGTTCCGGGATCTTTATCGAACCAGTCCAGCATATCAGTTTCCCTGATACAAGCCTTGTTTCCTATGCTGACACCAAGGGACACACCAATTCCCTGGCCTGCAAATTTAACCATCTGATCCACAAGCACTCCCCCGCTTTGACTTACAAAACCGATATTGCCTTTGTCAGGTCGGATTATCCTTTCTCCCGGCAGAAAAAACGTATCCACATGATCAGGAGCATAAATTCCAAGACAATTGGGACCTATAAAAGGAAAAGAAGCTTCTTTTGCCATATCAACAAGAAAATTTTGTAGCTTTAAATTTCCAACCTCGGCAAATCCTCCGGAAATAATCACAGCACTCTTAACTCCTTTTTTTATGCACTGCTCCACAACCTTGATAACATACTCTGCACGCACTGCAATAACAGCCATATCAATATTTTCATTGATATGGTTAACACTTGGATAAAGAGTTTCCCGATTAAGGATGCCTCCCTTTGGATTCACTGGAAATGTCTTTACAGGATATCGTAAATGATTTTTATTATAGATCACGTTGGCCGGGTGATTGTCCTGGGAAGTGGACACTCCGACAACTGCCATGGTTGATGGCTTGAAAAGATGTTTTAAATTCACTTTTCTTCCTTTAGGGTTCACTCAAAAATTAATTACCGATTTTTGAAAATGTAAAGTTATTTGTAATTATTCAGCTCTTGCGCTCGAACCCGCCCTGTCTGATGGATATTTGTTTCGAGGCTATTCGCTTAACCTCCTGCAAATATCCATCAGACAAGGCTTTGGGGATGATTTTTTTTAACGGGCTGAACAATTACTATTATTTTTGAGTGAATCCTTACTCAGGCATTCTTAATTCACACCAGAAAAACACGGCCACATTATAAAATTGTTAATATAAATAAAAATACTGCCTGATAAAAAAGATCAATGACAATATATAGGGCCAGGGTTGATAATAAGTTTATCAACCCCTTTTTATGATAATAAGTTAATTATCCTGGTCTGCAAGATAATCATCATACATTGATTCCAGGGCAAGTTTATGTTTTGATTCTTCCTGGACAAGGATCATGAACACTTTTTTTGCATCTTCACTATCTGTCTTGTCCGCAAGCGTTGAGTAAAGCTTGACTGCCTGCTCTTCTTTTTTCATAGCTATTTTAAGGATTTCAGGCATGGGCATACCTTGTTTATACTCTGTTTCCACCATGTAATCACTGATTTTAAGATCTGTAATTTCCTCAAACTCATAGGAATCAATTTTATCTTTATTGCCTGTCATATCTGAAAGAAGGGAAACATGCTTTTCTTCTTCTTTGGCAAATCTCTCAAAGGTTTCTTTAAGTGAAGCCCTGGTTGCTTCCTTTGCTAAAGACGAATAAAATTCAACAGCTTCTTTTTCCCTGTCAACGGCAAAACTTAATACTTCATCAACGGACCCAAATTCCATTTCTACTCTCCTTAGTTAACGATTTTAATTATTTTTATATACATTATAACTTTCATAATAACTTTGAAAAAAGTTGCAAATTGCATACCACATCCGCAACTATTTAAACATCCTTTATATATACAATAAATAGACCAATTATCAATTAAAAATTTATTTTCTGAAAATATCCTCAAGAGCTGATTGCAGTGTTGGGAAAGCAAATGAATATCCTGAATCCAGCAAGTTCTTTGGAATAGCCCTTTGGCTTTGCAAAAGAGAGGTGCCAAGCTCACCCATAATTGCCTTGATCATAAAGGATGGGGCATTGATAAAACAAGGCCTTGTCAATACCCGGCCAAGAACTTTTGCAAATTGTTTCTGCTGGATTGGCATGGGGCCTGTAAAATTAAATACACCCATGATTTCTTTGTTACCAAGTATGAATTCAATTGCTTTTTCAAGATCTGTCACATGGATCCAGGGAAACCAGTGCCGCCCTCCTCCCAGGGGGCCTCCCACAAACATTTTAAATGCTGGAGTCATTAAAGACAGCGCTCCTCCATCTCCCAGGACAACCCCGAAACGCATAATCGCAACCCTGGCCCCTTTTTCTTGCGCCTTTAACCCTTCATTCTCCCAGTCCAAACACACATTTGCCAGAAAATCTTTTCCCGGCAATCTTTCTTCTGTGATCAGATCGTCTTTACAATCTCCATAAACTCCTGCAGCAGAAGCCGTCAAAAATTTTTGTGTTTTACCCTTTTCCATTGCATTGACAATATTTCTTGTTGTTAATATGCGGGAGTCATAAATTGCTTTTTTATAATTTTCCGTCCAATAGTGAAAAATATTTCGCCCGGCAAGATTAATAATAATATCTGATTGGGCAACTTTATCCTGCCACTTTCCCGGGACAGTGGTGTCGGAACTTATCCATTCAAATTTTTCAAACTCCTTTAAATCCTGCTCCTTTAAAACCGGATCATCCAAAAATGGATTGGTCGAAGAAGAGCCAATACCAAGCACCTGATATCCTTTTGATAAAAAAAGGCGAACAAGTTTTTTCCCTATAAATCCTGAAGCCCCTGAAATAAATATTTTTTCCATGATAATTGATCCATTTTTTTTGTTAAAAGTTTAATTTAAAAATAAGTCTGATTTTCAGATTAACAACTTTAGTCTTGGATTTAAAGTTTGTAACCAGGGGCCTATTTTTTTTTAAAAAAATAAAAAAAAGTGTTGCTTTTTTTCAACATATGTGAAAAAAAAACATAACTTCAAAAAAATAAAGAATTAAAAGGAAAATATGGTTGAGAATAAAATAGACGTATTATTGAAAAGAATCCTTGATGCAACAGGTATCAATTCCCAGTCAGAGCTTGCAAAAGAACTTGAAATCAACCGGTCCGGGATAACCCATGCAAGAAACAACAATAAAATTCCCGACAAATGGATTGTCAAATTGTATCGCAGGTTTGGCTTTAATCCTCAATGGATTGAAAGCGGCATTGGAAACGTGTTTCTCCAGACACAGTCAGATCAGGATGTTGAATTTAAATATATTCCAAAAGTAGCGGCAAGACTTTCTGCAGGAACAGGATCATTTGAGTGTGATGAAAATATAACAGATTATCTTTCTTTTCAAACGAAATGGCTTTCTGCAAAGGGGTCTGCCAGGGATATGGTTGCCATGGAAGTTTTCGGTCAGAGTATGGAACCTGTAATTAAAGAAGGGGATACAGTGCTGGTTGATCAATCTCAAAAAAATATACTTGCCGGTGCCATATATGCAGTAGGCGTGGAAGATACTATTTTAGTAAAACGAGTAGAAAAACACCCGAATAAACTGGTCCTTTGCAGTGATAACAAGGATTATGAACCCATCTACCTTAAAAGAGAAGAAGCAGACAGGGTAAGAATTGTCGGTAAGGTCATCTGGAGCTGCAGGGAATATAGATAGTTTTTTTTGATTAATGTGTTTAGTTTTATAAACAAATGATGAAATGCTTTAAAAAAAGGACTTAAAAATGAAACAATATCAAATAACAATATATGAAAAATGTTTTATTGGAATCACAGGAACAGCCTGGGCGACAGGTTTGCTCATCGCCGGCAGTGACAGCCCATATATGCCTTGGTTGAACGGAATGGGGCTGATTTTGTTTTTAGGGGCAAGTATTTTGCTGGGAAAACTTTTTAAGCGCTCACATTCAAATACCCAGGGTATGATCTATCCCGGGTGTTACCGAAAATTTAATTCCAAACTAGCGAGACCGAAAAAGAAAAATCGTAAAATCAATACCCCATATGCAATGGGTATTTAAAAAAGATAAAAATCAACCAATTTTTCTTGAACATTTATCATATTCTCTTACCACTCATTTTGTTCCCCCGGGTGTTCAATTATACGGGTGATTCTGTTGGTTGTTCTGCTAGTTGTTCTTGACATGGCTTGATTATCACTATAAAATTTTCTAATAATTTCATTTCGATATTTAATGCCTGACCTTACACCTGAAAAATTTTTCAAGTGCAAGGTGGGCGATATTTTTAACCAAAGGAATACATCGAGTATTTCAAATATTAAAATTTGAGGACACATGGATATCGTTTCTAAAAATCAAATAAGCCTGCAGGAAAAATCTTCCCGCGATCGTATAGGCGATTCAATGCTGGCTTTTGGTATCGGCATAGCAATTTGCTTCTGGTTTTTTAATGCCTTGATCCGTTTTTTTGATTCACCGGATTTAAGCTGGAGAATGATTATAATTGGAACTGAACTTCAATTTTATGAAAAATTAATTGTATGCACATTGTTTATTGTTTTTGGTTCCCATGCCAAGGCAAATATAAAAAAACGACGTGAGGCAGAAGATAATTTACAGGAAAGCCATGAAAAATACCGCATCATATTAGAGAGTATTGAAGAAGGGTATTATGAAATAAATTTTGCTGGTGATTTCAAATTTGTTAACAATTCCATGTGCAAGATTCTGGCACGATCTGAAAAAGACATCATAGGAACCAATATTACATATCATCTCGATCAAAATGACATTGAAGGATTTAATACATTTTTTAACAAAATTAAAAATAATGAGAAACATCCAAGCACAATAGAATGTGAAATTAACACCAAAGGCGGTGGACGAAAAACTATAGAAATGTCTGCTTCTCTTATGGTTAATATACATTTACCAGCAGACAGGGTAAGGGGAGTTGTAAGAGACATCACTGAAAAAAAATTGCTTGAAAAAAACCTGTTACAGTCTTTCGAAGATGTTAAAGATGCAAGATCCGGAATTGTACTGGGACTTGCAAAATTATCTGAGTATAGAGATACGGATACGGGCAGGCACCTTGAGCGAATGCGTGAGTACAGCAAGATTATTGCCCGGGAAATGTCTGATATGCCTCAGTTCAAAGACTATATCACTCCCCAGTATGTTGAAGATATTTATCAGTCATCCATTCTCCACGATATAGGCAAAGTTGGTATTCCAGATGCTGTTTTATTAAAAAAAGGAAGACTTACAAAAGAAGAGTATGAACAGATTAAGATACACACCCTTATCGGCGGTCGTACTCTTTCTGAAATTACCAGAAAATTTAAAGACCAGACATTTTTAACCATTGCCAAGGAAATAGCCTACTATCATCATGAAAAATGGAATGGCAAAGGCTATCCAAACCAGTTGAAAGGGGAAAAGATCCCGCTTTCTGCAAGGATGGTCGCCCTGGCGGATGTTTACGATGCACTGACATCAAAAAGGTGCTATAAAGAGAAAATGAACCACGAAAAAGCAAAACAGATCATTATCAAAGACAAAGGAGAATTATTTGATCCTGATGTTGTAGATGCTTTTCTCGCAAGTGAAAAAAGTTTCATAGAAATAGCAAAGGAGCTTCACAGCGACGGAGTCTGACACTCTTTTTTCGTCGGCTGAACAAATTCAAAGAGAGAAGATCTTTTATTTTATTTCACCTTCAAATCTTGAAGAATAAATTAAATTAAGTTAAATAGTTTGTATTAAAAATTTTTTACAATTTTTGTATGAAGGATTTTTTGCCTGCAACCCCAGGATGAAAAAGGACTGGACATAGAGAAGTTAAAGGAAAAATATAGTTTTCTAAAACTTAAGGGCGACTTGTCAGGAGCGCTTCCGGCGTCTGTGTTGTCTTTAAGCGGCAACATTGTTTATGGTATGATTGCCTTTGCACCGCTTGGACCTGAATTTGTCGGGGCCGGTATTATTGCCGGCATGTTTTCATCGGTTTTCAATGGACTGATAGCGGCTTTGTTTGGCAGTACAAAAATAATGATATCCGGACCAAATGTTCCGGCAGCATTTATTTTTGCCTCTGTCATCACAAAACTTGTCAATACCAGTTATTTTAATTCCTCTGTGAACCCTGATATGGTTTCAGTCATTTCAATTGCTTTTTTTGTGGTTTTCCTCAGTGGAATTTTTCAAATTTTGTTTGGCCTTTTACGGCTTGGAACACTGGTGAAAAATATTTCATATCCTGTTGTCCTAGGAATTATAAACGGAACCTCTTTATTAATTATTTTCAGCCAGATTAATTCCTGCCTGGGAATAGAACTGAACCTATCAGAGGGAATATTCAAAGGCCTGGCACAAATATCACTGCCAACACTTGTGGTCACCCTGTGCACCATACTGATAATATTTTGGGGGAATACATATAAAACAAAACTCCCCCCCCATCTTCTGGGAATACTGGGAGGAACATGTGTGTATCATATTTTTAAAATTGTCTTGCCGTTGGAAACCCTGGGCCCGATTATCGGTGAGGTCCCTTTTGCTGTCCCCTCTTTATCCTATCTGGTCAGCTTTTACAGTGCCTTTCCAGACAACGCTTTTTTTCTTCTTTTTCCCGTTATTGTACCTGCCGCTTTTGCCATTGCAGTCCTGGGATCCATTGAGTCCTTATTAACACTTGTTTCCCTTCAAAATATTACCCGGTCACGGCCCCGGGGCAACAGGGAGCTGATTGCCCAGGGAATTGGGAATTCCGTGGGTGCCATATTTGGTGGAATTCCGGTGTCAGGATATCTGGGACGTTCTACGTTAAATTATTCTTCCGGGGCAAGGACACAGTTTTCCGGGGTATTCTGTGGACTGTATATTCTTTTTTTTATATTGATCCTTGGCAAACCCATGGGGTACATCCCAACTTCAGCTATGGCTGGGGTGGTGGTGTATATCTGTGCACAATTAATGAATAACAGAAGCCTTCTGATAATAAAAAAAATATTCAAGGGCAAGGGCCTGAATAGAAGTGAACTTCTCCTTGATTTGATTATTATCTTAACGGTAATGGTTGTCGGGCTCATGTTTAATTTTATCATAGCCGTGGGGGTGGGGATTCTTGTTTCTATTGTTGTATTCATCGCCCAGATGGGTCGGTCCGTTATTCGGACGATTCACCATGGATCACAGCTGATCTCCAAAAAACAACGATTTGAAAAATCAATTGTGATCCTGGAAAAACATGGCCACAAAATATGCGTTATCGGATTGGAAGGAGCTCTTTTTTTCGGATCTGCAGACACCCTTGTTGATAAAATGGAAAAACTGGTTAGACAGGGGGCAAAATATATTGTCCTGGATATGAAACGGGTCAATCGGATCGACAGTACCGGGTGTCAGGTTCTTGGGCAAACCTATTCTTTATTTAAACAACAGAAGGTTGAACTTGCCATCAGTTATATGGGGCCCCACAGCAATCAATGGAGCCTGCTTTCAGAAGAGGGACTGGTATCTGTTTTTGGAGAAGAAAGATTCTTCCCTGATACGAGTCTTGCTGTGGAATATTTTGAAGACAGTATACTGGAAACCCATAAAGATAAACTTGACCTGCCCCGGGAAATTTCTTTGGAGACGTTTTTTAAATATAAAGGCATTCATGAAGAACACAGTCAGATTATTTTAAATTACCTTGAAAAGCAGGATTTTCACAAGGGCGAAAAAATAATATCCATGGGGGATACGGAAAGGTCCATGTTTCTGCTGGTCAGGGGGTCAGTGGACGTCAGTATGCCCCTGGGCGGAAAACGTCATAAACGCCTGCTGACAAGCACCTATGGTTCAATGTTCGGTGAAATGTCTCTCATTGACGGGTCACCAAGGTCTGCAGATATAATTGCCCGTGAATTTTCCACCTGCTTCAAATTAGGCATTACAAATTTTTCCAAACTGAAAAATGATTATCCGGAAATTGCATTGAATCTGTATGGGGTAATTGCCAGTATCACCTCAGAAAAATTAAGGGCTGCCAACCTGACGATTTCAGAGCTTGAAGAATAGGACCAGACCATTACAGGGAATATTCACCGGCCAATAATTATGTGTTCAGATGTATCCTTTTATTGACTTAAGGGAATTTCAAAGATAACATTCTTTAATTACTTGCAACCAAACACTTAGGAGATAGTATATTATGGGTAAAATATCCATCAGGTTAATCATGGCATGCATACTGGTCAGCCTCTGTCTCTCTGGTACCATCACCGCGTTTGCATCAGATAAAGTGTACAAGGTCGGATTTATTGAAGCAGGTGAATACTGGACCTATACGGAATCTTATAAAGCCATAAAAAAAATTTTAATCCAGAAAGGCTGGGGAGATAAGGTGGAATATCCAATGGATGCCCATTTCAGCCCGGGATGGGAAAAAAAAACCGAACTCCAGGAAATTGCCAAACTTCTGATGGCCCGCCAGGATCTCGACCTTGTAATATCTGCAGGAACAGCAGCCACAGCAGCGATTCTCAAGCATAATAACAAAGAAACCCCCATCCTTTCTGTGGCAGTGGCCGATGCGGTCAAATCAAAATTTGTGGTCAGTGAGACCGATTCCGGCAGCGATAATTTTACAGTAAGGATTGTTCCCGGCCGCTATAAGAGAATGTTCGAAATATTCCATGACGTCGTTGATTTCCAGAAGCTTGGGATTATCTACTCAGACAATGAAAATGGCCGCAAATACTCGAATGTTGAAGATGCACATCAGGTTGCAAAAGAATTGGGTTTTGAGATTATCGAATATAACCAGATAGGGGATGCAGAATCCAACCAGGATTGCCAGGCAGGAATCCAATATTTAATAGACCAGGGCATTGATGCCTTTTTCATACCTGCGTTGAACTGTTTTGACTGGAAAATAAGTGATGTAGCCTCTTTATTGGAGTTATTGACACAAAACAAAATTCCCAGTTTTTCCAGGGAAGGAACCCGTACTGTCAAGGCAGGCGCTTTAATGGGATTTTCCACATATGATTTCAGTGACAGGGGACGTTTTCTGGGAGAACGGGTTATCAAAATTTTAAACGGTACCAAACCCAGGGAATTAATCATGGTTGACAATGCCCCGCCAAAAATCACGTTTAATCTGCATGCAGCCTCCAAAATCGGTTTTGATCCGCCCATTGATATTCTGGCAGCAAGCGATAATATTTTCCAGGAGATCACACTGCCCGAAGATCGTTTGAAAAAGTAAACAATTAGAAAGGACTGACATAAACCCTGTCACCGAGGTTAAGCCCAAGGACTGACAATATATATTTTGATAAAAAAACTTTACTGCCGTGGATATCCGCTGGAAACCGGCCCCCATAAAAATGACCGGCCTTGAGGGACCCGATCAATACAGATAGTTCCGGAAGTTTACCTGTACAAAGGCTATCACAGACATAAAAACCTCCCCTTTTAATGATATCGATTTCTTGAATTTTTGCGGTGTACTGCAGACCGCCATCCATGGGGTCAATCCGAAAGTTATACCTAAAACCCTGTACTGTGAGTATGTGCTGCTGGGGTCGTCCCGTATCAAGGACCGAATAGATGCTGCGGTGCAGATTTTTTTGATGGGGATAAAGGATGATATCCTCTTTTGGAAAATAATCTTGAATAAAACGGCGATCCTTTTGCCTTGCATAGTGAAAGGCGGTCTCATATTCATACCCGGTATATTTTTTGCCGACGGCTGACCAAAAGGGATTATTGCCATCTGGATTCAATGGGGCCATGAGTTCAGAGATAATCATTGTATGGAAAAGTTCCGGGAACATCCCCAGGAACAACATTCGGATCAAACTGATCTGTTTCCCGCGTTTTTCCGGCAATCCACGATATCGAGGATCTATTATCAGACCGCCAAATGCGCTTATGCCAAAGGTTTCCCACCCCAGTCGAAGTAACTGGTGATCCTTTTTGACAGAGATACCTTCCACTGAATTGTATTCATCATATACTGTAAAATAATACAGGGGATGCGCTTTGCTGGCATAATTTACAAATATGGTTGAGGTTCCGATAACTTCACCGCTCTCAAGATCTTCAAGAACAAATATATATTCCGGGTCGGCCACTGTTGCACCAGGGGAAAATGAGGCAATACTTGCCTTTATCTTTTCCCTTAATATGTCTTTATCCGGCGGCAGATTCAATAGATTGTCATTGACCGATAGAGAATATAGCATCTCCAGGTCGGAAGTGGACACACCTCTTATCACGAATTGAACATCCTGTGGTTTATGCATAGACCGATACCAGACCAAAATTTTTCATTCACAATATACCAGAAATAGTTACTATCATTATTTTCTTATTTTTGTGTCATAATCCAAACACCCTGCCAATCTTCCGGAGCAACGTTATTCGTTAACCCGCATTTTTTTATATAGGCTGACGCTGCTGGATCTTTTTTTTCTATGGGTGTAAGATAATTGACAGCTTTTTTAAAATCACCAATGTAAAATGATTGAAGACCTTTATTAAAGATTTCATAAATTTTCTTTTCTTCCTCATTTTTTGTGTGAAACATGGGTTCAAAAATCCTGACCGGCTCCTGACGGCCTTTTACAGATATTTTTCCCAATTCTCTCATGGCAAATTCATCACCAAGTTCATCACGAGTTGATTCTGATATCATGGTATAGGTATCAAATTGTTTGTTAGCACCTTCCAGCCTTGCGGCAAGATTGACCGCATCGCCAATCATGGTGTAATCAAATCTCTTTTTTGACCCCATATTACCTACAATTGCAACGCTGGTATTAATACCGATTCTCATAAGAACATCCTTTTTAACCATTTTTTTAAATTCAGGCCTCATCTGGGCAAGTTTTTCCTGGCATCGCAAAGATGCTCTAACACATCTTAGAGCATGATCCTTTATTTCTAAAGGTGCATTCCAGAATGCAATAATAGCATCACCTTCATACTTGTCAATGGTACCACCCTCCTGGTTAATAATCTCTGACATAGCGGAAAGATACTGATTTAAAAACCCTGTCAAAACCTCTGGTTCAAGGTTTTCCGAAATAGAAGTAAATCCTTCAAGATCTGAAAAGAAAATAGACAGAACACGGCGTTCTCCCCCTAGTTTCAACCTTTCCGGGTGCTGGATGATCTGGTCAATCACTTCGGGACTCAGATATTGCTTAAAAGCACGGCTAATAAATCTTTTCTGTTTCCCTTCTGTTGCATAATTAATTATCAATGCTGAGGTTATAATTAAAATCAAGGCGAGTTCCTCAACTGCAATGGGAAGCCAATACCCTTTGGTATATGCATATACGGAAAGCAAGACAGGCATGGGCAGAATCATCAGGCTGATTACAACCTCTTGGGAAGGTTTGGAAAAAACAAACAATAATATACCACATGAAAGAGTCAGAATCGTTACAAGGATTCCGGTAACCCATTTTGGGACAGGTTTGATAAAATCCTTGGAAAGAAGATTATCAAGTAAGGTCGCATGCATTTCCACACCTGGAAATTTACTGTCAACAGGCGCAGGATGATTGTCAGACAATCCAGGAGCTGAAAACCCGAAAAAAATATATTTATTCTTAAATGCATTTTGATCTTTTATACTGGGTTCCATGCCCTGACGGAACCTTATTTCAGACTGAAGTACAGATGCAGCACTATAGGTTTTATATGTTCCTGAAGGCCCCCTGTATCGTAAAGTTGAAAAACCCTGACTATCCATGGGTATTTTGTAATCATTAATATTAATGCCTGAATTATCAATACTCACATTTGTTTTAGGATTAGCCGTAAGGAAAAGGCCAAATCCCAGAACCGGTAGTGTTTTATTATTAAATAAACTGAAAAAAGGCAGCTTTCTGTAAACACCGTAAAGACCAGGTGCGATATCGACATTGCATAAAATAGAAGCATTTTGAGCAATATCCAAAACAGGCGTGGTTGCCATTGGAAATATGATAGACTTTGAATTTTTTTCTTTGAGCCAAAAATCAATACCTTTTATTATAAGTGTCGGCTCAGGCACTGTTTCCGGCCATTGCGTCACACTTCCGCTTGTATGGCTCAAGTATATGGGGAATGCCGTCTTTTTGAATTTGGAAACAGCCTTTCCAAACGACAAATCATCTGCTACGCCGTATTGGGAAGGTTCTGTAAAAATTACGTCAAATGCTAAAGCCCGGGCTTGATTTCTCTGGCAGAAATCAACCAGGATACCATATATCTCTCTGGGCCATGGCCATGACAGCCCCATTTCCTCTTTTGCCCAGTTCAGACTGTTCTGGTCTAAAAGAATAACAATGATGTCCTGGCTTGCTTTTTCCGGTTTTGCAAGTTTTGAAACCCGCCAGTCCCAGGTTTGGGCTTCGAATTTTTCAAGATTCCCCGACAGCCAGACACTAAGTGCAATGCCAACAACTGCCAGGCCTAAATATAAACCTCTAATACATTTGTTAAAAATATCAAAATTTCCAGCCATACTAAATTATGCCAATAAAATTTTTAAATCTTGATATCCTGGATTTGGGCTGATTGATTTTTTTGCTGTATCCTATGACTTTTTCAATATCAGCAATTCTTTTTTCTGGAGACGGATGTGTTTTTGCAAAATCAATTTTTCCCGGTTTAAGTCTTGTCTTCATCAAGTTCAGCATATCAGTCAGTCCGTTGGGGTCATAGCCTACCCGTTGAAGGATTTTAACTGCTCCCAGATCTGCATTTTTTTCAAAAGCCCTGGAATAACCCTTATTAATCATAGTATTTGTTATATCAGATATGCTTTTTTCAAAGGTTTTTGTAAGTTGACCTAGTTGCTCTCCACCAAAGTTCTTAGCACCTTCAATGCCTATAGTTGTCAGGGCATTGGTTACTCTTGATCTCTTGATCGCCTGGAGCCCGTGCTTTGCCTGGACATGACCTATCTCATGGGCAAGAACTGCTGCCAGCGCATCTTCATTCTCGCAACACTTAAGCATACCTCTGGTGACAAAAATAAGTCCGCCCGGTGCAGCAAACGCATTTATTTCATCAGAATCCTGAATTAAAAAATGATATCCTCCAAATGTTTCCGGGATATCTGAATACTGCGCCAGGGTCTGTCCCAGTATATTAACATAAGAATTTGCCTGTGAATTATTATATGGCGAATATTTATTCAGGACAACCGCACCAATGGTTCTACCTATATAATATTCCTGCTCCGGTGTAAAACTCTCAAAGGTTTTTGCAACGGCCGAGCCAGCCTTTATCAGGGATGCTTTCTTGTCAGTATTATACTTGCCACTCAGAGGAGAAACCGTCTCGGCAAGGCTGCCTATTGTATCCATTGTCTTGCATCCTGTCAGCATCAGGCTTAAAATTGGCATTGTACTTATACCCAATACTGCATACCGGCATGACTGGCCTAAAAACTGTCTTCTGCTAGAGATCTTCATCAGGCACCTCCCTGTGGAACAAGTTTGCCTTTTCTTTGAAATTGCTGAATTTGACGGCTCGAGACTTTAAAGGATTCCATTTTATCTACCCAGGCAAAGTTTAAATTAGGATTTTTTTTCTTATACTCTTTTTCCACATCTTTATTAAACCCTTTGCCTGCAAGAGCATACTCATCACTGTTTGCTGCAAGTTTAACATCTTTCTCCCCGGGCTTTAGTATGATTTTTTTCACGGTCAAAGCCGAAGAATGCATCCAACCTGTTATGTTGCTATTGAAAGCTTTTATTTTTATCCAGGCATCATTTTCCTCTATAACTGCAACCTGGTCACCATATAAAAGCTTGCCTTTAATTTTTGCAATAAAAGAAGAGCTCATACGAATAAAAGTTTCCTTTACCTGGACGCTCATGAATTTTTCCATGGTTCACAATTCTCCTTTCTATTTATAAAAAAAATAATCGTTTTGAGTTTAATTTTTTAAAATTGTATTTACCCTGTTTATAATTTTCCCTGAATCGGCCTACTCAGATGAGGTTGGAAGGCAGTGTGATTTTAATTTTTGGAGTATCTTCCATGATCTGGATCGCTTTTGACAGTTCTATTCGATCCTGGTTCTCTGTGCTTTGAGCCTTTAACACCTCCACGATATCTTTTTGTTCCAGCGTAACCTTTTCTCCGTCCCAAGTCTGAATAAAACTTGTTATTGTGCCCATTTCTGCTCACTATGAGCAGGCGGTTGCCTTTGGCGGAATGTTTCCTTCTTTTGTTATAATATATTTCAATATATTTAAAGAAAATTGTTTTGTCACTGACCACCATGAATTTCTGAATCATCCTAAGCGATTATAGACTTAATCCACAGTTTGGAATCTTCAATATACCAACACAACTCAAAACAGATTTCCATGAAAAGTTAAAGTATACCCGAGGCATGCTGAAAACTCTTGAAACTATCAAAGGCACGCACGGCCCGTACATAATAACTATATGACTTACTGTAGTAGACGACGATGCCGTTGCTGAAATGCACGAACCACGCAAACTCACTAAATCTAGCGTAGGGAGTAGACTAATAGTAATCGGACGACACTGTGTTTTGTCAACGGTCATGAAGAATTGAGCTATTTATGGTCACAAAAATTGAGCCACACCGATTCATTTTATGAGTCTCCTTTGTCCTTTTTCTCCATTTCTGGGGATATTGCTTTTACTCTTCTTATGATATGTTATTACGTGCCTCGTGAATCATTTTTTCTGCTTCAAATTTTTCTGTTTCTGGCAATGATCGTAAAGCTGCCTTCATTTCTCCTTGAGCCTTTTTATTTCTATCGCAATAGTAATTTTTAGAAAACTTATCATGATCTACTTTGTTGAATTTTTCTATAAACTCTTCCAAGCTTTCCCCTCCTGATTGT
>Ga0257119_1000027_pt1 | contig 192980 bp, 153 predicted proteins | sample SI112_200mmetaG_FD_190179 | JGI IMG/M metagenome (GOLD analysis project Ga0257119, IMG submission 190179) | Marine microbial communities from Saanich Inlet, British Columbia, Canada - SI112_200m | ecosystem: Environmental > Aquatic > Marine > Inlet | place: Canada: British Columbia | collected... | reverse complement strand
TTTATACTTGTTCATTATTATTTTCATTGGTAGTCACCTCGTCGACAAAATGTTGTTAATCTATCATTTATAGACGAGAACTACTATTTATATTCTTCGATTTTAAGCTAGGGTTTCATATTAGCCTCTAAACCCAATAAGTTTATATATCGTTAAGATAAGAAATATACAGAGGTAAAAATTATTATGTTAAATCAAATAGAATTATGTTATGATGGGCTGCACACTTGTTTAGCTCAAGCAATAGGAATATCTACAACTCAATTAGTAATATCCATGAGTCTAGTATCTTTATGGGTTTTAGTATGGAAAGGATTCTCTTTATGGTTTTCAGGAAGAAAAGAACAAAAAGTATGGTTTGTTTTTTTATTAATTACTAATACTGCTGGAATTTTACCTATAATATATCTTTTAATATACAAACCTTGGAAAAAATTAACAAAAAAATCAAAGAAAAAATGATTAATATTAGACAAAGAATAAAACGTTTGGATATATTGGATTTTGCTATGATTAAATTGAGTCTGATTATTATAGGTACAATCATAGCAACATATATTTCTCCAATAAGAGGATTTATTGAACAAAATCTTCTTGTAGTTATCTTCTTAGTGATTGTAATAAGTTTTAGACCTTGTGTAAGGTATTGGAAAAAGAAAGGTCGAAAGAGTAGAGATATCATTCTAAGTAATTTAAATTTATTAATATCTATTAAGATTCATTCCCAACATAAGAATATCTCTCGTCGATAAAAAAGAATTCGTGGGAATAGGAATGAGAATAAACCCAAATTTCATAAACATTTATAAATAAAAATCTCTACCTAGGAAATAGGGGGCAATAAATTAACAAAAATGATAGAATTTGGAACTGCATTAAGATATTACAAAAAACCAGAAATTCAGAAAGGTATAGTTGAGAGTACAAAAAACAGAGAAGTTGCAGTTAGGTTCAACCAAGGGTTTGGTAAAAGACCAGATGTTTTAAGTTATGAAAGTGATGTTTTAGAACAAGTTAAAAATAAAGCTACCTCATTTCACGTCTCAGAAGAAATATGGAATAACCCTCTGCAAATAGCATCTAACTCAAATAAAAGGCAGTTAGACGAAATAAGATCTGGATGGGATTTAGTTTTAGATATAGATTGCCCCGATTGGGAATTTTCTAAATTAACAACCTATTTATTTATCAAAGCGTTAAAAGAAAGTGGAATCAAAAGCTTAAGTTGTAAATTCTCAGGAAATAAGGGATTTCATATTGGCGTTCCATTTGAAGCGTTCCCTGAAGAATTTAACAATCAAGCAACAAAAGATTTGTTCCCTGAAGGCCCGCGAAAAATAGCCCAATATCTTCTATACATTATATCCAATAAATATGTGACTGTAGAGGGAAATAATATCCTCTTTGACAAAGAACATTCACTAAGCTTATCTAGTTTAAAAGACAAATTTGGGGATAAAGAATTTATAATAACAAAATGTGCTAAATGTGACTCAAAAATTGAAAAGAAAGGAGATGAATTAAATGAATTTATCTGCCCCAAATGTGAAAGTAGCATCAAAAATGAAAAAGATTTCATGAAATGTGAGAAATGTAATGTTTTTATGGAGAGGCTTGAAAAAAAATCAACTGGATGTTCTTGTGGTTCTAATGAAACAATATCTATTTTTGATCCACTATCTATAATTGAAGTAGATACAATATTAATAGCGTCAAGACATTTATACAGGTCAGTATATAGCCTAAATGAAAAATCGGGATTAGCATCAGTGCCTATAAACCCTGAAAAAGTTTTAGAATTTAATAAAATAATAGCTCAACCAGATAATGTTAGGATAAGTAAATTCAAATTTCTCGACACAGAACATACAAAAAATGAAGAAGGTTTAGAATTATTAAAAAATGCATTCTCCCATGAAGAGATAAAAGAATCAATAAAAATCGAAAAAGAACAGAATAAAAATAAGTTTGCATATGAAGAAATAAAAGAAGCAGTCCCAGAAGAATTCTTTCCACCTTGTATTAAACATGTTCTTGCAGGAATAGGTGATGGGAAAAAACGGGCCTTGTTTATTTTAGTTAATTTCTTAACCCAAGTTGGATGGACTTATGAAAAAATAGAAGAAAGACTTAGAGAATGGAATAAAAAAAACAAAGAACCGTTAAAAGAAGTTTATATGATTGGTCAAGTTAGATACCATAAAACACAAAAGAAAAAAGTTCTCCCTCCAAATTGTGACAATAAGATGTATTATGAAGATTTACAAATTTGTAAACCTGATGAGTTATGTAAAAAAATAAGAAATCCAGTTAATTATACGAGGAGAAAAACATTTTATCTTAATAAAAATAAAAGAAAAACAACAAAAGAGTAAGCTTTATAAACCATCTCCAATTCCTCTTCATTAGTAGTATAGTATTCGAGGTAATGATTGAATACGTGTAAACAACCTGAAAAAAGGGCCTTACCAGTACACCTTTCTCAAAAAGAGAGATACTTGGTTTCTTAAAAGGATCTTTACAAATAGGTTGATTTAACAAAAACCAAAATATTAGAGGATATCCTCTACAAAATAGAAAATGGGAAAATCACATGCACCAAGAAGTGGAAGTATGCAGTTTTGGCCTAGAAAGCGGGCTAAATCAGAAGTAGCTAGAATTAGATCTTGGGCAGAAGTTAAAGATGCAAAACCTTGTGGATTTGCAGGTTATAAAGTTGGTATGGTTCACGTGATGGTGGAAGATACAAGAGACAACTCAATGACTAAAGGAAAAACAATCTCATGGCCAGCAACAATTGTTGAATGTCCACCATTAACTGTTTTCTCAATTAAACTTTACAAAAATAACAATTCATATTCTCAAATTTTCTCAGATAAACTAGACAAAGAACTTCAAAGAAGTATAAATATTCCTAAAAATCAAAAATCAATCAACGACTTAAAAGAAGATGAATTTGATGATCTTAAATTAATGGTCCATACTAATCCTAATAAAACAACAGTAGGTAAAAAGAAACCTGAAATTTTTGAAATCGCTTTAGGCGGTAAAAAAGAAGATAAAATAGCTAAAGTAAAAGAAATTTTAGGAAAAGAAATCAGTATAAATGATGTTTTCACAAATGGAAAAGTTGTAGATATTCACGCCATTACAAAAGGAAAAGGATTCCAAGGACCAGTAAAAAGATTTGGAGTTGCCCTAAGAAACCATAGATCAGAAAAAACTAAAAGAGGTCCAGGTTCATTAGGTGGATGGAAAGGTCATGCTCATTTTATGTATAGAGTTGCTCATGCTGGTCAAACAGGATATCATCAAAGAACAGAATATAATAAACAGATTATCAAAATAGGAACTAAAGATGACAAAATTAATCCTATTGCAGGATTCAAACATTATGGTTTAATTAAAAATGAATATATATTATTAAAGGGAAGTATCGCGGGCCCAAATAAAAGATTAATCAGATTTAATAATGCAACAAGACCAAGTAGAAGAGTAAAAGAGATTGAATTTAATATTCAAATAATCCACTAAGATGAAAATAATAAAACTAGATGGCACTGAACAAGGAAGTATAGAACTCCCTCAACAGTTTAATGAAGAAATTAGAGCTGATCTAGTTGCTAAAGCAGTTGAAGTTATTCAATGTAATAAAAAACAACCCTATGGTGCAAAAGCAGATGCAGGTCTAAGAGCTTCAGCTGAATTATCAAGAAGACGTAATAATTATCGTGGAAGTTATGGGCATGGAATAAGTAGAGTACCTAGAAAAATTATGTCCCGAAATGGTACAAGAATGAATTGGGTTGGTGCAGTTGCTCCAGGAACAGTAGGAGGAAGAAGGGCCCACCCACCAAAATCAGCTAAAATTTTAAAAAAATCAATTAATGAAAAAGAAAGAAAGAAGGCTATAAGATCCGCATTAGCTGCATCTGTTGATAAAGAGATAGTTGCATCAAAGGGACATATAATTCCCGAAAATTATCCATTCGTAATTACTAATGATATTGAAAAATTAGAAAAAACAAAAGAGATTAAAACCTTCCTTGAAAAAGCAGGGTTCAAAAATGAAATCAAAAGATCCGCAGTAAAAAAAATAAGAGCTGGAATTGGTAAACTTAGAGGAAGAAAATATAAGACTAAAAAAGGTCCTTTATTAGTTGTGGGTGCAGAGTGTAAATTAACAAAATCTGCACAAAATTTACCCGGTATTGAAATAGTCCAAATCAAAAATATTAATTGTGAATTATTAGCTCCAGGAAAACAATTAGCTAGAGCAACTTTATTCACAGAAAATGCAATTAAAGAATTAAAAGAAAAGAACCTATTCATATGAGCGAAGAAAAACAAGTAAAGGAAAGTGTAAAGAAAGAAACAGAAAAACCTAAAAGTCAAAAGGTAACTAAAGTTGTTTCAGAAAAATTTAACTTAGATAATTATAGGATCTTAAAATATCCACTATCAACAGAAAAATCATTAAGATTAATGGAATCAGAAAATAAATTAGTTTTTGTCGTTGATAAAAAATCAAATAAAAAAGAAATTAAAAGTGCTATTGAAGAAATTTTCAAAGCAAAGGTGTTAAAAGTTAACACCCTGATTACAAGACAAGGAAAGAAAAAAGCTTATGTTCAATTTTCAATGGAAACTCCAGCTATAGATATAGCTACAAATATGGGGCTAATGTAATAAGATGGGAAAAAGATTAATATCACAAAGAAGGGGAAGAGCAACACCTAGATACATCGCCCCTAGTAAAAGATACCAAGGTAGAGCAGCTCATGTAAGTATGAATAAAGAAGAGTTAAAAGGAGAAATAATTGATTTAGTTAATTGTCGAGGTCACTTTGCACCCTTAGCTAAAGTAAAATATGATAATGGTGAAAATTGTTTAATGATTGCTCCAGACGGAATAAAAGTAGGGGATAATATATCTGCTGGTTCAAAAGGAGATACAACTTTAGGAAATGTTATGTCATTAAAAGACATTCCAGAAGGAACATTAATTTATAATATAGAATCTCAACCAGGGGATGGTGGAAAATTTTGTAGAACATCTGGTACATTTGGAAGATTAGTTTCAAAATCACAAAAAACAGTTACAATTATATTACCTTCAAAAAAAGAGAAAAAATTTTGTCCTGATTGTAGAGCAAATATTGGTATTGTTGCAGGAGCAGGTAGAAAAGAAAAACCTTTCCTTAAAGCAGGAAAAGTATATCATGCTAAAAAGAATAGAAATAAATTATGGCCTTCTGTATCTGGAAATTCAATGAATGCTGTAGACCATCCATTTGGTGGTTCAAAAAGTAATAGTAAAAATAAACCAAGACAAACATCTAGACATGCACCACCTGGAAGAAAGGTAGGTAGTTTAGCACCAAGAAGAACAGGTGTTAAGAGGTAAAAATGGTTAAAAAAGAATTTACATATCGTGGAAAAACATTAGAAGAATTACAAAAGATGGAATTAAAAGATTTTATGTTATTACTTCCTGCAAGAGAAAGGAGAAGCCTTAAAAGAGGTATGACTGAACAAGAAAAAATACTTATGGCTGAATTAGAAAAGAAAGATAATGTAAAAACTCATTGTAGGGATCTAATAGTATTACCTCAAATAGTAGGTAAAAAAATAAGAATACATAGTGGGAAAAGTTTTGAAATGATTCAAATTGAACCAGAAATGTTAGGTTTAAGATTAGGAGATTTAGTATTAACAAGAAGATCGGTAGCTCATAGTTCACCAGGTGTAGGTGCAACTAAATCAAGTTCAAACGTATCAGTTAAATAAAAATGGAATTAAAAGAATATAACAAAGAGAGTATGGCTAAGGTAGTAGGCAAATCTACACCTATTTCAACTAAGCAAGCTATTGTAATAAGTACTTGGTTAAGAGGTATGGACGTACAAAAAGCAAAATCTTACTTATCAGATGTAATAAAAAAGAAAAGAGCAGTTCCATTTACAAGATTTAATCATGGTATTGGTCACAAAACAAAAATTGGACCTGGAAGATACCCTATGAATGCTTCAAAAGAGATTTTGGAATTATTAAAATCAGTTGAGTCAAATGCACAGTTTAAAGGAATGAATACTTCCAATATAATAATTGCTTATATGAGCGCAAGTAAAGCAGCAAATACATGGCATTATGGTAGACAAAGAAGAAGACAGATGAAAAGAACCAATATCACAATTATCTTAAATGAAAAAGCACCAGAAAAAGTAGAGAAAAAAGAATCCAAATCAACTGAAGAAAAACAAACAGAGGTTAAGGCTGATAAAAAATGATTGAAAGAAAATTTATTGCGGAAAATTTGAAAGAATTTCATATTCAAGAACATGTAACTAAAGTTTTGAGAGGAGTAGGACAAAGCCACACAAAACTTCAAAAGACACCATTAGGTGAAAAAATAACTATCTTTGCATCTAAACCGGGATTAGTTGTGGGAAGAAGTGGGGAAAATATAAGGAAATTAACAAAGGATCTTAAGAAAAAATTCAAATTAGAAAATCCTCAAATTGAAATAAATGAAGTAGAGAAAATATATTTAGATGCAAATATTGTTGCTGAATCAATCTCTTCATCTTTAGAAAGATTTGGTTCATCCAAATTTAAAGGGGTAGGTCATAAAACAATGGAGAATGTTATGAACGCTGGAGCATTAGGTGTTGAAATACTTATTTCAGGTAAAATTCCAGGTTCAAGAGCTAAAAATTGGAGATTTTACCAGGGATACTTAAAAAAATGTGGGGATGTTGCAATAACAGGTATATTAACCTCATATAAAACAGCAAATTTAAAAACTGGTGTAATTGGAATACAAGTAAGGATTATGCCACCAGATATTGAAATGGTCGATAAGATCGAATTTATAAAAGATGGTGATGAAGGCAAAGTTGAAGAGATCACCGAAGAAGAAGCTAAGCTTTTGAACAAAGGTGAAAAAGAGTTAGAAAATTCCAAGGATTTACCAAAAGATAAAAAAGAAGAAATTGAAAAATCATCCAAAAAAACAGAAGAAGGGAAAAAAGAAGAATCCAAATCAACTGAAGAAAAAAAAGAAGATACTAAAGAAGAAAAAGTAGAACCTTTAGAAGAAAAGAAAAAAGAATAAAAATGGCTAAAATTAACAAAAAAGAATTCAAAAATATGGGCAAAGCAGATCTTCAAAAGAAATTAGTAGATTTGAAAAAAGAATTAATTAAAGAAAATGCCCAAATTGCAGTTGGCACGACCCCAAAAAGTCCTGGCCAAGTTAAACAAATGAAAAAAGCAATTGCTACAATTATACAATTATTACAAAACAAGGAGGTTAAGAAAGCTAATGAGTGAGATTTGTTCACAATGTGGACTTCCAAAAGACCTTTGTGTTTGTGAAACCATTGCAAAAGAAAGTCAAACAATTGTGATAGGCATTGAAAAAAGAAAGTTCGGAAAACTAGAAACCACCATCCAAGGTATCGATAGCAAAGAAATCGATATTAAAGATCTAGCAAAACAATTAAAATCAAAATTTGCTTGTGGCGGAACAGTTAAGGACGGTAAAATAGAACTTCAAGGCGATCATAAACAACGAGTCAAAGAATTTTTGATTCAAATGGGTTTTGCAGCTAACACAATCGAAGTCAAACAAAGATATTAAAAAAAGTTTTCAAAAAGAAAACTTATTTTCATAGCTATAATAATTAAAAATGAAACAAACAAAAACAATTGGAATTAAAGTAAAAGCACCAACTAAAGAGTGTGCCGATAAAAAATGCCCTTTCCACGGAAATATCAAGGTAAGGGGTAGAGCATTTACAGGAATTGTATTAAAAAAAGATGTTCATCGTAGTGCAACTGTTGAATGGACAAGAAAAATCAAGATACCAAAATACGAAAGATTTGAAAAGAAAAGAACAAAAATACATGTCCATAACCCATCTTGTATTGATGCAAGTGAAGGGGATAATGTTAAAATAATGGAATGTAGACCTTTAAGTAAAACTAAGAATTTTGTAGTTATTGAAAATTTAGGTAAACAGTTCGGGTTTGAACAAATGGAAGAAGCAAGAGAAGAATCAAAAAAGAAAGATAAACCTGTAGTTGTAGATGAAAAAGAATTAGAAGATACTAAAGAACCATCAAAAGAATTAGAAGAGGAAAAGACTGATGAAACCAATTAGTGCAAGTTTAACAAGAGGACTTCCAGTAGGATGCACAGTAGAAACTTGTGATAACTCTGGTGCTAAAATGTTAAGGGTTTTTTCAGTTAAAGGATTAAAAACAAGAAAAGGTAGAAGTCCTGCAGCATCTGTTGGTGATATGGTTTTAGCTTCAGTAATCAAAGGAAAACCTGATATCAGAAAACAAGTAGTTTTCGCAATCATTGTAAGACAAAAGAAAGAATATAGGAGATTAGATGGAACAAGAATTAAATTTGAAGATAATGCAGCAGTTGTATTAAAAGATGATAAAGGTAATCCAAAAGGAACTTTATTCAAAGGAGCAATTGCAAAAGAAGCATGTGAAAGATGGCCAGCAGTATCAAAATTAGCTAAAATAATTATATAAGGTAAATAAAAATGATAAAATTTTCAACAAACTTAAAGAAAAGTAAACAACCAAGAAAGCAAAGAGCTTATAGATATAGTGCACCATTGCACATAAGGCAAAAGTTTAGTGGAGCTCATCTTTCAAAGGAACTTAGAGAAAAATACGGTAAAAGAAGTGTAACCCTTAGAAGTGGGGATAAAGTTAAAATTTTAAAAGGTCAATTTAAAGGTAAAACAAGTTCAGTAGAAAGGATAGATTTGAAAAAATCAAAAGCATACATAACAGGAATAGGACTAACAAAAAAAGATGGATCAAAAGTACAATATCCTGTTACTATATCAAATGTTATGATAACTGAATTAAAATTAGACGATAAAAAAAGAAAAAAACAACTGGAGAATAAAAATGAGCAAAAAACACCTAAAAAAAATTAATATGCCCAAAACATGGGACATCAAAAGAAAAGGTACAGTCTATATAAAAAGACCTCTACCTGGACCTCATGGATTCGATTATGGGTTAGCATTATCTGTAGTTTTAAAAGATATGTTAAAGATTGCAAAAACTACAAAAGAAGTTAAAAATATCTTAAACAATCATGATCTATTAATTGATGGTGTTAAAAGAAAAGAACCTAAATTTATTGTAGGATTCCTAGATGTAATTTCAATTCCAAAAACAAAAGAAAACTTTAGAATAGTATTTAATAAAAAAGGGAAATTAGATTTTATTAAAATAGATGAAAAGGAATCCAAACTTAAGTTATGTAAAATAAACGGAAAAAGAATGCATAAAAAAGGACTTCAAGTTAATTTATCAGATGGAAGAAATGTTTTTACAGATAAAAAAGATATTAAAGTTGGAGATAGTGTATTGATTGAATTCCCTAAACAAGAAATTAAAAATACCTTAAAATTAGAAAAAGGTGCTCTTGTAATTTTAATAGGTGGAAAACATATAGGTACAATAGCAACGATTGAAGAAATTAAAGATAATGTAATGAAATGTAAAAATAAAGATAATACTTTTGAAACATCTAAAAAATATGCATTTGTGATAGGAAAAGAAAAATCATTAATTAAGGTTGAAGAATGAATGTAATGAAAAAGATTAGGATTGAGAAAATTACACTTAACATAGGTTGTGGAAAAGACCAATCTAAGTTAGAAAAAGCAGTTCAACTTATTAAAAATATAACAGGTATTACTCCAATAAAAACAGTTACTCAAAAAAGAATTCCTGAATGGAGCTTAAGACCAGGTTTACCAGTAGGATGTAAAATCACATTAAGAAAAAAAGCAGCAAAAGAGCTTTTAATTAGATTATTAAAATCAAAAGATAATAGATTAGACGAAAAAAACTTTTCAAAAAGCGGAGGGTTATCATTTGGTATTCCAGAATATATAGATATCCCAGATGTTAAATATGATCCTGAAATAGGTATTATTGGTTTAGAAGTGAGTGTTACATTAGAACGTCCAGGATTTAGAGTAAAAAGAAGAAAGGTAGGTAAAAAAACATTACCAAAAAGACATGATATTACTAAAGAAGATTCAATCGAATTCATAAAAAAAGAATTCAAAATCAAAATGGGTGATGAAGAATGAGTTATAGCGATTATAAAAAAGCATTCAAACAATTAAAAGTTAAACCTGCTAAGTTAAAAAAATATGTAAAACATAATGCACCTAAGGAAAGGCACTGCGGAGTTAGTTTAAAAAAATGTAGTAGATGTGGCAGACTAAGAGGGCATATAAGTAAATATGGATTACATTTATGTAGGCAGTGTTTTAGAGAGATAGCCACTAAGATAGGCTTTAAAAAATTCAATTGAGGTTAAAATGTTAAATGATGTATTAGCAAGCACGTTGTCAAAAATTTTAAATGCTGAAAAAAGGTCAAAGACAGAATGTCTTGTAAAACCGAGCTCAAAGATAGTTAAGAAAGTATTAGACGTTATGAAAGATAACCTTTACATAGGTAATTATGTAGAAATCAATGATAATAAAGGTAATGTGTTAAAAATAAATTTATTAGGAAAGATTAACAAATGTGGTGTTATAAAACCTAGACATTCTATTAAATTAGAAATGTTTGATAAATTTGAAAAAAGGTTTTTACCTGCAAAAGGTTTTGGAGTTATCATAGTTTCAACAAATAAAGGAATAATGACATTAGAAGAAGCAAAAGAGAAGAAGATAGGCGGTAGATTACTAGCTTATTGTTATTAAGACCATGAAAATCGAAAAATTTGAAGAAAAAATAGACTTGCCAGAAGGTGTTCAATCTAAAATTGAAAAAGGCGTAATTACACTTTCAAAAGATAAAGATGTGACAAGTAGAATTCTTCGAGATAAAAAGGTATTAATAGAATGTAAAGAGGGTGCAATTATTTTAAGTTTTACAAAAGGAACAAAACAACAAAAAATGATTGCAGGAACATTCAGAGCTCACATTAAAAATATGATTAAAGGGGTAACAGAAGGACATGTATACAAATTAAAAGTTTGTTCAGGTCACTTCCCTATGAACGTTACAGTAAGTAAAGATAAAGTAATAGTTAATAATTTCCTTGGTGAAAAAATACCAAGAGAATTAAAATTAAAAGAAGATGTTAGTGTAAAATTAGATGGAGATATCATCACTGTAGAAGGTACTAATAAAGAGTTAACCGCTCAAACTGCAGCAAGTATTGAAAAACTAACAACTGTAAGAGGAAAAGATCTTAGAATATACCAAGATGGTATATATATCACAAATAAAGATGGAAGGGACATATAAGATGAGCGACAAACTTATAGAACTTAGAAAAAAGATATCCTCAAAGAGACCTACTTTTCTTAAACAAAAATGTAAACAAAAGAAAAGACTAGCTAATAAATGGAGAAAGGCTCGTGGATCAGATTCCAAAATTAAAGTTAACAAAAAAGATTATCCTAAAAAAGTAAAAGCAGGTTTTAGAGGACCTAAAGAAGTAAGAGGTCTAAGTCCAAAAGGGATGATTGTTATAACTATAAAAAACATTAAAGATTTAGAAAATATAAAAACTGATAAAGAAATTGCGTGTATTGCTAATGTTGGTCAAAAAAAGAAAATAGCAATTGTAAAAACATGTCAAGAAAAAAATATTCAAATCATGAATTTAAAAGATCCTTCATTATTTTTAAAGAATGTTGAAGATGTCTTAAAAACAAATAAAGCAGAAAGAACCAAAAAAGAAGAAAATAAAAAGAAAAAAGAAGAAGATACCAAGGAAGAGAAAAAAGAAGGTATAGAGTCAAAAGTTGAAGAAAAAAATTCAGATGAATCAAAAGATCAAGCTAAAAAAGAAAAAGATAAAGCATTAATCCAGAGGGAAAGATGAAATTAAAAATCCAAAAAAAATTATCGGGTGATGTCCTTAAATGTTCAGAAAAACGTGTAAGATTTGATACTGAAAGATTGGAAGAAATCAAAGAAAGTATCACCAAAGTAGATATTAGATCATTAATAAAAGATAGTGCCATTTATTGTATTCCTGAAAAAGGGGTTTCAAGATTCAGAGCAAGAAAAATTCAAAAACAAAAAAGTAAAGGAAAAAGAAAAGGTCCAGGTTCAAAAAAAGGTAAAAAAACAGCAAGAGCACCTAAAAAAGAAGCATGGATGAATAAAATAAGATCACAAAGAAAATTATTAAAAAGATTAAAAGAAAGTGAAGTAATCAATAATCAAGTTTACAGACAACTTTATAAAAAATCGCAAGGTGGATTTTTTAGAAACCAGAGACATATTAAGTTGTATATAGGAGAACAGAATTTAACAGAGACTAAAAAATGAAAATACAAGAATTTAGAAGGAAAAGAGAAGGAAAAACTAATTATAAGAAAAGATTAAATCTTTTACTTAGTAAAAAACCTAGATTGGTTATAAGAAAATCATTAAAAAATATCATAGTTCAAATTGTGGAATATGCACCCGATGGTGATAAAGTTATAGCTGGTGCAAACTCAAAAGAACTTGAAAAGAAGTTTCAATGGAAAACAGGAAGAAGTAATATGCCTTCAGCATATTTAACTGGATATTTATTAGGTAAAAAAGCAACTAAAAAAGATATTAAAGAAGCGGTCCTTGATTTAGGTTTAAATGAAAGTGCTAAAGGTGGAAAATTTTATGCTGCACTTAAGGGCGTATTAGATGCAGGTATTGATGTACCTCATTCAGATGATATATTACCCGATGAAAAAAGATTAACAGGATCACATATCTCAGAAGAGATTTCAAAATCCTTTGAAGAAATAAAAAAGAAGATTGAATAAAAATGATAAAAAGAAAAGATAATAGGAAAAGACCCCAAAGGAGAGATGCTCCAGAAGGATTTAATTTAGATAAATGGACGCCTAAAACAAAATTGGGAAAACAAGTAAAAAGTGGCGAAATAAAAGATATTGATTTTATATTAGATAATGGGGTTAAAATATTAGAACCAGGAGTTGTAGATGCTATTATGAAAGATATAGAGACTGAACTTCTTTTAGTAGGTCAATCTAAGGGTAAATTTGGCGGTGGTCAAAGACGTGTTTTTAAACAAACACAAAAGAAAACAAGAGAAGGTAATAAACCTAGTTTCTCAACTTTTGCAGTTGTTGGCAATCATAATGGGTATGTTGGATTAGGTTCAGGTAAAAGTAAAGAAACTGTTCCAGCTAGAGAAAAAGCATTTAGAAACGCTAAATTGAATATAATGAAAATAACAAGAGGTTGCGGAAGCTGGCAATGTGGATGTAAGGAACCTCATACAATCCCATTTAAAATTGAAGGGAAATGTGGATCAGTTAAAGTGATGTTCATGCCTGCACCAAAAGGAACAGGGTTAAAGGCAGAAAAAGAATGTCAAAAAATATTAGGATTAGCAGGAATAAAAGATGTATGGTCTAGAACAGAAGGTCAAACAAAAAGTAAAAATAATTTAATTGTTGCTTGTGAAAGGGCATTAAAACAACTTATGGCAACCAAAATAAATCAAAAAGTTACTGAAAATCTTGGTTTAATTGAAGGAGCAATCAAAAAAATAGAAGTAGAACCTGTAGAGGAAAAAAATGAGTGAAGAAGTAAAAGAAATATCCAAGGAATCAAAACCTGTAACTCCAAAATCATCTGCTAAATATGCAGTTATTAGAGTAAGGGGTTTAGTTAGATTGAATGGTAAAATAAATGATACTATGAAAATGATGCACCTTCATAGGAAAAATTATTGTTCCTTAATTGATAAAAAAAATCTTGGAATGATTAAAAAAACAAAAGATTATGTTACTTATGGAGAAATTGATAAAGAAACGGAAGCATTACTTATCAAAGAAAAACAAGAAAAAGGAATGGATAAAGAAGGAAAAGAAGTAATTAAACCATTTTTTAGACTTTGCCCTCCAAGAAAAGGATTTGGTAGAAAAGGTATTAAAATTGCATTTTCAAAATCTGGAGCATTAGGTTATAGAGGAGCAAAAATTAACGATCTTATTAAGAGGATGTTATAATGTTACATAAAAGAGACAAAGCTGGAAGGTATCGTGGATCAAAAACACATGGTTGCGGTAGTATGAAAAAAAGGAGAGGGAAAGGAAATAAAGGTGGATGTGGTAATGCTGGATCAGGTAAAAGGGCAGACCAAAAGAAACCTAGTTTCTGGGGAGAAAAAACAGGTAAAAAAGGATTTGTTTCAAAAACTACAAACAATGATTGTATAATTAACTTATCAGATGTAAATAAAATGATTAATAAAGGTAATCTAAAAGAAAAAGATGGCGTTTATGATTTATCAACAATAGGTTATAATAAATTATTAAGTAAAGGTAAAGCTCACTCTTTCAAGATTAAAGTTGAAAAAGCTTCTGAAAAATTAATAAATAAAGTAAAAGAAGCGGGTGGAGAAATAATCGTTAGTGCAGCTAAAGTAGATAATAAAACGAAAGTAGAAAAATAAAATGGGTTTTTTTAAGTCTCTTTTAATGAACCTTCCGGAAGTTGCCGGTCCAACTCAAAAAAAACTTTCTTTCAAAGAAAAACTAAAGTGGACAGGTATAGTTTTGGTATTGTTCTTTGTTCTTGGTATGATTCCATTATTTGGCCTTGGGTTAAATGCACTTCAAAGATTCGAATATTTAAGTATTATTTTAGGAGCTAAATTTGGTTCACTTATATCTTTAGGTATTGGTCCAATTGTTACAGCATCTATTGTACTTCAATTATTAAATGGTTCAGGTATCATCAAATTTGATTTACATACACCGGAAGGAAAAAAGAATTTTCAAGGTATACAAAAATTATTAGCGATATTTTTTATAATCTTTGAATCTATTATTTATGTATATATGGGCGGTCTAGCTCCATCTCCAAGTTTAGTAGGAACAGTATTATATTCTCAAATTCAAATATTATTAGCATTCCAATTATTTTTAGGTGGAATGATGATCATGTTTATGGATGAAGTTGTTTCAAAATGGGGTTTTGGTTCAGGTTTATCATTATTCATTGCAGCAGGAGTTTCACAAGAAATTTTTATTAGGGCACTAAGTCCATTTCCTTCTCCAACCAATCCAAGTATTGCAACAGGAGCAATACCAGCATTATTTCAAAGTTTGGCTGCGGGAGATCCAATAACAGCAGGTTTAATGTTGGCATCAGTCTTATCAACAATATTAGTATTCGTAATTGCAGTTTATGCGCAAGCTATGAAAGTAGAAATACCTTTATCTTTTGGAAGAATTCGTGGCCATGGTATAAGATGGCCCTTATCATTTATGTACACTTCAAATATTCCAGTTATCTTAGTAGCAGCTTTAATGGCAAATGTCCAATTATGGGCTAGATTACTTCAAAATTGGGGCCACCCTTTCTTTGGGACCTTTGTTGGAAATACACCTGCTACAGGCCTAGTTGCATGGATGTATTCACCAGATATAATAGGAAAAATAATAAAAGGAAGTCTAACGGGTGCAGATATGGCTCATGCTTTAGTTTATCTCAGTTTTATGGTTGTGGGTGCAGTTATATTCTCTATATTTTGGGTACAAACAGCAGGTATGGATGCACGTTCGCAAGCTAAGAATATGATGGCTTCAGGACTTCAAATTCCAGGTTTTAGAAAAGACCAAAGAGTTTTAGAAAGGCTTCTTAATAGATATATATGGCCTTTAACAATTATGGGGGCTATTGCAGTAGGAGCTTTAGCTGCATTAGCAGATCTAACAGGTGCTTTATCTCGTGGAACAGGTATATTACTTGCAGTTATGATTATTTACAAGATGTATGAAGATATTGCAAAGCAACATATGATGGATATGCACCCTATGATGAGAAAATTCATGGAATAGGTTCCCATTAAAACATAATCTTTTTATATCTTTAATTTTATTTATAGTAAAAGAGGTAAGATGGCTTTTGAAACATTATTAAATCCAATATTGAATCCTTTACTAGGTATGTTAGGATACTTTTGGACATTATTGATTCTTGTATTTGTTATAACCTTGATTATCACTTTAATCTATAAATATACTACTAATCAAAGTTTAATGAAAGATCTTAAAGCTGAACTCAAATCTTTTCAGAAACAAATTAAAGAATTAAAAAGTAAACCAGATGAAGCTATGAAAGTTCAAAAAAAGATGATGGAAACAAATTCTAAATATATGATGCATAGTTTTAAACCTATGATATTTACATTTTTACCAATTATTATCTTCTTTGGGTGGATGAGTGCCCACTTAGCTTATTATCCCATTTTACCAAGTGAAGAATTTAGCGTTACAATGAATTTTAATGATGGTGTAACTGGTAATGTAGAACTAATACTAAGTGAAGGTTTGTCCCCTATAAACGAGTTAAATCAAACTATAACAGCCAACCAAGCCACATGGTTCTTAAGAGGAGAAGAGGGGGAATATTTACTTGAATACAAATTCAATAATCAAATTTATAATAATGAAGTGGTCATAAGTACTGCAAAAGATTACAAAGAACCCCTTTCAAAAATTAAAGGAGGGGGAATTACAGATATTGTTATTAATTTAGAAAAAGTAAGACCTCTTGAAAAAATACCTCTTGTTAATAGTATACCTTGGATAGGTGGTTTTGGATGGCTTGGGACTTATATTATTTTATCTCTAATATTCAGTAGTTTATTAAGAAAAATGATGAAAATATATTAAAATGATAGCAATACTATTTGGTCTATTGATGAGTATCACACACCTTTTTAATGAAAATTTATTGACAAAATTTAAAAAATATGAAACTCATCTTATATCATTATCTGCAGGAATCTCATTAACATATCTTTTTTTAAATCTGTTTCCTGAATTTAGTAGAGGAGTCTCAAAAGATAATGAGTTTGTTTTTATATCTATATTGATAGGATTTGCAGTTTTTCACCTTATAGAGAAGTATATTTACAAAAATGCTTCTAATGATAAAAAATTAGAAGAATTGGCAATAGAAGATTCGACTATATCATTCATATACCATTTCATTATTGGAATTATCATGGTATCTTTCTTCAATCAAGGGTTATATGAAGGGATATTATTCTTTATTCCAGCCACATTTTATACAGGAGTAAACACACTCCCAGTTGATATGACAAAGTCTAAAATAATAAAAATAGTCATTTCATTTTCAACACTTTTAGGAGTTTTGTTTGCAACATTTATCTTCCCTGAATTAAGCGATATAACTTATCTAACGTTATTAGGATTTATAATTGGTGCATTATCATTTACTGTAACACGACATTCCATCCCTTTTGGGGAAAAAGGAAAACCTTTATTTTTTACATTAGGAGTTATCCTATATTCCTTGATAATAATTCTAATTAAATTTTAGTGAAAAAGAAAGTGAGGGAATAACATTTCCAAAAGCTTTTTAAACCCCTTTAAAACTACAATTAGTATGGTATCAGGCAGACATAAATCAAGGACATTTAAGAGGATATTTAAGGTAACTCCGGGTGGAAAAAACATATTACATTATGTACTTAGAAAACCTAGTAGAGCTAAATGTAGTAAATGTGGGGCAATCTTACCAGGTATAACCAACGGAAGACCTACAAAAATGCAAAATATTCCTAAATCACAAAAAACAGTTTCAAGACCTTATGGCGGTAACTTATGTAGTAAATGTATGAGGCAAACAATTAAAGAGAAAAATCTCGCAGAATGATTGGTAACATTATTCAAAATAAAGCGTGATTGGAGGCAAAAAAATGATTGAAGTTGGAAGAGTAGTATTAAAAATTGCTGGTAGAGATGCCAACAAAAAAGGAGTAATTATTGAAATTCTAGATGATAATTATGTCATGATTGATGGTCAAGTTAGAAGAAGAAAGTGTAATATACTTCATCTTGAACCTTTAAATAAACTTCTTAAAGTAAAAGATAAAGCAACTCATGATGAAGTTGTTAAACTTCTTAAAGCAGAAGGAATCGTTGTAGAAGAAAAGAAAGCTAAAGACAAACCTAAAACAGAAAAACCTATGAAGCAAAGAAAAGGTAAAAAGAAAGTAGATGTTCCTGTTGAAGAAAAACCTAAAGCTAAGAAAGAAACCAAACCTGCTGCTAAAAAAGAAGCAAAGAAATCTAAGTAATTCTTTTTTTTATTTTATGTTTTTTTATATTGACATATTTCTAAATTAACTAAAATATAATAAAAATAGAAAGAAAAATAAATAAAAATTTACTTTAGCATTGAATCTGATGATTTCATGCTTTTCCATGTTTGGTCAAACATATTGTTCATTGCAGTCGCAAAGAAAGGTGTGTTAACCCAAATACCTGCATCATAAGTTGGATGAACATCTTTATCATGTAATAACATGAATACGATTTCTTTTCCATCTACAATACAAAACCTTCCTTCATCACTAGTATGCCTTATTTCTGCAAGACCTTTTAAATCTTCAACTGCAGATTTAGAATCCTTTGTTAAAGGAGCAGCTATCCTAATACTAACACCTTTCTTTTTTAATTTTTCAAAAGTAGGTTTTAATCCTTCAGCTTTCCTTATCAAACCTTGTGTTGTTGTTTGTAATACTACAGATTCTTTAGCATTCTTTAAGGTTAATTCTATGTGGTTATACAAATTATGTCTTCCACGCAAACTTCCTCCAAGGTCACTAGGTTCAACTAATTCTATACCTTGTGTATGTAAAGTTGAAAGTTCTGTTAGGACTTCTGTACCCTTAAGATTTTCTAACCTTTTAATTTTTTCATCTGCATTAAACTTCATATTTTTCTTAACTCTTTCTACTACTTCTTCAGGAGGTACTGCTAGATATTTAATAGGTTTCCCAATTTTCATTACAACGAAACCTTTCTTTTCTAAACTTTCAAGTACATCATAACTTCTTGATCTTGGTACATTAGCGATATCTGATAATTCGCCTGCTGTAGATACCCCTCTAGAAAGTAAAGCTGTCCAAATCTTAACTTCATATAGATTTAATGCGAAATACCTTCTTAATTTGCTTAAAAATTCGTCTTTTACAATCATTTTTATGTCCACCCCTTTTTTTAAAAATTTTTGTTGCTTAATAGTAAATAAAGATAACTACTATTAAAATGTTACGATTTTTAACCGTGTAGTAGTTATTTCACCCTCGAATAGCAACACCAAATATTCACTCGGGAGTTAATAAGTGTATAATAATTAAGTTTTTACTAGTATATAAATATTTATATAGTATAATATAATCTTAAGAAGTAATAAGATAATTAGTTTATTTTAGTGACAAAAAGAGGTTAAATGAAACAGATAAAATTTGAAGATACATTGAGGTTAATTAAAAAATATAATCTCAATTTTATTGATTCTAAGAATATTAAAAGTGAATGTGATCTTAATCAACTTAAGTTCCCTATAGTTATGAAAGTTGCTTCTGAAGAGATTGTTCATAAAAGTGATGTAGGGGGAGTTATAGTTGGAATCAAGAATGAAGAAGAAGCAAAGTTAATTTATACAAAATTGAAAAAAATCAGTAATAAAATCATTGTTCAAAAAATGGCCAAAGGAAAAGAAGTAATCATTGGTATGAAAAGGGATGCTCAATTTGGCCCAGTTATTATGTTTGGATTAGGAGGTATATTTGTAGAATTGATGAAAGATGTGAGTTTTAGAATATGTCCGGTTGATAAAAAAAATGCTTTAGATATGATAAAAGAAATTAAGTCCTCAAAAATATTAAAAGGAATTAGAGGAGATAAGCCTGTTAATATAAATAAGCTAGCAGAGATAATTGTAGGCATATCAGAATTATCCATGAAAGAGGATATTGAAGAAATTGATTTAAATCCTGTAATGGTAAATGAAGAAACTGCAATTATTGTTGATGCGAGGTTCATGAAATGAATTTAGATAAACTATTCAATCCAAAAAACATTGCAATAATTGGCGCTTCTAGAGATGAATCTTCTGTTGGATTCGGAATACTCAAAAATTTAACAGAAGGTTGTGTGTTTAATTGTGAATATTGCAAACCTTTTCCAGGAAAAATATATCCTATTAACCCAAAAGCAGATTCAATCTTGGGTGTTAAATGTTATGAAAATATTTTGAATATTGAAGATAGTGTGGATTTAGCAGTCATTGTTGTTCCTGCAAGAATCGTTAACAGAGTAGTTGATGATTGCATTAATAAAAAAGTAAAGGGGATTATTATAATTTCTGCAGGATTTGGGGAATTTGGTGAGGAAGGAAATCAAATGCAGGAGGAAATTGTTGCAAAATTAAATAAAGCAAAAATCCCCATGATAGGTCCAAACTGTTTGGGTATTATAATGCCTCACCATAATATGAATGCTAGTTTTGCTCCAACGATGCCCCCTTCTGGAAATATCGCATTTATTTCTCAATCAGGTGCATTAGCAGACTCTATAATAGATTGGTCCGTTGAAAACAGATATGGATTTAGTGCAATAGTGAGTTATGGTAACAAAGCAATGTTAGACGTTTATGATTTTTTAGAATATTTTGATAAAGACAAAAATACAAAAGTTATTGCCCTATATATAGAAGGGGTTAAAGATGGAAGGAAATTTATTGAAATTGCTAGTAAAATAAAAAAACCAATTATTGTCTTAAAAGCAGGAAGAACTGATGAAGGCATGAAAGCTATAAGTTCCCACACAGGAAGTTTAGCAGGAAGTTATGAAATTTACAAAGCAGCATTTAAACAAAGTAATGTATTAGTAGCAGATACTGTTGAAGAATTATTTGATAATGCAAAGGCTCTAGCTAATATGCCTAAACTTAACGGCCACGTTGGAATTGTGACAAATGGAGGCGGATGTGGTGTATTATGTGCAGATTATTGTTCAGAAATGGGCGTACCCTTGGCAGAATTAAAAGAAAACACACTAAAAAAATTAGATAAATCTGGAAAAATGCACCCTGCTTATTCAAGAAGAAATCCTTTAGATATTGTAGGAGACGCCCTACCTGAGCGTTATGATACTGCTGTAGACACCTTATTATCTGAGGATTATATAGGTGGACTAATTGTTATACAAACTTTACAATCAATAACAAAACCAGAAGAGGATGCCCAAGTTATAATCCAAGCTAATAAAAAATATCCCAATAAGCCGATCCTTTGTGTTTATATGGGTGGAAAATTTAGTAAGAAATCCATGAAAATGTTAGAAGAAGCAGGAATCCCGGATTATAATGATTTAAAGAAAGTTGCTAGAGCTATGAAAGTTTTAATGAGTTAATAATTTATTTTATACCTAGTCAACCCAGCAATCCCACCAAGACCATCTAGTTTTTTTCCACCTTCATGTTCAGAAGAAATAATATGGATTTCACCCTTTAGTGATTCGGTGTTCTTTAACATTGAATCTACTTGTTCATAAGATTCTTTTTCTCTTTGTTTTTGAATAAATCCATCGGTAATGATTAATTTTTCAACGGCGCCAGCATGTACTGCATCTTCAGTATGTTTTAAACCATAGACCGCTTTATCATCCTTTGAGATTTCTCTTAATAGTTCTTCTACAATATTCACTTCTTTAGCAATCCTATCTTGTTTTAATGCTTCTTGTGTTTCAGGTCTTTTAAGTACCTCGCTAATCCCATTATTGTCTGCAGATGAACATGTTGCTTGTATAATTTTCTTTTTTAAATCTGTGTCCTTCAATTCTTTAATTAATTCTTCCTTCCAAAAAATTGGTGATGCTAAGATGATCTTACTAAATTCATACCTTTTGTCATACCCTTTTATTTTTTTAATAATATCTTCATAGAAATTAGATTTAGTAGTCTGTTCAATATCTTTCTTTTGAACGTCCCCTTTTAAACTAGATAATACCTTAAACCCTTTTTTTTGCATGAGGGCAAATATTACATCTTCCCTGTCCATAACAGTTATAAGAATTTTAGAAGCTTTATCTTCAGAAGATTCTTTTAATTTGTCTAATTGGAATTTGAGCCATTTATCTTTAATAATTGTTAATGTTGTATTTTCTTCGACATGAAAAGTGTGATATGAGCCCAAAGATATGTCCTCTGGACCTTCTGTTATCTTTCCTGAAACTCTTAATGAATCTGGATTAAATTCAAGCTTTTCTACATTAATCTTAAGAAAAACTGGTTTTTTTATAATTTTGACATTTCTATCTTGATCATCACCTAATTTGATTTTTCTAATAGTTTTCCCTTTAATTAGATCATTTTTATCTATAATGTGACTCAAATACCAAATATCATCTAAATTTTCAGTCTTAAGCTTTATTTCCTGTTTTTTTAAATTTTGATTTATTATTTGCATATGTGTATTAAAACAAAAAGATTTATATATAAACTTATTTATTATTTAGACGTAAATACATAGATTGTAATATAATTTATATAGGTGATAATTATGGCTAAAAAAAGAGGGCAGAGTTCAGGAGCAGGAGCAGCTGGATTGGTTGCAGTAATTGCCGGATTAATTGTTTTGTATATATTATTCTTAGAACCTAGCGAAAGGGAAGAATTATTAGATACAGATAGTGATGGTAACAAAATATCTGATAGAGATAGTGAAGAAGCAGAAATTATTAAAATATTACTGGATGAAGAGCCAGGAAGACTGGATTATCTTAAAGATGATGAATTTGAAATAAATATACCTTCTTTTAACTTATATAAGACCACAGAAGCTAAAGAAATAGAGCGATTCAATGATTTTGTAGTAAGAAATGGGTGGTTTGATGAAAAAGTCTCTGAAAAAACATTTTATATTGAAGATTTAGAAAATACTGAAAATATTATTTTAAGTTTTTTAGCTAGAGAACATAAAGGAACATTAACAATCATGTTAAATGATAAAGAAATTTTCTCTAATGATCTAAATACACAAAACGTAGAACCTATCAAATTGAGAACCCAAGAATTGAATGAAGGGGAAAATACAATCAAATTGAGTGTTTCAGAAGTAGGTGCAGCATTTTGGAGAACAAATGAATATGTATTTGAAGGAATGAAAATTATTGGAGATATAACAGATATAAGTAGACAAAAAACAAGTAACATATTTACAGTTGAAGCATGGAAATATAATAATTTAGAAAAAGCTACATTGAAATTCAATCCAGAATGTATACAAAGTCAAACTGGTCTACTTGAGATAGAAATCAACAATAGAGGTATCTTTTCAGGTGTACCTGATTGTGGGCTATTAAATAGATATTCAGTTCCAACAGGCGCATTAGATGCTGGTGTAAATGATGTTGTATTTAAAACAAGTAAAGGAAGTTATCTAATTGATCAGATTGAAATAAATTTAGAATTAGAAGAACTAAGTTCACCTTTATACTGGTTTGAATTAACAGAAGATGAAATGGAAAATGTAACTAAAGGTTTGTTTGATGTTAATTTAACAATGGAATTTATTGATGATGATGAAGATAAGATTCTAGATATTAATGTAAATGGTCATATGAGGAGAATAGACCAAGAAGAACCAGACCTTACAAGAAATATAGATAGTTGGGTTGAAGAAGGTAGAAATTACATTAAACTAATTCCAAAGAAAACAGTTGATATTGTAGGCATAACAATTGAATTAATTGATATCGAAGATGAAGAATAATTTTTTTTATTTCTTTTTTATGAGGTTTAGAAATGGGTGCTAAGTGGGATAAGGTTAAAGAAACTGCAAAAAGGAATGTTAATCCTGGTAGAAATTTTGGTAAAGTTAATCCAGATGCATTTCCCACAGCTAAAAAAGTAGGTAAAGCAATAAAAACACCAGAAACCTATAAAAAGAATATAATCCCTGGTAGAAATTTTGGTCAAACTCAATCAAGTTACACCCCCACACTTAAAAAAGCAGGAAGTGCTGCTGCACAAGGTACAAAAATATTTTTTGGTGGGGATAGTAAGGGTGGAAGCCCCTGGTGGATATTCTTTGCGATTCTTTTGTACATAAGTGATATTTTCTTAACAAGATTCAATGGTTTTAGAATAAGGGTGTTCTTAGACGCATTTTTAAAACTTGATTTTGAACTAATGGTGCGAATTTTATTAAATGCAGGTATAATTGCAATTATGATTGCTTATGCTATATGGAAAAAACCAGATAAGAGGGAATTTTTCTCTTTTTTCCTACTCGCTGAATTATTCTGGCTTATAGTTACGTTTGGTGGTGGAACTAATATGGGATCATTACTCCATCTTATTTTTGTAGTCTGTATATGGCTTTGGCTTATTTCACCTAATTTTGAAGATAAAACAGAATCTAATCTTCTAGCTGCGATTTGTTTATTTGTTGATTTCTTTTTATTCTCATTAATATCGGAAATTGCACCCAACCTCAGTTTTTTTAATAGGCTCATAATACCTATATGGGTTTTTGTTGCACTAGCATTAACAAAAGAATCTCAATTTAAAAAAATTGCAACTTTCCTAATTATCATGTTTTATGTTTTTAATGCATTTGCAGTTGTAAATGAATGGCAGGAATTTTATGACGCAGGTTCAGATACCTTAACGAGCAATGATATAATTGGTGCCAAAACATATGCCAAAGAATCATGGGACAATATGATAAATTTTGGAAAATCGTTTGGTAGGCAAAAACTCAATGAAACTTTGGGGGAATATTACCAAGGTGAAATTGACCAAAATGCCCAAAGAGTATTGGGTGTTTATCTAAAAGATGTGCAAGCAGCAGATACAAAATTTTATGAGGATCAACCAATAATCATCTGGGGGACTCTAACCGCACAAACAATTGAAGAGATGATAAATGTTAAAATAAACTGTAAAGTTGATGATCAAAATATAACTGGTGTAGATATATTTCCTCAAACAGAATTTAGTGTTGAAAGTTATGAAGAGGCAAGCATAGAGTGTACATTTGAGCCAGGATTAATAGACGAAGGTAATCATGAAATTTCATTAAATGCAGAATTTAATTTTTTAACTTCGGGTTATATTAAAACTTATTTTATGGATCAAGAAACCAAAAGATCATTTACAAGAGAAGGAATTGATCCTTTAGACAGTTATGGCATAGTCGAGAAAAATCCAATTGCAAAATATACAAGTGGACCTATACAAATGGGTATAACAGTGGGTAGGCCCCCATTAAGTGCAGAAGATGATTTTAGGATGGGTATAACCTTAACAAATACATGGTTAGGTAAACTTAAAGAAGTTACAGATATGTACATAGTAATGCCAAAAGAAGTTGAAATGATCGGTACGGATGATTTTGCTAGTTGCACAGGAAAAAGACATTATATCTTCAAAAAATCAGATTGCCAAGAGATAGAAGAAGCGGAAGAAGGGTGTGATGATGATATACATAATGTCTATAGGATAGAACTAGGAAATACAACAATGAAAGATATTGAAGTATTTGAAACATTCTTGTGTAGATTAAAGGTTAGTGATTCATCTAGATTATTAGGGGATTTACCAATAACCACCAAATACTTTAAAGTTGCAACAAAATATGATTATAATATTTTTGAAAAAATTGGAATTGATGTTAAAGGAGGGGATAATGTAAGGACTGTTTTAGATGAAGGTGATTGTAAAACAACTTGTACAGACCCAGATGGATGTTTATGTCCTCACGGTTGTGAAGTAGCTAAAGGAGATACTGCCCCAAAAGATAGTAATTGTGGTGGGGGAAAAAGAGATAATATTAAAGCTAATTTAACAAGTTGCATCTTAATATGTACTGATCCCGATGGTTGCACTTGCCCAAGTAATTGCGTAATAACCACAGACATTTCAGATACTCAAACATGCGGAGGAGAAAGAACATCTGAACAATCAACAGATACCTCTGATGATTCAACTACAGATACTAGTTCATCTTATACAACTGCACCAAACATAATTTCTTTTGAAATTAATGGAGGAAATACAGAAACTAATATTATTGGAATAGTCCTTAATTTAAATGTTAAAGATGCACAAGAATGTGGTTATGCTAGATCAGGAACTGAACCGATAGGTAATTGGCAAACTGTGAGTGATGAAACCCTCAGTATTGCAACAGCACTAATAGATGAAAGAGAAGGGGACGAACATATAATATGGGTGCAATGTAGAAATAGTGTAGATAATAGTAATGTTCTTTCGGATAGTATAATTTATAACCCCTCATCATAAGGTAAATAAAATGAAAAAAATAATTTTAATAATAACATCAATCTTCTTAATACTAATAGTTGGATGTAGTAATGGAGAGGGACCTAGTGTTAGTATTACAGACAACGATATCCATACAGGAACAGAAGGATTATCTTTTAAGTTTGGAGAAAAAACTCCCCCCCCATTGGTTTATGCTACAGATAATTTTCCAATAGGTGTAGAAATCAAAAATAAAGGTGCTTTTGATGTTCAAAATGGTTATTTATTATTAAATATTGAAGAAGATCTTTTGGAATTAGACCAAGGTAATCAAAGGTCAAAGGTTGATTTAGAAGGAAAATCATTATCAAATCCAGAAGGTGATGAAGAAGTGTTTAGATTCAATGTAATTTCAAGAGAATTGGGTAAGGTAACTGAAACAATTACGACTACAATGTTAGCAACATTATGCTACAAATATCAAACAGATGTTAATGTAGATGTTTGTGTAGATACTGATTTTTACAACACGCGAGAGATTGAAAAAGCATGTGATGCCAAAGATGAATCTTTTACATCTGGACAAGGAGCACCCATTGCAGTTACAAGGATAGAATCAAAAATATTAGAAGAAAATGAAATTATTAAACCTCATTTTACAATCTATTTAAGAAATAAGGGCCAAGGAGAAGTAATAAACCAAAATAGTGTTGATAATGCATGTAGCGCCTCTACAATTGGAGATAGTCAACTAAACTATTTAAATGTAAATGTAAATTTGGGAGATATGCAAAGTCAACTAACTTGTAAACCTAATCAAATAAAACTTAAAGATGATGCTGAGATAATAAGATGTACTTTGGATGAAGGGGTTGATAAAAGTATACAACCCTACACTACTGTTTTGAATATTAAATTAGATTATGGTTACATTGAAACCATATCAAAAAGTGTTCAAATAAGGGAAAATAGATAGGCAATAAAAGACACAAATATTTTATAGTTATATTAGGTATTTCAACATTATTTGAGAAAAATTATATACAAAACTCTTGTTCTCAACTAACGTTTAGAAAAGTTTATATACAATAATACTAATATTTTGATTATAAAGTAGCAAAAAGAGGAAATTACATGAAAAAAATAAGTATAATTTTAGGATTTATTCTTTTAATAGGTTTAATTGGATGTGGAAACGGACCATCAGAACAATATGTGCGAGATGATTATCATACTGGTACACAAGGACTTCAAATAAATTTTATAAATAATGCACCTCCTTCAAGAATATATGAAGGAGACAATTTAGATATTAGTATCGAAGTTAAAAATAAAGGTGCATATCCAGAAGGAGAAACATTCCAAGGTAAATTAGAATTAAGTGGTTTTGATCCCAATTCTATAAGGGGTAGTTGGGATGGAGGAAATAGTATACCTACTGATTTAGAAGGAAGAAGTCAATATAATCCGGAAGGAGGTTATGAAGTTATGACTTATAGAGATAGAAATGGGGTGCATGTTCCATTTGATGCAGATTATTATGAACCTCGAATTATAGTACATTCTTGTTATAAATATTCAACTGTTGCAGATCCTGTTGTTTGTATAGACCCAGACCCATATAGTGTTATAGAAGAAGATAAAGTTTGTAATATTCATGATGTTTCATTAGGGGGAGGACAAGGAGCACCTATCGCAGTTACAAGAGTAGAAGAAGAAGTAGGATCTGATCAAATATACTTTAGAATATATGTATCTAATTCAGGTAGTGGAAGTGTAATGTTACCAAGGGCATATAACGATTGCCCCTTTGATGTAGAATTAGAGGATATAAATAAAATTGTAGCAAAAGTTAAGTTACCTTATGATTCAAGCCCTGATTGTAGTCCGAAAGGAACCTCATCAGATCCAATAAGACTAACAAATGGTGCAGGCTATATCTTTTGTAAATTTAATAAACCTGCTTCAGATTCAGCATATACAACTACGTTAAATGTAGAATTAGATTATACATACTCAGATTCAATTTCAAAACAAATTAAAATAATAAACATAAAATAAGGAGGTTTTTATCATGAGAAAAATAATATTGGCATTAATGGCTATAATAATTTTATTAGTTGGGTGTGAAGGAGGAGATACGGCAGGTCCAACGAGTAATGCGTTTATTGGTGGAACAGATTCTATTGAGTTTAACTTTATGGAAGAAACACCACCTAGAGAAGTTTATGATTCTGGAGAACAACCCTTTGAAGTAACATTAAACTTAGAAAATAAAGGCGAATATGATGTTGCTCAAAGTGATATAACTATTAAATTAACAGGATTTTATCCGGGAGACTTTTCAAACCCAGTTATACAAAAAAATCCAGAAGAAGATTTATCTAGGTCATATATAGATCCAGATGGTGAAGTAGAAAGAGGGACAATTACATATGTTAACTTTGATGGATTCAATTTTGCAGGAAGTTTAGTTGGAAATAATGAATATACAATAAGAGCAGATGTATGTTACAAGTATGGAACAAAAGCACAAGCAGATTTATGTGTATTAGACGATTTAACACCTCTGAACCCACAAGACGAAGTATGTATTGTAAATGAAGGTAAACCAGTTGCGAGTTCAAGTGCACCTGTACAAGTAGAAAACTTCAAAGAAGAAGTAGCAGGTACAAGGAAAATTAAATTTACTTTTGATGTGGTACATAGAAAATCTGGTTTGGTCTCAAAATTAGCAAGCGGATGTAATAGTGATTTAACCATGAAAAACAAAATATTTGTAGATGTTCAAACAGGAGAACTAAGTTCTGGATTAAGCTGTTCAGGATTAAATGATGGTTCAACAACAAGTGGTTATGTAACTATATTTGGTGGTAAAAGAAAAATCACATGTATGCAAGACCTTTCATCAGTTTCAGGAGACTTTGAGAAAAAAGTTAACATCGAACTAAAATATGATTATAAAGAAAATACAGAACAAAATATTTTAGTAAAACATATAACCAGTTAAATCTGGTTTTTTATTTTTCTTTATTATAATATTATTGAGAACCAACTAAAGTAACTTTAGCTAAAAATGCTTCTAATTGTAAAAATTCATCAGAACCTTCAGTCATTCTAAACTCCGTCTCACCACAATGCTCAATAAGTTCCATTTTTTTTCGATTATCTATTTCAAGATTCATAAGTTCTTTTTGAATCTGTTTAATGATGTCTATTCCGGATAAACCATAATTAAGCATAACATCTAATAGTTTATCACGTGATTCTTTGAATTTGTTTTGAAAGGCTAAATTTAATACTTCATTGATTTCTTTTGGTCTAGCTATTGATGCTAAACTGTATATCAATTCTTCTGTAATGTCTTTTTGGATTGCAGCAGAGCTTTGAAGAACATTTTCAAGCTTTCGTACGTCCCCACCAGAGATCTCAATTAAGGCCTCTTTTGACTTGTCATCAATCTTTAATCCCTCTTCCTGGGCAATCTTACCTAATAATAATTTTAAATCGTTAGAATCAACTGGTTTAAATCTAAAAACGGCACATCTTGATTGAATAGGGTCTATTATTTTACTACTATAATTACAACTTAAGATAAACCTGCATGTTTGAGTATAATTCTCCATAGTCCTTCTTAGGGCTTGTTGAGCTTCTTTTGTTAGAGCATCACACTCATCTAAATATATAATCTTGAATGGAACATCCCCAATCGCCCTAGTTCTAGCAAAATCTTTTACTTTAATTCTGATTACATCTATTCCCCTCTCATCTGAGGCATTTAATTCGAGAAAGTTATTATGCCATGAATCTTGAAACATTTTTTTAGCTATAACTAAAGATAATGAAGTTTTTCCCACACCAGCCGGTCCGGAAAATAATAAGTGAGGCATATTTTTTTGCTCAACAAAGGATTTAATTCTTTTAACTATCTCTTTTTGCCCTTTTATATCTGAAAAATCAGAAGGTCTATATTTTTCTGTCCAGATAGATTTATTTTCGTTTTCCATGATGATAAAGAAATATAACTAGTTTAAAAGGTTTTGTTTTAAAAAACATTAAAAAAAGAAAAAATTAAATTATATCTTCTTCAGATATAACCATAAAATCGCCCATTGCGATAACAGCTGAAAAAGGTATTAAAATATTGTTTTCTTTATCTTTTTCAAGTTCTAATTTTTCAGTGTATGGTGTTGGACTTTTTAAAATTAAGTGAATTAATTCACCTGATCTCGTCTCAAATATAATATCTCCAACTTCACCAAATCGTTTTCCTGTTTTTGAAACTACTGTTTTTCCTACCAACTGTTTTGAGAATTTTTTATCTTCTTCTGACATATTAATAACCTCATTTCTTATTCTAGAGTGATATATATAAGGTAGAATAATTAGTATTTAAAACTTTCGGCCCTTAATTAGTCTTAATAGAGTCTATAGTTTTTTTAAGCTCATTTTCATTGCCACAAACATCTTTTAAACCACAATTAGTACATTTGTTGGTATTTTCCACAACAGGAGGTAATTCCTTGTTTTTTAGTATATTTTCAACTTTTTTTACTAATTCCTTAATATCATCTTTTAAAAATATATTAATTGGAATACGCCTTTTTTCTTTATAATCTAAATAATGAATAAAACCTTCTTTAATCTCTTTGTTAAATTTCTCTTCAGCAAGCATTGCATATGCTGCAATTTGTATCTTGTGAGAAGGCCATACGCCTTCTTTAGGCATAGAACCTGTTTTAATGTCAATGGGTATAACTGCATCAGGATATATATCTAATTGATCTATTATGCCCTTTAAATGAAGTTCTTCTGATTCTACCCTTAGTTCTGATTTAATTTTAGGAATTATTTTTCCCCACAATTCTTCACCAAAAATATTATTATTTAAAATAAATTGATATATTTTATCAGATCGAATTTCAGATTCCTCCAAAATTAATGGCCAGATATCTTGAAAAACATCATTTAATTTAAGATTTAGTTCTTCTAAGGGTTTTTTATTATTCTTGATTATGTTAGTTAATATTCCCCTATATTTCGCCTTATAAAGAGCCCCTAATTCTTCTTTTGTTTTTAGTTCAGTTATACTTTTGACTAAAGATTCTTCTATTTTATTTATCTGATCATAAGTTTCGTGTCTTATTGTCCCTAAAGAAGTTGCTTTTTTGTATGGTTCCCTTAGTCCCAAAACATAATTTAAGAAGAGTTTCCTTTTACAATAATCATACGAACATAACATAGATACAGATAACATAAACATAGAAATATTTTTTGATTTAAATACTTTTGGTGACCATGGCAAATGGTTCTATTGAGTTATACAAAAAGATACAAAAAGAGTATGATGATCTTCTTTTTAAATATTTTTTTAATTAAATACCTACACTCAAGAACTATATTTTTAAATTATTAGTCATCTGACTATACTTCAAAGAAATTAACTCTTTTATAAATAAAAAAGGGTCTTTTATACTAACTGAGGTTTTTTTGCCTTCATGCCAGTTCACAGGTATTTCCTTTATTTGATATCCATTATAATATGCTTTAACTAATAGTTCTGAATCAAAGAAGAAGCCTTTATTATTTATATTATGCAAAAGGGTATCTCTTGTATAATTATTTATCCCCTTAAAACCGCATTGTATATCATTTATACTCATAGGGAAAAATAGATGAAATAATTTTTTGTATCCTTTAGAAAGCATCGTTCTTTTTAGAGACCTTTCAACTACAGAATTATCTAAATACCTTGAACCCACTACAATATCATAACCTGCTTCTAAATCATCTAATAGATGTGGCAAGGATTCTAAATCGGTTGCTAAATCTGCATCCATAAAAGAATATGTTAGATAATTATCAAATCGTTTATCTAACCAAGTTTTTATTACAGTATTACCTTTGCCTTTTTCTAGAACTAAATTATAAAATATGTTATCGAATCTATAAGCCCTATCTTGTGCAATTTCTTTGGTTCCATCTGTAGAATTATTATCAGAAATTACAATATCAGAATTAAGATCTTCTTTTTTAATAAAGTTATATAATAAATTAATATTTTTCTCCAAACAAGAAAATTCATTATATGCAGGGATAACAATTAAATTTTCACTCATATATCATAAGATGTAGAAACTAGTTTAACTATTTTGTCATAATCTTCTAAAGACATTATTTCATTCCGGGTCCTCTTTGCACCTTGAATACTTTTAGTAAACCACATTGCATGTTGTCTAAACTCAGATATCTTAAATTGTTCTTTATTTTGTTTATAGAGTTCTGCAAATCTTAAAAATGCTCTCTGTTTGTCTCGATTTATTGCCTTAGGTTGATTTTTATTATTTTTTAGAAGGTAATCAGCTTGTTGAAATATAAAAGGGTTTCCAAGTGCGGCCCGACCAATCATAACAAAATCAACTTTACTTTGTTCTAATCTAAATTTTGCTGTTCCTGGTTCTGTAATATCCCCATTACCAATTATAGGAACGTTAGATCTCTCTTTTGCTTGTTTAATCAGATCCCAATCGGCTTTTCCTTGGTATTTTTGTTTTACAGTTCTACCATGAATTGCAATTGCATCCACCCCGAGATCTTCTAAAATCTTGATTTGTTTTAAAACAGTGATGTCTTCGTTATTCCAACCTGTCCTGATTTTAGCGGTAACTGGTTTTTTAGAATTTTCAATAAGAGGTTTGAGTAATCTTTCAATTTGTTCTGGATGCTTTGATAAAAAACCTCCCGATTTATTTGCGAGTATATCTTTATCAGGACAGCCAAGATTAAAATCAATAATATCTGCATAATCATTTAAAATTAATGTTGATTCTTTCAAATTATCAGGATTTGCACCAACTAATTGAATTGAAACGGGGCGTTCATCTTTTGAGATGCCCAATAATCTATCTAATTTAGGTTTATCTTCTTTAAACAATACAGGGATAGAATCACAATGAAACATTTGAGTTGTAACGAGTCCTGCACCATACTCTTTACATAATAATCTAAAAGCAGTACAATTAACACCAGCCATAGGTGCTAAAATTAATTGATTCTTTAATGTTACATTGCCTATTTTATACATAATAAAACATAAAAATAAATTAGTTTATATATTTGTTGATATCTTTAATTATTATGATAATTGTAAGTGCTTGTTTAGCGGGAATTAAATGTAATTGGGAAGGAAAAGCCAAACCTTGTAAAAGGGTGATGGAATTAGTTAAAAATAATAAAGCAATAACAGTCTGCCCAGAACAATTAGGTGGATTAAATACGCCAAGGATTCCTGCAGAACAAAAAGGAAACAAAGTAATCACAAAAGAAGGCAAAGATGTAACTTCTGAATTTAATCAAGGTGCAAAAATATCATTAAACATTGCTTTAGAAAATAATTGTACTAAAGCAATACTAAAATCTAAATCTCCCTCTTGTGGTTGTGGCTTAATCCATGATGGAACATTCACAAAAAAGTTAATCAAAGGAGATGGTGTTTTTACAAAACTTTTGAAAAAAGAAAGAATTAAAGTAATTAATGAAAAAGATTTGTAAATTTTATCCAAAGAACAAAAACCTTTTAAACTTCTTAGTTAACCTTTATTTACAATGAATGTTGAAGATAAATTAAAATTAATTAAAAGTGTAGGAGAAGAAATTATTAGTGAAGATGAACTAACACAACTTCTAAAAGATAAAGAACATCCTATTGCTTATGATGGTTTTGAACCTAGTGGAAGGATTCATATCGCACAAGGACTTCTTAGAGTGATTAATGTAAATAAACTTACCAAAGCAGGAATTAAATTTAAATTTTGGGTAGCTGATTGGTTTGCCCTTATGAATAATAAGATGGATGGAGATTTAGAAAAAATTAATATTGTGGGGGATTATTTCATTGAAGTTTGGAAGGCCTGTGGTATGGATATGGAAAATGTTGAATTTTTATTAGCTTCCGAACATATGGACCAAGATTATTGGCTTAAGGTTATCAGAATTGGCAACAAAAACACTGTTAAAAGGATTACTAGGTGTGCTCAAATAATGGGAAGAAAAGAAAATGAATCATTATCCGCTTCACAAATATTTTATCCTTGTATGCAAGCAGCAGATATATTTCATTTAAATGTAGATATTGCTCAGTTAGGTATGGATCAAAGAAAAGTGAATGTTTTAGCAAGAGAAGTTGCACCAAAATTAGGATTCAAAAAACCAATTGCAATCCATCATCATATGTTAATGGGATTAACAGAACCACCAAAATCTGATGTTACAGGGGCAGATGCTGCAATTGCTAAAAAAATGTCAAAATCAAATCCCAATTCTGCAATCTTTATGACCGATACTCAAAAAGAAATTAGAAAAAAATTCAACAAAGCTTTTTGTCCAGAAGGAGTAGCAGAAGATAATCCAGTATTAGAATATTGTAAATATATAATATTTGAAAAATTTGATAAATTTCATGTTGATAGATATGAACAAGATCCAATGGACTTTGATTCTTATGAAAAATTAGAATCTGCTTTTGTAAATAAAGAAGTCCATCCCGCAGATTTAAAACAAGCGGCTGCTAAATATATTGATGAGTTAATTGAACCCGTAAGACAGCATTTTGAAAACAATCAAAAAGCAAAAGAACTTTTAGAAAAAGTTAAAAGTTTTCAAGTGACAAAGTAGTTTATTTTCTTAATTTAATCCATAATTTCTTAAATAAAGGCAAAGATAATGTTGATAAAATAAAAGCTAAAGATGGAACTATTGAATTAATCCAAGGTTTAGGAAGTTCTGCCATAAAAAAGAAGACAACAATTACAAAATAAGTTAACAAAGAAATAATCACCTTACGAGTTAAACTTGTTTCCCAAGATTTATCCGTTTCTACTCTAAAATTTCTATTCTTGATTTGTTCAATCTCTTCTTTTAATTCCATCTTATATCTGTTCAATCACAGCTAAACTATAATTTTTATTTAAATATTTATCAACGATTCTAATAATATCTTTCTTAGTAACTTTATTAATATTTTGAACATAACTTAGTCCGTCTTCTGCTTTTGAAACCAATTCCCATTCTGCAATAGATCTTGCAAAATGATGAGAATCCTCTTCGTCCAAAATAAATTCCCCTTCAATAAATTGTTTTGCTTCCTTAAGTTCATTGGTTGTGATTTTCTTTAGTTTTTGAAACTCTTTTAATGTTAAATCAATACATTTTGGGATATTCTTCTTATTTGTTGAGAAATAAGCTGAAAAAGTTCCAAATGTAATATTGGTATCTGAATGAACACCCACATCATAAGCCATTCCATGGTCTATCCTAATTGTTCTAAAGAGTTTTCCAGAGAGTCCCCTTCCTAAAATTGCCCTGATTATATCAAAAACATAAGAATCTTTTTCATTTCTTTTAGGTGCTTTGTATCCTAAAACAACATAACTTTGATTTGTTTTTTTCTTTTCGATTACTTTGTTGGGCCTATTTATTGTTTCTTCACTTAATTCGAGTTTGATTCTATCAGAACCCATATTTTTGAAGTATTTATTTATTTTAGATTTAAGATCGGGTATATTTCCAACAATAGTTACAACACTATTTGGTGCAGTATAATGTAAAGTATGATAATCCACTAAGTCTTGTCTGCTCATTGAAGAAACGGCCTTCACGCTTCCATAAACAGGATTCTTTGCAGGGAAATTATCAAATAATGACTTATAGAATAATGTCCATTGATGATGCCTAGGTTCATCTTGCACCATTTTTATTTCACTTAAAATAATTGGACGTTCCTTTTCTACTAATTTAAGTTGAAATGTGGGTTTGGTTACTATCTCAGATAATATTTCTAATGCTTTATTTACGTGTTTTTTAGTTATCTTAACAAAAAAACAAGTTACCTCATTAGATGTGTAAGCAGATAATTGTCCACCTAAACTTTCTATTGAATTTGCAATCTGTTCAGGGGTATAATTTTGTGTCCCTTCAAAGACCATATGCTCTACAAAATGAGAAATTCCAGCAATTTTTGGAGTTTCGTTATTTGAACCTGTATTTATGGTAATGTGTATTGTTACTATGTCAGATTTCCTTTTTAATTCTAATACTCTCAATCCATTGTTTAATTTATATTTTTTCATACAAAAGAAAAGATTTTAATAGTTTATATTTCTTTCCAATACATGGCAAATTCTAAAGAGGTGAAATTAGTTAGTAAAGCATGTAAAATTACAGTCAAGATACTCCAAGGTTTAGTCAAAGAACTAAAAAAGAAAAGATTTGATACTGAATTAGGAATTGAAAATTTCTTAAAAGAAAAAACAAAAGAAAATAAATGTACTTTAGCATTTCCACCCGTAGTTGCTTCTGGGAAAAATGGTTATGAGATACATCATAAGCCAGATAAATCAAAGATAGTTAGAGGTTTTTTAGTAATAGATTTTGGAGTTAAATACAAAGGTTATTGTTCAGACTGTACTAGAACATTTTACATTGGAAAACCAACTAAAAAAGAAATTGAATTGTATAACCTTGTTTTAGACTCTCAACTAACTGCAATTAATGAAACAAAACCTGGAGTTCATGCATGTGATTTAGACGCCGTTGCAAGATCACACTTACAAAATTATATGAAAAACTTTGTTCATGGTTTGGGTCATGGGGTGGGCAAGAAAATTCATCAAAGTCCAAATATCAGTCCAAGAAGCAAATCTATCTTAAAGAAAAACCAAATTATTACAATAGAGCCAGGGCTCTATTTCAAAAACAAATTAGGTATAAGAATCGAAGATACTATTTTGGTTAAAGAAAAAGCTTATATACTAACAAAAATGAAAAAAAGATTGGTGGTAATATGAAATATAACGATATAAAGTTTGATAATGCAGTTAAATATTATGAAGAAAGATTAAAAGGTAAAGTAAAAAAAGACAAACTTATTTTTTTAGTTTCAGATATCGCTAATAAAAAGGCATTTTTTTCTATAGCGCCACTAAGTAGGGCAATTCACAATCTTGAGGGAGATTTACATGTTATTGTAAAAAATAAAGAATCTGCAAATTTCCAAGTTTTAAAAAGAGTATGGCATATCTTTGAAGATTTGAATAAAGGATTAAAAACAAAAAAAACAGATGCATTAAGAATCTTCATTAATGAAGTAAATAAAAGAACAAAAACAAAAGTTTTCAAAAATATATTCAAAAAACCAGAATTAATGATTTATTCAAATAAAGAAGGTTTTACAGGAACATTAGATTTAGATTATAGACCAGAATGGAATAAAAAATATCGATGGAATGAATTGGTAGACACAACAAGCACAATATTAAAAAAGGGTTATGATCTTAAAAAAGGTGAAAAATTAGGTGTAACTTTTGAATTAATTCCAAGAGAACAAGATATGGAATTACCTTTAGAAGACTATTTAGATTCGTATAGTATCGCTATGGCAATGGTAGCTTCTTCAAAAAAATTAAAAGCAAATATTGGTTTAGGCTCATCCAGTAATAGATTTTCAGTTCTAGCTAAAAGCGTTAGAAGTTCAGATCTTATGAGCACATTAGTTGGATGTGAATTAGAAAAAGATATTGATGAAGAGGTATTTAAAAAGTTCAAGTTATTATCGCCTTTCATTCAATCTAGTAGTATTGAATTAAATGATGCTGGTTTTGGTATTCATGGAAAAGGATATAATGGTAAATCTTTCTTTGGAGAACATATTGGTTATCCTACTCCAAACAAAAAAACAAGATGGTCTTCACCAGGTCAAATGATGTTAAAGGATAGATATGAAGCACAAGCAAAAGAAGAGACAAGGGACCCAATAATGAGGTATGCTATGACTGAAACCTTACCCATAGATATTTTTATTAAAACCTGTAATGTAGATTATTCAAAGATTAGAGCAAGAAGTGCAAAAATCAAAAAAATATTAGATAAATGTGACTTTGTGAGAGTTATTGGAAATAAAACAATTGAAGGCCATAAGACAGATTTCAAAGTACATTTAGTTAATGAAGATAAAACAGTCCGAAGAGAATTTATCTCTTCAGATTCTGATGTTACAACTAAAATAGATAAGGATTATTATAAATCAACAGGGATTAAATGTGGGTTATATGCAAATTTCCCATCTGGTGAAGCTTTTGTTACACCTGAAAAACTTGAAGGAACTGTTGTTGGAGACGTTGTAATAAGTATTGATCAAAGCTACAGATTAGATAAATCAAAACCCTTAGTCATCAAAGTAAAGGATTACAAGTATACGGTAATATCTGGTCCAAAAAAAATAGTAGATAAGATGAAAGAGACTAAAAAAGATGCCATGGAAAAATTACGTGGCATTGAAAAAACAGGGGCCTTACCCAAATCAATAACTAACATGTATCGTAAATGTTTTAATTACATAGGTGAATTTGCCATTAATTTGAATCCTAAGGCCGAATTATGTGATTATCTTATAGTTAATGAGAAAATTGCTAAAATGATGCATGTAGCAATGGGAATGGGTTTTGAACCAGACAGAAAGACATTATATCATTGGGATATGGTAATTAACTCGCCTAAACAAAAGATGGATGTTTATGGTGTTGATTCAAAACATAAAGTACATTGGATAATTGAGAAAGGAGATTTCAAGGTTTAATTATCTCAATTAAGTTATAAAATATATCTTGTTTTATTTTTATATTAATTAATATAGATTGGAGAATATTAACCTTTATCAATAAAATCTGTGTACGTTCAGCAGTTACATCCGCCTGGCACAATTTGCCATTGGTGTTCACCTCATCATCACGTATTACACTTCAAAAGGAAGTTCCTTTGATATAAAGATTATTTGATAGTTTTTAAACTTTATGTAATTCATAAATTTTTAGATTAAAAACCACTTATTCTTCAAAAACTGTAAAGCCATCATCATACTTCAATCTTTCAAGTGTTTTTTCAAGAATATCGTAAATTGGATTTAAAGCATATTTTTCCTTGGCTTTTTCTCTATATTCCTTATATTTCTTTAAGGTAGTTGAACTAAACAGGAATTTATAAACATCATCAGTTGTCATACTTTTTTTTAATATTTGTCCGGCACTAGGATCTAAAATATATTTTTCACCATTTATTACACTTTCAACCCAAGCGTGACCATTAGACTCCCCTACTCTCAAATATCCAAAAACTAAATCAGCATTATAATCATCTTCTTTAAGTTTTTTTTGTAATAATAAAGCCATATCTTCACAATCACCTGTTTGTCTTTCAAGAGTTTCTTCAGGTGTCTGCCAATAATCATTAGTACCTTCGTGTAAATAAGTTATATTTGAAACTTCGTGAAAATGTTCAATTAAGGGGGTTCTACAACCCATAAAAGTAGAAATACTTGCTGCTAATAATATCCCTCCAGTCTTTTTAACTAAATCTGATAATTCCATTGTAAGGTAACCTAATCATTCAATCACCTCTACTAAAGGAATCATAAAACAAGTTATAAACATTTGGTTTTAATTATTATAATCAATCTTTTCATAATGAGAATAAGGTGCCCAAAAACCACACATATACTTTGCTTGTGCCTCAGATTCACATATAACAGAAGGATGACCTTTGCTACTTGCCAAACCAAGATTTTCCCCTCCTGCATAAATTGCATATTTAAACTGAGATATATTAACCCCTTTTATATTTGTTATTTCTTCTTTATCTTGCCTTAATCTATCTTCTAATCTCATTTTTTCACCTCTTTTTTATAAAATTCACATTGATTATGGTCTGAACAATCACACACTTTGTAATCTATATTCTCTGAATTCCCACCATAAAGCAAATCGCCATACTTATAAGATTGTAATTTGCATTTCCACTCACCAACATCTGAACCGTGGCCTAAACCACCCCATTCTAATTCAGAACAAGAACTATCTTGTTCAGAAGAAACCTGATGTAAGGACCTCATTAACATATCTATTCCATCCATTTTAAAAATCAGAACCCCCTTGTTGAATATACATTGAACCTTGAATAAGTTTATAATCGCATCCAGGGCATTTAGGATAATCTTTTCCAGGATCAGATCCTAAATTATAATTACAATTACTACAATAAGATCCCCCTGTTCCTTGATCCGTTGCAATATGTTCTCTTGTTGCAATTTTTTTTTCTAAATTGTCCATTTTAAAAATCAGAACCACCAAAGGAGTATCCTTTGTCCCCACCTATTTTTGAGAAAGTATAGTCACATTTAGGACAAGCCGCACGAGAATCGTCTTCTTTTAGGTGATAATTACAATTACCACAATAACTAAACCCATAATGTCCATGATCATCACATATACAGATCATCAATTCTGTTGTCTTTTTTTCTAAATCATTTTTATCATCCATTTTATCACCTAATATATTATTTAGTTGTAGTTTATTTCAATATTACATACAAAAAATTTATCATAGTGTTGTAGAAAACTATTTAAAGAAAAACATACCTCTAACTATATGGTCTTAGATAAAAAAACATCTGAAAAAATAAAGGCCTTTGTTAAAATAAAACCAAGAACTATTCAAGAAATTGCATTGTTACTAAATAAAAATTGGAGAACTGCTAATTCTTATGTTGAAAAAATAACTAAAGAAACAGGTGAGATTGCATATAGGGTTTTTAGGGGTGGAACACCTGGTGCCGTCAAAATAGTATATTGGAATAATTTAGATGAAGTACATAGCTCAAAAGCACAAGAAAGATTATTTAAACAAATTGAATTAAGCCAAAACAAAGAAGATTTTTCCCCTTTTGATATATATCAATATGTTGATGAAAAAAAGAAAAATTCATTTTTAGAAGATCAAACTGAAGAAAATATAAATGTAAAACAGGACTTAGTAGGTACATTAAGGTCTGCACAAGAACAAGTATTGTTCTTTTCAGGTAATTTAACTTGGGTAAATATTAAACAAGGTAAGATAAAATTAATTGATGTACTAACTGAATTAGCAGAAAGTAATATTAGTCTAAAATTCATAGCAAACATCGATATAACTAACATAGACAACGTAAAAAAGTTAAATCAGATAAACAACATGATTGGAAGAGATATCGTTGAAATAAGGCACTGTAAACAGCCTTTAAGGGCATTCATAGTGGATAATAAAGTTATTAAAATGAAAGAAATAAAGGATCCTAAAGATTATAAGGATAGTGGATTAAAAAAAATAACTTATATTTTTTATGAAATAAAGGAATTAGAATGGGTAGAATGGATGCAAAAAGTTTTTTGGAATCTTTTTAGAATAGGAATCCCTGCTTCCAAAAGAATTAAAGAGTTAAAAACAATAAAAAGAATAAACTAAGAGTATTTCTTGCAACAGTAGTAAGATAGGTCCATTTCAATAGATGTATTTAATGTTTCTATTGAGTCATTTAAACTGAGATGATTGCAATTTACTTTTTTTCTTGTTTTGGATTCACAAGAGTCAACAAAATCCTCAATAGTTTGTTTCTTCTTTTTCCCTTTAACTAAAAAATTATTAATTAAGATAACATAATCCTTACATAAATTACACTCTTGGTATTTTAATGAACCTGAACATCCCATTCATAACACCTCAAAATCTAAACTTACCCTATATACACCAGGACCAAAATGACCACATTTAACTAACTCTAAAACCTTAAATTTTTTTCCAAGTTTTTTACATGCTTTAGCAACTTTTTCTTTTGCCAAATTAAAATCTTTTTCATTCAAAAAATCATAAAAATGAATAATGGTGCCTTTTTTGGATTTTGTTAAAGCTAATTCTAAAAACTCTTCTGCAGATCTAGGCAAAGGCATTAATATCCTATCAAAAGTTTTATTAAAATTATTAAGATAATTCCAAGATTCGATCATTTGTTTACCTATCTTTTCATTCTCACTAATTATTTCCACAATACCTTTGTCTATCAAAGGTAGAACATGTTCCAATTTAATATAACTATTTTTATTTAAGGGAGAAGCATGGGAGTTATTTTTATAATCTGCCAAATGAACATAAACATTACATAATTTTTTTATTTCCTTAATAATTTTGGGTAATTCTGAAGGTTTGTAATTATGTAAAAGATGACAGGTATCTATACAAAGGTTTTTTAATCCGGATTTTAGTATTACTTCTTTTATCTGATTTAATTTATTAGGATATGGAACTGCGCCATGTTCAAAGAAAATATTAGGATAATATTTTTTAAAAGATATTATGTTTCTGACCAAATTTTGTTTATTAGGATTTTCCTTATTCTCATTTATATGTAAAATTAGAGAAATATTAAATTCATCAACTAAAGAAATCATCTTATTATAAATAGGATGTATAATATTATAATTTGAAATATATAACCCTTTATCGTCCATGGGTTGATGTAAATAAATATATTTACCTTGTTTAACTAGTTTTTTGATTGTATTTTTAAGTAATTTGAAATTTTTATCATAATCTTTTGTAAAAGTATGTAATTCAACAATCAAAGGATTATATTTAGTTCGTGAATATAATTCATTTTTGTATATTGCAGATTTTAAACCAATAATATGTTGATATAAGTTAGGTAAACATTTATTGACATCTTTATTTATCAAAAAAATATTATTAATTTTATTCAACTTGATGTTTTCAAGGGCATATTTATGTGCAGTAGGATTAATTTCAACGCCCACTATAGAATTGGGCTCTGAATTTTTAGCAATAACACAAGGAAAAGGTGCACAACCAGAAAACATCACCAAAACATCTTCCCCTTCTTTTACTTGTTTAGATATTCTTAATCTTTCATTTCCTGAACGAGTAGAAAAATAAACCTTTTCTACATCTAACTTCAAACTAATACTATTTTCTTTATGTATTGTTTCCTTGGTTTTTTCACCTGCAAGTATTTTCAATTTAGGAGTCCTATAAACACCCGAATATTTTCCAGTTTTTTTACAAACAGTTTTAATATTTCTTAATTGTTCTAAGAAAGCATTTGCAACTATTTTTTCTTTTTTAATTAATTCTTTTGGAAAGTCTGAAAATATTAAAATAGATCCTACAACATCAAAAGCGCTGGGAACTAATTCTAATTCTTTTTTTGTTAATTTGTTTTTTAATAAGTCTTTTACCTTTGCCATTTTATAATAAAATAATTAGACATGCACCGACAAGCATGATTAAACAAGCAACTGATTTTCGCACTAGCCCTTTTTCATGAAACATTTCCCCTCCAATCAGAGTAGATCCTAGGGTGGATAATCTCCTTATTGGAATAACTAAAGAAACATACGCCATAGACATAGCAATTAAAGTAAATATATTCGCTATAAAACTAAAAAGGGCTGTTAAAATAACATTAAACTTTGTTATTTTAATACAATGTTTTATTCCTTTTATACCATCGAATTCAATAGAGGATAAAATTATAAAATTTAAAGCTATAAAAAACCAAATAAAGAACATGTATTCATATGGATTCATATAATTGTTTAAAATAAGTTTTTCTAATAAGGAACCTATACCAAAAATTATGGCAGCAGTTATAGCATAAGTAACATATTTAGATTTTAAATGGTTCAAAGCAGATTTAAAAAAGCTATTGTGATCTGTTTCTAAAACATACGAACCGGCTATTAATAAAATGATCCCACTTATTTGATATTTTGTTAAAGTTTCACCCAAAAATAAAAAAGCCATTATTGCTAAAAATCCTGGTGTTAAATTAAATAAGGGTGCTACTTCTGAAATTTGCATATGTCTGATAGATTTTGCATTTAATAAAATCCCTATTGCACATACAACCGAAACAAAGTAAATTATAAGAATAGATTGCCAGGTATATTTAAAGCTAAAAAAAGGTATTAAAAATAAGGAAAATAGTACCATAAAAGTTGATCTTGTTACTTCAAATTCTAAAGCATGTTCTTTCTTAGTCCATTTTTTCCGCATTATAGTAAATATTGTAGAAAAAACCGCCGAACATAAAGCAAATACCCACCATGGCCACATTTTATTCAAAACCTCCTTGAATAAAATGGTTTGAAAATTTGAGTAATTTTAAAAACATTCTTTTTCACCTCTTTCAAAAATCAAATATGGATTTTTGTTTTTTACCTTCTTCTTTTTTTTGTAATTTTTCCAAAGTAGAATTAATCCTTTCTTCAGAAAAATCATGATCTAATAAAAATTCTTTCAATTTAGTAGTATTAATAGTTTTCCATTCCAAATTATAATTTTCTTCAACAGGCATATTTTTGAATAAATCAAATACATCAGTCCAAGGAAAATCAAAAAATTCATCCCATTTAACTTCTTTAAATAATGTATCAAAATCTTTTTTATGTTTTTTAACTAAATTTAAGGCGTTTTTTGGACCAATTCCTTTTATGCCTCCATTGTTATAATCTGTTCCAATAAGCATAGCTACAACAATAAGTTGATCATTATCAATTGTCAAACCATTTAAAACATCAGCAAAATTAAGAATTTCTGGTTTTATAGTCACATAACTTAATCTATCTGATTTTTTTCTTTTACCTAGTATTGATAAATTTCTCACTAAATTAGGGGATGCATATAATAAAGAATCATAATCTTGACTTACAGCATAACAGCCCTCTCTTTTTGCCATATAAGATACTTGTGCTTCTCCTTCTGAAGGTGCCTGAATAATAGGTAACCCTAACAATCCAATTAGTTTTTTTGCATCATCAACCATTTCAGGAGTTAATCTAGATGTTCTCGAAGCGTATTTTTTCATTAAATCAGTATTTTCTTCGGATTTAGCTTTTTCGTATTCTTTTTGAGCTTTGATCTTTACTGATTTTCTTCTTTCCCTTTCTTTTTTTTTCAAATCAGGAGACTCCCCATCAAAAACAAATGCTAATTTAAGGTTTTGATTCATTAAATTTGTAACACGTGAAAATAAACCAACTAAATGGCTGGTTACATGTCCTTTAGAATCCATTAATAAAGATCCATCCCTAGACCTTATACTGCTTAAAAATTGATAAAGAAGGTTATATGTATCTACAACTAAGGTTTTGCCACCTAACTCTTTAATTGTTATTTCTTTTCCAGGAATTAAATCTTTAAATGCAATACCCATCTTAAATCTTTTGTACTTTAATACCTCTAAATTCGTTCTTTAACATTTCTTTAGACTTTTTAGTCATATCGCCAGTAATAATAACTAGAATAGGTAATTTTTTTTGTTGTCCTTGAACATAAGCTGAAGCAATATCAGAATCGTTTATTTTTTTCTTATTTTTGGCCTTACAATAATAAGAAAGATTTCCAACAGGAGAAGGTATTTCTAAAATAAAATCAATTTCTGTTTTGGTTCTATTTATTATTTCTTGTTCAATAACTAAGATATTATTTTTTTCAAAGTATTTTTTAAGTTTGATTAAGAAAGGAGAAGAATCATCTTGAATTGATTTAGATTCAATTAAAGGTTTTTGTTTTTGTTCTATTTCTTTTTTAGAATTTGTTTCTATTTTAGGTATTTCTTTTGTTTTTTGGATTATTTCTTTAGGTTCTGTTTTTTTATCCTCTATTTTAGTTTTTTCTACTACTTGTGTTTCGATTTTATCTTGTTTAAGAGGTTGTTCAATTTGTTTTTCAGGTTCTTCTTTTGTTTCTATTTCTTTAGTAGGTTCAGAAGATTTAATCTGTTCAGGTAATTTTTCCTGTTTAGTTTCTGGTTGTTTAATTCCTAATATTTCTTTTATTTTTTCTTCAGCTTCTTTATTTGAGATAATATACCATTTCCAAAATAATATTATTTCACCATTTAAATTAATCTTTAAAGGTATTGCAAAATCTTTAATCGCTCTTAAAGTAACTCTTATTAAAGGTGATTGGTCTGAGTCCCTCACAACTAAATTTTCTTTGATTAAATTATACGCCAGAGTATCTTTATCGTTCAGATAATGTGCAATAGTTTGAAGTTTTTCTTTTTCATCTTCAAGATAATAATAAGGAGACGAACTTCTTTTTAAATTTGAAACTTTTAATGTTCCTGAAGAAACTAATTCACCAAGCATTGCAGAAGCAAATAATTGATTTGTTTCTAATTCTTTATATATATTAGAAGGTAAACAAGGGCCTTTTTGTCTTATCAAACCAACAATCTTTTCTTTGTTATCCATAACATGATAGAAAATTTTGCTGTTTAAATACTTTTGGAAACAAAAAATTTCAAAAAGATTAAAAATTTTTAATTCTTAATGGTTTGTTATGAATTATAATATTTAAGGTCTAGTCCATTTAATTTCCCAATAAGTAACATCATTTTCTGCGTCTACAACACCAACCAAAAGTCTTTTTTTAGTAGAATGTGCAACCCTATTTTTAGCAGAAAATTCGTACCATGTTAAAGAAGATGTTTCTTTTACAGGGTAAACAATCCATTTAGCATGATCTTCGCCAGGTTTAATGCCTCTATCATAAACCCTAAAATCTGCTCCAAATTTTAAAGCGGTTTTTATGATATAACCTCTATTCCTAATATTTTTAAAAACACAATATCTTGTCCAAAAATTTTGTTCTGATTTAGATGCTTTTTTAACAAATTTATCAAAATCAATTTTTCGATTTGATCCAGAATATAATTCAATAGTCCCTTTTTCTAATAAATAAGCAGTTTCTATAAAAGATAATTGTACTTTTCCTCCACTTAAAATAATACCATATCTACTTTGATTATATAAATCGCGAGCTTGATCAGAATTTTCAGTTGAAATAATTTCTTTTAAAAAAATCGCTTTAATTTTTTCTTTTGTTTGTTTGGTTCCTTCTTTTGATTCTTCTTTCTTTTTTGCTAATTTAACTTTTTTGATTGCCATGTTATTTATAAAGAATTATCAGCTTAAAAATGTTTGTTTTTAACAACCTTTAAATATGCTTAAATAACTAAATTTAACATGATAGAATTAGTATTCCTTGGAACATCTAGTATGGTGCCAACTAAAGAGAGAAACCATAGTGGTATTTTACTTAGTTTCAAAGGTAATAATATTTTAATAGATTGTGGGGAAGGAACTCAAAGACAATTAAAATTCGCAGGAATTAGTGCTAATAAAATAAATAAAATATTAATAAGTCATTGGCACGGGGATCATGTTTTGGGGCTTCCTGGCTTAATTCAAACATTAGCAGCAAGTAATTATGATAAAGTATTAGAAATATATGGCCCAAAAGGAACTAAATCTAAAATAAATTATATGTTTAAAGCATTTGAATTTGATCAAAGTAAAATCGAATTAAAAATAATAGAAATTACAAAAGGGAAAATTTTTGAAAATGATGATTATTTATTAGAAACATTACCCTTAGAACATGGTGTAGAAAGTTTAGGATTTAATTTTATAGAAAAAGATAGAAGAAAAATTGAAATGAGTAAAGCTAAAAAATTAAATTTAAAAGAAGGTATTGAATTAGGTAAATTACAAGAAGGAAATATAATAACATTAAATGGTAAAAAAATCAAACCAGATGATGTTAGTTATATTATTAAAGGTAAAAAAGTAAGTTTTGTTTCAGACACATTAATATGTAAAAATGCATATAAATTGGCCCAAAATGCAGATTTATTAGTTTCAGAAGCAACATATCATTCTGATTTAGAATCAAAAGGAGAAGAATATTTCCATATGACTGCTAAACAAGCAGCATCAATTGCAAATAAATCAAATGTGAAAGAACTTGTATTAACTCATATCAGTGCAAGATATAAAGATAGTAAAGACGTTGAAGATGATGCTAAAGATGTTTTTGAAGCAGTTAGATGTGCTTATGATCTAATGAAAATTAAAATATAAAGGGATTTTATTTTATATAATGTCAACTAAATCTAAAGGAACAAATGCAGAACGTGAATTGATACATAAACTATGGGCTAAAGGTTATGCTTCTATAAGATCAGCAGGTTCAGGTTCAATGAAATATCCTTCACCAGATATATTAAGTGCAAAGGAAGGAAGGGTTTTAGCAATCGAATGTAAGGTTACTAAAAACAAATCCAAGTATTTTGAAGAAAAAGAAATAGATGATTTAAAGACATTCGCAAAGATATTTGGTGCGATACCTTATATTGCAATCAAATTCAAAGGAGAAGATTGGTTTTTTATGATGGTAAATGAACTCAAAAAAACTGAAAAATCTTATATGATAAATATAGAATTAGCTAAAAACAAAGGGTTTTTGTTTGAGCAAATAATATAATTTCCCATTAAATAGTGATAAAATCGGTTTTTTGGTTATTTCTGTGAAAAAAACGAAAGATTTATAAAGGCAAGGGTCTAATAATAAGCTATAAAGTATATACTCTAGTATATATTTAATATGATTTGGGGGTGTGCCTAATCGGAATACCCATAATAAAAATGAGACTAACTAATACAATAATAGAATCTGTAATTAAAGAAGTTGTAGGTGATGATGCAATCCCTTTAGTTGAATTTCTCAAAAATAATAAAAATGTTTCGGAGTTTAAAATTGCCGAAATTATCAAAAGAGAAGTAAATGCTACTAGAAATTTATTATATAGATTATATGAAAATAATTTAGTTTCTTTTATGAGAAAAAAAGATAAAAAAAAAGGATGGTATATTTATTATTGGACTTTTAATCCTAAACAAATAAAATATTTATTTGTAGATTTAAAAAAGAAAAAATTGACCAAATTAAATGAGAGGATTGAGAGGGAAAATGAAGGAAATTTCTTTGGTTGTCAAAATAAATGTATAAGGCTTAACTTTGATCAAGCAACTGATTTTAGTTTCAAATGCCCTGAATGTGGTTCAGTATTAGATCAAGAAAATAATGAAACTATTATTGAAACTATTAAAAAAGAAATATCAGAAATTGAAAAAGAATTAAAAACAATAGAAAAAGAATAAAAAAAATTATTTCTTTCTTGCTCTTCTAGGTTTTTTTGATTTCAAACTTGTTAATGCTTTTTCAATCTTAAGTTCTTCTTTTAAGATTTTAGCAGAAATACTTTCCACATGCCCTTCTATTCTTGAAATCCTTCGTTCCATAAGAACTAATACTCTTAAACTATAAACAATTGCAGCTAATGTACCTACAACAATAGCCAATGTAACATTCATAATATCGAAAGCCATTTTTCACCTCTTTTTTGAAACTAAATTTTTTATTGATTATTTTAAAAAAGACCCAGAAAAGTATTTACTTTTCGCATGTCTTTTTTAAATATGATTAATATTTAGTTGTCTCTAATAGAGAATTACTATTATTTAAATGTTGCGGAATTGTTAAGCAATCAAGTGAATTTAGAAAATCTTTGATTTTTATAATATTAATAAAATCTAACTAATAATTGATTAAAAAAATTAAAAAAAGAAGTAATAAAAAAATTATAATTTAACGTTATCTAAAGATGTTAAATTATCCCATGTTGTATCAAACATACTTTGAAGACCTGATAAAAAGGGTTTAGTTTCAGCCCAAACTCCAAAATCATAGCTTGAATCTGTAGATGAATCATCTAATAACATAAACATAATTTTTTCACCATCTACAATACAAAATCTTGAATTATTGTCTGTATGTTTTACTTCAGCATATTTAGCAATTTCCCTAGCATCATCTAAATTTTCTTTATTTATAGGTGCTGCAACTTTAATATTAACATTATTATTCTTAGCTTTTGCTAAAGCAACTAAAAGATCTTTTTTCTTCCTAGAAATACCAGTTGAACTAGTCATTAAAACAATAGATTCTTTTGCATTTTTAATCATTGATTCTAATTGATTATAAATAAGTTTTCTTCCTTTAAATGAACCTACTAAATCATTGGGTTCTACCATTTCATAACCTTGTTGATGAAGATTATTTAATTCAGTTAAAGTACTAGATTTCCTTAATTCTTCTAATAATAATGTTCTTGTATCAGCATCTTCTTGAACTTTTTTCTTAACTCTTTCTACTACTTCTTCAGGAGGTACTGCGAGATATTTAATAGGTTTCCCTACTTTCATTATAATAAATCCTTTTTTCTCTAAGCTTTCTAAGACATCATAAGTTCTAGATCTAGGGACATTAGCAATATCTGATAATTCACCAGCTGTTGAAATACCTCTGGATAGTAATGCAGTCCAAAGTTTACTTTCATAAGTATTTAAACCAAAGTCTCTTAATTTTGATAAAAAATTTTTTTGTACGATCATTTTTTAATGCCTCCACGAATATAATTTCTACCTCTTAGGTAAATAAGAATAGGTAAGGGGTATTTAAATGTTTCGGTTATGTTATTATTGATGAGTAACAAAAACATAAATAATAATCATAATTCCTACCCCTTTGTTTCGTATGGAAAATAATTATTCCAAAAAAACATCTTGTTTTATTTTTTATTTATATTATATATTATATATATTATATTATATTATATATTATTATATATATTATATTATATATATTTATATATTATTATATATATTTTCAATATTGAAAAATAATAAACTCCTCATAATAAAATAACATTATTATTATATATATTATATTATATATATTATATATTATTATATTATATTATATATATAAATTTTAAAAGGTTATTTTATTATTTTTTAAAAAACAACATTCTTTTTTTAATTTAATATCTCCAATAGAAATAAAGGGGTATGTATTTTGTAGTTTGATAATCTTTAAATACCAATTACATTAAATATTTTTTATGAAGAAACAAAAATTAACCAATCTCTTTGAAAACTTTTTAAAAAAAGATGAAATCTTTAATGATAAAAAGGTTCTTCAAATTTCTCATATGCCTGATGTAGTTGAACATAGGGAAGAACAGATTAATCAAATTGCTCAAATATTAGCTCCTAGTTTAAAATTAAATAGGCCCTCTAATATTTTTATATATGGTAAAACTGGAAGTGGTAAAACACTTTCAATGAAACATATCGCTCAAAATATGTTAAATGTTGCAGATAAAAACAAAATACCTTTAAAAATTATTTATATCAATTGTAAATTAAAAAGGGTGGCAGATACTGAATATAGGATTATAGCTCAATTAGGTAGGGAATTGGGTGAAAAAATACCTAATACAGGGTTACCAACAGATGAAGTTTATCGTATTTTTTTCGATGCATTAGATAAGAAAGAAATGCTTCTTTTGATTACATTAGATGAAATTGATCAATTAGTAAATAAAGCTGGTGATGCAGTCCTTTATAATTTAACTAGGATAAACGAAGAACTTAAAAAATCTCAAGTTTCTATTATAGGCATATCTAATAATTCAAGATTCATTGATATTGTGGATCCAAGGGTAAAGAGCAGTTTATCAGAAGAAGATATTCTTTTTCCACCTTATAATGCATTACAATTACAAGATATTTTAAGGGGTAGGGCAAATAAAGCATTTAAAGAAAATGTTTTGGAAGATGGTGTACTAGCAAAATGTGCTGCTTATTCTGCAAAAGAACATGGTGATGCAAGAAGGGCTTTGGATTTATTAAGGGTGGCAGGGGAAGTATCTGAAAGGGAATGTTTATCTAATGTTCAAATAAAACATATAGATGAAGCAGAATCTAAAATCGAACATGATAGGGTTTTAGATATAATAACAACTCAACCTAAACAATCTCAAGCAGCACTTTATTCTATATTATCTTTACAATCCAAAGGTGAGGCCATTTTAACTGGTCAGATTTATGATATTTATAAAAAATTATGTAATCAAACAGGATTAAAAACATTAACACAAAGAAGAATAGGGGATATTATTGCAGAATTAGATATGTTAGGTATTATCAATGCCAAAGTTATAAGTAAAGGTAGATATGGTCGAACAAGAGAAATATCTTTATCTACACCTGACTCTACTAATAATAAAATAAAACGAATATTAGAAGAAGGTTTGGACTTACTCTAAACTTAATTCAATCTTTTTACTTGATAAAATGGATAATAAAAAAGAAATAATCAAATTTTTCTTAAGTAAAGATATCCTTATCAATAAAGATATCATAGACAAATTAGATTCTAATAGTATAAATCCTGAAGAATTTTATAATAGTATAAAAAATCAAATACAATCAGAATCTTTCCTTATTTTAGATGGACACATTCAATATTTTTTAGATTCGCAAAAAGAAGGGTTAAATTGGAAGGATTATGATAAGGCAGTTGTTTTAGCAGAAAAAGGTGATAATTCATTACATGATAAATTTAAAAATTATATGTCTTCTAAAAATATTACCAACCCTCAAGATAATTTATCAGAAGAAGTAAAAATACTCTTTTCATATGAGGAAGAATCTAAAAAAAGAAATGTGCAAGATTTTGTCAATTATTTTAATAAAAGATTTGACGCAATGGAAAAAATGCTTAAAAATAGGGCAGAATTACAAAATCTTATCTCTATTAAAAGGGTCAAACAAAAAAGAGACAAAGATAATTTATCTATTATAGGTCTTGTCAATTCAAAAAAAACAACTAAAAATGGCAATTTACTTATTAACGTTGAAGACAAAACCGAATCAATCAATATATTAGTTAATAAGAATAAACCTGAATTGTTTAACCATGCAAAAGACATTGTTCCAGATGAAGTAATTGGTGTAGTAGGTGTCAATGGCGAAAATATCATATTTGCAAATAATGTTCTTTGGCCTGAAGTACCTTCAAATAAAATACTTAAAAAATCTGATGATGAAACTTATGCTGTTTTTTTATCTGATCTCCATATAGGTTCAAATACTTTTTTAGAAGAAAATCTTAATAAATTCATCAGTTGGATGAAAGGTGAAGTAGGTTCTGAGACTCAAAGAAATATGGCTAAAAAAATCAAATATATATTTATAGTAGGTGACTTAGTGGATGGCTGTGGAATTTATCCTGGACAAGAAGAAGAATTAATCATAAAAGATATATTTGGTCAATATGAGGAATGTGCAAAATTTTTAAGTAAAATACCTTCTCACATTAATATTATAATTAGTCCAGGTAATCACGATGCTTTAAGAATAGCAGAACCTCAACCTGTTTTATATAAAGATTATGCTAAATCTTTATGGGAGTTACCTAATGTCCATATGGTAAGTAATCCTTCTTTAGTCAATATACATTCATCTCCTGAATTCTCAGGTTTTGATGTTCTTTTATATCATGGTTATAGTTTTGATTATTATGTTGCTAATGTTGAGGGTATAAGACAAAATGGAGGTTATGATAGGGCAGATTTAATAATGAAATTTTTATTAAAAAGAAGACATTTAGCTCCTACCCATACATCAACATTATATATTCCTGATGTAAATAAAGATCCTTTAGTCATAAATAAAATTCCTGATTTTTTTGTCACAGGCCATATCCATAAAACTTCTGTAACTAATCATAAGAACACTACTTTAATTTGTGGAAGTTGTTGGCAGTCAATAACATCTTTCCAAGAAAAAGTAGGGCATCACCCTGAACCTTGTAGGGTACCAATAGTTAATTTAAACACAAGGGAAGTTAAGATCATGAGGTTTTAATATATGAAAGAATATTTTGATAATATAGATAAAGATTTACAAAATGCATATAAAGTTGCAATGGATGCAAGAAAAAAAGGCTATGACCCTATTTCTAAAGTTGAGATCCCTATTGCAAAAGATATGGCAGAAAGAGTAGAAGGTATTATCTCGACTGTTGCACCTCAAATTATTGGTACTGGAATTGCAAAAAGGATAAGGGAATTAGAAAAAAAATATGGGGTGTTGGACTGGAGAGTATCTTTAATTATTGCAGAAGAAGTGGCTCTTGAAAAATATTGTAAATTTAAAGATAAAATAGAATCCATGGAAATTGGGATAAGAGTTGGATTCGCATATCATACTTTAGGTACTGTTGCTAGTCCTCTTGAAGGTTTTAATCAAATAAACATAGAAAAAAGAAAAGATGGTAAAGAATACTTTAAAATTTATTTTGCAGGTCCTATAAGGAGTGCAGGAGGAACAGGTGCTTCTGTTTGTGTATTAATTGCAGATTATGTCAGAAAAAAGATGGGTTATGATGTCTATGATCCTTCTGACCAAGAAGTTAAAAGATATATTACCGAATTATATGATTATCATGAGAGAATTACAAATTTACAGTATTTACCTTCTGAAAAAGAAATAGAATTTTTGGCTCAACACCTCCCAGTTCAGATTGCAGGGGATCCTTCTGAGAAAATAGAGGTATCTAATTATAAGGACTTATCAAGAGTAGAAACAAATCAAATAAGAAATGGTGTATGTTTAACTATGGGTGAAGGACTAGCACAAAAAGCACCCAAATTGTGGAAACAATTATCTAAATGGGGCCATGAATTTGATATGGCTCAATGGGATTTCTTAGGTGACTTCGTAAAATTACAAAAAGAAATGAAATCTAAAGGTACTTCAAAAAAAGAAAATAAAATTAATCCAGATTATACTTTCATCAAAGATTTACCAGCAGGAAGACCCATCTTAACATACCCTATGACTACAGGAGGATTTAGATTGAGGTATGGAAGGGGGAGGATATCAGGTTATTCTTCTTGTAATATAAGCCCTTTAACAACCTACGTTTTAAATGAATATATAGGTACAGGAACGCAATTAAAAATGGAGAGACCAGGAAAAGGATGTACTGTTTCTCCTTGTGACACTCTAGAAGGCCCCATTATCAAAATCAAAGATGGTTCTGTTATTCGTTTAGAAACTGAAGAACAGGCCAAATCTTTATCTAAACAAGTAGACAAAATCTTATTTTTAGGTGATATATTAATTAGTTATGGTGATTTTTTTAATAGGGCACATATGTTGGCAGCCCCAGGATATTGCGAAGAATGGTGGGTTCAAGAATTAGAAAGATCTACAGTAAATATGTTTGGTAGTTTAGATTTTGTTAAATTATCTCAATTAGTAGATATCCCTATAGAATCAATTGAAAAATTACTCAAAAAACCATTAATAACAAAAATATCCTCTAATGCAGCATTATCTATATCTCAAAAATTAAATATTCCTTTGCACCCTTATTATACATTTCATTTTAAACACATAACTTATGAAAATTTAATGGATCTATTAAGTTGGTTAAATAAAGGGAATTTTGTTTATGAAGAAAATAAATTACAAAAAATAGTATTAGATTATAATGAAAAAAATAAAGAAGTTATAGAAAAAATAGGTTTACCCCATTTAGTTATAAACAAGGAATTTATTGTTATTGAAAAAAAATATTCTAAAATCATTCTAGCTTGTTTAGGTTTGAAAACAAAAGAAGATATAAAACATATTAAAGAAAAAATCACTACCTTAAAAGATAAACCTCTCTTGGATATTTTTGAAAATATTTCATTAGTTAAATTAAGGGATAAATCTGGTATTTTTATTGGGGCTAGAATGGGTAGACCTGAGAAAGCAAAAGTAAGAGAACTAACTGGTAGCCCACACGTTTTATTTCCTGTTGGAGATGAAGGTGGAAGGATGAAATGTTTTCAATCTGCCTTAGATGCAGGTAAGATAAGTGGGGAATTTCCCTTATATTTTTGTTCAAAATGTAATAAAAAAACAACTCTTAGTGTTTGTTTAGATTGTGATAAACCTACTAAAAAAATGTTTTATTGTAAAATATGTGGGGAAACTAACAAAGAAAAATGTGAACATGGGGACACTTTATCATATCAATCTGGTGAAATTAATATTAAAGAATATTTTAAGGCAGCTATGAAAAAATTAAACATGAGAACTGTTCCTGATTTAATTAAAGGGGTAAGGGGCACATCTAATCGAGATCATACACCTGAAAATCTCCTTAAAGGGATATTGAGGGCTAAGCACGAAGTTTATGTAAACAAGGATGGTACAACCAGGTACGATATGACTCAATTACCTCTCACCCATTTCAAACCTAAAGAAATAAGAACTTCTATTTCTAGATTAAAAGAATTAGGATATCTTAAAGATATACATGGTAAAGAAATTGTTGAAAACAATCAAATTATCGAATTAATGCCTCAAGATATTGTTTTACCTGCTTGTCCTGATTCCCCTGATAAAGGTGCAGATACCATTCTGTTTAATGTCGCTAATTTTATAGATGATGAATTAGTCAATATATATGGTTTGAAATCCTTTTACAATCTAGAAAAAGATATGGGTCTGGTAGGTCACTTGGCTTTAGCACTTGCACCTCATACATCTTCTGCTATATTAACAAGAATTATAGGTTTTTCCAAGACCCAAGGTTTTTTTGCCCATCCTTTAATCCACGCAGCAACACGTCGTGATTGTGATGGTGATGAGGCATCTATTGTATTATTAATGGATGCATTAATTAATTTTTCAAGAAAATATCTTCCTTCTCATAGGGGATCATCACAAGATGCTCCTTTAGTACTAACATCTAAACTAATACCTACAGAAGTAGATGATATGGTTTTTGATATGGATATTGCATGGAAATATCCTTTAGATTTCTATGAGGCCTGTTTGGAAAATAAACAACCATGGGATGTAGAAATACCTCAAATCATGACTAATATAAAAAAAGAGCAACATTATATGGGCTTAGGATTTACTCATGATACTTCCGATATCAATAAAGGTATTTTATGTTCTGCCTATAAAACCCTTCCCTCCATGGAGGAAAAGTTAAAAGGGCAGATGGATATTGCTGAGAAAATTCTTGCAGTTAATGAATCAGATGTGGCCAGATTAGTTATAGAAAAACATTTTATAAAAGATACAAAAGGTAACCTTCGTAAATTTTCAATGCAACAATTTAGATGTGTTAAATGTAATGAAAAATTTAGAAGACCCCCTTTAATTGGTATTTGTTCAAAGTGTGGGGGAAAGATTATTTTTACAATATCTGAAGGTTCGGTAGTTAAGTACCTTGAACCCTCTATTAGCTTATCCGAGAAGTATAATGTACCTATTTACTTAAAACAAACATTAAGCATACTTAAAAGAAGAATTGAAGGTGTTTTTGGTAAGGATAAAGAAAAACAAGAAGGATTAGGGAAATGGTTTGGTTAAAAAGGTTTATAGGGATTTTAATTAGCTATTAAACGTTTTTTAGGGCTTTTTTATCTTATTTCGATTTTTTCAAATCAATAAACTTTATATAAAAATACAATTATCTTATTAAAATATGGACTTAGATAAAATAGCTAATGGACTACATAGATTAGAAAGAGCAGTTTTACCTGTTTTAGATAAATGTAAGGATGTTAATTCTATCGAAGAAGCTACAGGGTTAAAAGAAGTAGAAGTAGTCCGTGCATTACAATGGCTCCAAAACAAAGAAGTATTAATTCTTAAAGAAGATCTAAAAGAGAAAGTTCAATTAGATAAAAATGGTGAAAAATATCAAAAAGAGGCTTTTCCTGAAAAAAAATTATTAGAAGCATTAAAAAAAGGTCCTTTAACAGTAGAAGAAATAAAAGATAAAGCTGGATTAAATAAAGAAGAACAAAATATAGCTTTAGGCGTCCTTAGAAAAAAAGCAGCTGTTTTTATAACCAAAGATGGAAAGGATATTGTTCTTAAAATCATGGAACAAGGAAAAAAACTACTTGAAAAAGGTTTTATGGAAGAACATTTTTTACAAAAAGAATTCCCTCTTTATGTAAATACCCTTACACCTGAAGAAAAATTTGCTTTTGATGAATTAAAAAGAAGAAAAGATATAATAAAAATATCAATCGAAAAAACCAAAAAAATAGAGTTAACAGAATTAGGATTAGAATTATTAAAAAGTGATATTGAAATATCAGATACATTTGATAGGTTAACGCCTGAAATGCTAAAAGAAGGTACATGGAGACAAAAGAAATTTCGTTCATATGATATCAAAATAAACGTTCCTAAAGTTTTTGCAGCTAAAAAACAACCTTATAGGAGATTTTTAGATGAAGTTAGGGTTAAATTTTTAGCACTAGGTTTTGAAGAAATGGCAGGACCCTTAGTTGAAACTGATTTTTGGGATATGGACGCCTTGTTCATGCCTCAATTTCACTCTGCCCGTGATATTCATTCTGCATTTTACATTAAAGAACCAAAGTATGGTAAGTTAGATGATAAATTATTGAAGTCTGTTAAGGCCATTCATGAAAATGGTGGTACCACATCCTCTAAAGGTTGGGGTTATAAGTTCGATGAAAACCAAAGCCATAAATTATTACTTCGTACACAAACAACAGCATGTTCAGCTAGAAAATTAGCTTCAAATGATCTTAAAATTCCTGGAAAATATTTTGCAGTAGGTAGATGTTTTAGACCTGATGTTATTGATGCAACTCATGCCGCTGATTTTAATCAAGTAGAAGGTATTATCGTAGAAGAAGGATTAAACTTTAGACATCTAAAAGGATTATTGAAGATGTTTGCTCAACATTTTTGTGGGACAGACGAAATAAAAGTCGTACCAGCTTATTTCCCATTTACAGAACCTTCGGCTGAATTATTTGCAAAACATCCTGAACTAGGATGGATTGAGTTAGGTGGTGCAGGTATTTTTAGACCAGAAGTGGTTAAACCTTTACTTGGAAAAGAAGTATCTGTATTAGCATGGGGTATTGGGATAGATAGAATTGCAATGTTCAACTTAGGAATTAATGATATCAGGAAATTATTTAGTCATGATTTAAATTATTTAAAAAATCAAAAGGTTATATAATGCCAACAATAAATTTTAGTCTAAAAGACTTACAAAAATTAGTGGGAAAAAAGATTACTATAGAAGAATTACCTTCTTTACTATCTTATGCTAAAGCTGAATTAGATAATTATGATAAATCTACAGATGAAGTTACTGCAGATTTTGGTGATACAAATTTACCTTATTTATGGTGTGTTGAAGGATTTGCTAGATTATTAAGGGGTATATTGAATAAAGAAAAAGGATTACCTCAACTTAATGTTGCTAAGGGGAATTATAAAGTTGTTGTGGAAAATTCTATTACCAAAATAAGACCTCATATTTCGGCTTTTGTTGTTAAAGGATGTAAAGTTGATGAATATCTATTAAAACAAATTATTCAATTACAAGAAAAATTATGTGAAAATTATGGTATGCGTCGTAAAAAAATAGCTATTGGCGTTTATAATAATAACAAAATCAAATTCCCTGTACATTATAAAGCGATGCAACCAAACAAAGTCAAATTTATACCTTTAGAATTTAGAAAGGAAACGGATTTAAATGAAATTTTGGAAGAACATCCTAAGGGGGTAGAGTATGCATGGATTTTAGAGGATTTTGATAAATACCCAATTTTGATGGATGACGAAGATAATGTTTTAAGTTTTCCACCAATTATAAATTCCAATGATACTGGAAAAGTGACAGAAAGTGACGAAGAATTATTTATTGAAGTAACTGGGACAGACTTAGATGCAGTTCATTTAGCTTGTAATATATTTGCATATTCTTTATTTGATAGGGGATTTAAAATATTTTCAGTAGATATCCAATACCCTAGTAAAAAAATAATTACTCCTTTTATTTTTAATGATTCAATCAAATTAAAAAATGAAGACGTTGAAAAAGTTTTAGGTATCGATTTGAAAGATGCAGAAGTCAAAACTTTACTTGAAAAAGGACGTTATGATTACAAAGCAGGAAAAGTTTTAGTTCCCCCTTATAGAAAAGATATATTACACTCTGTTGATGTTATTGAAGATATAGGGATCGCATATGGTTATGATAAAATTTCTGATTTACCTTTAATTAGTTATACTCCTGGTTCTACAAGTCCCCTTATACCTTTTATAGATACATGTCGTGAAATATTAATAGGTTTAGGTTTTCAAGAAGTAATGAGTCAAATACTATCTAATAAAAACTTACTTTATAATAAAATGGAAATAGATGATTTTGGTACTGTTGAATTAGTTAATTTTACATCAGAAAATTATTCTGTGGTGCGTACATGGTTAACACCTCTTTTGATTGAAATTTTATCTAAAAACAAACATGTTGAGTATCCTCAAAGCATATTTGAACAAGGTATGGTTACACTTAAAAAAGAAGGAAAGATAATAGATTATGAAAGATTATCCTGTGTCTCTGTATCTGAAAAAGCAGATTATACAAAGATAAAACAGATTCTTGATTGTTTATTTAGATCACTAGGTATAGATTATAGCATAGAAGAAGAAAACCATTCTTCTTTTATTTCTGGTAGGGTTGGAAGGGTAATTGTCAATTCTGTAGATGTAGGTTACATAGGTGAGATATCTCCAAAAGTTATTCACAACTTTAGTATTGATATGCCGGTTATTGCCTTTGAATTAAATTTAACAGAAATATTTAGTAATTCTTAATTTTTTTTAATCTGTACCTGTCGATTGAGCATAAGGTATTCCTGCAATTTCTTCTACATGTTCCCCTGAAATTAAATTTTCGTTAATTGCAAGTGTAACAGAATTTTGACCAACCATATTCATCATATAGGCTTTTTTCATCAAATCTATTATTTCTTGATCAGATTTTTCTTTACCTTTATAAAAATCAGAACTAAGATCTAATTGTTTTTTCCCTTCTTCAAATTTTTTACCAAGCAAATCAGAATCACATATAGCTAATAACAATCTTCCTTCTTCTGTTTTATGTTCTTTAACAATCATTTTATGTTTAAAAATTACTATTTATTAAGATTTGATTTTTAAGTGGTTTTTTGAACCACAAACCATACACTTCAAAAAAGTACTTCCACCTTCTTTAACAAACTCTGTATCTGGTTTTCCACAATCTGGACAAAAAACAAACTCATCAGCGTATTGTTTTATTTTAGAATTAAGCTCCAAAGAACTAAGTTTCCTTCCAAAGATAGCTGTACCGCTACTTTTAACATCTCCAGGTGTTGCTAATTCTTTTAGTAAATATTTGAATAAATGTTCAATTGGTCTATGGATATGACTCGCAATTTGTGTCAGGTTAGTTATCATAGTTTTAGTTCCCTGAACATGCCCTTTTACTCCTGGAATTTCAAATCTTTCCTTTTCTTGTACAACTTCCGGCATCTCTTCTTTAGCTTTTTTTAATAGTTTTGCATAATCCATATTAATCAAAAACCCCTTTTGTTTTATAAAGGTGTCGATAAACTCATTAACTAAACCCCTAATCAAAAGTTATATAAACTATTATTTACAAGATAACTTTATGGTACTAGAATCATTAATTAATCCATTTACTGCCGAAAAAAGACCTTGGGAAATGTTTTTTATAGGTTTATTGTATAATACAATTGCTATTTTTTTAGCTTTATGGATATTTCCCTCTCACGCTAGTCTTATAATGGTCTTCTTAACGGTTTTAGCGTGTGTTCCTTTCATTTATGCGACCATCAAAATGGAAGAGGAATACGATCTTAAAGTAAACAAAGAAATGCTACTAATGAAAGAACATTCAAGAGTTCTTTTATGTTTTATGTTTTTATTTTTAGGTATTGTAGCATCTGTATCTATGTGGTATGTTGTCCTACCAAATTCAATACAAGGTACCTTATTTAGTGTACAATCCAATACAATCCAAACAATAAATCAACAAGTTACTGGAAATGTGATTACAACAAGTAACATATTCTTTAAAATTTTCATCAACAATTTCAAGGTATTATTATTTTGTTTATTGTTTTCATTTTTTTATGGCTCTGGTGCAATATTTATACTTACTTGGAACGCTTCTGTTATTGGTGTAGCCATTGGTAATTTTATAAGTTCGAATATCTCACAATTTTCCACATATTTTACTGTGGTGCCTTTGGCCTTAATGAGGTATATGACTCATGGATTATTTGAAATAGTTGCATATTTTGCTGCAGGACTTGCAGGAGGGATAATATCGATTGCAGTTATACGTCATGATTTTGGAACACAAAGATTTAGTCATGTTTTATTAGATTCTATGGATCTTATTATTATATCTTTAATCCTATTATTATTTGCTGCAACTATAGAAGTTTTTGTTACTCCTATTTTATTTTAAAAACAATTATTCAAAGAATTAAAATTTATTTGGGTAATTAGAATTAATCTATGATTATAATATTTGAAATTTATTCCAGCACTTTAATTTTTCCAGGTTTAATTTCAAATAATTCACCAATCTTAATCATATTATTGATTATTTTTTCACCATTTTCTTTCCCACATTTCTCAACAATCTCATTAAAATCTGCACCATCACCTTTATCTAATTTTTTTATTAAAGATATAATGTCACCATCCTCTTCTATCACTTCTTCTTCATTAGTATCATAAACCTCAATTTTCTTCTCTTCTACTTTTTCTTCTTTATTACCTAATTCTAGCTTCCTTAATTTAATCCAATTAGAATTTTCTATTTTTCTTATAATCTCTGGAACAATATATCTCTCTGTTCCAAATTCCCTTGGTCTACCAATAATTAATATTGGATCACCCAAATTAATATTTTCAAATAGTTTATTATCTTCAAATAACCTTAAACTTATATTAGCTGAGCCATCATCTACCAGGATATTTTGTTGGGAAACATTTTCTCCAATCGGTTTATCAACTACAACACCTATTAGGTTTACCCTGGCTATATCTCTCCCATCAGTAAGTTTAATATGGTTGGGACTCCATCCCTCTTCTTTGATATATTGTCCATCTAAGATATCATTCACACTAACTTTGTATGCAATTTGTCTTTTTTGTTGTTTATTTTCTTCTACCATTTTTAAATTTTTGATAAAAATCCATGACGAGGTTCAAAAATATCACCAGCACGCTTCAACTTTTCAATAACTTCATCAACTTTCTCGGATTCTACTCCTTTATTTTTAGCTTCTTCAATTATATCTTCAATAGGGATAGTTTTTCCAACTTTACTTTCTAAATTATTGATTATATCTTTGATTACATGAATATGGCTTCTTTCAGATGAAGGTATCCCTGTTGTAATCCTATCAATATCTATCTTCCCAGTCTCTTTATCAAAACCTACTTGACTCAAACAATATTCTAATAATTTTATTGCTCTTAATGCATCCTTTTTAGTCACTTTATCGGACATTCTTACCTTAGCAGAAGCCTCAGACATTCTTACTAATGCATCTAATTGTCTGGGTGATATCGGAACTGATTTTATTCCTCCATCTTCTGAAGAACCAGCTTGTCTCATCTTAACATAATAATTTCTAATCTCTGTCAATGCAGAATCAGTCAAATGAGGTTGTGCATTTTGTCTCATATATGATATATATAATCTTAGTAAGTCAGAAGGTATGTCTTCTTCTATAGCAACAGGATTTTGATGTAATGTCAACATATGGTCTGCCAATCTCCTATCTTTATCTTCATCAGGTAGATCTTTAATGGTAAATATCAAATCAAATCTGTTAATCAAAGCAGGAGGTAAATTTATCTGATTCCCAATTACTTCATAAGGATCAAATCTTCCAAATTTAGGATTAGCTGCAGCTAAAACAGTAGCTCTTGCGATTAATGTAGCCTGTACATTTGCTTTGGATATACTAACAGTTTGATTCTCCATCGCTTCATGCATCGCAGCCCTATCATCTTCATTCATTTTATCCATTTCATCAATTACACATATTCCATCTGAAGCAAGTACCATCGCCCCTGCTTCAATCGCAAATCCTCTTAGAAATTCATCCTTCACAACAGATGCAGTAAGTCCAGCCCCACTAACCCCTCTTCCTGCAACGTATCTTCCTTTCGGTGCAACTTTATATATTCTACGGATCATAGCAGATTTTCCAGCACCAGGGTCCCCTACAAGTAAGATGTGGATATCTCCTCTACTAACAACCTTATCTTTTCGGACCTTTCGAAGTCCACCCATTAATTGGAGTAATAAAGCTTCCTTGATAGTTTCATATCCATATATGCTGGGTACCAAAGAATTAACTAATCTTTTGTAAACATTAGGGTCTCTTGCAATCTCTTTGATTTGTGCTTCTTCTTCTTTTGATACTTTCACCTCATAAAAACTCTCAGAAGAGGTTTCAACATTATTTGCTTCTATAATCAAATCAAATCTTGTTAATTTTCCACCTGTTTTAGAAACAATTGGTACTTCTTTAACTAAACCAGTAACTGATATTTTAGAACCTGGTGCACTTTTCATATCAGATAATGGGCTAACCAAATCATCTTTTAATAAAACATTCATTCTTTTTGGTTGAGATCCTCCTTTTAGATTTTCAGGAGACTCTTCAAGAACCATTCCTTGTGCATCTACAAGTTCTTTACTAATTAATCTAAACTTACCTTTTCTACCACACCCACATTTACTAGGTTCCTTAAACACAGTATCTAATTGTAATACAGAAATTATATTTCCACATTGTGGACATTCAAATTTAGCACTTGTTACTTGGGGTCTAACATCTGATTTTTGTCTAACAACGCCCTCAATTTTTAATAATTTATTTAATTCCTTACTCCTTATCTCACTTATTTCCATCTTTTGAGATTCGGGTAAACTCTTTAATCTAATTTTAAAGTTTTTGACATTTTCACCAAAATCAAACTGTTCAACAGCTAATTCAAATGCTTTTATTAAATCTTCAGGGTCCTCTAAAATTAACTCTGCAATATCTGGATCAAATTTGATTAATGTAGAAAAATCTACTTCTAGAGCATTTTCACCTTTTCTTATTTTTTCAGCTAATTTAGCTTTATAATTCTTCTCTAGAAAATCTTGAAATCTCTTAACTTGTTCTTCTACATTCATCTATTGCCCCCATCAAATACTAATAAAAAAGAAAAATACTCTAGACTTTATTAATCTATCTTGTTTTGACTTTTTTAAGATTAACAATTAATTTATCTAAAGCAATATGAACTTCTTCTTCTGATTTTGTTCCAGTACAAACAATCTTTCCATTGCTAAACAATAAGAATGTTGCTTTAACTGGGCTCATTAACTTATAGACTAATCCTGGAAATTGTTCAGGTTCATATTCAATGTTATTGAGTCTCATAGCTAAAACATTTAAGTTTAACATCATTCCAATTGAACCAGAAGCTACAATATTTTGTACAGTTATTTCTGGTTTGATTGTTATTTTTATGTTAATTTTTGTAAGTGCCTTAATGATCTTTTTTAAAGATGCATCAACATCAGATAAGGTTCTTGCACCAGTACAAACAACATTTCCTGAACTAAATATTAATGCAGAAGTTTTTGGATCTTTGATTCTTATTACTAATCCTGGAAATTGTTCTGGATTATATTCTGTGTTAGGTAAGGTAGCTGCCATTTTTTCTAATGGGATATCATGTTTTAGAGATGTGTTAACAACAATATTTACAATTCTAATCTCTTTTTTAACACTATCTGCACCTTTTTTAGTTTTTGAAGAAGTTATTTTAGACTTCTTTGTAGTTTTTGTAGCTTTTTTAGTTACCATTTTTATTTAAACCCCCGTTTTATGATTTTTATTAAAAAAACAATAAAAATCACCTTCATTTTAAAAAATAGGCCAGTTTATAGCCTTAAAAGACCTTTTTATTTATAAAGTTTATAAATAGCGTAGAGTATTTAAATGCTTTCATTTATAAATAGATTTCATACTTTATAAATGATTTTTAAGAAGGCCATATTCAATACCTTCAACTAGTGCCTCATAACTAGCTGTAATAATATCTTTACTAACTCCAATAGTAGTCCAGGTTTTTTTACCATTACTACATTCGATCAAAACCCTGGTAACTGCCTCAGTTGCCTTGTCCCCATCTATAATTCTAACTTTATAATCCGTTAGGTGGATCTTATTAATTTTAGGATAAAATTTTATAAGGACTTTTCTCAATGCCTTATTTAGGGCGTCAACAGGACCGTTTCCCTGACTAGAAGATTTTTTCTTTTTATTTTTTATTTTGATTGTAACAGATGCCTTGTTTTTATCTTTAGTATTATTTCGCTGGGTAATTACCTTAAATCCTTCACTCTTAAATCTACTTTTATATTTAGATTGCCTTAACATTAAAAGTTCTAAAGATGCATCGGCAACTTCATAATGATACCCTTTACTCTCTTTTTCTTTTACAAACAAAGTTACCTCTTTAATAGATTTATCGCTTAATTCAATACCAAACTCTTTAGATTTCGACAATATATTACTTTTTCCAGATAAATCACTAGCCAAAATCCTTCTTTTATTCCCAACTAAGTTAGGTTCCATATGTTCATATGTGTGAGGGTCTTTATTTACTGCATCTGCATGCATCCCTCCTTTATGTGCAAAAGCACTATCCCCCACATAAGGCTGTTTTTTATCAGGTATGAGGTTCATCATCTCATATACTGTCATAGATAGTTGTTTTAGATCTTTAATTTTATTCTTATTTATACATGCGAACCCTTTCTTTAATTGCAAATTAAGTATTATTTGAATTAGGTCTGCATTACCCGTCCTTTCTCCAACACCATTAATTGTGCCTTGAACCTGCTCTGCACCTGATTGAACTGCTGCAATACTATTTGCAACAGCCATTCCAGAATCATTATGGCAGTGAATTCCTAATTTAACTTTAGTATTTTTTTTAGTCTCTTTAACAATCTTAGAAACTTCATCAGGCATACAGCCCCCATTAGTTTCACATAATACAATACAGTCTGCACCTGCACTCTCGGCTATTTTAATAGTTTCTAAAGCATATTTTTTATTATTCTTAAATCCATCAAAATAATGTTCGGCATCAAAAATAACTTCTTTTTTATTTTTTTTAAAGAATCTTATTGTATCATAAATCAAATTCAAATTTTCCTCTAAACTTATCCTCAATACCTTATGTAGGTGCAAATCCCAACTTTTACCAACAATTGTAACAACTTTAGTGTTTGCTTTGATGAGTTCTTGCATGTTTGAATCTTCTTCTACTTTTATTCCCTTTCTTTTAGTCATACTAAATGCAGATATTTTAGCATTTTTTAATTTGATAGATTTAGCATTTTCAAAAAATTCCCTGTCCTTTTTGTTAGATCCAGGCCACCCACCTTCGATATAATCTACTCCCAGATTATCTAACTCTAAAGCAATTTTAAGCTTCTCATTAGACGATAAACTAATATCTTCTCCTTGTGTTCCATCCCTCAATGTGGTATCATATATTTTTATATTCATCTTGACAATGGCCTTTCTTTTTATAAGAAAGGCTTAATCTATAATAATAGAAATAATACTAATCCCTTTTAATAAGGTAGTTATCATAATAAAAGTAATTGAACCTTTATATTTAAATATTTGTTTTTAACATCAAAAATAGTAACCAATTAGTAAATATTTTATTTTCTTCAACAAAGAAAACTTTATAAAACATCCATATCTTTTAAAATATATAAGAGGAGGTTGTTTTGATGGAAGAAACTAATGAAATTAATTTAAATAATGAACCTAATGCAAATACTTCAAATAATGAAGATGTAAGGAAATGTATTACTGCAGTTATCTATGATGATGTGGGTAAACCATTTTTTCTAATCTTAAAGAGGCAAAGAAATTGGGAAGGATGGGAGTTTGTAAAAGGAGGTATGGAACCTGGTGAAACAGAAGAAGAAACTGTTAAACGTGAGATATTAGAAGAAACAGGTTTACAAAAATTTAAGATTCTAAAAAAATTAGAAGGTATAACCAAAGAATTTAAAGGAGTAGGGGATAGATTAAATGTTCATTCGGTCTATCTTGTTGAAGCTAGTATGAACATTCCCATTAATATACCTACTGGCCATGATCCTGAACATAGTACTTACCTCTGGGCAGACGCAGAATCAGTTGCTTCTAAGTTAACGTGGGAAAATGATCAATTAATTTTAGCTAAAGTTCTTGAAATTTTAAAGAACTAATTTTTTTTAAAATAAAAAGGTTTTAAAAGCCTTTTATATATTCTTTTTCTATGGATTTTAACACTAAATTTGAAAAATCAGTAAAAAACACAATCAAAGAGTACAAACTCTTTACAAAAAAAGATAAGATTTTAGTAGCTTGCTCTGGAGGTAAAGACTCTACAGTTGCATTATACTTATTAAACAAATGGGGCTACAACGTAGAAGGTCTAATTGTTGATTTAGAAATTGGAAAATATAGTCAAACAAATCTTGATAACACTATTAATTTTTGTAAGAAACATAACGTTAAGTTAAATGTAGTAAGTTTTAGGGAAGATTTTGGTTATAATAAATGTAAGATCGAAGCAATCCTTAAATCAAAAGGAACCACTCTAAACTCTTGTTCTATTTGTGGGGTATTAAGGAGATACATGTTAAATAAAAAATCAAGGGAGTTGGGTTTTGACAAGATTGTTACAGGTCATAACCTAGATGATGAAGCTCAAGCTATAACGATGAATTTCTTAAGGAACACAATGAACCTTCAATCAAGATTAGGTCCCATCTCTGGAAATATTAAAGATAAAAAATTCATTCCAAGAGTTAAACCATTGTATTTTTGCTTAGAAGATGACATCAGAAAATATTCAAAATCAAAAGGCTTTGTTGTATTATATGATAGGTGCCCATGTATTGTAGACTCATTTAGAAATAAGGTGAGGTGCATTATGAATGATCTATCAAATGATTCTAAAGTTAAGAAAACTATCGTTAAAAATTTCATAAAGATGTTACCCAAATTAAAAAAATCTCAGCAATATACTAAAGAACTTCTCAGTTGTTCAAATTGCGGCGAACCTACAACAGAAAAAATGTGTACTACTTGTAAAATATTAGCAAGATTAAACAGTTAAATTATTTTTATTTTTAATGTATCTTGAGATGATTCCCCATTAGGATTTGTTGCCTTAAAGATAATATCTTCTTCACTAGGGCATCCCGGAATAAATACACTTCTTAATGTAACTATTTCTTGATTTATCTCAACACTTACACAGGATTTATCTCTTAAGTCAAATCGTATTTCTTCATAACTATAATCAGGATCTTTAACATATTTATTTAGATTGAAGGTATCTATTTGCCCTTCTTCTAAGTCTATGGACAACCCCTTAAAATCCATTTTGAGTGTTTTTGGCGAGAAGAATTCGGTAGTATCATTACCCATAAATATAAAATAACCTAAGCTCCCTATAATCAAAATAAGTATAACACCAATCACTGCATCCTTTAGAAGTAATTTTTCAATATCACTAATTTTTGTTTCTTCTTTTTCAACACCGGCCTTTTCCATCAATTGATCAATTACATCACTTTGATAACCCGCGTCTTCTAATGCTTTTTTGATTCTATCAGCTTTCATTCCTTCTTCTAGCTGTTTTTTGATATATTCTATTGTTTCTGGATAAGGCATAATCTTTTTATAAAAAAACAGGTATTTTAATGTTTCGGTTAAGTTTTCAGAAATATAAATATTTACGAATCCCAGAAAATACATAATTTTTTTATTTCTATTATATTAGTTCATCAAATTATTTAGGCACTACAAAAGTAGTTACATTTTTATGTAAATATTAACCTATTTAAGGATATAATTTCACAAATAATTAATATTAGTACTTATTTATGTATTATTAAACATAATTATGTTAATCAGAACGAATATATGTAAAATAGAATTAATTTATGATTTCTTCAACTAAATAACTTAACTTTCATATAACTAGAAACAGAAATGCCTAATTTCTTTGCAGCTTCCTCTACCTTAAGCTTTTCCTCGCTACTCAAATACACGTGCACCATTTTTTTATTAGTTGCCATTTGTTTTTCTCTTAACTTATCGTTATAGTCATAGTTGTATTATATGTTCCAGCGCTAAGATTAGCCGGAGGATAGATATGGAAATAAGTATTAGTACTTGCATTTGTATTATCGCAAACAGTTGAATTACACACCACCATATTAGGGGTAAACTCTTTAGGCGTAGCATTCAAGTAAACTAAAGCTAAATTATCTGTATCATCATCAATTGAAGTATCATCATCAATTCCAAAATCTGTATTATTCAAAACCCAAGTCATATTAGGTCCAACAAAATCACTAGCACTCCAATTCATACTTAGATTCAAATTACCCCAATTAGTTACAATATAAGCTGTTGTACCATTATTCCATGAACCTGGGCTAATATATTCTCCACCTAAAGTTACATTAGTAGAATAATTTATACTTCTTACAGTACTATAAGTAAAGTTAGTTAAATTGTATGAGTTAAATCCTTCATCAGTAACATTAACTATCATCTTCCAAAGTCCACCTAACTCCCAGAAGTAAGGCATTCCAGAGCTTCCATTAAATCCATAATAAAATTCAGTGCTTGAAATATCTTCAATATAACTTAATGTCTTACTATAACTATAATTATCAATACTACATCCTTCAAATGTATCTAAATTACAGATATAAGCTACAATACTTTGGTTTGTGGCACCATCAATATCCTTAACTCTAACTCTTATAGAAGCATCAGCAGTCATACCTGCAATCGGAGTTAACTCATACCTATCATAAGCTAGACCATTATCCGTAATCTCTACTAAAGAAATATTTATCTCTGAATTTGATATCAATATTGAATCATTGTACCATGAAGTGTCTCCCACAGCTAAACAACTAAATGTCCAGTTCTGGTTCTTCGTTGTATTTCCAGACGTTAAATTAGCAACATTAGATTCGATCGCGTTTGTAAACCCAGTACTAGAACCTGATACTACCAATGAACTATCCCTATACCATCTATAACTATAATCGATATCATCACCTTCAATGTCAGTAGCATTACAATAACCATACAATGTTTCATTTGTATAAGCCACTGTATTGTTAATATTAGCAGACACTGTTACAGGCGGAGTAGATAAAACATTGAGAGTTATATTATTCTCATCTAACTCATAAGCTTCACCATCATAAGCAACAACTGAACAAGTCCAATTATCATTAACACTCAAGTTACCTGCACCAAGTGTAGTAATCAAACTCAAAACATTTCTTGTAACACTTATTTGTCCAGATAACCTTTCAACTGAATTATTATACCACGTATAATTAGCATACACACTATCTAGATCAGTATCACTAATTGTAGCATAACAACTAATCTCTTCATTAGATAAATTAGTTAAAGATGAAGAGTTAACAACCACATTCTCAGTATTAGGTCTTGTATTTTCAATAGAAACAGTTGCATTTGTACTCCAGATTGAGTTAAGCACACCATCATTTGCAAGGCAACTTAATTTCCACTCTTCACTCTTAGAAGTTAAATCAGAAGTTATATTATTCACATTCACTTCAATACTAATAGTACTAGAAGTATTATATGCTCCACTAGCATTTAATGTTCCATCTTTATACCAATTATAATAATAAGTTACATTATCGCTTTCTATATCTGTAGCGTTACAATAACCAATTAATGGGTCATCAGTATAAGCTAGGGAAGGACTTTGTGGATCTAATCTTGCAATAGAATACGGTCCTGCATTAATTATTATAACAGAATAATTATTCCAATCCCCTTCATACACATACGAATCATATGCTTGAACTGAACATGTCCAATTATCACCCCTCGTGGTAGAGGAAGAATTCAAACTATTAATTAAAGTAGATACATTAGGTGAAATATCTCCAATTTGTCCACTTGAAAATTCAACTGAATTATTATACCATGTATAATTAACAGAAACATCTGTATCATCATCCACAGTAGCATAACAACCTAACGTTTCATTGGTATAATTATAATTAGCTATAATTGTAACTAAAGTTGTATTAGGTAATTTATTTAGTATTGTTATATTTACACTAGCATTATTCCAATCACCTTCATACAAGTAACCATCATTTGCCTGTACTGAACAAGTCCAATTATCTCCAAAGGTGGTATTTACTGAATCTAGTGTTGAAACCAAAGAAGTTACATTCTGTGTTACTCCAGAAGTAATTCCACTTATATTCTCAATATTATTTTTATACCATGTATAATTAATTGTTAATGTATCCCCATCAGTATCCTCAACATTAGCATAACAAGTCAAATTATCATCTGAATAATTAGTTAACTCACTTGAATTCAATATAACTAGTGTCGTATTAGGTGCAAAGTTACCAACACCAACTGAGTATGATGTAAATTGTGTAACATTAAATACATAAGTATCTGCATCTGTTATTTCTGTACAAATAGCAGCACTACATAATTCACCATTCCTATATGGCGCTCTTGAACTAAGTAAGAATAAATCAGTATTGTACAATGTTAATTCTGCAGAAACATTTAATGAACTATAAGTATCTGAATCAACAGATATATTATTTGAATCAATCACTATTGCTTCATGGAACGCAATAGTTGGATCTCTAATTCCACCAGTGAACATTATCCTACCCTGTGAATTACTATATAAAATCATAATCGAAGTATTGATACCTGATCTATGTATTAAATTACTATTGGTCATGTTAATTATCTCATTATATTCTATAAGTACGGTTCCGGAACTACCATTTCCAAATCCTCCACTTCCACCATAATTAGATATGTTTCCATTATATGTGATATTATTAGCTTCTAAGTGTATCCTACCTCCACCAGCTCCCCTGCCATCACCAGCTGCCCATGAACCACTTGCATCAATACTTCCAATACCTTCAATTGAATTAGCTTCTATCCAAATACTGCCCCCTGATGATTCCCCATGGCTATAACCATATCTTTGAGGAACCGCTGTTGCTATAATTGACCCATTAATATGTATATAGTTTGTAACATTAAGGTGGATTGCCCCTCCTGCTTTGTTTGTTGATTTTCCAGGACTTCCAAGTGATATAGGATTTTCAATAGTCCCATAAACATTATTACTATATGATCCATTTCCACCATGAGCACCACCACCAACTGAAGAGTAACCTGTACCTTGTTTATAATCCCAACCTAAACCATAAGCACTTATTTGTCCACCCTCTTTTATTATTATATTTTCTGCGTTGATAGTACACGACCTTCCATTATCACCATATAATGGATCTGAGTCAAGTTCTAATATACCATTTTCTAAAATAGTTATATTACCAAATGAATAAGTATCATTACAATTTAATCTTAAAGTACTGTTTAAAGTAAAGTTATTTCTTGTTGTAGCTGGAAGATATATTGTTCCAGTAAATCCTCTTCCAAATCCACCAGGACCACCATTGGCACTCAATACACCATTAAATTGATAATCAGTACTATCAGAGATTGCTATTCTACCTCCACCACCACCCCTATCATCGCCACTTCCATCTCCACCTAAAGCAGTTATATTTCCACTACCTTCAAAGCTATTTGCAATTATCCAAACACTTCCACCCGCTCCCTGGTCAACTAAATATCCTGAATTAGAACCTTGTACTGCATTTGAATTTAATGTGCCATCTAAATACAGGTTATTACTTACATTGATTTTGATGATTCCTCCCCCATCTCTTTCTGCTCCACCACTTCCAAAGTCAGTTGGAGCTTCTAATGATCCATAATAAGGTACAGTATTATATCCCCCTGCACCACCATGAGTTGCACCTATTCCCCCTCCGCCGTATCCAGATCCATAACCATTGTTCCATCCCAGACCTTGTGTTCTTATTTGACCACCTTCAGAGACATTTACATTTGTTGCAATTATTGTTATATTACCCGCTGTAATATTTCCACCCGATAATATAGTTATATTTCCAGAAATATTTAGCATTAAACTTACACCATGATTACTAATCATTGAAGTATTTATCAAACTTCCATTACTTCCAATCCAGAATGGTAATTCTGAACTGAGTATTGTTCCATCTGTAATATAATATGAGGTATTTAACATACAACCAGATTCATAAATTAATGGAGCCCATTCAGGACACACTGTAGGTTCAGCAAGTATTGTAACCTCACTTGAACAAATCTCGCTACCAACATCACTAAGATCATTAGGGGTAACACACACGCTATACAAGTTTCCAGCTTCTGTCTCATTAGAAACTAATTTAGTTTTGGAACCATTATATAATTCAAGAACTTGTGAACCAGATAATGCCCTGTCGAATACTTGAACTTGGTCGATTTTACCTTCGAAATTATGATAATTATTTCCAACATTATAAAGAACACCTATTTGCGAAAGTTCGGCAGTAGAAGCAACATCATCGAACCACATTGTTTCAGTTCCAGAACCTCCAATTATTTTTGAATGTTCATATCTTTCTCCATTGACATATAAACTAAAATTAGTTCCATCTTGAGCTACACAAATATGTTCCCATTGGTATCTTGTTAAAGCATTATTTGGGGTAATAGCTACTATGTAATCATCTACCGTAGGTCTTACAATAATATCCAATGCTGCATCATATGTCGAATAATCTCTAACCCTTATTTCAAATTGTCCATAAAGTCCTGCATTATTTTCATATGTAAATAAAGCATCAAAATCCCCATTATCTGCATGGTCAATATAAATCCACTCACAAATTGTTCCCACACTATATTCATCAAATATGTCTTGGTTGTCTAATCTAATATAATCCAGATCACCATCAAATTCATAACAACCTGAACCATCAAACCCAGAATTACAACTTGCATTATATGTAGCACTAACAACAGTTCCGTTATTACCATATGTTGAATAATCACGTTCTTTTGTAGTTCCTTCTGCAGTCATATTAACATCAAAAGGCATATTCAAGATATTCCAAGAAACATTTCCAACTCTCCAGTCTGTAATATTATAAACTGAATCTGAGTCACCATCAGTCACATCCCATTGAGCAGTTAAATTTTCATTACTTGTGTTTAAACTTACATTAGTAGTATTCAACACTAAATTCGATACAACAGGTACTCCATTTAAAATATTCAATGAAGATGAATTAAACTCTGTACTATTATAAGTTCCATCATAAGCAACAATACCTAATTTCCAAGTATCACCTAAAGTTGTATTGCCTGCAGCCAAAACCGAATTATTGATGGTAGTCAAAATTAATGAACTACTATTATACCATTGATAATAATAAGTATGGTTCCCATAAGATGATACAACGCTTCCAGTTAAATTTTGTAAGGTATCATTAGTTGTACTATCTGTGGAATATAATGTAACTGAACTAATTGTAGGTGGTGACATGTAGAAAGTACCAACTTCTCCATCTTCTGCATTACTTTGTTCTTTTAGTCCACCAGATACATATCCATAACCATTCCATGTTGAATCTACTAAATACACAGCAATTCTTCCACCGGCCCCACCTCCACCATGGTATACATTTGATCTACTATCTGCATTCCCTCCTTCAGCATAAATATTTCCATTACCTGTTATTGTTTCAGTTGAGATATATACTGTTCCCCCAGCTCCGCCACCAGCTCCACTATCACTAGTGGTCCTAGTTCCATCAACGCTGATACTTCCATTAATTAAAATTGTATCTGAAACATACAATAATATTCTTCCACCACCTAATCCGCCAGCCCATCCTTGCCACCCAGTTCCACCACCTGAACCAAAATCAGAAGGTGAAGTGTGTGAATTATATGCTACTCCTGCAGTCCCTTTGTAGGATGAAGATTGACTACTATAACCTCTTCCACCTTCCCCACCATGTCCTGCTCCACCACCACCATTCCCATTATCTCCACCTGCACCAGGACCTTCTGAAGAAGCATATCCTCGTCCGTCTCCAAGGATGATAGAATCTTCACTAATTGTCACATTAGTTAGATTTAGATTAATATCGCCTGCTTGTAATTGACTGTTTGTTAATGTTAAAGTATTATTTAATGATGGAAAATTAAATTTCTTTAAATTTCCAGTTATACTTAATCTTGAATCAACAAGTTCCAATGAATCATAATTAGGGAAATCTAAAGATATATTATAACTTGAAGTTATAGTTAGATTATTCATTGTTAATGAAGATAATGATTGTTCATTGTAACTATCTGTAATATTGATAACTACATTTTCAAATATGACAGTTAATGTCGAAACATTTTCTACTGTTAAATTTGTAAAGTTATAATACGAAGGGTTATTAGTATTAAAGAAGCTGGTATTAACCGATTCATTATCCCTACCAGCTGTACTTTGGAATCTAAAGTTATCTTTAATTTTAACAAAGTTGCTATCTTTATCTATTACGATTAAACTTCCCAAGGACCCATTTTGAGCATAAGTTTGTTCAGTTGTACCCTTGTTAACATAAGATGAATGGATGCCTGACCAAGATGAGGTATTATAATTAATAGCTATTCTTCCACCAGCTCCTCCACCTCCATGGAATATACCTGACCTCTGTTTACCATTTCCTCCATTAGATGTGATTGCACCATTACCTAGCAAGTTAAATGTATCAATATAGATTGAACCACCAGAACCTCCACCTGCAGCACTATTTGTACCAGGCGTTGTTCCACTAGCTGTGATTGTTCCTGAATTATTAAAGTTATTTGAAACTATTATATTAACTATTCCACCACCTTTTCCTCCAGAATTACCACCCCATCCAGTTCCACCACCAGAACCAAATGTAGATGGATGTAGTGATGAACCTAATGAGATTCCACTAGTTCCTTGGTAATATCCTAAAGATGTACTCCAACCTCTTCCACCAATTCCAGAATGTCCGGCTCCACCCCCTCCATCACCATCATTACCACCTGCTCCAGGACCTTCTGAAGAGGTATAACCATAACCCTTGGTAGTTATAGTCCCTTCCATTGTCAAGTTATCAGCATAAATAGTAACATTACCTGCTGTGATACTTCCACTAGGATGGATTGTTAAATCACCAGAAACATTTATGAATACACTTGTGCCGTGACTATTTACAGTAGATGTATTTGTTATACTTCCATTACTTCCAATAACAATAGAATAGTTAGACAGTAAACTTTCCCCATTAGATGTGTAATATGTACTATTTAGTAAACAGTAATCTGAGATATTAGTAGGTGCCCACGCAGGACAAACCATAGGTTCAGCTGGAGCAACATAAGCTCCACGTGTTATTGTTGCATTCAATACATAAGCACTAGTCTCACTATTATCTGAAACAAATTCAGTATTATACTGCATAAAGTTAGTAGCACCAATCTCAATTACTGAAGGATCATTCACCTTAACACTATCACTCCAATTACTCCAATTGATATGATATGAACCTAATTGATATAAATTGTATATTTCTGAATCTGATAATGAACGGTTGTATATACGAACTTCATCTAACCCTCCTGCATAATATTCTAATGGGTCGCCATTAGGATTAAAACCATGTCCAATTCTATTTAACACTTTACCATTATCGCTATAAGTTGCCAAAGCCGAACTACTAATCAAAGAACCATCTTTGTAAAAACTAATTGAGGTTCCATTCCAAGACATAAACCAATAATACCATTCATTTTCTAAATTAGAAGCACTTGCGGATGCATCCCATCCTGCATCAGAAGGGACCCCCATAGAAAATTTAAGACTTCCAGAGGTCCAATAATACATTGCAAGGCCTCCATCAGTAGAATATACGCCGTTTTGAATAATGGCATACGATTTAGATTGATCCATTATTGAACCATCTGGTTTTGACCAAAATCCAATTGACCAAGAATTATAACTATCTAAATTTAAATCGCTTATACTCACATAATCATTCACTCCATCAAAATCTCCTCCATCCCCAATAATACCTAAAGATGCATTATTAAAAGAACCATTAATCCATGCCCCATCATTGTTTCCAGTCTCATCTACAGCAATACCAGATTCATTTGAATTAAGTCCCCAAAGTCCAAGCAAACTATTATCGGAAATATTATACGAATCAGCAGTCCTTGTTTGAATCGAAACATTAGCATCAGCGTGTTGTGATAAACCTGCTTTGTAAAGGTCAGTTACTTCTGAAGCTGTTAGAGATTTGTTGTAGATTAATACTTCGTCTAAAGCTCCGTTGAAAAAATCTTCTGGTGAACCAGCTGGTTCTGCTCCAAAGTATAAAGGGTCTGCTACATTAGCCATATTACCTGTTTGAGCTTGGGCATCTACTTCCACACCATTGATATAAAGAACAACATGACTTCCATTATAAACACCAGTAGCATAATTCCATGTTCCTAAGCCTAAATCTGAGCTTTCGGCAACAACACCAGAAGTAGTATCTATAACAAATCTGATTTTACTTATGTCTCCTGTACTCATATAAAAGGATTCAGCACCAGCATTTCTCTTTGCAATAATATAATCGTTTCCAGTAGATTGAATTATGTTAACCCAAGCACTTACTGTCATTGTAGCTAATCCATCAACAGCACCAACATCACCAAAATTAACATAATCATCAACACCATCAAATCTCATTGCTTTCGAACTTAAACCAGAAGCATTCACAACACCACCATAAGCAGCCCCATCATTACCTCCAACTAAATCATCAAATGATTCATCAAGTGGCCAGTATGAAACTAAATTACTTGAGTTGATTCCTATCGTTGTGTTAAATCCAATTCCATAATATTGTGATTGTTTATTAAATATCTCACTAATCTCTGTTGAAGATAAAGAACGGTTGAAAATTAATACTTCGTCTAATGAACCATCTAAATGTAAATCAGGTGTAGCTTGACCTCTTGCACCCAATAAAAAATTAGCTGAACCTGAATGAATTGTTTGATAATTTGCACTATTATCTTCTTCTACATCTAATTCACCATTAATATAAAGTCTTTGTACCCCTTCTTCAAATTCTCCAACAATATAGTACCATTTACCAAGTGATAATTTATAAGTTGATAAAACATAATATGCTGTAGTTGGATAACTGTAAGTACCTGAATTAGTTGTATAAAAATAAACATCTCCATCTGCATCTACTTGTAATGCAAAACTTCTTTCATTATCTGTTGTTCTCCATTTAGATATAGAATAACTTCCACCTGAATAACCATCTAAATATATCCATGAAGCTAATGTAAAATTAGAAAGACCATCATAGGAATCTATATCTCCTAAATTTATATAATCTGATTCAGTATCAACAAAATCTCTAGCACTTTTAACAATACCAATGGTATTACTACTTCCCAAATTAGTACCATGATTATTATTTATTGAATCATTTAAATTCCCATCAAGTCTCCAATATGAGATAAGTCCAGTAGTATCAATATAATTCAAGGTATCAACATAATCACTATCAGCAACTTCAAAGCTTAAATTAAATGTAACATCTGAAGAATTATAGTAAACACTTGAATTATAGCCAGATTGCCTTCTTGTATAACTTAACCATGAGCTATAATTATTATTTCCACTTGAATCATTAGCCCACCATCTATAATCATAACTCCATACTGATAGGTTATATAGCGTATATGAATATACTGAACTTACATTACTAGCACTATAATTCACTCCATCAAATTCAAACACAACATCACTAACTAACGTATCATCTGTTACTGTTACATTAAATGTATAATTGTGGGTATAGTTAAATGAATTATTCAATGGTGAAACAACAAAATTACTAAACGTTGGAACAGTTGTATCAGCAATAACAACTGTCTGAACAGTTAAATTTAAAGAACAAACTGTAGTTCCAACATCACTAAGATCATCAGGAGTAACACATAAACTATATTGATTACCAGCTTCAGTTTCATTAGAAACTAATTTAGTTCTAGAACCATTATATAATTCAAGAATCTGTTCAGGTGATAATGATCTATTAAATATCTGTACTTGATCAATTGAACCGTTCCAAGAGTATCCTCCTGTTGAAAGGTCTCCAATCACTAAAGGAACATTGTTAAGTATTGTTCCAGATAGTGCATTGGCTATTGGAGTTGTAGTAATCTCTATACCATCCACAAACATATTTACACCTGATACATCCGAAGAACCATCATAAGTTGCAATAACATGATGCCAATTGCCATCATTAATTAGATTTGCATTAAGGCTATTTTGATTTAATTGATTTCCTGCACCATTATCATTTCGTAGAACCACTCCTAACTTATTTGTACTTGTTTGAAGGAAATCCCATCCCCTATATGTTGTTGCCCCAGTCATTTTACTAACAATAAGTTTAGTAGTGCCATCAGTTGTAGTTGTGACCCATGCAGAAATAGTAAATTCATCAGTTCTCTCAAAATCTAAATTACTTCCATCAGCAACACTCACATAATCACTACTTCCATCAAACTCATAACATCCACTACCATCAAATTCAGAATTACAAGATGAATTATAAGTTGCACCAGTCACAATTCCATCATTTGAATATGTTGAATAATCCGTTGTATTAGTAGCATTTGAACCAGATGCAAATGGCATATTCAAAACATTCCATGAACTTCCATTGACTCTCCAATCTGTAATGTTATAAACTGAATCTGAATCAACATCTGAAGTTGTAATATAACCTGTTAAGTTCTGATTACTATCATTAGTAGATACATCAGTTGAATTCAACACAACAGAACTAACATTAGGCTCAGTATTATTCACAACAAATGATTGTATTCCAGTATAATTCCAATTTCCTGACGTATCATTACCCCAGAATGCCCAACCTACAGTTGAACCTTTGGTTAAATTGATAGTCAAGTTATACTGTGCAACACTATACACACCTGAACTTATCCAGACTGAACTTGCACTTGTATTAGTCCAATTACCACTTAAGTTATGACTAAAGATCCACTGACCCATTGCAGTATCGTCTATAAACGAAGCATTAAATTGCACAACCGAACCATACTTAGGCGCAGAATCATTATAAACATAATTAGTTGAATTAGGTGTAGTAGTATCAGTAACAACTTCACCACCCCTAATCAAAGTCGAATTAAGCAGATATGCAACTGACTCAGTATTATCCGAACTGAACTCTGCTTGATACTGCATAAAGTTAGTCGAGGAAACAGTAATCACAGCAGAATCATTAACTTTCTCATGATCAGTCCAATCACTCCAATTGATGTGATATGAACCTAACTCATATAGGTTCTGAACTTCAGCAGCACTTAAAGAACGGTTGTAGATACGAACTTCGTCGATTGCTCCGTTTAAATAAAATGATCCTCCACTATCTAAATGATTTGCCCCTATATCTGTTTCAGTATTACTTCCGCCAGTAGGATTATTTGAATAAGCAACTGTATCTGATTCTTGGCCGTTAATATAAAAAGTAATAGTTTTTGTTGTGATATTTCTTGTTATAGATACGTGATACCATGTATTTAAACTTAGATAGTCTTGATTATTATTAATTAAGACGTTACTTCCTGCACCGTATTCATGGAAATAACTTAATTCAAGATTGCCACCATTATTATTAATATACATCTGATATTGAAAATTATTAGTTTCTAATTCTGATTCATTCCCATTAGAAAGTACTCTGCCAAAAGGTGTAGGATTAAAATCCATATTAATCCATGCTGACATTGTTAAATCATTTGCAATCTTTAAGCTATTATCTCCTCCAAGACTTACATAATCACTATTTCCATCTATCCATAGCCCTTTACCCACAGTTCCATTGCCATCATTTGTTGTTGCAGTGCCTACAAGGGTTCCATTATTAAGCCCCAACTCATCATTAGCATTTCCATTAAGTCCCCAAAGTCCAACTAAACTTGAATCAGATATATTATATGAATTAGCAGTCCTAGTCTTAAGTGTTACATTCGCATTAGCATGTTGTGAAAGTCCTGCTTTGTATAATGAATCCATTTCTGAATCAGATAAGGTTTTATTATAAACTAAAACTTCATCAATTGAACCGTTAAATGGCCATGCTGGTGAAACATCTGCCAAATACCCTATACGAGTTCTATCTGTTGCATCAAATACAACATAATTTTGGTCGTCGCATCTATATACTCCATCAACATAAAGTCTTATTCCGTCATCTGGTGTTGCATATTCATCGGCTATAGCAACTATATGATGCCATTCCCCATCGTTATAAGCTCCAGCATAACTACAACCATCTACACCAGTTCCTGCACTATCCATATAAAATGCTACGGAACCAGTTGTACCCATAGTTATCCTTCTTTTATAATCGGACCTAGTACTATCTGCATCATCAAATATAGTCATAGTATTTGCAGTATTAGTAGTTTTAATCCATACAGAAATTGTAAATGGATAAGAACTTAATACACTAGTTGATTCTATGTAATCATCAACACCATCAAATCTCATAGCCTTCGAACTAAGTCCAGAACTATTAGTGGGATTACCATTTATACTTCCATGATTATTACCTTTCTTATCAGCAGAATTATTACTTCCAAATTTATCATCCAACGACCAGTAAGAAATTAAATTACTATTATTAAAGTTAATTCCAGCTGAACAAGCTACAGAAGCATTACTACAATTATAATCATCCACCCCATCAAGTATTGAATCAGCAACTCCAAAGCTTAAGTTAAACGCAACAGCTGTGGAATTATAATAAACTGTAGAATTAAATGACTTTTGTCTTCGAACATAATTATACCATTCAGTCCGATTAACATTTCCTGATGTATCATTAGCAAACCAATAATAATCATAGTCCCATGCAGATAAATTACTCAAATTAATCATGTAAGTAGAACCAACACTATCACTCACAGTATAATCATAACCATTAAAGTGTAGAATTACTGAGTCCAAAGCAGTTTCATCAACAACACTTGCATTAAACTGATACAAATTAGTTGAATTAACTGAATTATTCACAGGTGAAACAACTAGTGAAGTAATATTAGGTGTAATCACATCAGGCACAAATACCGCTTGAACAGTCAAATTAGTAGAACAAACAGTAGAACCAACATCAGTCAAATCATCTGGAGTAACACATAAACTATACAAATTACCAGCTTCTGTCTCATTAGAAACTAATTTAGTCCTAGAACCATTATATAATTCAAGAACCTGTTCAGGTGATAAAGTTCTGTTAAATATTTGTACTTGATCAATTGAACCTTTAAATTCTCTTTCGATTCCAGGTTGACATAAAACACCAATACAAAAAGGATTAGCCGAATTAATATTTATTAAAGAAGTTTCATTCACTGTACTATAATTCACACCATTAATATATAATTTAACTTCTTGTGCAGATGTGTCTCTTGTCATAGTAAGATGATACCATACACCATTAGTAATAACTGGTCCCGAAATACTTAAGGTATCATCATCTGCTTCTCTTAATTGACATGATATAACATCTGTAGAGTCACTCACCCAACAACCATAACCTGCCTCGCCACCCCAATAACCTCCTGTACCTGCAATTACCCCACCAAAGCCATCACCAGGACTATCACTTACCCTATTAACCCAAAAAGACATGGTAAAAGAATCTGTTTGTTTGAAATCTAAATCACCATTTGTGGATAATTGAACATAATCATCAACACCATCAAAATCATAACAACCAGAACCATCAAATCCAGAATTACAAGACGAATTATATGTAGCACCAACTACAGCACCCTCATTACCATAAGTAGAATAATCAGATGTATTAGTTGAATTAGACGAAGAATCAAATGGCATATTAAGTAATGCAATAGAACTTCCATTAAGTCTCCAGTCAGTTATATTATAGATTGAATCCAAATCGGCATCACTAGCAACAACATATCCAGTCAAGTTCTGATTACTATCATTCAAAGTAACATTAGTAGTATTTAATACAACACTTGAAACCACTGGGACATTATTTGGTGGTGCTAATACAATCAAACCAGATGAATTAACCTCTATTCCAATATCAGAATAATCTAATCCTCTAACACCAAGCGTCCAATTGTCCCCAACAGCAGTTTGAGATGAATTCATAGTATGACCATTAGCAACACCAGCCCAGTATAATTGTGAAACTTCTGTTGCAGATAAACTTCTATTATAAACTTGGACTTCATCAATTATTCCATTAAAAAATCCATGATATGCATTACTATATCCAATATTTGTAAAATTAAAGGAAGTATAATCAGCAGTATTTTGCTGAGTGGTTTTATCAATACCATTTACATAAATTGCAGAATTTGTACCACTTGGATCGTAAACAACACTAACAAAGTTCCAAACATTTGAGGTAATAAAACTTCCACCAGCACTCAAATAAGTTACAGCCCCACCATCAAAAAAATCAATTGCCCCTCCATATTTTGTAATAAACTGGGTATTTTCATCACCCATAATACTCATATCACCACTTTCAGGATTTAACCAAAAATTAAAGGTATAATTTTTACTTGCATCAAAGTAATAAGAAATATTAATGTAATCATTAATTCCATCAAAGTTATAAGCACCACCAATAACATAAGAGGTTTTATTCTGCACAGCACCTGAATTATTTCCATCATTACTACCATAATAATCAAGGGTATCATTATTCAGAGGATAATATGAAACCAACCCATCAGTGATCAATGAACTAGCATTCAAGGTACCATTCTTGTACCAATTATAAGCATAAGTTATATTATCTGAATCAGCATCACTAGCAACAACATATCCAGTCAAGTTCTGATTAGTATCATTAGTAGAAACATCAGTTGTATTCAGTACAACAGAACTAACATTCGGTTCTGAATTATTCACAACAAATGATTGTATTCCAGTATAATTCCAATTTCCTGACGTATCATTACCCCAGAATGCCCAACCAACAACAGAACCTCTCGTTAAATTAATTGTCAAGTTATACTGTGCAACACTATACACACCTGAACTTATCCAGACTGAACTTGCACTTGTATTAGTCCAGTTACCACTTAAGTTATGACTAAATATCCACTGACTCATTGCAGTTTCATCTACAAAGCTACTATTAAATTGAACAACAGAACCATACTTAGGCGCAGAATCATTGTGCACGTAATTAGTTGAATTAGGTGCAGTAGTATCAGCAACAGCTTCACCAGATCTAACAACTGTCGTATTAATCATATAAGCGACGGATTCACTATTGTCCGAACTAAATTCTGCTTGATACTGTACAAAGTTAGTCGAGGAAACTTGAATCAAAGTAGATTCATTAACTTTCTCATGATCAGTCCAACCACTCCAGTTGATATGGGCTGAACCTAATTGATACAAGTTAGCAATCTCTGAAGCAGAAAGTGAACGGTTGTAGATACGTACTTCATCGATTGAACCGTTGAAATACCTATCAGGAGAATCATATCTACCTACTCCGAGAGTCCAACCATTATCATTATCACATATGTTTCCTGATTGCGAAGTAGAACCAATTTCTTCTCCATTAATATATAATTTCATTATAGTACCATTGTAAGTAGCGCTTACAAAGTACCATTGATTTTCGAATATTGTATTTCCAACCGTCAAATCTTTTCTATTGGTTGGGTAAACACACCCTCCAGCATAAGTTGTAAATCTAATTGAGCCACCACTGTATATATTTATAGAAGCAGCACCTGGAACATATCCATCAGCTTCCAAATCAAAAATAGACATAGTTCCAATAGTTTCAGCATTAAACCATGCGGAAAATGTAAATTTATTATCAAATTCAAGGTCTGTAGATGACCCTACATAATCATTAATTCCATCAAAGTATCCACCTTCACTTACTACACCATTACTTGCATTATAAATCACACCACCTGAAGCCGTCCCATTATTAAGCCCCAACTCATCATTAGCATTCCCATTTAGTCCCCAAAGTCCAACAAGTCCACTATCCGATATATTATATGAACTAGCAGTCCTAGTCTTTAATGTAACATTATTATTACCATGCTGTGATAAACCTGCTTTGTAAAGGTCAGTTACTTCTGAAGCTGTTAGAGATTTGTTGTAGATTAATACTTCGTCTAAAGCTCCGTTGAAAAAATCTTCTGGTGAACCAGCTGGTTCTGCTCCAAAGTATAAAGGGTCTGCTACATTAGCCATATTACCTGTTTGAGCTTGGGCATCTACTTCCACACCATTGATATAAAGAACAACATGACTTCCATTATAAACACCAGTAGCATAATTCCATGTTCCTAAGCCTAAATCTGAGCTTTCGGCAACAACACCAGAAGTAGTATCTATAACAAATCTGATTTTACTTATGTCTCCTGTACTCATATAAAAGGATTCAGCACCAGCATTTCTCTTTGCAATAATATAATCGTTTCCAGTAGATTGAATTATGTTAACCCAAGCACTTACTGTCATTGTAGCTAATCCATCAACAGCACCAACATCACCAAAATTAACATAATCATCAACACCATCAAATCTCATTGCTTTCGAACTTAAACCAGAAGCATTCACAACACCACCATAAGCAGCCCCATCATTACCTCCAACTAAATCATCAAATGATTCATCAAGTGGCCAGTATGAAACTAAATTACTTGAGTTGATTCCTATCGTTGTGTTAAATCCAATTCCGTAATATTTACCTTGCTCTGTAAATATTTCATTAATTTCTGTTGAAGATAAACTTCTATTAAATATCATAACCTCATCAACCGAACCATTCATATCATATGAATTAACCCCCTCTCTAAACATTCCAATATAAAGATTAGCTGTATTTTCATTTAATCCTACTCCATCTCCTGCTCCATCTAAAACACCATTTACATAACATTTCATTTTTGTACCATTATAAGTTCCAACAATATGATACCACATGTCAAGTATAGGGGTCACACTAGATTCAGCAGTTATTGGATCACCATCGCCTTCTCCAACTCCACATGCAATATGATCATTTGTTACTGTATGGATCCAAAAACCATAATCTCCTGAAGAAGGGTTCTTTCCAATAACATCAGTATCATATGAACTAAATCTGGCCCATGCAGAGAATGAAATTTGACCATCTAACTTAGCATTCAAGGTGTTACTCATGTTTATGGCATCATCAACTCCATCAAACTTCCTAGCATGTCTAATAATACCTATTCCATCATTACTTCCAATATTTATTCCATCATTATCTCCATAACTATCAGTTACGTCACCATCCATTCTCCAATATGAAACAAGTCCAGAAGTATTCACATAACTTAAAGTATCCATATAATTTGAATCAGCTACTTCAAAGCTTAAATTAAACGCAACAGCAGTCGAATTATAATACACAGTTGAATTGTACGACTTTTGTTTTCTAACATAATTATACCATGAAGTCTGATTAATATTTCCACTAGTATCATTAGCCCACCAGTAATAATCATAATCCCAAGAACTCAAATTACTGATATTCAACATATACTTAGAACCTAAACTATCACTCACAGTATAATCTAATCCATTAAAGTGTAAGATCACAGATGAAACGGCAGTTTCATCAACAATTGTAACATTAAACTGATACAAATTAGTCGAATTAACTGAATTATTCACAGGCGAAATAACAATTGAAGTAATATTTGGAGTAATCACATCAGCAACAGTTACAGATTGAACTAATAACTGTGATGAATTAACCTCTGAACCCGTATCAGAATAATCAAGCCCTCTAACTCCCAACGTCCAATTGTCACCTGCAGTCGTTTGTGAACTATTCATACTGTGACCATTATTAACACCAGCCCAGTATAGTTGAGAAACTTCAGTTACATTTAATGAACGGTTAAATATTTGAACTTCGTCTATTGAACCATTGAATCTTCTTGTCACATCTCCACCGATATATACCAAAGATCCACTTGCAGAATCAATAGTTACCGCATCCACCTTACTTGCAATCTCTTGCCCGTTCTTGTATATACGTCGAGTAGATCCATCATAGGTAAATATTAAATGCATCCAGCTATTGTCATTTAATGGAAGCGTTGTTGTAACTAAGTCATTATGAGATGAGGATTCCTCAAGTCGATACAAAATATTGTTAGTAGTAGAATTCTGAGTAATTGTAATAGCCGTATTCACATCACCCGTCATAAATAATCGAGCCCAAATGTCACTAATAGAATCCCTCTGGACCCACATAGAAATTGCATGGGACTGTAAGTTAGCAACATCTGAATTCTCAGTACTCACATAATCTCCAACACCATCAAAAGTATAAGCACCACCAATAACATACGAACTCTTATTCTGAACAGCACCATTATTAGTTCCATCATTACTACCATAATAATCCAATGTATCATTATTCAAAGGATAATACGAAACTAAACCATCAGTAATAAGCGAAGTAGCATTCAACGTACCATTCTTATACCAATTATAAGCATAAGTGATATTATCCGAATCCGCATCCGTTGCAACAACATACCCAGTCAAATTCTGATTACTATCATTAGTAGAAATATCAGTTGAATTTAAAACAACAGATGAAACACTTGGAATGCCATTTAATACAATCAAATCAGAAGAATTAACCTCCTCACCAATTGAAGAAGAATCCAATCCCCTAACACCTAATTTCCATGAATCACCAACAGCAGTCTGTGAACTATTCATACTATGACCTCCAGCAACACCTGCCCAATATAGTTGTTGAATCTCTGAAGCGCTCAAGCTTCTATTGAATATCATCATTTCATCTATTGAGCCATTCCAATACTGTCCCCCATAACTCCCGTAAGGGGTTCCTACAGTAAGATTATATGAACTACTATCCATACTAGTCTTTGAAAAGGTATGATGCTCCACTCCATCATAATAAAGAGTAGCAGTTTGACTACTTTCAGAATAAGTCATTGCAACATGGTGCCATTCATTTAAAGGTAGTTTTTGAGTTCTATCTCCCGCATCACTAGTTGCCCACGCAGAAGATCCATGGATACCTCCATATAATTCATTATCATCGCCTAAACAATCCGTAGAAATGAAGTAATTCTCCCACTTGGATATAATCTTTGAATAATCTCCTACGCAACCACCCATTCGGTAAAGCCAAACAGAGACGCTAACCTCAGACTCCATATCTAAACTACTGCTATCAGATATTTCTAGATAATCCCCTCCATCAAAACTATAAGCACCACCAATTGTATAAGCACTTTTATTCTGAACAGCACCTGAATTAACACCATCATTACTACCATAATAATCAAGTGTATCATTATTCAAAGGATAGTAAGCAACTAAATCATCAGTAATCAACGAAGTAGCATTAAGCACATCATCTTTATACCAATTATAAGCATAAGTTATATTATCTGAATCAGCATCCGTTGCAACAACATACCCAGTTAGATTGTCTCCAGTCACATTATCAGATGAAGTAGCATTTAATACAACAGATGAAACAGTCGGAGCAGTATTTGGAGTTGTTAGTATTATAATTTCACTTGAATTAACCTCATCACCTATATCAGAATAATCTAATCCCTTAACTCCTAAAGTCCAATTATCACCAACTGCAGTCTGCGAACTATTCATGCTATGACCTTTAGCAACACCAGCCCAATATAACTGACTAATCTCAGTTACACTCAAACTTTTATTAAATATCATCACTTCATCTATTTCACCTTTAAATGGATGAGATGCCAAACCAGAGCCACCAATTCTTGCATAGCTAGCAGGAGTATTCGGAGTAGGGTTACCAGTTAGTGATTTTGCAACACCATTAATATATAATTTCCATGTTCCACTATCCCTCATACCTACAATATGGGTCCATACACCAGTTGAAAGAACTAAATTTGAATCAGCATATCCAACTCCTCCATTAACTATCTCTAAATTATCACTTTCGGAATTCATAAGGTACAAAGTATATCCACTTGAACCAGGACTTCCAATAGTTAGTATATCTTGATCTCCTCCAGTTGTTCCTCCCCATTTAACCCATACAGACAGGGCCACATTATTAATTGCAGTAGTAGGAATAGTGCTTAAATTAATATAATCATTGCTTCCATCAAAAGTATAAGCTCCATCAATAGCATACGAAGTTTTATTTTGAACAGCACCTAAACTCTTACCATCAACACCACCATAATAATCTAGTGTATCATTATTAAGAGGATAGTAAGCAACAAGTCCATCAGTAATCAACGAAGTAGCATTAAGCGCATCATTCTTATACCAATTATAAGCGAGTGTTATATTATCCAAATCAGCATCCGAAGTAGTTACATATCCAGTCAAGTTTTGATTACTATCGTTCAAAGAAACATCAGTTGTATTCAAAACAACAGAGCTAACAACCGGCGCAGAATTAGTAGCCGCTACACTAAACACTGCACTTGTATTCAAAATATAAGGTGAAACATCAGTTGAATCTGAACTAAAGCTAGTTCTATACTGCATAAATGTGCCCGTATCACTAATTGAAACAACAGCACTATCATTTACTTTAACAGAACTGCTCCAATCATTCCATTCAATATGATAAGAACCCAGTTCATATAAGTTTTGAATCTCAAACGCAGAGAGAGTTCGATTGTATAATAAGATCTCATCTAGCTCACCTGTATAATAAGACACTGATCCACATGAACCTGAATTTAATATACAACCAAAATGTGTTGTTTCAACAACATCATATATATTATCATCTGCATCAACTATATCTTTTAAATCACCATCTACATAAATTAAGTTATGTGTTCCATTATGAACGCCACACACCTGATGCCACACATTTTCATCTAAATCTATCCCCGAATCTGCATTATTGGCCGCATTATATACTCCATCAGGAGATGTTGTGAAAATTATATTATTTGTTGAAGCTTGTTTAAATATAAGCCAAACTCTTTGTGTATCTCCATAATCCCATTTACCTACAAGGGCATCATCTCCTGAACCAAGATAATCATGTTTCATCCACAAACAACTTGTTAATTCGTTATTAGAGTAATTTAGATTGGTTGCTTGTGTTATGTATACGAAATCATTAATACCATCAAAATGTGTACCTTGTCCAACAACACCATAATTTTCTGAATAATTATTACCATTATCCGTTCCGTTCCTTTCTCCTGTAGCATCTAAAGGATCTCCATTAAATCCTAATAATGCAAGTAAACTTGGGTCTGAAACATTATACCCTGAAGCAGTTCTAGTCTCTAAGCTAATATTAGCATTAGCATGTTGTGATAATCCTGCTTTGTAAATGTCTTTTACTTCTGAGGCTGATAAAGAACTGCTATAAATCATAACTTCATCAAGTGAACCGTTGAACTGATTTGTAGCCCCAGTTAGATCATTTGTCCCGATAGACACACTTGTAGCACTATCTGTATGAATAGAAGATTTTAAGTTACCAGCAGTAAAACTTCCACTAATTTCTTCGCCATTCAAATATACCTTTTGACTTGTCCCTGGATCAAATGTGCCAGTAACATAAATCCATTTACCAGTTGGTACATCATCATCTGATTTCCATACGCCATATCCTCCACTTGTACCATCATCATTTATTTCCATTTGGAGCTTGCCACCACTTATACCCAATCCATAACACCTATCATTATCTGAAAAGTCGTACCTACCAACAATACTTCCTGTGCTTCCACTACTATCTAAATTTATCCACGCAGAAATTGATATGTCTGAAGCAATATTTAATGAATTATCACTGCCAACATCAATATAATCATCAACTCCATCAAAGCCCATAGCATCAGAAGATAATCCTGTTGAATTAACAAGGTCACCAACAACTGTTCCATCATTTGAACCAACAACATCATCCGTAGATTCATCAAGTGGCCAGTAAGCAACTAAATTAGTTGAATTGATTCCTATTCCATCTTCTGCACCAAATCCTATTCCATAATATTTAGATTGTTCTGTAAATATTTCATCTATTTCAGTTGGAGATAAAGAACGGTTAAAGATTAAAACTTCGTCAATTGAGCCGTTAAAATTATAATTGGGTGTTGAGCCTTCATTAAATGTTCCTATTCCTAAATCAGTAGAACTACTGTATATAGAAGAGGGCAATGAGCCTGAATTATAGGATGTAGATTGTTCTACTCCATTAACATAAATTTTGTGAAAATTTCCACTATCTAGTACCCCAACAATATGATAATATTCATTAATGTTTGTAAAAGTGGAATTTGTATCTAATCCGTTATTCGTAGCTCCATCCGAACTAATCGCAAATCTGATAGTATCATCCGCGTTAAAATGTATGGCATAAGACCTTTGGTTTGTAGGATTTTCCCACTTTGTTACAACCATGGGATAATCAGCACCACTTAATTGACTTCTCTTTACCCATGTCGATATTGTAATATCTGAAGTAATATCTAAAGATGTTGTATCTGGAACTGTTATTTCATCATCAATTCCATCAAACTTCCTTGCATGACCAACAATACCTATTGTATCGTTTGTTCCAGAATTAGTCCCTTCATTACTCCCAATCGAATCATTAACATCTCCATCAAATCTCCAATATGAAACCAATCCAGTAGTATTTACATAATCTAACACATCAACATAATCTGAATCAGCAATTTCAAAACTTAAATTCCATGAATCCGCACTAGAATTATAGTAAACTAATGAACTCAAATCACCACCATTAGAATATTTACCCATGTAATTAGTATTATTCACAGAACCATTATACAAGTTAAGAACTTCATCTGAACTTAAGGCTTTATCCCAAATCATAACATTGTCAATTGAGCTGTTTAAATGATATAATGTTGATGTTCTCTTAACGGCACCAATAACAAAATTATCTCTATTAATTGTATCAGCGAACCAATCCCCGCTATTACTCCCTCCATTCACCGTTATTGATTTGTTTATGCCATCGATATAAATGTTATAAGACTTACCATCAGAGGTTACTGTAACATGATGCCAAGTATTATCATCAAGAGTTGATACTACTTTCAAATTATCTTCAGTATCTGCATTTTTTTGAGAAATGTATACATCTCCCTGATAGATTAAAAACCTAAAATAGTAATTATCTGTACTTTCATCTGCAGTAGTAAAAATTTCATTATCACCATCATCTTTTATTTTAATCCACGCACTTATAGTTCCTTGAGAGTTTCCACTTTGCCAATTAGACTGAGAGTTTAAAACATAATCATCAACCCCATCAAACTCAAAACAACCTCCAAGATCATTACCTGCATCAGTCACACTACAAGATGAATTATAAGTAGGACCATTATAAGCACCACCATAATTATTGTAAATAGAATTATCCTGGATATAATTACCACTAAAGGAATTAAAGTCCATAAATAATACTGGCGTATCTAACCTATAACCTAAAGTACCTTGATCAGAACTCTCAGTTCTGTTAAAGAATACTAAAGTATTATTTGCTTTAACTCCACCTGTACCTAACACAACATAATCCACAGTAAATGTAACATTTTCAGTTGAATTATAATTTCCAGCAACATCACTACAAGCAAAGAGTGCAGTATAGCCTGAATTTGGCATACTTGAATTAATATATCCTGCAGTAGTTCCAGTAACACTCATAGAAACATTACTAGCCCAACCACTCCATGAAACATAACATGTACCTATTGATTCACTCGAAGAAACATTAAATGAAATCGACTGAGTATTGTAATATCTAGCAGAAGGACTTACTATGGTTATCTGTGGAGGAGTTGTATCCGGAGTTGCTAACACAAGGAGATCAGAAGAATTAACCTCAACTCCTTCGCCTTCATAATCAATTGCCTTAACACCCAGAGTCCAATTATCCCCTGCAGTTGTTTGTGATGAATTCATACTGTGCCCCTTAGCAACACCCGCATAATATAATTGACTAATCTCAGACGATGATAAATTTCTGTTAAATATATGAACTTCATCAATCGAACCATTGAATGTAGGGGTAACCAAACTACTCCTTTCAAGACCTCCAATTAAAATATTATCTCGGTTAGCCACGTCTGCAAACCACCTACCGTCATCAGAACCAGAAACTACAGATAAGGTCTCCTCCTCACCATTAAGATATATTCTATAAGATATGTCATCAGAAATCAAACAACCATGATACCACACATCTTCTACCAATGAGGTATCTCCACTAATTACGTGGTTAGTCCCACTATCATGACTAAGATAAAGGGATAACTTATCAGTATTTCTAACGTATAAAGTTAATAAATAATAATTTGTAATCTCATCCGAACTTGAAAAGATAAAATTATTTATTCCGCTTGAATCCAAAATAAACCACGAACACACACTACCATAACTATCAGATATCTGAAAATCAGAAATACCCTTCTTAATATAACTACTATCTCCATAAAAACTATAACTAGCCCCAATAGCATAATCAGTTGTGTTTCTAACAGAACCATTATTTGTTCCATCATTTCCACCATAATAATCAAGTGTATCATTATTCAGAGGATAATACGAAACTAAACCATCAGTAATCAACGAAGTAGCATTCAAAGTCCCATTCTTATACCAATTATAAGCATAAGTTAAATTATCTAAATCATCATCAGAACTAGTTACATAACCAGTCAAGTTATCACTAGTTAAATTACTAACAGAAGTTGAATTCAAAACAACATTTGAAACAACAGGAACAGTATTCAAAACAGTAACATTTGAAGAACAAACAGTCGAACCAACACCAGACAAATCATCAGGTGTAACACACATAGACCATAGTTCACCTTTTGCAGTCTCATTTGACATGAAGCCAAATTTAGAACCATTATACAAATTAAGAATTTGTTCAGGACTTAAACTTTTATTAAAGATTTGAACTTGATCTATTTTACCTGTGAAATCTTGATTTCCTGTAGGATTATAATTTCCTATTACTAATGGTTGAGATATGGTTTGCTCAAGACTGGTACCTGAATTAGATTGATTACCAGCACTTTCCCCATTAACATAAAGTCTCATAAATTCTCCATCCCACGTAGCAGTTATATGTTGCCATTCATTAAGTGAATATAATCCTGTAGCTGTATTCAAATCAACTCTTGAACCTCCTTCTGTTAGCATGTTAAATTCTAAAGCTCCATTTGGGTCTAAATCTATATCGAATGCAAAGTTTGAAGATGATGTCCATGTTCCAAGAACAGTATCTAAATTATTATCTATTTTGTATACCCAAAAAGATGCAGTTAATTCCGTAAATCCAGCAGGATTTAGAGTCGTTTCTAGATAATCATCCGTCCCATCAAATTCATAACATGCAGAGCCATCGTAACCAGAATTACAACTTGAATTATATGTGGCACCAGTTACAGCTCCATTATTTGAATAAGTGGAATAATCACTAGTATTAGTAGCATTAGACGAAGAATCAAAAGGCATATTAAGCACAGCAACAGAATCACCATTAACTCTCCAGTCTGTAATATTATAGACAGAATCCAAATCCAAATCACTAGCAACAACATAACCAGTCAAGTTATCTGTTGTAACATTATTACTAGAAGTCATATTCAAACTAACACTAACTGAAGGTAAACTATTCATTATAACAACATCCGAAGAATTAACTTCACTACCCCATTCAGTATAGTCTGCTGCCCTAACTCCTAACTTCCATGAATCACCAACAGATGTCTGAGATGAATTCATAGTGTGACCTTTAATAACTTCTGCTAAATATAATTGATTAATTTCATTAGTAGATAAACTTCTATTAAATATCATTATTTCATCCAACTTACCATCATAAAATTCTGTCTCAGAGGGATATTGACTTTTACCAATTGAAATCCCTGCAGAAACAGAATCAATATCTCCAACATGACTTGTTGCAGCCCCACAAGATTCTCCATTTAGGTAAATGTTTAATTCGCTTCCATTATACATACCTACAACATGATGCCATCTGTTAAATGAAGTATCACAACCTGCAGCAATATACCAACTACTTCCATCCATAATTGCAAAATTAACTTTTTTATCAGATGATCTTCTCCATATTAAATACCCTCCTACATTACTAGAAAGCCTTTTACCTATGATTTGTTGTACATTTGTATTATCTCCCGTAACATACATCCATAAGGATAGTGTGATTTGTTCTGTGATATCTAGTCTATTATTAGTAGTAGTGTTAAGGTGGTCATTAAGGCCATCAAACTCATAACTTCCACCAACAATATATGAGGTTGTATTTTTAATCGCGCCATAATTTGTTAAATCATTACTACCATAATAATCAAGTGTATCATTATTCAAAGGCCAATAACCAACCAACCCATCAGTAATAAGTGAAGTAGCATTAAGCACATCATCCTTATACCAATTATAAGCATAAGTTATATTATCTGAATCAGCATCACTAGCAACAACATATCCAGTCAAATTCTCACCACTACTGTTAGTAGAAACATCAGTTGTACTCAAAATAACAGATGATACATTAGGTGGGCCATTAACAATTGTAATACTAACATTATTCCAATCGCTCCCATAAGTAGTTCCATCATAAGCAAGAACTGAACAAGTCCAATTATCATTTACAGATGTAGAAGATGAACTCATAGTACTAACCAAACTAGAAACACCGATTGTCATTGAACTTTTCTGTCCAGAAGAATCAATAACACCATTCTTATACCAACTATAATTAGCCCACAAGGGTTCACCATTACAATCAGTTATCGTAGCATAACAATTAAGATTATCTGAACTAATATTTGCTCCAGATGTAGATATTATTGAAACGCTAGTGGTTGTTGGACTACAATATTGCTGTATTGTAACATTAAACTTCGAAGTAATAGAATTAATAGATTCATCAGAAGTAAGATTAGCAAACGCAAAGAACTCATAACTAGTATCATATGCACCAGTAGCGTTAACTAAGAAAGTAATTAGTGAAGACTCAGTTGCATCTAAACTAATATTAACAGGATTTGTACCATTTGCATAAAATGGGGTATCACCTGGTGTAGTCGAAATTAAACCCTTGGTAGTTCCAGCAACTCGAACAGTCTGATTAAATACATAAGGTGAAACATTCGTACTAGAACTAACCAATTCACCTTTGTACTGCATAAACTTACCACTTTGTCCATTAACACCAATATCACTATAACCAGTCCAATTACTCCATGAGAGATGATAAGAACCTAGTTCATACAGATTCATAATTTCATCAGCAGATAAAGTTCTATTATAGAGTCTAACTTCGTCGATTGCTCCGTCGAAATAATTAGCAGGATTCTTAGCACCATTAGGATATATCCCTAGATTAAAATCTACTGCTGGGGAAATATCACCTGCACGTGCAGCTATACTAGAACTTGCTTTCTCAATACCATCTACATAGATTGTTCCATTAATGTCCCTATCCCATGTTGCAGCAACATGATACCACCTACCTATCTCAACATTTGAATTAGTCATACCAGAAGACAAAACAACTGCTTGAAATCCATTAACTATCAACATCTGAAATGGATTATCACTAGTTTGATATATTCCATATCTATCACCATCTGCTGCATAATATTGCCCAGCAATACCTCTTGTCCCAGTTGGTAAGCTATCCATTTTTACCCAAGTAGATAGACTTATATCGTTTGTGCCAGGGTCTAAAGAATCATCATCTGATATATTAACATAATCATTCACTCCATCAAAATAACCTCCAGTTCCAACAAGACCAGAGGATTCATTATTAGATGCACCATTCATCCATGTACCATTATTATTACCAGTTTCATCTATTGCAACACTTGATACATTTGAATTAAGTCCCCAAAATCCAACTAGACCATCATCACTTGTATTATATGAATCAGCAAGTCTAACTTCTAAACGAACACTAGCATTTGCATGCTGTGATAATCCTGCTTTGTAAAGTTCTGTTATTTCTGAAGGGGATAGGGATTTGTTGTAGACTAAAACTTCATCCATAACTCCATCAAATTCTGCTTTTGAAGAACCTGAGAAAATATTTGCACCTATTGAAGTTACTCTTGTGCTTAAATAATTCCCCGCAGGAGTGCTATAAATAGCGTTATCTTTTCGTTCATTGTCTAAATAAATATTATATATATCACTTGTTTCATTAAGTGTTACGGCTAAATGATGCCAACCAACAGGAATAGATGCCCCTGCTTCATCCCATGCGACAGCATCAGAACCAACAGGAAGTCTTAGAACTAAGAGTTCGTTTGAAAATAATGCACCATCTTCAAATGAACCAAGACACGCATAACCTCCAACTGAGGTAGTATAATAAAAACACATCATTTGAGAATCGTCTGCATTATATCCTGGTACAATCTCATTATTATTATAAAACCAAAATGAAACTCCTAGAATATTTCCCATTGAACTACTTGAAACATCAATAACATCATCAACTCCATCAAACCTTATAGCATCCGATGATAAACCGGTTGCATTATTAGTTCCTGTAGCAGTTCCATCATTCCCATTAGAACTAGAATCATCATAATTACTATCCAAATTCCAATATCCAACTAGATTAGGACAAGATATATTCACCCCGCTTCCGTTTACTATAGAATTATTATAAACAGAATCGTCAGTAGAACTAACGCTAACATTCCAATACCTAGACGTTGAATTATAATAAACTAATGACTTAAAGTCACCTGAGTTAGAATACTTACCGATATAAGAAGAACTATTAACAGATCCATTATACAAGTTAAGAACTTCAGCAGCACTTAAAGTTCTATCCCAAACTTGAACGTTGTCAATTGAACCTTTGAAATAATTTGAATAAGCACTATTCTGGTACAAAACACCTAAATTAGCAGTATCAAATAAAGGTACATCCCCGAACCATAACGTCTTATCAGTTGTTACGCTATATGTTTGTGCAGGAATTTGCCCATTAACATAAATTACTCCTTCTTGTCCATCATGGGTCAAAACGAGATTATTCCATTCATTTAAATTTAGAGCAGAAGAATCAGTATCAACGGTCCATCTTGTACTTCCGGCATTTGCAAAATTTACATAAACCAATCCACCCGACTGTTGAGCAATTCTAAAGTAAGTGTTAGCGCTAACATCTCCAACAGAAAAGATTACACCAAAAGTGTCTTCTATTGGATAAACCCACGTAGAAACTGTACCCTTTTGGGTCTTAAGAGATGATACCGAAGAACCAATATCAACATAAGCACTACTTCCATCAAACTCAAAACATCCACCTAAATCATTACCAGCAGAAGTCACACCACAACTAGAATTCCAATCAGCACCATTATTTGTACCATAATTATTATAGATGGAATTATCCTGTACATAATTACCAGATTCATTTGGTCTATCAAAGTTCATATAAAGAAGCGGTGCATCTAAACTAATTCCATGACTATCATTTCTTATCTCTGTACTATTATAAAACACAACAGAAGAACTTGTATTATAAACAACATCTTCTTCAGGGTCTAGATAAACAGATAGATTACCACAATTTATAATTACATTTTCACATGTTACATTAAGTGTAACATTAAATAATGCATTTTGTGTAATATTAATATTAGTAGTAGGCGAAACTAATGTAATGTTAATACCATCTAAAGATAATGGTGTAACATATTCGGACTTAACACCTGTATGATTAAACACATAAGAACTAACTGAAGTGTCAGAGGTAGTATAAACAGACTTATACTGCATAAACTTAGACTCAGACGTGCTTCTCTTAGCAACCATTGAAGAAACTAACCCATCTAAAACCCAATTATTCCACTCAATATGATAATTACCTAATTCGTAAAGATTTTGGATTTCTGTTGCGGAAAGTGAATGGTTGTAGATACGAACTTCGTCGATTGAGCCGTCTGTATAATATGGGTCTCCTCCGTCTGCGACAACACTGCCAAGTCTCACATCTGTAGAACTACTATATAAAGCTCCAGACACTGTTCCAGAATCTACATATACTGATGTTGTCACCTCAACACCATTTACATAAATCTTTATATTTTCATCTCCATTGTATTGAGCAATAACATGATACCAGCTTCCAACCTCAACAGTAAAATTAGTTTGTTTTACATGATAATTTGTACCAGTAGAAGACACCGAAAAGAGAATCTCACCAGTTGGTTTAGTTGATAAATAATAACTACGTAAATTTGAAGTACTACTCCATTTTGTAATTAGTGGTTGTACAATATTATTAGCATCATATTTTATCCATCCACCAATTGTAAGATTTGTATATCCACTTAATCCTGTCCCAACACTCACATAATCATTACTCCCATCAAAATATCCCCCATCACCAACAATTCCACTACTTTCATTATAAATTACTCCGCCAGAAGCTGTCCCATTATTAACACCCAATTCATCATTAGCATCACCATTAAGTCCCCATAATCCAACCAATCCAGCATCACTAACATTATAACCATCAGCCGTTCTTGTTTGAAGTGTAACATTAGTATCCGCATGTTGTGATAATCCTGCCTTGTAAAGGTCTTGAACTTCTGAAGCATCTAATGAACGATTGTAGATTAATACTTCGTCAAGTTGACCGTTATAGGGTGCAGTAGATTCATCTTCGTCTATTCCTATATATAAATCTACTGCGGAATTAGGAAAAGTTGTGGTTATTGTATTATCTTGTGCTCCAATATTTTCTCCATTTTTATAGAAATAACATGTTCCTGAATTTTGAACAATAGTTACATAATTCCATTCATTTTCTGTATATATTTGATTAGACATACAATAACTTGCATCATTGTAATTGTAAAGTCTTAAAGAGTTACTTCCTCCTGTTGCAGTTACTGCAGAGGCTATTTGATAAGCAGAGTTTTTATGTATTATTCTTAGAGCATTAGAAGTTAAATCTTCAGAATTCATCCAGAAGGAAAAAGTCATATCCCCATTTAAATCTAATGAAGAACTATCTGGAATTTGTATGTGGTCATCAACCCCATCGAAGTTCATAGCCCCACTAGAAATCCCAGTAGCATTTGTAACTCCGCCAGATTGTGTCCCATCATTACCACCAACTAAATCATCAAAGGATTCGTCTAGTGTCCAGTAAGAAACCAAATTAGGGTCTGAAATGTTTATGCCATAGTATTTCTTTTGCTCGTCGTATATTTCACTAATTTCTGTTGAAGATAAAGAACGGTTGAAAATTAATACTTCATCGATTGAACCGTTATATAATCTAGTTCCATCACCATTCTTTCCAACTAATAAATCTCCAATATTAGATATTGACCCAATCCCTGATATGTCACTAATTTGCTCGTCAGAGGCATCTGTATAAACCTTTAATTCATTTGAACCTCTATTAATTACTGAACATAGATGATGCCAAACATCATCATGAATATCAACAGTTCCTACAGCTAATCCCTCTGTTGACCCGTCAGAAATTTCTACTGCAAAAGTATCTCCTCCTCCCTTTGTAAAAGTTATACCAGTACCAGCTGCAGCAATTCCAAACCTCTTTGAAAAAATATCTGCAGCTGCGTCTTGGTCTGTTTTTACCCAGATACAGAATGAATAATCTTTTGTTGAAAATCTGAGTGATTGGTCATCACTTATATTAACATAATCATCAACCCCATCAAAGCTTCTAGCGTGTTTAACAATTCCAACCGTATCGCTACTTCCAGAGTTAGTTCCATCATTTAAACCAACAGAGTCAGTTACATCTCCATCAAACCTAAAATAGCTAACAAGTCCAGTTGTATTAACATAACTCAATGTATCCACATAATCACTATCAGCAATACTTTGTGTAATATTCCAATAAGTTGAAGATTCATTGTAGAATACTAATGATTTAAAATCTCCTGATTGTGCATATTTACCAAAATAATTTGTATTATTTACTGAGCCATTGTAAAGGTTTAAAACTTCGTTAGATGATAAAGCTCTATCCCATATTTGAACTTGGTCAATTTGACCTTGAAAATCATAATCATATGCAGTTCCAGTATTTCGTGCCCCTATCGCTTCAATACCTCCAATGGCTGTTCTTGCATACTCTATTGAATCTTGAAATACTCCGTCTACATATAATGAATGGTTATTTCCGTTTGCTATAAAAACTGTATGATGCCAAGAGTTATCTTCATAAGATGAAGCAGAAGAAAAGACTTGTCTGTTACTACCATCATAAATATATCCTGCAACTCTTCCGTCATCCAATAAATCAATTCTAGTTTCTGCACTTTCTTCAAGCGCAACAATAGTCTTTATTTCCGCAGTATCTTCTCCGTTAAACCATGCAGAGATTGTAAAGTCACTAGAAGTTGTTAAACTCATTACTTGTAAATCCACATAATCCTCAGTACCATCAAAGTATAAACAACCTTCTAAATCATATCCATTAACTATTCCACAACTTGAATTAAAATAAGTACTAACCCTTGTTCCATAATTATTATTGATAGAGTTATCTTGTAGATAGTTTCCTTGATTTTTGTTAAAGTTCATAAATAGAACTGGTGTATCTAATCTAATTCCAAAGCTATTATTCGACTCAGTCCTATTATAATGAATAACCTGTGAACTATCTTCTGAAAAATCCACATCTGGAAGTGAACTAGAACCGCCAGAGCCAAAACCCTCGGATTTAACATACGTTGCATTTTCAACATATGAACCAAACTCTACAGACTGAACAAGGGATTCATCTTCAACAAGAGAAGTTACAAAATACGAAGTTGAATCACAGCTATAATTCTCAACTAATATCGAAACAACATTATACGAAGAATTAAAGATTTGATTAAAATCCAAATCATATCCTGCTCCAATCCTGTAAATCAAAGAAGAACTTGAATAATTCAAGCTTCTATCAAATAACACATTTGAACCACAACTCAAATACTCAATTGAAAGATCATCTGATGAATTAACATCATCTAAATACATCTCAGAATAGCTACAATCCACACAACCAATAGATAAATTACCATAACCAGTTGTATTAAACGACACAGTTAAAGTACTTCCAGACTTAGAGGTAGAAACACTCAAGTAATCAATCTCTTCACCAATTGAATCAGTCATAGTATATGTTATATTAGAAAGTACTAGTAATCCCTCAACACTAACCGATAAATCATAAGTATCATCATCAAAATAATCTAAACTACACGAATCTTCACAAGCATAATTAAATGAAATCTTATCATAAAATGTTGCAGGAAGTGTATGTACATATGAATTATAAATATTTGAATAAGGCACAGACAAGTTAACATCATAATAAACAAGTTGAGCACTAACAGTATTATTATATCCTGCTGAATATTTACCATAATTCAAAGTAAATTCATCTGACCAATTACCTAAACTATCTAAGTCCAAGAATGAACAACAAGATATAGCACCATAACATGATGCAACAGAAGAATTATCTTCCATATTACTAACAACATATTTAGTACATAAATTAGAGGAATTCAACGAACTATCAAGATCAACAACACTAACAGAAAAGTCAACTAAATCATCAATATAGGAATTACCATCATCATTTGCATCATAAACATCCCCAGAATAACTGAAATTTAAATCAAAGTATTCATCAGATGTACCATTAACAACAACATCACTAACTAAACTAGGAGATGAATAAATCCCATAATCATCCAACACAACAGAACCTGAATCACCATACAACGTACCAGAAACTCTAAGCGAAGTTAAATATCCAGATGAATCAGGACTCCACTCATAAATCGAATTACTACTAAAGTTAACATCCATTACATCTGTAAAATTCTCACCAGGATCATAAACAACTAGCCCAGTCAGACTAGAATTTACTAAGAAGAAACCACTCAACATAACAAATAAAGCTAAAACAACAAAATGGATATTTTGTTTCAAATTCACACCTTCAATAAATGGAGGAGGTAATTCTTTAGCTTTAATTGCCGCACTTCTTTTCTCCATAAAGATAACTCTTTCTTTTAATTTAACACCCATTAATTCAACTTTAGATTGCAAATACTCTTTCATATCATCAGTTACAATATCATAATGTTGGATTAATGAGTAAACCTTTCTTAATTTCTTATAATTCGCAACTGCATCATGTTCCATTCCTTTTCTTAAATTATGTTTTATTATTCTAATTAAAGAATTAAACATACTCACTAAGTTTTTAACAGATTTTTCATCTTCAACAACTTTTTTAGATTCTTCATCTTCTTTTTTCTTCTGTTCAATCAAAGATACATATTCCTCTATTTTCCCACCAATAGAAACAAATCTAGAATACAACAATTTCTTTCCTGAACCGGAGATTAATCCAGAAGCACAGATTGAAGAATAAACTTCACTCAGTTCTTTATACCTTGCAACAACATCACTTTTCCTTCGTCTCAAACTCTTCTCAGTAGATTTAATTAAAGAATTAAATTTAACTATCAATTCTTTAATTTTCTCATCTTTACTTGGTCCTTTGACTTTTACTTTTTTCACTTTTGTTTGCATCACTTCAGATGCAGCTTTAACAACTGTCTCAACTGCAGGGACCTTTTTCTCTTCAACCAAAGGCACGTTTACTTTTTTCTCTTTAGGTACAGAAGTTTCAACAAACTCTTTCTTAGTTGGTTTTTCAGATACAATCGAGGCCAATCGACTTAATCTAGAACAAAGAACTTGTTTTCCCTCAATACTTAATGAACTTTTAACTAAAATATCATAAAGTTTAGATAATTTTCTATAGTAAGAATATGCATCTTCTTTACAAGGACATTCTTCGATAAGGGAAACTAATCTATTAAAACGATACATTTTCCCCTCAATTCCAAATTTAAACATTTTTTATTTTATATCTCCTATAAACTGTTTTCACAGTATTGTAATTTTTACCAAGTAAAGATGCAATCTTAACAAGCGAGTAACCAGAAGAAACAAGATAAGCAACAACAGATTCTAATGTTGAATACTTACGATCAGAAAATACATTAAAAGGAACAACAATTGATTTATCAAAAACATTCAATGAACTTTTATATTTTTTTAAAGAATTATTATAGGTATTATACAAAGTCGATAAACGACGATTTAGTAACAAAGATATTTCTTTAAAAGACATTTCAGAATCATCTTTAAGATATCTAACAACAATTTCTAGACAAGAAAGCTTAGCTTTAAAGGCAGAAATAGGAATTCCTTCTTCCTTAACAGATAAAACTTCCTTAAGAATTTCTTTCTTTTCTGAAGTGTTGAGACTAAAAAGTAAATCAGACACTCTATTAACTAACTCTTTTCTGTGATTTGGCCTCAACTTACATCAAAAAGACTAATGTGACTATATAAATCTTACTATTCTGTAACCAAATCAATCTATCATGTAACCTTGAATCACTATTATGTAACTTTTAGGCACTACTATGTAACCTAATATAACATCATTATGTAACCTTTTATTACTATTATGTAACCTGGGATAAAATAGAAAGATTTATAAAATAATACCTATTATAGGTACTATTATGCAAAGTAAAGAAAATCAAATTTTGGAATTATTTTTTAACCACCCCACAAAAGAATGGCATTTTGAAGAGATTTTAAAAGCATCTCATCTAGCAAGAAGCAAAGCAGATAAATGGCTTAAACACTTCATCAAATCAAATTTAATAAAAAAAGTAAAAAAAGAAGGCAAAATGCCTCACTATATCAGCAATCATCAATCTAGTGAATACAAAAACACAAAGAAATTATTTGCTTTAAATAATCTATATTTAAGTGGATTTTTAAATCACCTAACCTCACTAAAAAAAGTTAAATCAGTTATATTATTTGGTAGCTTTACACGTTCAGATTGGTATAAAAATAGTGATATAGATCTTTTTATTTATGGGGACACAGAAGGATTAAAATTAGCAGAATATGAATTAAAATTAAAGAGGCATATTCAGGTTTTTAATTGTCATAATAAAAAAGAGTTAAATAGATTTGGAGATGGTTTAATTAGAAATATTATTAAAGGCAATCTTCTTAAAGGTGATATAGACTTTGTTAAGGTTGGTATAAATGCCTAAATACTTAAATCAAAAAGAAGCATTTCTAAAATGCAAAGAAGAAGGGAGATTTATAGTAGTTGAAAGTATAGATCATGCTAAAATTAAATCCACTGTTGATATTGCAGAAGGAGATATAGATTCTGCAAAAATCTTAAAAAAACATATTAATAAACAAAGTAATAATTGGAATAGCGTATACAAATTATATTACGATGCATTACATGAATTAGTTGAGTCATTTTTAAGGTTTGATAGGATTAAGACTGATAATCATCAAAGTTTATTTGTCTATCTTTGCGAAAAACATTCAGAACTAGAATTTGATTGGGAATTTTTTGAGAAGATTAGAACAAAAAGAAATGGCATAAATTATTATGGTGCAGCTATCAATTTTGAAGATTGGTGTGAGGTAGAATTCCAATTCAATTTATATATAAAAAAGCTTAAAGAAGAGGTTATTAACAATCTAAAATTATGCAAGACATAGTAATCCCTAATAAAAACGAGAATGAATTCATCAAAGTAGCAGAAAAGCTAGGCTACGATGAACTAATCTTCTTATACAAACTAAAAGACTTCAAAAAAAAAGAATTCAAATCAAATATAAAAATTAAACAAGGAATTCTAGCTTATGATAAAGAGATAAAAAAAGCACAACATAAATCAAATATTGTAATGGTAAAAACAAGCAATCCTAGGGGAGTAGTAGAATCAAATAAAAACATTATCCTAAAAAGTCTAGAGACAGATAAAAGTAAAGATTTTATGCATCAAAGAAGATCTAACTTTAATCAAGTAATTGCTACATTAGCAACCAAGAACAAAATAAAGATAGCGTTCTCTTTTAACGATTTACTAAACGCAACAGAACCAAAAAGAAGCATTATTCTCGGAAGATTAAAAGAAAACATAAAACTCGTAAGAAAATATAAAACAGAAGCAATCATTGCATCATTTGCAACAGAACCTTATGAGATGAGGTCAAGATCAGACTTAAAATCATTTTTTTCAAATTTAGGACTCAATTCAAGTCAAATAACAGAGTTATAAGATGGATATAATCAAATCATTTTTTAAATCAATAACCCTTCTAGGTAATATCGCATTTTACATAATAATCCTATTATTTGCATATCTAACAAATAACAGTTTTTTAAAACTTTTAATAGCTTTAATCATAGCTCTCACATTAGCAGTCTTAATAAGGATAGTTTACTTTAAACCCCGACCTAACAAAGCAAAAACCAACACATTATGGTTAAGACTGTACAATTCTTCTTTTCCAAGTGTACATGCAATAAGGGCAGTAATCCTAGCTTATTTTTTTATCCAAACATACCCTCATGCAATTATTATAATCTCATCAATAACACTAGCACTCTTAGTATGTTATTCAAGAATATACCTCAAAAAACACGATTGGGTAGATATTTCAGCAGGGATATTGATTGGAGTACTTTTAAGTTTACTTCTATTGTAATAAAACAAAAAGGTTTATATACTATACCAGACTATAGTTGACTATATGGTAACTACAATACAGATAAGTGAAGAATTACAATCGAACTTAACAAACAAAAAGATGTTTGATAAGGAAACTTATGAAGAAGTAATATGGGATTTATTAGAAGATAGCATGGAACTCTCAGAAGAAACTAAAAAACATATAGAAATATCCAAAAAAGAGATTGCAGAAGGTAAAACCGTAACATTAACCCAAGTTAAGAAAAATTTAGGGTTATGATGACATTAAAAATAAATTCTAATATTTTGAGATACAAAAAATCTGAGGGTCATCTATATGTTTGAAATTGAACTTTCTAAAAGTTCAGAGAAACAACTGTATAAATTAGATAAAAATATTCAGGTAAGAATAATTAATGCTCTTGAAAGAATAAGAATTAGACCTTATCCTCATGTGAAAAAACTTGTTAGTTGTCCTTATTTTAGATTAAGAGTGAGCAAATATCGGATAATTCTAGATATTGCAAAAAATAAGTTATTAATCTACGTTATTGAAATTGGACATAGGAAGGCAATTTATAAGTAAATATCCTAAGGAATCACAATCCTTTTTTCCAAGAGTACATACAATAAGAACTCTAATTTAAGTATATTTTTACTTTAAAATCACAATAAACAAATTTAAAATATCAAATTATAATTTCTGTTTACCCATTTGCCACGGTCACCCAAAATATATAAACAAAAATCATTTACATAATATAAATTAGAAAATATTGGTGATTTAAATGAACAATAAACTAAACATTCAAAAATCAGAATTAATTGGTGCCCATGTAGGTGATGGAACCTTGTATAAAACAAGTTGGTCATTAGTATGGGAACTAAGGGGGGGATTAAATGAAAAAGATTATTATTATACCAATATTGTACCTCTCTTAAAATCTATTTTTAATATAGATTTTATCCCCAAATTTAGAAGTGGAGGAAAAAATGGTTGTTTTGGCATTCAAACAAGTCATAAAGATATTTCTAATTTTTTCCTAACCAACGGATTTAATCCAGGTAGAAAAACTCATACGGTAAGAGTACCAGACTATATAAAACAAGCAAATAATAAAATTAAATGTGCTTTTGTGAGGGGTTTATTTGATACTGATGGTTGTTTAAGGTTTGAGAGGATAAATAATCAAAATAAGTATACTTACCCAAGGATTGAATTTACTTTTGCTTCTGTAAATTTAAGAGATGATTTATTAAATTTATTAACTGAATTAGGGTTTAAAGGGTTTAAATGGGGTAAAAACTATTACCACTTATGTTTAAGCGGAGTTACCAATTTAGAGAAATTTATTAAAGAAATTAGCCCAAAAAACAAAAAGCATTTAAATAAATATGAATTTTGGAAGATATATGGTTGGAATAACCCAGGCGCCGCGGTCGCTTAGTCTGGCCATAGCGGCAATTCATTAAGTTACTCTTAATGGACCGCAAGATTGCTAAGGGCTTTTAGTCCTTTAGATACTTACTATGGCTCTCAAAGATCTGCTGTCCTTCGGGGCACGTGTGTTCAAATCACACCCGCGGCGTTTTTATTTTCTTATTTTCTTATTTTCTTTAACTTTAAATAGAAGATTTAAATATATCACCCCATTACCATTCTCCATGAAGAAGGTAATTCCATGTATAATAGGATTATTGGCAAGTTACTTAGTTACAACGTCTTACATAGACCATGGGATAGAGAAAAAAGCAATAATTTCTGATAATCAAGAAATAACTCAATCTTCTAAAAAATCCATATTAATTGTAGATGATAGACAATCAACAATAGATTCATTTAAACCATATTTTGAAAATCAAGGTTACAATGTATTACAAGCAAGAACCCTAAATCATGCGAAATCAATTATTCAAAAAACCAATTTAAACATGATTCTAACTGATTTAGATTTAACAACGAGTTACACAAACCCCCTCACCCATAGGAAAGATGGATATAAATTAGTCACTTGGTTAAATGCTCAACAAAAACAAGGTAACCATAAAAATATAGAAGAAGTAATCTTACATTCTTCTGCATTTAGTAAAGGTAATATAGAAACAAAATTAATGGGCCCATATATAGATCATTTAAGAAGTAAAGTGGGCAATATAGGTTACACAACACAGCCTAAGACAGTACTAAGATCACAAATAAATTAAAATGGATTTGACAAAACAAGTTAATGAATCATACCAAAGATTGTATGATGCATTAAAAGAGAAAGATAAAGATACTGCAAACGGAGAAAGGCTCTTGATTTTTAAAGAAATATCTACACATTATAATAGTTTAATGAAAGGGGTGGATGAAAAAATTCATAATTGTGAATATCAAGGGGCATTAGATATAAATGATCAGATGTATAATCTTTTTTGGGTAGAATATCAAGGGGAATTAAAGATTCATGAACTCCACTCATCCAACAATTCTAAAAAAAGAATCACATCAGTTACAGAACGGATGGAAAAAAGTGTAGAATTATCCTTAGAACTTACCAAACGTTTAAATACCCTTTAATAATATTAAAAACAAGATGAAAATAGAAAAATTAGTACCAGACACCTCAGTTATAATAGAAGGATTAGTCTCAAAAAAAATAGAATCAAAAGAAATCCAACCAAAGATAGTCATAATTCACGAAGCAGTTCTAGCAGAACTCGAACATCAAGCTAATAAGGGAAAATCTACAGGTCATATTGGCCTTGATGAGATAGAAAAGATACGGGAACTAAAAGGAATTCAAGTAGAATTTGCAGGTCAAAGACCTAGGTCCTCAGAAATAAAATATGCTTCTTCAGGAGAAATTGATGCACTGATAAGACAGTTAGCATTTGATGAAGGTGCTACATTAATTACAGCAGACCGTGTTCAATCAAAAGTTGCACAAGCAAAAGGTATTAAATTTATATTTGTAGAACAAACAACTAAATTACAAAAAATTAAATTAGAATCATTTTTTGACAAAGAAACTATGTCAGTTCACTTAAGAGAAAATACCTATCCCACTGCTAAAAAAGGGCGTCCAGGAGATTGGCGTTTTGTAAAAGTCTCAGAAAAAATCATTAAAAAACAAGAAATTAAAGATATTAGTGCTGAGATAATAGAAGCAACAAGTTACACCAAAGATGGTTTTATTGAAATTGAAAGGGCAGGATCCACAATAGTTCAGTTAGGAAAATTTAGAATTGTAATAACTAGGCCCCCATTTTCAGATGGATGGGAAATTACAGCTGTTAGACCAGTAAAACATTTACAATTAGAAGATTATCAAATTTCAGATAAATTATTGAAAAGATTAGACGAACAAGCAGAAGGAGTCTTAATTGCAGGTGCACCCGGTATGGGTAAATCTACATTTGCAGCAGGGCTAACAGAACACTATGCTAACAAAGGAAAAATCGTAAAGACAATTGAAGCGCCAAGGGATTTAGTTTTGCCTGATACAATTACTCAATATGCAATTTCTCATGGTTCGTCCCAAGAAGTTCATGATATATTATTACTAAGCAGACCAGATTATACTTTATTTGATGAAATGAGGAACAAAGAAGATTTTAGTCTATTCGCAGACTTAAGATTATCTGGTATTGGACTAGCAGGTGTTGTTCACGCAACAAATCCTATAGATGCAATCCAAAGATTTGTTGGAAAAATCGAATTAGGAGTTATCCCTCATATAATCGATACAGTAATATTCATAAGAGATGGTCAAATAAATAAAATATTAAGTTTACAGATGGAAGTTAAAGTCCCTTCAGGTATGACTGAAGCAGATCTAGCTAGACCTATCGTTACAGTAACTGATTTCGAATCAGATAAATTAGAATATGAACTTTACAGTTATGGCGAAGAAACAGTTGTTATTCCAGTTAAAGAACAAGCTACTAAATCAAGTGGTGCATTAAGATTAGCAGCAGAACCTATAAAGGATGAATTCTTAAAATATACAGATCAGTGTGAGGTAGAAGTAATCTCTGAAAACAAAGCAAAAGTTAGGGTTCCAGATTATGCCATCGCAGGATTAATAGGAAAAGGTGGCGAACATATTTCTAAAATCGAAGATAGACTTGGTATGAGTATAGATATCGAAGAATTATCCCATCATAGTAATAATTCTAATCAAGAGCATCATCAAAAAAAGAAGAAACATAAAAAAGGCAGAAGATAATTTTTATTCTGACAAGCACATTTTTAAAGATGATATCAATTTGTCTATCATACTTTCTTCTGGGACTTTGTGAGGCACATATCTATCCTGTGCAGACATTAAGAAATGTTCATTAACATCAATAAGTCCAAATAAAGTATTATAAGTTAATCTATCAATTGAATCCGATTCTAATTGTTCTTGGAGTGTTAATCTTGTTTCATCGTGAAGTCCCCTAAACCCTTCAATATGATCATAATCTAATCCTGAATAGTCAAATAAATATTCATTTTTATCACCGGATATTCTAAATCTATTTTTATCTGAATTATTTTTTCGAATATAGGTAGCATGTTTTCTATCCTGTTTTTGAACTTGATCATATTCCACATCATGGTATAAAATAATAGATTGTGCATATTTTGTTGCTTGTGCCATAGTTCCCATTCTACCTGCTTGTGGATCAGCCGTCCAAAATGTTTTTGGTTGTGCAATTTCCCTCAAAATAGGATCTCCTTGCACATCTTTAAATTTTTGAGATATATCATAATCCCATACACCATAAACTCTTCCCACAATATCTTCACAATCTGGGATATCAAGGGTAGAAATATCTTTTTCAATTTCTCTAAGAAGTATCATGTTTCCATTATATTTTGTTAGAACTACACTTTTATGTTTGGTAGATGAACCCTGATCTTGTTTCCAATACCTCACGCACATTGAAGGAGTTCTTGCACCCCTTTTAGGATCTTCTTGTATTGTTTTATCAAAAAAATCTATCTCAAATTGATACATATTATGTTCTTGTAATATTAATTCCCAATTTGATCCTAAGAAATTTTGAAACTTACTTAATTCCTCCCCTGATACTCTGTCCTCAATTCCAGTATCATTGCTCCCCACACCAATGGCTGATTCTTGACTTGAACTCATATTTTTATCACTTTTTAAAATGTTATTAAAGTAATCATCTATTGGTCTTTAATAGACAAACCAACCTTTATATAGTTAACCCCTATTTTATGTTACAAATATAACAAAATAAGGTGAAAAATGGTAAATAAACACAATAATCACGAAAAAGGCAAGGAATTAGATGAGTCAGAAAGAAAGATCATAAAAGAATTAATCAGAAATCCACGTGCATCTGATAATCAAATAGCTAAAAAAACAGGCGTTCCCACAATGACTGTAAATAGAAAAAGAAAAAAATTAGAAAAAGAAAAATTTCTTAGATATTATGTTTCTTTAGATAAAGGCGAATTTGGACTACATATATTTGGTTCAAAGCGATTATTCATCATCAAATTTAAGATGGGGATTACTAGAAAAAGTTATCTTGAAGTTATGGAGTCTGACGCAAGGTGGAGAGATTTTAACAGTAGGTTCATCAGTTTTGCTTATTTGGGTGAAAAGGATGGGAGATTAGCTCTAATTTTAGCACTGGATGCAAAAGATGAGGATCACATTGTAGAAGAATTTAATGGAAAAATTGTACCTTTCCTTCAGAATAAATTTGGGGAAGGTTGTATGACTGAAGTCACAACAGTAAACCTCGGCAAACTAATCAGAGTTCATCATAATTATATGCCTTATGTTAATTTGGAAGAAGGGAAGATCAAAAAAGAGTGGCCAGATGATATGATCTTTGTAGATAATGTTTCTACTGGGGATAATAAATAAAACTAGAAACCTTTTTATAAACGAATAAGTTAACTTATTACTATGTTAGATATAAAATTCATAAGGGAAAATTCCGATAAAGTAAAGGAAAACATTAAAAAGAAATTTCAAGATGAAAAACTTGAAAAAGTAGACAAACTTATCGAGAAAGATACTAAGTATCGTGAACTTCTTCAAAAATCAGAAAAATTAAGGGCGAAGAGAAATAATTTAACAGCTGATATTAATCAAGCAAAAAAAGAAGGCAAGGACTTAAAACCCATTATAGAAGAAGCAAAAAAAATTCCAACTAAAATCAAAGAAATAGAAGAAACTCAAAATAAACTTAAAGAAGATATCAAAGAATTAATTTATGCAATACCTAACATGATTCATCAGTCAGTTCCCATTGGTAAAAACGATAAAGAAAATGTTGAAAAAGAAGTAATCGGAAAACCCAAAGATTTTGATTTTGAAGTTAAAAGTCATGTAGAGATAGCAGAAAAATTAAAGATTGCAGATTTCGATACATCTGCTAAAACTTCTGGAAATGGTTTTTATTATCTTAAGGGTGATTTAGCACTATTAAATATGGCGCTTGTTAATTATGCACGCGATTACATGGTAAAACAAGGTTATGAATATACAGAACCTCCATTGATGATTAGAAAAGAAATCTTATCAGGAGTATATTCTCACGATGAAATTGATGAAATGGCATACAAGATTGAAGGTGAAGACCTATATCTCATAGCAACATCAGAACATCCTTTGATTGGTATGTTTATCAACAAAACAATAAACAAAGAAGACCTTCCAATAAAACTAACAGGATTTTCAGCCTGCTTTAGAAAAGAGATAGGATCCCACGGTATTGATGAAAAAGGACTATACAGAACCCATCAATTCAATAAACAAGAGATGGTTGTTATCTGTGAACCTGAAGATTCATATAAATTTTATGACGAAATGAATAAACATTCAAAAGCAGTATTCAAAGGTCTCGGCCTCCCTATCAGAGAACTAGAATGCTGTTCTGGCGATCTAGCAGATCTTAAAGCAAAGAGTTGCGATCTAGAAGTATGGTCTCCAAGAAAAAAAGAATATTTTGAAATAACTTCTCTAACAAATATGGAATCAGCTCAAGCTAGAAGGTTAAATATTAAAGTTACAGATGGAAAAGAAAAATATTTTGCACATACATTAAATAATACTGTTATTGCAACGTCAAGAGCAATGGTTGCTATTCTAGAAAATTATCAAAATAAAGATGGCTCAGTAACAATACCTAAAGCTCTAGTACCTTACATGAACGGTAAAACTAAGATTGAAGAAAAGAAATAATTAAAATGTTCCCATACTTTAAAAGACTAAAAGAACATCACAAAAACTTATTTATCCTTCTTATCGCAACTTCTGCAGTTTTATTTTGGAGAAGTGTTTGGGGTATAGCGGACGAATTATTATTCCCAAACAACTACATGTTAAGTTCTGTAACTTCTTTAACAATCGCAATAGTTATCTTTTTAGCAGCACATTATTCTTTTAGAAATATATTCTAAACTTTTTTATTTTTTACTTAACTTCTTTTTACAATATTTCAACGATTTATCAATGTTTTTCTTCAAAATTAAAACAATCTTCCTACTACCCACTAACATCCCTTCGTGATATTTTGGATTAATTACTAAAAAAGTAATTATCACAGCAAATATCAAAAGTATCCACATAGGTTTACTTTTTACATATTCAGGAGAGGGCATTTCTTTAACCTCAACAACCTTAACAGGGGCAGCATAAACACATTTTCTAATTTCAGCAGGTTTTCCAATATCTCTAAAACAAGTTCCAACCCTAGTACATCTTCTTGTTTTAACACCTCCTTCGCTACACTCATCCCATTCAGAACAAGCCCATTCAGGTACACATCCTCCCCCACTGCTACTGCTCCTTGTAGTTACAGTTGGTGTAACTGTTGAAGTAACAGAAGCAACACTACCTTTAATTGCAGAATGCCTTAAATTACCTAATTTGAAAGTTGTACCATCATTTAGACATGAGATTCCTCCAATTGTAACATTTCCATCTAAACAAGTTGTAAAGTCTGTTTCATTTGCACCATTACATCCAGAACTAATCTCTCCAACAGAAGAAATTTCAGCATCCTTAACACACAACCCAATAAAACTATTATCTTCAAGATATATTGATTTATTTCCTTGCAATTGTCCAGACATATTTATAATAATATAATTATCAGATTTAATAATCGAAATATTACTCAAATCCAAACTAGAATTACTGAAATTATGACTAAAGTTGACCAATAATGTATTAGAATCATAAAATCTTACTTCCTGTTCGCCACTAATTACACTATTTGTTCCGTTCCCCCCAACAGTTATATTCAAATCAATAATACCTCCTGTTGTAACATTGGACTCATTATATAATAAAGGATCTGAATTATCTTCTATCCCATCATTATCTATATCATCGATAGAATAGCTACTATTAAGAATAACCACCCTTGTACTTGTTGAATTTACATTAGACAATGTATCATTAGCAGTAGCATTAAAATAGTACGTTCCATCAGTAAGATTAGTAAAATTCATAGACAATGGAGATACAATACTAGAACTAATATTAATAGATTCATTAGAAGAATTATACAAGTTGATAGTTATTGTATCTAATCTAATATCAGATGCTAATACTTTTACATAAATATAATCATTTGAAGAATTTCCAGAACTATCACTAGAAGAATCAAAAGAGATATTAGGCGCAGTAGTATCTAACTCAACTATAACAGTTTCTGATGAATTACATCTAGAATCATCACAGGCTGTGATATTTAAGTAATAAATTTGATCAACTAATCCTGTGAAGTTGATTGTATAAGGGGAAACTGCACCAACACTTGAATTAACTAAACCCTCACCATTGTAAAGATTAATAGTAATCTGACTTAAACTAACATCATCTGAACTAGCATTCACAAAAATCCAAGACCTAGAATAATTTCCAGAACTAGGTTCAGTAATATCTGCGGAAGGATATTTTGTATCATCAACTACAAATGTAATGCTTGTTGTATTACTATTTCCAGCAATATCTATAACATACAATGATACAGTGTAAATTCCTGTTGTAACAAGACCATCACTAGTTAAATTAACATTACCTGTACTAGTAGATGAATTATAGACAATATAACCAGATGCAGTAGTCACATTAAAGAGTGATACTTTTATATTATCTTCAGTTATTGTCCAATTTATTGAAACTTCCTCAAGTCCATACTCTACATTTGAATCATTTACAAATAAGGAAACTTGAGGATATGTATAATCAATAAACACTTCTCTTGTTGCAGTATTATTAACATGTCCAAAAGAATCATTAACAGTAGCATTAAAATAATAAGTTCCTTCGGATAGTCCAGTAATATTAAGAGCTAATCCGTTCTCGGAAGTAGTTGAGGTATTTATAATATTATAATTTGAATTATAAAAATTAATTGTCAAGTTTTCCTGATTTTGTTCTAATACACTTACATTAATAAAAATACTATCAGCCGAATAATTACCAGTTTGAGTTGTGCTACCTACAAAGGATATAGTTGGATATATACTATCCACTGTAAAATTACTGCTAACTAAAACAGAATTAGAAGCATTATCAGAACAAGTTACATTAAAATTATAAAACTGTTCACTAAAACCTCCTAGTGTATAACTACAAGAACTTGAATTTGTACAACCTATAGTAGTTAAACTACTTCCAACTGTAAGATTGCAATTTAATGACTCAGATATATTATCCTCTGTAGTCCAATTAAATAACACTGAAGAAGTATCAATATAAGATCCGTCTACAGGATAATGAACACTTAATCCAGGGTTTGTTTCATCTAAAATAAATAGAGTAGAAGTTGTTATCTCATTAGAAACAACATCTTGAGCATAAACACTTAAATTGTAAATCCCATCCTCATTTCCAGTGACATCAATTAAATCCCCCCATATATGTTCTACATCTGGACCAAAAACAGTAGTGTTGGATTGTATCAAGGATCCTCCTTTAGTTATATTATAATAGGTGTAATTAAATGAATTATCTTGGACAATTACATTTAAACTGAAATTAGAGTTATAATAATCTAATGCTCCTGTAGGGTTAATAAATTGTATAACTGGTTGAGAATTATCAATATAGAATGAAATATTTCTATTTTCTATGTTACCTAATGAATCATTAGCATAAACGCTAAGTAGGATTGTCCAATAAACCCCTGGATATCCAGAGGAGTCCCAATTAGAATCCCAACTACTAGAACTATTAAGACTTCCATTAGCAAGTTCTTGATTTGCATCTGAGTTATTATAGACAAAATACCATGCAGAATCAACATTAGATAATAAATCAGTTATTTCTGTTTGAATACGTACATTATATCCAAATGTACCTCCTTCTGTAGGTGCATTTATTTGGATATTTGGACCAGTAGTATCTACAGTTAACGTTCTTGTTTCACTACTATTTTGATTTCCTGCCTGGTCTCTACATGATAAGTACCATAAATATGTTCTATCTTCAAAACCAGAAGAATTAATTGTGGTATTGATACCAGAAACAACAGAAGAGTTGCTTCCAGATGCTAAATAGTCTACAGAACCTTCCTGATCCTTATAAACAGTACAATTACTTGTTAGATTTTCAATAACACTAAAAGTAAAATTAACAGATGTACTACTTGTATTGAAGTTATCTATAGGGCTTATGATTGAGATACTAGGTTTAACATTATCTAATGTTATATTTCTCGTTCCAGAATATCCTATGTTTCCACTTTCATCTATAGCAGTTGCATTTAAGTAATATATCCCATCAGAAAGATCAGAGAATAAAAGATAATCTGAAGAAGCAGAGGTAGTTGTAGTGTTTATAATTTCTGTTTGATTATAGAGTTCTATTGTAAGATTAACCAAGTAAGAATCTGCAGCACTGATATTAGCTTTTATTTGAGATAAATTATAATATCCTGGGGCAGTAGATGGGCTATCAAAACTTAATATTGGAGGGGTTAAATCTAAAATAGTAACTGTCCAATTAGAAGTATCATTTCTTAATGACATATCTGCAAGTATATTAGCATAAGCAAAGAAATTATAACTTGTATTTAATCTTCCAGTAGCATTTACAAAAAAGACTATCTCTGAAGAATCAGATGCATTAAGATTCACAGTATACGGATTAGATGATTTATTGGTGTAAAATGGAATATTCCCAATTGTTGTAGGTATAATTCCTTTTGTTGCACTAATACAAACGCCATTTTCATAAGATAAACAAATATTATCTACACTAGCTTCACCAAAATCACCCGTACCACCATCTCCAGTCCAAACTTTTATTCTGATAGTCTTATCTTTTAAAGAATCATTTATTGCTACAGTTTTATCTATGACTACAGCAGGTATATATATATTATTATCATAACATCCACCCCAAACATTATCACTACTTGCCCAACTTCCAGTAAATGGACACCTAGACTCTAGTAATTGGAAATTACCAGTTTCATTACCCTCTTCATAGATCATTAGACCATAGCCCCATTCATCATATTCTAAACCTTTAAAGCTATAAGTTATATAATCTGCAGCAGCAGAGAATGTTTCTGAATAAATATAGGATTTCCATAATGAATTACGCGAACCCCCATAAGTAGATTTAAATTCTAACCAATTTCCTTTATCCCCAAAAGGATTAGAAGTTGTAGAAACTTGAGCCATTTCATATGTACCATCGGTAACTTCATAATAAGTCCATCCAGGAATATTTGTACATGTTCCATCCTCTCCACTACAATCTCCCGCTTGACTAAAATCACAGTTGGTTATATCTCCACATTCTATGCTTCCAACAGGATCCAAAGTTACATTTACATCACCGCAATTTTGGTTTAAACAAGTAACATTAATAGTTACATTAAACCATTGATCTTGAGACACATTAATATCTCCTGTGGGATAAATTGATGATACCCATAAATCCGGTTTATTTAATACAACTATTCGAGTTTCTGTGTTATTTACATTTCCATTGGTATCATTTGCACTAGCATTAAAATAATAAGTACCATAAGAAAGGTTAGTGAAACCCATATAAGTTAAATTAGTAGTATTCATAAGTCCAGTAGAATTATATATATTAATCCAAGATTGATTTAGATATCTATCATATACAGAAATATTCACTGTTATATTTCTAACAAGATTATAACTTCCATTTGATGTAGTAGAAGGATTGAATGATAAACGAGGATTTGTTAAATCTAGCAAAGTAACATTCCAAGCAGAACTTCTTGTTGAAACATTAATAACTGCATTAGTATTATTTGCATAAACAAAGAACTCATTAGTTGTGTTAAGTCCTGTTGTTGAATTAATCCAAAATACCACAATAGAACTTTCATTTACATTCAAACTTAAATTATAAGGGTGAGTTGTATTTGTTGTAAAAGGAGACGATGAAATGGGATCTATAGTCACATTTATATCACCGCAATCAAGAGATGAACAACTTATGTTTGCAGTAACGTTGAATACTTCTCCAACAGATTCATTTACATCTCCTGTAGGATATAAAACATTAATTCCAATCACGGGAGCATCCACTCTAAAGAACATCCATTCAGTTCTATTCCAGTTATTTTGTAAATCTTCACAATAAACATTTGTAGTATAATTAGTTCCTGCAGTAACATTAATAGTTGCATTTGATTTATTTATTAATCCCTGAGAATTCATTGTATTATTAATGACACCAGCATCAAAACTATAATAACAAGTAGTATTTTCAGTTGTAGAAACATTCAAAACAACCGTAGTAATTGAATAATTAAATAATGTGTCATTTACAGGATAAGTAATATGTACTCCAGGTATAGTTACATCCTGATTTGTTACATTAACATACATGACTCCAGAATTTTGATTTCCTATAGTATCATTGACAGTTACATTCAACCAATAAATATTCTCACTAAGCACAGATGTGCTGTTTAAATATCCAGAACAATTGATATTAAAGTTACTTGTATCATTTACACTATAACAACCAATCCCACTCAAATCTGTTGCAACAATACCATATGCAAATATAGAACCATACTGGAATGTTTGGTTAACTAGATTAGTAAAGACTGGAACCGCAGTAGCTGTAACATTAACCCACATAATTTCAGAATCTACATTATTATAAGTATCATTAGTAGTTATGTTCAAATCATAAACACCCACACTTAATAAAGAATTATTTCCAAGAACTCCTGTACAACTTGTTGTAAACGAACTATCATTCACTGTAAAACAAGAAATACTATTAAAGTCAGTTGCATTAATATCATATGAAAAGTTATAATTATATTCTATAGTGTAATTACTAATATCTGTAATTGTAGGATTTGTTGTATCAACTATAGTCGTGTTCCATAACATAGTCATGTTACTAACTGTGAAATCATTTGTTCTATTAGAATAAACAAAGAACTCGTATACTTCTGCTGCAGTACCCGACGCATTCACATACCAAGTTATTAATTGTGAATCTCCATCATTTAATGTAACATTATAAGGGTTTGTTACATTTGTATAGAATGGTGTTGTCCCACTAACTGTAGAAACCAATCCTTTTGTACTTTCAATAACTGTAAAATTAACATCATCATTATCAGATAATGTTACCGTAAAACAAGTCCCAGTAGGGTTACTACTATAATATCCAATTTGGCACCTTGCTTTTTGGACACCAATATCTCCACTAACAACAACAGTTGTTGAGTAGTTCCCATCAGTACATGATGTGTCTTGGTTCCATATTTGATTCCAACTTCCATTATAGTAACTTATCGCAAGATCATTATAGCTGGAAGTAGCATAACAATCAAAATCACAAGTTATGTTTATTGTGTCTCCAATTGCAACAGTAGTTGCATCAACATATACTTCATCAACCCAAAATCCTGTAGAATAATATGATCCTGTTGAACAACCATCATAACTATAATCCCCAAGACCAGGGTCTGCACCCTCACAACTTGCACCCCACACGCCTGAACAGGTCCTCACAGTTCTATCCGTAGCAGGATCTAAACTAACATTAATATTTCCACAATCATTATCACTACAACTAACATTTACAGAAACGTTAAACCATTCATGTTGTGAAACGTTGAGATCTCCAGAAGGATAAATTAAATCCATTGCAACTCGTCCTTTATCACTTATATTTATCCAAATAACTTCTGATTTTTCATTTCCTGCAGAATCATTAACACTTATATTTAACCAATGTAATCCAACTAAACCCTGTCCAAAGAAAGTATTATTCTCCAAGTATCCAGAACAATTTATCTTAAAGTTAGTTGTATCATTAACACTAAAGCAACTTAAAGGATTAGTGTCAGATGCATTTATATCATAACCAAAAGCATCATCTTCAAATATACTTCTATTGGAAATATTAATAAATTCTGGTGAAGTAGTATCAACAGTAAATACAAGAGAAGAACTATTCATATTTCCATAAGTATCGTTAACCCAAATAGTAATATTATGTGTTAATTCTATCCAAATTACACTAGTTATGTTTGCACAACTTGCAAGGGTAGTATTATCACTCATACTATCGTTGCTATACCAACAAGAATCTAGATTAAGATCAGAGACAGTATAATTAATATAAATCCCAGTATTATTTGTATAAGTATTATTAGCAGGATAGGTTATATTTATAGTTGGGTTGGTTGTATCCACCACATTAACAAATATTATTGTAGTATTTACATTACCAACTGTATCATTAACACTAATATTAAGATTATATAAATCAATACTTAAATAAGTATTATTCTCCAAATAACCAGAACAATTTATCTTAAAATTTGTCGTATCATTAACACTAAAGCAACTCACATTATTAGAATCAGTGGAATTTATATCAAAGGCAAAAGCATCACCATACTCTACAATATTATCTCCTATTCCAGTAAATGAGGGTGGTGTTGTATCTGTAACATTAACCCACATAATTCCACTATTAATATTATTTGCAGTATCATTAAAACTGATATTTAACCAATAAACCCCATTACTTAATTCTGTACTATTCCTCAAATAACCAGAACAATTAATTGTAAAATTAGTATTATTTACAGTAAAGCAACTTATACTATTTTCATCACTTGAGTTTATATCATAATCTACACCAGCATAATGTTCAAATGTTTGATTTGAAAAATCAATAAATGTAGGTTGTGTCCAATCAATTATAATCAATCTTTCAGTAGCATTTTCCCAATTAGAATATATATCAGAACCGAACAAATTGTAAGTATAGTTACCTTCTACTAATGTATCTGTAGAATTTAACGACTGATTTACATAAAGATACCATTGTGTTGAATTGAATTTGTTTAAATTTGAAATATATTGTTGATAAACTTCATCTGATGATAAACTTTTGTTCCACACTCTTACTTCATCAACTAATCCATCAAAATATTCTGAACCCTCACTCCTCTTACCTATTCTGAAATTATCTGCCAACACCACAGTAGTATGAGCAGTATTAATGACTTCAACACCATCATAATAAGCCTTCAATGTTGCCCCATTATAAGTTGCAGCAATATGGTGCCACAGTTCATCTTTGTCATTGTTGATACACCATTCAGCACCATAAATATGTAAGGCATACCCTCCTGCACCAGAACACGCAGTCCCTAAACCTGAAGTGCCTTGAATTTCAATATCAAAATATGATTCTTCCGTGACTGAACCATCTCCTGCAAAACCAAAAATATTTGTCCAAGCAGTTTGTGTAACATCATTATTTTTAACCCATCCAGATATTGTCCTAGACATATCACCAGATATCCCAACTGTTCCAAAACTCACATAATCATTAGTTCCATCTAAATTTAAACCACCCACTCCATATTTGGCTGCACCTGTTAAATTAATTTCATCCCTTTCCCCATTCTGGATAGTTCCATTATTTTTATGTTGACTCATATCAACAACATAAGTTGAATTATCCCCCAAACTAGAAATGTTATCAAAATTCATCATCAATACCAAAGAATCATTATAATAAGTATAATTAGTCCCATTCCATTCATACTTTAATTCTTCCAAATCACTTTCAATCATAGATACATTTATTTCAAAATAAGGTGTTGGTTGCCTTGTATCATTTGTAGGTGTTAAAGATAAATAACTAAATTGAGGTCCAGTAGTATCTAAAGTTATTCTACGAGTAGATGTAGAATTAGAATTTGTTGCAGTATCAGTAGCAGTTGAATTAATATAATATATATCATCAGCTAAACTAGTAAAGTTTGTATAATGCGGTGAAGTTGAACCACTAGCTGAAGTTGTTAAACTTCCAGTTGAATTATAAACATAATTAACAATTGTTGATAAATGAGTATCAGTAGCAGTTACATTAACTTCAATATTACTTTGAGAGTAAGTTCCATTATCCATTGTAACAGCTTCATAATCAATAGTTGGAATTGTATAATCTTTAATAGTAACATTCCATATGCCTGTTCTATTTGAATTTGACATTTTAGATGTTTGATTAGCATAAACAAAGAATTCATGTGTTACTTCTCCATCTCCTGTAGCATTAACATAGAATGTAATAACTTCACTTTCTCCACCTAGTAAAGAAATATTGTAAGGATTAGAAGATTTATTTGTATAAAATGGGGTAGCAGAAGTATTTGTCAAGACAGTTCCACCCTTTGCAGTAGCCGTAGTAGTATCATTTTCTCTGAAATAAACATGAGCAATCCAATCCGATGAAGATGCACTCTTATAACCAGTAAAATAAGTATTACAAGAACTATCTCCGGTGTTAGAATTTTCAAATCCGTACCTTGGATTCGATGCAGTACTAATTGATGGTCCTCCACTACCCCCGTCTATCTCATAAACATCTGCTACTCCCCACGAACCATCATCACTTGATAAAGAAGATCTAGTATACCAATTTGATGTAGTTATTCCAGCTTCATTACTAAACATATAATTATCTATACTTCCAGAAGAAGTAGAATTACTTGCATTATATGCAGTCCAATTTAAGGATTCGCTAACGCCTGTAGAAACCATGTCTGCAAACCTTTGTCTTAATGTTTTCTTAGACGTAAAGTTAAAAAATATTGTATGGGTTAATGATCCTGCATCATGATGAGTTAAAAGCCATTTAGTATGATTATTTTCACCATAAGTTTTTGGTAGATATATTGTCGTTAAATTTGTAAGATTATTATAACCCATAGTAAGACCCTCTGCACATGCATTAGGTCCCATGTTTGCAAATAATGTCCAGCCTCCACCACTCGTAGTCATATCACAATATGCTGAAACATCAGTATTATTCGTACGGATTGTATAAACTCCATCTCCAGTACTTAAACCTGCTTCAAGTATTTCTTTACAAGATTTATATGTAACTTCTGGATCTAATGTAACATTAATACCTCTACAAGGCATTGTGCTTGTACAAGTTACGTTTACAGTTACATTAAAGAGTTCATTTTGAGTAACATTCATATTATCATCAGGATATAACACTACAATACTTATGGAAGAATTAAGTATCATTTCCCAAACAGTAGTCTGATTAATGTTCCCTTCGCTATCATTGATATACCAAGTCCAATTAATTGGACTAGAAGTAATATTTTTAACTACCTCTATTTCTTGACCACTAGTAAAACTCTGGGCAGAATCATTTACCCAATCACTTCCATTGTAAAATCTAAAGATATAACTATCAGGACTATGATCATTTAATGTTATATTGAAATATACATTTGAACCAAGAGTAGTTAAACTTGTTAAATTAGTTTTATTATTAGACCAAGTTGGTGCAGCTATAGGAAGAATAGTTACATTCCATTTATTGGAAATATTATTATTAGAAAGTTTATCTGTTCTATTTGCATACACAAAAAATTCATGAGTAATATCCGCACTACCTGTAGCATTAACATAAAATGTAATAACCTCACTCTCCCCACTAACTAAAGAAATATTATAGGGGTTAGAGGATTTATTTGTATAAAATGGAGTTTCAGAGGTATTAGTAGATATAAGCCCAGTTTTACTAGATACTGTTAATAGTTCTATTGTAACTTGACCATGGCCATCATAACTAGTTAATGTATTTTGCGCTAATGTTACTAATGAATCATTAATATATGAGGCCCCTCCTCTAGTAGCAAGAGCTGAGTCTGCACCTATTCCTCCTGTAAATCCACCTCCTCCAGAACCATCTTCATTAGTTCCCCCACCACCACTACCAAAACCACCATTACCATAACTTGGACTACCGCTCGGAGCGATACCCCCATTTGCACCTAATCTAAATGATTGGGCTTGCCCAGCAGAAAAATAAAACCCTGCACCATCGTTTGTTGCACCACAACTTCCACCAAAAGTACATCCAGACCCAATTCCATTAATAGTAGTGTATGCATTTCCGCCATTAGTATCTGAACCAGCCCCTCCTGCACCTCCAGCAACAATTAAAGGTATTGAAATACTATAATTATCCCCTTGTGTAACGAAAGTTCCGCCTCCGGCACCAGCTTCATTATCAACAATTGCTGAATCTACTCCTCTTTGTCCAACAACCATGATTAATTTTGTACCTGCAGTTAAACTAACATTTCCAGATATTAAAGCACCATAACTTGTAGGGATATTTTGAGGTTGGATTCCCCCACTCCCACCATATGCGCTAATGAGGTATGTACCAGTTGAAGGAACAACAAATTCCTGATAACCTGTAGTATTTATTGTGACTATCCCTTCCAGACTAGTTCCACTATAATTTGTATCACATTGTCCTTGAGAAGGACCTAACCTTCCAGATTGACCGCAGCTAGTAAAATTATAAACAGTTCCAACTGCAGGATCTAAACTAACATTAACACTTCCGCAATCTATACTGCCAGTGCAACTTACATTAACAGTCACATTAAAAAATAAGTTTTGAGTTACATTAATGTTTACAGTAGGATAAATAACATCAACTTTTAAAGCAGAATCAAGAACTACATTCCATTCTGTAGTCTGGTTAGTATTTCCAAAAGTATCATTAATGTACCATATCCAGTTAATCACCCCGGAGGTGATATTCTTAATAATTTCAATCTCTTGCCCATCACTATAATTTTGAGCAGAATCATTTATCCAAACACTTCCATTATAAAAACTAAAAATATAACTATCTGGGTTTGACTCATTTATAGTTATATTAAAGTAAACACTTGAATTAATTGAAGTCAAGCCTGTTAAATTAGTTTTATTATTAAACCATAAAGGATATGTTGTATCTGGTTCTTTAATTGTAACTGAATAATTTGCAGTTCTATTTGAATCAGTCATAAGAGCAGTTCTATTTGCATATGCAAACAAGGAAAATGTTTCATCTATCTCACCAGTAGCATTAACTTTGAATGTTACAATTTTACTTTCATTAGAATCCAAAGCAATACTTACAGGGTTAGATACATTTGTATAAAAAGGAGTATCAGAAGAATTAATTGAAATTATCCCTCCATTACCATAAGTCATAGTTATCCTTATATCATCCCAAGCTATACCATCATCTGGCCAACTAGTAGTACCATATTGAGTAAATTTTATTTTAAAACTACTATTTAATGTACCACAAAAATCAGGATCAGCCGTCACATTAATTTGTTGATTTGTCCAAGAAGTAAAACTATTAGGGGCATTTTGTAATAAATACCAAGAGGTACTATCACAGGTAAAGTAAACAGCATCCCCTATACCTTGTTTATTAGCATAACTAGAATGGTCTCCACCAGTATCCAACTCATCACCATTTGGTGCTTCAATCCAATAAAAATCTAGGTAAATATATTTGACACCAGTAAATTCATAATTAGTTATAAGTTCATTAAGATTACTAATACTTGAGTCTGCGATAACTGAATAACCTCCTGAATAAGATACAGTTTCATTTACTGCAATCCTTCCATTAGTTTCATCAGATCTATAAGTCGTCCAATAATCTCCTCCAAATTCCCCGGTATCAAAATTATCAAATATATAAGTGTTCTCGCTATCAAGAGTTACATTTACTTCACCACAAGAAAGGTCCCCTGTACAACTCACATTAACGACAACATTAAAAGTTACATTTTGAGTAACATTTGTAGTAGAAGTTGGTGAAATCATATCTATTCCAATACCTAGAAGGGTGCCTGAATTTATTGTTAATATCCTTTCTTCAGTTGAATTCAAATTCTCATCTGTATCAGTTGTAAATGTTTGGTATGTATAATCTCCATAATTTAATCCATTTGTTGAATTCTTTGATTGATTAACATAAAGATACCATTGTGTTGAGTTGTATTTATTTAGATTCGAAACATACTGTTGATAAATCTCATCCGAATTTAAACTTCTATTCCATATTCTTACTTCATCTATTGAACCATTAAAGTATCTTGGACCTGGACCATTTAATTGAGTACCAATTGTAACTCCTGTAGTTGGTTTATTTGGTGTACTACCAGAACCAAGGTTTTGTTCTAAAATACCATTAATATAAAGATAAAGATTGCCATTATCATTAGTAGCAACGATATGTGTCCAAGTATTGTTTGGCATAATATATGAAGAGTCTTTCCAGGCAATAGTAGAGTAGAGTATTGTAATCTCATCTGTTGTTTTTACACCTATTGAATAACCATTAGAATCATCATTTCCATTTAAAAGAATGATTGAAGCTATTTCAGTTCCTGTTGGTACTGAATTCTTTTTAGCCCATACACTCAAAGTCCAATTCTCCTGATTTGAAGTGGCTATATTTGATGTTTGTATATAATCATTAACACCATCAAATTCATAAGCCGCATTATATTTTCCTAAAGGACTGTAAGTAGGGCAGTTTGTACAACTACAGTTATTGCCATATTTAGATGTATCATTAAGTCCAGTATATTCATCAAAATTATACATCAATACCAACGAATCATTATATATAGTATAATTAGTCCCATTCCAATTATAAATTAAAGAACTTAAATTAGCTTCAATTACAGAAACATTAATCTCAACACTAGTTTCAGTTTGTGAGGATCCATTCGCAGGTGTTGGTGAAGTAAAGTTAACAAGAGAAGAACCCTCTCCAGGTGCAGCTAAAATACCAACATCACCAAAACTCATTACAACACTATTATTAACATACCTATAAATATCAGAGAACCAAAACTTTTGTGTATAAATTGAATTATCATTAACATTAATACTAAAATAAGCTTGAGCACAACTATAATCTTCTAAAATGATAGATTTAACTGTTAAATTAATACTTTCATTATAACTTACTTCAGAATCATCTCTCAAAACAAATGAAGCATTAAGCAATAAATCAACACCATCACAAAACAAACTAATTAATTCTAAACTATTATTCAAACCATAATTTCCGTCTAAATTACTAATAATTAAATCACTAACACCCCTACTATTTATCTCAATTGTCCAATTATTAGAAATAATAGAATCAGTAGAAACATCTAAACTTTCTCCACTTTCATTAACCAAACTATAGCTAATGTTAGAGAGATGTAATAAACCATCTACAATCACACTTAAATTATAAGGACCATAATCCAAATTTAAATCTTTTAAAGTAGAATTAAAATAAACCCTCTCAACAAAGTTAGCAGGTAATTGTAATGTCTCTGAATTATAGATGTAAGAATGCAAGTCTTCAATATCCAAAGATACATCATAGTAAACAATTGTAGAACTTAATGTATTATTATAACCAGATGAATATTTTCCTTTATTCAAATAAAAACTCTCATTCCAATCAAAACCAATACTACCTAAACCTAAAAATGAACAACACTCATGACCTCCATAACATATACCTGAAGAAACATTCAAATCAAGATTTTCAACAATATGTTTGGTACACAAATAACTTTCATTATAGTCAAAGTCAAAAGAACCTTTAATTGAAAAGTCAATCACCTCAGAAACATAAACAACACCATCATTATTAGAATCATAACCTTTGTAATCACCATAAGAAAATTCTAAATCAATTTCACCAGAACTATTACCAATAACTAAAGCCGTAGGTGATATTCCACTAGAACCATAAATAATATTATCTAATAACGAAACAGATCCATAATCTCCCTCGATATATCCTTTAATATTTACAAAATCAATCACCCCATTTTCATCAGGCGACCAAACATAAGATGAATTAGTTGTAAAATCAATATCAAGATTATCTGTATAATTACCAATATTAACTATAACCCAACCAGTAATTCCTCCTTGTAACATGAATAAACTTGATAAGAGCATTAAACCTAGCACTATAGAAACAATTCCAAGTTCCTTTATTTCTTTTTTATTCATTTTTTCTTTTTTAATTCAGCAAGTAATTTTTTATTTTCTTCAATAAATTTCTTCATATATATCTCAAGATTTTTAGATCTAACTAAACCAAGCTCTTCGCATAATATTGAGAAATCTTCATAGGCACTACTATCTATAAGAAAGTTATATCTACTTTTGTTTGATTTGGGTTTTACCATACCGTGTGTATAATTATATACTAATTATGTATAAATACACACCTTATCATATATAAGGCTTTCGAAATTGTTTGAGAAAGCCTTATGCTTGAAAATTTTTAATTTTCATTGTATAAATCCTTCTGTTTTTTTGTATTAAATCAAATAATCCATAATAAATTCAAATCAAACCCAAAACCTTTTTATATCACTGTCCTTAACTAAGTCTAGGAGATTATATGGCATTATTCAAAGATATACTACATTCAGATCAGAGTTTATTTAGAAATGAGCAAGCACTAGATACTGAATTTATTCCAAAAATTCTTCCATTTAGAGAAAAACAACAAAGATACATTGCTTCTTGCATCGCACCATTACTTCAAGATAGAAATGGTAAAAATATTTTAGTCTCTGGCTCACCTGGGATTGGAAAAACAGCTTCTATCAAACATATGTTTAGAGAATTAGAGGAGGAAACAAGTGATGTTATCCCACTCTATGTAAACTGTTGGCAAAAAAATACAACATTTAAAGTCGTAGTTTCTATTTGTAATGAATTAGGTTATAATCTCACACACAATAAAAATACAGAAGAACTTTTTGCAATTGTAAAAAATATTTTAAATAAAAAATCAGCAGTTTTATGTTTTGATGAAGTAGATAAAATTGAAGATTTTGATTTCCTTTACTCATTAATTCAAGAAATAAATAAAAAATCAATTCTATTAATAACCAATTACAAAGAATGGTTATTAAAATTAGATGAAAGGATAAGATCAAGACTAGGTGCAGATAATGTCGATTTTGAAGCATATACAGAACAAGAAACTAAAGAAATTTTAAATCAAAGATCCAAATATGCATTTTTTCCAAATGTACTAAACCCAGAATCATTAACATTAATTGCAAACAAGGCGTTTCAAACAAAAGACGTTAGAACAGGACTACATCTTATGCGAGAAGCAGGTTTGGTTGCTGAGAATAATTCTTCTAAAGAAATAACCTCCGAACATGCAAGTAAAGCATTAGAAAAGATTGATGACTTCAGTATTAAAAAAAGCGATGATTTAGAATCACAAACCAAATTCATTTTAGAGATCGTAAAAGGAAATTCTGGAAAACGTTCAAAAGAGATATATAACTTATACCAACAAAAAGGTGGTCAAGATTCATATAGGAGTTTCCATAGAAAAATCAAAAATCTAGAGTCATCTAAGTTTATTACAGTAAAAAAAATTGAAGGCGGAAAAGAAGGTAAAACGTTAATTATAGAATATAACCAAACATCAAAAAAGTTAACTGATTATTGAACTTGTTTAACTTTGGGTTTAACTCTAACTCTATCACCACGTTTATGGTCTTTTTTCTCTGCTCTAACTCTTTGTCTTTTTGTATAAAATCTACTTCCCATGATAATTAAAATTCCAATTTCATTTATAAAGCTATGCTTTCACCAACAAAATTATAAAAAAAGGTGTGGCAAATGGAATTAGACTCCATACCATTCTAAAACGATTAATACAGCCTTTTTTACATACCCATTTGCCATTTGCCACGCTCGCGTGAGCTATATAAAGCCCACATAACATCTATATATTATCATAATCAAATCAGCAAGATTGTCCAACTTAAAGCCACCCAGGTATTAGGGCAATCATCTATGCTGATTAAAAAAAGAGGTGATGGATATGGATACAAGCAATGGAACAATAAAAGATTTATTTTACCAACAAGTGAAAGAATTAACATTAAGATCAATAGAAGACTCATTTGATTTACAGTTCTCTGGCGTGAACCCTGTTTAGGTTTTTACCTGAACCCTGTCTAGGGTTTTCCTAGACTTGAACCCTGTTTAGGTACTTTACCCCTATTAAGTATACTAAACTATTGAATGTAAACACCTTTAACCCCTCTAAACAGGGGGGCGCTATTTCTCTAACGCATCTTTTTAACGCATAAGTGGGCTGCTTTAATCTCTAAGAAATCCGCACCAATTCCTTCTTGTCCTGGCGTTGAGCCTATCACAAGAACTAAATCTTTCTTTTGAATTATTTTATCTTTAATCAGTACACTAACTGATTTGGATACTAAATCATCAGTATTTTTAGGCTTAGGGATACAAGCAGGATAAACCCCATAAACTAAAGCTAGCTCCCTCATAACCCTTTTAGAAAATGTTTCGGCATAAATTGGAACACGACCACGGTGACACGCAACTAACCTTGCAGTTGCACCAGATCTTGTAGAAATAACTATCGCTTTGATAGGTAGGTCAATACAAGCTTGGATTGCATGTTTACCAAAAAACTTATGTATTTTATTTCCCCATATTAACTTATCATTTCTCCTAAATGGTTTTTTAGTCTTTTCAACATACTTTGCAATATCTTCAACAACATCAATTACTTTAACAGGATATTTCCCATAACTAGTCTCACCAGAGAGCATTACAGCATCACTTCCATCAAGTATGGCATTAGCAACATCACTAACTTCTGCTCTAGTAGGTCGGGGATTATCAATCATACTCTCCATCATTTGAGTAGCTGTTATTACTGGTTTACCCCATTTCACACACTTTTTAATCAACATCTTTTGTACAACAGGAATAGTTTCCGCAGGTAGTTCTATTCCTAAATCTCCTCTAGCAACAAGTATACCGTATGATGAGGATATTATTTTATCTACATTATCTACACCTTCTTTATTTTCAATCTTTGCTAAAATCTTTATGTCACTTTTATTTTTATCAAGGATCTGTTGAATAGCGAATATATCTCCACTATTTCGAACAAAAGAATGTGCAATAAACTCAACATCCTCTTTGATTGCAAGATCAATATATTTTTTATCTTTATCACTTAGTGCAGGCATATTAAGTTTTTTACCAGGAACATTCACCCCCTTAAAATTCTTTAATAATCCACCTTCAACTATTTTACATAAGAAATAATCTTTGCCTTTCTTTGTTACTTTTAATTCAATCTGCCCATCATCAATAAGTATTGTAGATCCATTTGGAACATCTTTGACAAAGTTCTTGTAAGATACATAAATAACTTCATTATCACAAACTGATTTTACATCACCATATTTCAATTTAATAGTAAAATTATCTTTCAGAAATAATTTTTCTTTACTTTTTCTAGTTCTCACTTCAGGACCTTTAGTATCAATCATTATGGCAATCTTATCAGAAACTGCTCGAACATTTTTAATCACTTTTTTACTTGATTCAATAGTCTGATGTGCAGTATTGAGTCTAACAACGTCCATGCCAGCATTATACATTTTTTTAAGTAATTCAACATCACAATTTAAATCAGAGATTGTAGCTACAATTTTAGTTTGTTTTTCTTTCATTTTTCCCTCATAAAAAAGCCCAAAAATCATTATTTGATTTTCATTGCTTTTATACCTTATATTCAAATTTACAATTATTTAAACCTATTGAATATTTGTATATGAAATTCAATTATAGTTTCATTGACTCAATTTAATATATTTATAATTAAATAAATTGAATTTTATATTTGAAAATTTGCTAAATAAATAATAAAATATAAATGATTAGAGAATTTTCATTATATTCTAAATAATCTAAAAGCTTTTAAACATATTTTACCTACCTTTTTTCATGGAAACATTAAACAAAGACGAATACAATCTAAGAAAAAAAGAATTATTATTAAAAATCAAACACGGTGCTGTATTTATCTATCCTACAGATACTATATATGGTATTGGTGGAAATGCATTAAAACAAGAAACAGTTCATAAAATTAGAGAAGCAAAAGATAGGTACACAAGACCTTTCTCAGTTATAGCACCATCAGTAGAATGGATTAAAGAAAATTGTGAATTACCAGAAGGTGCACAAGTTTGGTTAAATAAATTACCCGGTCCTTATACTTTAATATTAAAATTAAAAAATAAAGATGCCTTAGATATCGATGTTAATTCAGGAATGGAAACAGTAGGGGTTAGAATTCCAGATCATTGGTGTAAAGATGTTGCAGCTGAATTAAATATGCCAATTATAACAACCTCAGCAAACGTTACAACAAAAGAATTTATGACATCTTCAAAAGACCTAGATATAAATATAAGAAATAAAACAGATTTTATGATCGATGAAGGCGAATTAAAAGGCCACCCTTCTACTTTAATAGATTTAACAAAAGAAAAAGTAGATATAAAAGAAAGAAAAAAATAATTTTCTTTTTTTAACAAACTTTTTATACTCAAAACTAATCACTTCTATTATGTCAGAAAAGAAATTGAAGATATTAGCTGCAGGAGATATTCATGGCGATATGAACCTAGCTAAAAAACTAGCAGAACAAGCACACAAAGAAAAAGTTGATTTAGTTGTATTATGTGGTGATATAACCCAGGCAGACCAATCAACAGATAATCTTATTGGCCCTTTTAAAAAATTACATGAGAAGGTTTTAATTATTCCCGGAAATCACGAACCCAATGCAACAGTAGATTTCTTAGCAGAAGCTTATGATATTAAAAATCTTCATGGTTATTCTGTTAAATATCAGGATGTAGGTATTTTTGGTGCAGGTGGAGCAAATATCGGCCTTCATCAATTACAAGAAGGAGAAATCTATGATCTTTTAAAAAAAGGCTTTGGTAAAATCAAATATTTAGATAAAAAAATAATGGTGACTCATGTTCATCCAACTGGAACTAAGATGGAAAAATTTACAAAATTCTTTCCAGGATCTTCAGGAGTAAAAAAAGCAATTGAAAAATTCCAACCAGACATTCTTTTCTGCTCTCACGTACACGAAGCAGAAGGTATAGAGGAGATGGTGGGGAAAACCAAAGTAATCAACGTTGGAAGGAAAGGAAAAATTATAGAACTTTAAAACTTAATTCTGTTTTCAATTGTCACTATTAAAACCTCACAAGAATTTATATATCTGTTTTATTATTTTATTTATCAAGGATGATAGATTTAAAAAAAGTATACAAAGGTTTTAGAAATTCTAATATTAGGGAAATTATTTATGGATTAAGGCAACCTAAAGATACTGAAGAATATAAATGGGCTAAAAAAGAATTTAAAGTAAAAAGAATATCCTGGGGCTCTGCAGTCATTAGTCCAATATTAGCTTTGGCAATTATAGGTTCTTGTGCAATAAATAAGACTTATGATTCTCCTAATGTAACTGCAAGGATGATTGAACCCACACCCATGACTGAACAATTAGATCCAATAGAACCCTTAGAACTATCAAAGGTTCCAGAATTCAATCATCTTGAAAATATTGTAGAATTTAATAACCCTTCAATCGAAAAACCTTCAATAATCGAAGAACCTTCTTTTAATTATGATAATTCTCCTGAGATGATTTCAGATGTATCGCCTATAAAAAGCCCAATAATTTTTAAAGGAGTATATCAAAGTAGGGGATCTAATGCAAGAAAAGTTGCTTTAACAAATTATGGTGCTCCTAAAGGGAGTGAAACAGCAGTCATAAATGCACTAAGGTGGCTTAAGGTAAATCAATTAGATGATGGGTCATGGTCTCAAACAAGTAAACCTGCATCAAGAGGCGAAGTAAAACCTGCTATGACTGGTTTAGCTCTACTTGTCTATCTTGCACATGGCGAAACTCCAGGATCCTCTGAGTTTGGTTATACTGTGGAAAAAGCAATTAAATGGTTAGTTGATAATCAAGAAATTAGTGGCAAATTCAATGGGCGAGATGGCCATGACTATTCTTTGCCTATCGCAACATACGCCCTATCAGAGGCATTTACTATGACCAAAATACCTATGGTAAAAGAGGCAGCACAAAAAGCAGTTAAAATCATTATTGATGGCCAAAATAAAAATGGGGCTTTTGATTATAATTGCAAACCTGGCGGTACCCAAAGAAACGATCTTTCTTATGGGGGATGGTGTGTTCAAGCATTAAAAGCAGCAAAAATTGCACATTTAGATGTAGATGGATTAGATGAAGCATTCAAAAAAGCAATTCATGGAACTAAAGTTAACTTTAAGGGAGATTATAACATGGGTGGTTTTGGATATTCAAGTCCTGCTCAACATCCCTTAACAGGAGTTGGTGCATTATCATTACAATTATTAGGTGCAAGTGATCATGAGGAATCTATAGGTGCAATGAAATATATAACAAATGTTCAACCTAAAGAATGGGGCTCAGTCACTTGGCGAGACTTATACCATTGGTACTATGATATCCAAGCCGCATTTCATGAAGGTGGAAATACATGGGAAAAATGGAATAATGAATTTGCAACTTTAGTCGCTAATAATCAAACAGTCTTAAAAGGCAATTATGAAGATAATAAAGATATAGGTTATTGGTCAACGACGGGAAATAGCAAGGGACTTGTTTATAATACAGTCACGGCAACATTAATGTTAGAAGTTTATTATAGATATCTCCCCACCTTTCAAAATATCCAAATGATAGAAAACGTAGCACCAGAGGACCCTGGTGATATTCCTATAGAAATATTTTAAGTTAATTCAGTTTACAAAAGAAATTTCTTTAATCTTTACATTACCATTTGGAGTTACTATCGTCTGTTTAAAATAATCCTGACATTCTTGACACCCTTTAATATGGTTCTCTACAAAATCATATGTTCCTGCGTGAGGTATGTTTTGTTTTTCATATTTATGTAATAAACCAGGATCAAAATCACACTTTTTTTCAATCTTTTCTTCTATGAAATCGCACAATAAATTAAATAATACCTCTCCTGGTGTATAATCTCTTGGCGCAATACAGTGTGCCCTTTGACCTAATGCAGATATTGTTTTTGTATATGCAGAAAAATCCTGTGGTGTATAGACTCCTATCCCTGTTGCCCCATTTTTTATACCTACTGAGATTATTGAAGTATCTGTTTGACCATCACCTAGTACAATAACGTCTCGTGGACTAAATTTATATTCCCATGGGAACATGTACTTATCTATCAAATTATTACTACCTTTAATTGCAGAAATTAAGTATTCACCTTTCCCATAAGCTCCAACAATTTTATTTATTCCATTAATAATCCCCGTTTTTTTATCAAAAGAAAAATTTGAAGCGTGTACAATTTCAACTAGTTCCTCTCCCACATCATGTTTTTCAAGGAATCCATGGATCATAGGCTCAAGCCCCATGGATATTATACCAATATGAATATCTGCTTCATCTTTATACTTCTTTTTTAATGCAATATGACCCTCTTTCCAGTTTTTTGCAGGTTTTGTATAACTTCCATGCTCTTTAAGTTCTTCTAGGTTCATCCCTTCAAAACATCCACCTGGACCTGATTGAGAAGCAATCCACTGAACATATCCAATTTCCCTCTGAGCACCTTTTTGCATGACATTAATCAAGTTCCAAGTATCATCTACAGATTGGATATCTACACTATGCTTCGCCCCCAATTTCTTTATATTTTCTAAATATGTTTTATATAAATGATCTTGTTGGAACTGATCTACTGCAGTCAAATCAAAGTCTTCTAACATAAGTATTTGTTTCTTCATGTAGGATAAGAAAGAAACCTAGTTTAAAAAGATTACTATTGTGACTACTATTAAATAGTAAGATTAATAAATAATTAAATAAATTAAATCATATGACTAACGATATTATTTCACCCGATTTAAGCTTAGTAATGATTGTTAGAGATGAACTAATAAATCCTGCAGGTGGTCTATTGCCCGTATTAGAAAAACAATCATCATATTATCCAGAAATTGTTATATTAGATACAGGTTCTAAAGATGGGACAAGGGAATTATTAGAACACTTATCTGGGCAAGATATTTTTCCAAATTTAAAGGTTCATGATGCTAAGTTTTGGGGTTATTCCCACGCAAGAAACAAATTGAATTCTTTAGTAAATACAAAATATACCCTTTCTTTAGATTCAGATGAAATCTTATCTGAAAGCACCTCGGCTCTAATCCAAACAGCGATAGGAAAGACACCTAATTTTGGTTTTATTAATGTCCCTATTAACCAAGTTTATGACTCTGGAGGTGTTTATATTAAACGATGTCAATGGAATTGTTGGAACAATAGAATTTATAGTATTAAAGGCGCTAAATTTCATGATGGTGGTTCTAAGGAATTCTTTAATGGAGAATATTTAGATCACACAGGATTTAAGTTAGGTGTACCAAATACTCAAATTATCCATTTTGTTCCATCTAGGGATGAGTTAGTCAAAAAGAGTAAACAATGGACCTCTGAAGTATATAATCATGTCAAAACACAATCTTCCCCCTCATCTATGAAAAATTTTTTAGATTGGAAGCTACCAAGTCCAAAGATATTAGAAAGATATAGAATTGATTTTTCAGATACTGTCCAAAAACTAACCCAATTAGGTTATGATTTACCAGACAGAGTTTTAGAATTGGTTGAATAATTACCCTTTCAAAACACCAATAGGTTCTACCCTAACAACCTTGGGAGATATACCAGAACTATCTACTGACTCAATCACATCAGAAACGTCTTTGTAAGCAAGTGGCGCTTCTTCAGCTAAAACTTTAGGTGAGGTAGATTTAGCAACTATACCCTTAGCTGCTAATTCAGTTTTAATTGCGTCTCCTCTAAATTTAGCAATAGCAGCATTTCTTGACATTGAACGCCCAGCACCATGACAACTACTTCCAAATGTTTTCTCCATTGCCAGTTCTGATCCTTTACAGATAAATGAAGCAGTACCCATTGAACCAGCAATTAAAGCAGGTATCCCTGGGAACGCTCTTGTAGCACCCTTTCTATGAACATAAACCTTTTTTTTCTTGCCCTCAATAACATATTCTTCTAACTTAACAACATTATGACACAAACCATAAACAGTATGCATATCCATCTCTTGCCATGTTTTACCAAACACTTTTTCAAAAGTTTCCCTTATCCATTGAGTCATAACAAGACGATTAGTAAAAGAATAATTCACTGCACATTTCATAGCTTTAAAATAATCTTGCCCTTCTTCTGAGTTTACAGGTGCACAAGCAAGCTGACGATCAGCAAGTTTAATGCCATATTTCTCAACAGCTTTTTCTTGAATTTTTAAATAATCACTAGCAACTTGATGTCCAAAACCACGACTACCGCAATGAAGCATTATTAAAACTTGGTCTTTCTTTGTAACTCCTAACTTAGTTGCAAATTCTTCATCATAAATATCTGTAACTTTTTGAATCTCTAAGAAATGATTTCCTGCACCTAGTGTTCCAAGTTGAGGTTTACCTCTTTTCTTAGCTAAATCAGAAACTTTCGAAGAATCTGCACCTTCCATGCAACCATTCTCTTCCATACTTTCTAAATCTTCGGCAACTCCATAACCATTATCTACTGCCCATTTACAACCTTTGACCATTACTTCATCAAGCTCTTCATCTGTAAGTCTTAATTTACCCTTAGAACCAACACCGCACGGTACTGCAGCAAAGAGTGCTTCAATTAGCTCATTCATTCTAGGTACAACCTCTTCTACAGTTAAATTAGTTCTGATGGAATTAATTCCACAATTAATATCAAATCCACAAAGTCCAGCAGAAATAATTCCTTCTTCTGCATCAAAAGCAGCGACTGAACCCATGGGTAATCCGTATCCAAAATGTGCGTCTGAAAGTGCACAAACTGGACTAATTACACCTGGCATTTGAGCCACATTTGCAATTTGACCAATGGTATCATCTTGTAATCCTGCAATAATTGCTTTATTACCTATTATCAATCCATCTACATTCATCTTTCCTTCTTTGGGTAATACCCATTCATAATCTGAAATTTGTTTTAGTTTTTCTTTCATTTTTATCAGTAAATATTATTCATAGTTGATTTAAAAGGTTTTTCATTGGTCCCTTTTAAGATACTTATATATCCAAACTAACAACTGCTTTGTAACCTTCATCTGTTTTTTTAACTTCAAATCTATGGTTTGTTAATGACTTAACAACAGTCTCACCTAGTTCAGGTTTAGTAGAAGAGCCATATAACTTAGCCTTAACATGAGTTTCATCAACTTCTATAATTTCAAACTTAGAAAAAAACCTCTCCTCAATATCCACTTCAGCAATGAGTTCAGATAACCAGTTCCAAAAAGTTTCTCTGAGATTTTCACCTTTAACTTCAAACTCTTTAACTTCGGTCCCTTTTACTTTATCAATCTTACATATAATTGTAAACATAGCTTCAGCTGCATTAGCAAATAATTCTTTTAAATTAGAACCATAAGCTTCGAACATAACATCTGATTTAATTTCATCTAAAAACTTATATTTTTCCATATTAAAGGGAAAGAAATAATCTATATAAAAGTTTGCTAATCATATAGGAAACTTTATAAAATCTTTAATCATACAATGATTATGGCAAACCCATTTAGTTGGATCTGGAATTTAATCTTTGGTAAAAGTAGAATTAAAGAAGAAAAACAAGAATTAAGAACAGAACGTCACCTTAAAAGGGAAAGTAGACAAGAGATAAGAATTCAAAGACAAGAAAAAGGAATAGTTAAAAAGTTACTAAAAAAATTAGAACTTTTAAAAAGTGGATTTGGTATATCATCATATTCTCTTTTATTAAAATTAATTAAACAAGAAAAGGGAGAAATGACAATGTCTCCAGAAGAAATTAATCAATCTTTAAAAGTTTTGATATACCAATTAAATCAAATAAAATCAGAAAGAATTCCCTTAAAAAAAGAAGAAGAGGTATTTGTTAAATTACTTCAAACATGGAATATAACTAAAAATGAAATACTTCGATATTACCAGCTAGCTGTAGACCATGGATATGAAGAACAACATAAAGATGACAAAAAAATTACTGAAGAGATTTCTAAATTTTTAGAAGAATTAGGTCATGATCTTAAAAACGAAGAGAAACTTGATGAAAACAAAAAAAAGGAAATAAGAAAATTATATAATCAAATCGTTAGGGAAGAAGGCTAATAAGGTACAATATCATCATCTAATTCAAATTTTCTATCATCCACTTCATTCTCACCATATGTAGACATTTCTTTTTTCTCTTCAGCTTCTACTGGTGCAGGTTCCTCACTACTAAACATAGCACTAAATGCATTTGTTGGAGCCACAGGCTCAGAACTACCTAATGCAGGAGCAGAATCCTCAGAACTACCTAAACCCGGAGAGGGATCATCAAATATATTTCCTTGATTACTATAACTAGGAGAGATACTAGAACCAACTAAATGTTCTAACATCTTAATCACTTTCTTAATGTCATCATGAGAATCTTCCTTTGTATCTATTGAAATCTTCATATCTTAATTATGAAACTTAAACTATAAATACTTTTCTACTCAAATATGGAAAAAATTAAAAAGTTCATAACTATTACAATCGATATGAGCGATATAATCAAACAATATCTTCAAAAACAACAAGATCTGTTAGACAATATCAAAGCAGATTTACCCCGTCTTGAACATATGCTAGAAACCTATTCTTCTCCAGGAGGTTATGAAGATCACATCTATCGTTTTTATTGTGAATCATTTAAAGTATATAGTTTGCAGATGGCAACAAAACAAATTGTAGACAATTTAAGGAATCTTAGTCCAAATGAAGACAAAAAGTTAGATAGTTATTTTGAAAAAATAATTCAAGAAGGGACATCTGGGAAAAAGTGGGAACTTAAACACAATAAAGATTGGTATCATCAAACAGTGCCTTTTGTCAATGCATTTTTCCACGCAAAATTCTTTTTAGAAATGGCAGTAAAATATGGCCATGAATTAGAAGAAGCACCAAAACCAAGACCTTATGGTTGGGCTGCATTATTAAGCCTTTACAACATAAAATAATCTACAAATCTTTAGCAGATTCTTTATCAACAATAACAATAACCTCTTCATGTTTCTGTAAAAAAGAAGCAGGACAACAAGAATCCACAGGTCCATTTATCATTTCATTAACAGCACTAGATTTATTTTTACCAGTAGCAAGCAAGATTATCTTTTTAGACTTAAGTATTGTACTTATTCCCATAGTTAATGCTTGTTTAGGGACATCTTTAGGGGATTCAAATAGACGAGAATTATCTTTGATCGTATTATCACTAAGTTGCACCATTCGTGTTTTGGAATCAAGTTTAGATCCAGGTTCATTAAATCCAACATGACCATTTGAACCAATTCCTAAAATTTGGATATCTATTTTTTTAGAATCAATTAATTCTTCATATCGCAAACATTCTAAATTTGCATTCTTAGCAGAACCATTCAATAAGTTAACCTCTTCAAATTTTAATTTATCAAATAAATTCTTGTGCATAAAGTATGAATAACTTTGAACATTCTCAGACTCAATGGGATAATACTCATCTAGATTAAATGTGGTAACTTTAGAAAAATCCTCAGAGGAATTAATCATTTCATTATATAGTCCAAGTGGAGTCTCCCCAGTAGCAAAACCAATCACTAAATCTTTCTTAGTTTTAAGTTCATCTAGTACAATCTTAGAAGCCAACTTCCCTACTTTCTCACTATTTTTAACAATAAATGTTTTCATAACATCACCTAGATAAAATCAGTAACCACGTTCAGACAATCATAAGTAGGATATTCTTCAACTAAAGCTATCTTTAAATTTTTCCTCTTCAGTTCTTCTTTATGAGCATACAGAAAGTCGGGATCAACTAACACCCTTTTACGTTTCTTATCAAATTTATACAACTTAGAAGGTATTTTCAAACCAACTAAAACTTTCTCAATTTTAACTAAAGACCCATAAATAGCTCCTCTAAACAACAAACCTTCATCTGTGATCAAATCATAATCTTTTGCAACATTCTCAGCTCGCCTTTTGATTCGATTAGCCATCTGTACTTTGTCTTTTAATTTAGCAGTACAGTAATGCACATTTAGTTTAGGATATTTAGAACAGTATTTCAAAATCTTCAAAGCTAGTTCTTCAGAACCTTTAACACCATAAGACAAAGAATCCTTTGGTTTAAACGAACTAGGCATTTTACTAAACTCATTATCTGCAAACTCTAATTCATTCAAATTAATAAAATCCACTTTGGAAGAAAAATAATCCACCAACTTCCGGCTTTTAACAAATTTTCCAGGAAAAATAGGGATCTCAATTCCGACGTCCCACTTAAATTGATTAACTAAATCAATTTTACCCCATAACTTGGAATCATCAACATCAGCATGAAATCTTATCTCATCTAAACCAGAATCATACAATCTAGAAAGCACCTTCAAGGTAACTAAATTAAAAGAAGTATACAAATGAATATGAAATTTAGAACCAAATTTTTTCTTCAAAGCAGTAATATATTTAACAACTCTATCCAATCTACACAATGGATCTCCACCAGTAATTCCTGCCCCTGTTGCACTTATTAGTTCAGCTTCTTTAATTGCATTTTTAACATTTTTAATTGGCCATTCATCTGCATAAATAACATCTTTATCATGCTTTTGATCGGAAATTGGACAATAATCACATTTTCTACAACAAATACCCGTAATAAATAAAACTAGTTTAGAACCCTTAACACATTCTCTACATCCTTTAGCGAGTTTACCTTGTTTGTATGAGTAATGCTTTGTTTTTTCCATCACTAAGTAATTATAATAAATATTTATAAACCTTTACATCTAATAGTATTCTATGATATCAATTCCAACCTTACTTCCAATATGTTCAGATTGTAGTTCAAGATTAGAAACAGAAATGGTTAAAGTTTTAACAGAAAAAGAGTCTGATTTTGATATAAATTTACACTTAACTTATTGTAGACAATGTAACGAATACAAGGGTATAGATCAAAATTTCTCATTAGATCAAGAAAGGGATGCAGTCATTGATAAATTTAATCAACTGTATCTTTCCATCAAAAGAGAAGTTGGAAATTTTGTAGATTATAAAGTACTCATCCCATTAAAACAATGATTTAAATATCTAGTTCCATTCTCATTTATTATAAAAATGAAAGACACATATGTTTCAGGATTACTTGTCCCACCAGGAAAAGGATTTTTTCGTAAAAATAAACCTAGCTTTTTATCAGAATATTTACATTATTCCAAACATAAAGATCCAGAAAGAATAAAAGAAGTCCAAGCAAGAATCAATTTCTATCAAAACTCATATGATATTGTTTATAGGATGTATGGTGATGAAGCATATTTTTTCTTAGAATCAGATTCTTTTGAAGATGCACACGAAAGAATGGGTTCATTTGTCAAACAATTAACAAATATTTTTCAGATGGATGTCTCATGTACAAGTTTAATTAAGAATCAAAAAAGTTTAGTAGAATTAATAGGGACTAATAAATTAGAATAATCATAAAAAAAGTTTCTGATACTCAAAATTTATTTTGAGTCCAGAAATTATAAGAATAATTTATGATATTTTAATTCTTTAATTAAAATGAGAAAATTGTTCACAGAAACAACTTTTGATAGTTCATCCAGATGTTCTTTTTAACTTCTTCTTCATCCATCCCTTTTATTTCAGCAATCTTTTTTACAGTTTCAGTAACATTTGCAGGTTCATTCACATTAAAAGAACCATCTTCATTTTTGAATGGACTCAAAAAAGGAGAATCAGTCTCAGTCAATAGATGATTAATATCAACCATTTTTATCATCTCCTGAAACTGTTGCAATCTAACTGCCACAGGGGGAATAGAAAAATAATAGCCATCATCATATGCCCTTTTAACTAAAGATTTCTTAGCAGTAAAACAATGCATTACCACTTTTTTAATCCCTGATTTTTCTAACATATCCAAAGCTTCAGATTCAGCTTTCCTCGAATGAATTATAACTGTTTTATCCAATTTTTTAGCAAGCTCCAAGACTTTACCAAACACTTCTTTTTGTTTTTCAATATCCTTGCCTGAATGCAAATCCAACCCTACCTCTCCAATACAAATAAACTTATCCTTATTCTGAACTAAAAACTTCAATTCGGAATCAACATCAAAGGCTTTAAATGATTCATCTTCACGTTCAAGGGCATCTATTGGATATAAACCAAAAGAAGCCTTAACAATATCATATTTAGAAGCATATTCTAAAGCGAGCCTATTAGTTTCAGGATTTATTCCTGATGTAATTATAACCTTAACTCCTACTTTCTGGGCGTTTGCAACTACTTCATCCATCCGTTCTCTAAGCCCTTTAAAATCTAAATGGCAATGTACATCTATTAACATAATAAAAGATACTGAATTATTTTATTTAAAACTATTGTATTTGTAGAAGTGTTATTAATTTTTATAATCTTGTTGAGGTGAATAGTCAGTCAGTTGCTTCTTTAAATTATCGTTTTCTCTCACTAATTGAGTGTTTTGATCAAGTACTCTATTAACTCCGATTTCTATAATACTTTCTAACATTTCTCTTCTTGTTTGACTAGCTGGATTTCGTCCCATAATAAAGAAGAATGTAAATCTCTTTTTAAATCTACTCTTTTAAACATATAAACTGATAAACAATAAACTTTAAATACACTAAACAAATCCTATTATGTGGTGATAATCATGTCAATGTTAGGAATAAATTTTTCAAAAATAGTAGCAGAAAGAAAAGCTCCAGTTAGGGGTCAAATAAGTATAAAGAACAACATAGCAATAAAAGACACTAAAAAACAAGACCTCAAGATTCAAGATAAAGAGTCAGTAAAGGTTGAATTTGAATTTACTGCTAAGTATGAACCTGGAATCGGGGAAATAATCATCAAAGGCGATACAGTAATTGTCGATACCCCTGAAAAGATTAAAGAAGTCTTAGATCAATGGAAAAAAGATAAAAAGCTTCCAGAAGACTTATTAGCTCAAGTTATGAATGGTTTATTAAGTAAATGTAACATAGAAGCCTTAGTTGTAGGTAGGGAAGTTGGATTGCCTCCTACACTTAATATGCCTAAAGTAAAAGTAAAAGAATAATTTTACTTTTTTTCTTTTTTTCAATTTTTTTAATTTAATTATCTAAAATGGTAACAAAAGAAACCAAATTAAAAGTTGTTGAAGCAGTACCTGATGATGTAGAAAAAGGTATCGTTAGATTAGATTCCAATTTCATGAAAGAGATTGGCATCAAAGCAGGAGATATAGTTTCTATAGAAGGTAATAGGCAAACAGTTGCAATTGCAGATAGGGCATATCCTGGGGATATTGGTCTTAATATCATAAGGATGGATGGTATTATCAGGAAAAACGCTAAAACTGGAATTGGTGAATTAGTTTCAGTTAAAAAAGCAGAATTAAAAGAAGCAAAAAAAGTAATAATAGCACCATCTAAAAAAGGCGTTATAGTAAAAGCTTCTGCTAGTACTTTTAAGAGGGGGCTTTTGGGTAGAGCAGTTGTTAAAGGGGATATGATATCATTAGGTGGAACAAGAAGAAGGCGTTCTGCAACAGAAGATAATCCTTTTTTTGATGATGTTTTTAAAGGATTAATAGAAGAGAGTTTCAATATGGGTTTTGGTTTTGGAGATTTAAAATTTGTAGTAGTTGAAACAAATCCTAAAGACGCAGTTATAATTACAGAATCTACAGAAATTACATTAAATCCTGAAGCTGTTGAAATTAAAGAGGAAATAATATCTGATGTAAATTACGAAGACATTGGTGGACTCAGTGAAGAAATCAAAAAGATAAGGGAAATGGTAGAATTACCATTAAAACATCCTGAAATTTTTGAAAAGTTAGGTATCGAACCTCCCAAAGGGGTTTTATTACATGGTCCTCCAGGAACAGGTAAAACCCTATTAGCAAAAGCTGTTGCAAATGAATCAGAGGCACACTTCTCAGTTATTAATGGTCCTGAAATTATGTCAAAATTCTATGGGGAATCCGAAGCAAATTTAAGAAAATTCTTTGAAGAAGCAGAAAAAAATGCACCTTCAATCATATTTATTGATGAAATAGATAGCCTAGCTCCAAAAAGAGAAGAATCTAAAGGGGAGGTAGAACGAAGAGTTGTCGCTCAACTTCTTGGTCTAATGGATGGTCTAAAATCACGTGGAAAAGTTGTCGTTATTGCAGCTACAAATATTCCAAATGCACTAGATCCTGCTCTGAGACGTCCGGGAAGATTTGACAGGGAAATTTCAATAAATGTACCTGATATGAAAGGGAGACTAAATGTTCTTAAGATACATACAAGGAATATGCCCTTAGCTAAGGATATCAGTTTAGAAGAGATTGCAGAAATCACATATGGTTTTGTTGGGGCAGACTTAGAATCTTTAGCAAAAGAATCGGCAATGGTGGTTCTAAGAAAAGTATTACCAGATTTAAAATTAAAAGAAGATGAAGAAGCACTACCAAAAGAATTATTAGAAAAATTAGTAGTAACTCAACAAGATTTTAAAGAGGCTCTAAAATTTGTTAGACCTTCTGCTATGCGTGAAGTTTTAATTGAAAAGCCTAATGTAAAATGGGAAAATGTTGGTGGTTTGGATGAAGTAAAACAACGTCTAAAAGAAGCAGTTGAATGGCCATTAAAAAATCCCCAAGACTTCAAAAGAATGGGAATTACCCCTCCAAGAGGTATTCTATTATATGGTGCACCCGGAACAGGCAAAACTATGCTTGCAAAAGCAGTGGCAACAGAATCAAAAGCAAACTTTATACTTGTAAAAGGTCCCGAACTTCTAAGCAAATGGGTGGGGGAATCAGAAAAAGCAGTTAGAGAAATTTTTAAAAAAGCAAGACAAACTTCCCCCACAATAATATTTTTTGATGAAATAGATGCACTAGCTCCAAGACGTGGTCAAGATAGTGGGGCGCACGTAACAGAATCAGTTGTTAACCAATTATTAACAGAAATCGATGGTCTAGAAGCATTAACAGATGTTGTTATTATCGCAGCAACAAATAGACCAGATATTGTAGATGCAGCACTTCTCAGACCAGGAAGATTTGATAGATTAATATTAACACCTATTCCAGATAAAAAGACCAGAGAAATGATCTTCCAAGTTCATACTAAAAACATGCCACTTAAATCTGTAGATATCAAAAAGCTAGTTGATAAGACAGAAGGTTATACTGGTTCAGATGTAGAAGCATTATGTAGGGAAGCAGCAATTAACGCTTTAAGAAAAGATATTACTACAAAAGAAGTAGAAATGAAAAACTTTGAAGAAGCCCTGCAAGAAATTGGACCATCAGTAACAAAAGAGATTGAGAAGAATTACGATGATCTAAAGAATTCATTAAAATCATCAACAGCACGTCAAATGGAAGAAGAATCTCCTAATTACTTTGGATAATTTTTTTTAACTTTCTAAATGTTTTATACAATTCATTAACAATATCTTATTTTCTTTCTCATTTATATCAAACACACTTATGGCAGTATTTTCAATTCTATCTAGAAAGAAATCATCCGACTCATCTAATATCCCTCTAATTAATTCCTTATTTATTCCACCATGTGCAACAAATAATACTGTTCCACCAGAATAATTAGAATAGACTTTCTTTAACAATGCCATAGATCTTTTTCTCATACTTTTTTTGCTCTCAATTTCTTTAGGTCTATCATCCCAACTAAAGCTACCATAACTTTTACCAGTATAACTACCCAAGTCATGTTCCCTTAATTCTTCAACAGAAAAGAAAGGTGCCTTTGAATGAAATTTAGCAATTTCTTTTGCAGTATCATAAGCTCGTGCAAGATCACTAGAATATATTGCATCAATTTCCTCATTTTTTAATCTTAAAGCCAATTTTTTAGCTTGTTCTATCCCTAAGGGGGACAAATTACCTGGTAAATGACCCTGCACAATCCCTGTTTCATTTTGAATAGTTCTACCATGCCTTGCAATTATTAGTTTCATAACATTCCCATTCCTTAACTTCTTAATAAACTTAACCATCATCTTTTTAAATTAAACCTTCCTTCTCTTTATCATGGCTAAATTATTTATTTGGGACTTTCATGGGGTTTTAGAGCAAGGTAACGAAGGTGCAGTAGTTGAAGTAACAAACGCAGTTCTAAGCGAATTTGGACTAAATACAAGACTTGATCACGAAACAAATTTAAAATTATACGGTCAAAAATGGTCCGAATATTTTAGATTATTAGATCCTTTAGCAAACGAATCTAAAATAAAAGATATGGTCCATAGGGGTTGTGAAATCAGTCTAGAGACAGATGCTATCGCAAGACACATAAAACCTAGTGATAATTCACATTATGTTTTAAATCAGATAAAACAACATGGGCACGAAAATCTAATCTTATCAAATACTCAACCTGAGACTTTAGATAGATTTATTGATTCGGTTAATTTATCTGAATTTGTTGACTACAGATTAGGAACAGACTCACATAGGATTAAACAAACCCACTCAAATCCCAAAATACCTTTATTAAAGGAATTTTTAGAAGGGAAAACATACGATCAATTAATTGCAATTGGAGATAGACCTACAGACATAGAAGCCGGAAAAAGTGTTGGTGCTATAACCTATTTATATGCTCATAATACGCCAAATAAAAATATTAATGCAGATTACCATATAGATAATTTAAAGGAAGTATTACACCAACTTAGTTAATTTTATAAACTTTAATTCTAACATTATTTTATGGAAAAATTAAGCAAAATAAAGAATTTTTTAGATAAAGAATTAAAAATAAAATCTATAGAAGATTCGTCAAAAAATGGCTTACAAGTTAAGTCAAATAAAGAGATTAAAAAGATTGGTTTTGCAGTGGACGCTTGTATGTCTACAATAGAAAGGGCAAAAAAATCAAAAGTCGACCTTTTAATTGTTCATCATGGAATTAAATGGGCCGGATTAAAAGATTCTATGCAATTAAAGAAAAAAACAATAGAGTTACTTAATGGGTGTAATATGTCGCTTTACGCATGTCACCTTCCATTAGATAAACATGAAAAATATGGTAACAATATCCAGTTAGCAAAAATATTAGATCTAAAAAATATAAAAAAATTCGGAAAATATCATAGCAAATCAATAGGTTACAAAGGGGAATTCAAAAAACCATTATCAATAAAACAATTAACAAATAAACTCAATGATCTTCTTAAAACCCAATGCACCACATTCAATTTTGGAAAAAAACAGATTAAATCAATAGGTATTGTGAGTGGGGGAGGTTCTAGTGCACTTAAAGAATCATTAAACCTGGATTGTTTCTTGACAGGAGATGCACTTTATCATATTGTAATTGCCACAAGGGACCTAAACCATAACATGATCTTGGCAAGGCATTATGCAACAGAAACCCTAGGTGTTAAGGCGTTAATGCCAATATTAAAAGAAAAGTTTAATATATCAACAATCTTTATAAACAATGATACAGGTGTATAATTATGACTCATAAACCAGGAGATCAAGTAAAGATAATAACAAAAGACGAAGAGTTTGTTGGTATTTTGATGCCACGTCCAGAACTATTAGATAAAGAAGAAACTATAATTAAATTAGAATCTGGCTATAATATGGGTATTGATAATAAAAAGATAAAAGAAACACAATTAATCAAACATTATACTTCACCCAAAGAATTAAAAAAAGAAATCAAACAAAAAAAAGGATTACCTAATATTTCATTCTTATCAACAGGTGGAACAATCTCCTCTAAAATAGATTATAAGACTGGAGGAGTATATGCAGATTATACTTCAGATGATTTTATCCAAATGTGTCCCGAGTTAGCAAGCATTGCAAATTTAAAAACAAGAAAGATTATGTCCATCATGTCAGAGGATATTGGACCTAAGGATTGGTTGAAAATTGCTCAAGAAGTTGAAAAAGAAATAAATGGTGGTGCAGATGGGGTCGTGATTTCTCATGGAACTGACACCCTCCATTTCACTTCAGCTGCTTTATCATTCTTATTAAAAGATTTATCCAAACCAGTTATTTTAACAGCAGCTCAAAGAAGTATAGATAGGGGTTCCTCTGATGCATTTATGAACTTAATATGTTCTATAACAGCTGCAGCAAAATCAGGTATTGCAGAAGTAATGGTTTGTATGCATGGCACCACCAATGATGATTATTGTATTTTGAATCGTGGATCTAAAGTTAGAAAAATGCATACCTCTAGAAGGGATGCATTCAGACCAATAAATGAATTACCCTTAGCAAAAGTTTATGCAAATGGTAAAATTGAGATGATTAATCTTAATCACAAAAAAAATTCAGATGTAAAAACAAAAGCCATATTAAAATTTGAAGAAAAAACAGCATTAATTCAAATTTATCCTGGAATAGATCCAGAGATTATTGATTTTTATGTTAAAAAAGGTTATAAGGGATTAGTTCTATCGGCAACAGCACTAGGACATGTTCCAACAGAAAAATCTTCTACTAACTTAATACCTAATTTAAAAAAAGCTATTGATAAGGGCGTTGCAATAATTATTGCTACTCAAACACTGTATGGGCGAGTTCATCCTTTAGTATATACTAATTTAAGAAAGTTATCTATCGAATTGAATTGCATTTTTGTAGGTGATATGCTTCCAGAAACTGCTTATATAAAATTAGGTTGGGTATTAGGCCAAACAAAAGATACAGATAAAGCAAAAGAAATGATGTTAACAAATATCTCAGGAGAAATTACAGAAAGGACAAATGATAAATCATTCTTATATTAAGGAAACTAAAAATGGATTATAAAAAATTAGGATTTAAGTGTGGAATTGAAATTCACCAACAATTAGAAGGAAAAAAACTTTTCTGTAATTGTTCAACCTCCAATTTAAGAGACACAAAAGCAGATATTCATTTTGAAAGAAAATTAAGAGCCGTTGCTGGGGAAACTGGTGAAATAGACAAAGCAGCACAACACGAAATGTCTAAATTAAAATCATATATTTATGAGGGAGATTCTAAAGATTGTTGTTTAGTAGAAATGGACGAAGAACCTCCTCATCCAATTAATCAGGAAGCCGTACAAGTAGTTTTACAAGCTGCAAAATTATTAAATGCTAAGATTGTCGATGAGATTCAAGTTATGAGGAAAACAGTTGTAGATGGTTCTAACACCAGTGGATTTCAAAGGACTGCCTTAGTAGCTTATGATGGTTATGTAGAAACTTCAAAAGGAAAAGTTAGAATTTCATCTATCTGTTTAGAAGAAGAAGCAGCTCAAAGATTAAAAAATGATGATAATTCAACTAATTATAGGTTAGATAGATTAGGGATTCCTTTAATTGAAATCGCAACTGAACCTGATATTATAGATAATGAACACGCTAAAGAAACTGCAGAAAAGCTTGGAATGATTTTAAGATCTACAGGAAAAGTAAAACGTGGATTAGGTACCATACGTCAAGATGTTAACGTTTCAATAAAAGGCCACCCAAGGGTCGAGATAAAAGGTTTCCAAGATTTAAAATCAATGTTAAAAGTTATTGAGTTAGAAGTTATAAGGCAACAAAAAGAACAAAAAGGGCAGTCTCATGTTAGAAGGGTTAATCCAGATCACACCACTGAATTTATGAGGCCGATGCCTGGCGCAGCTAGGATGTATCCTGAGACTGACGTTATTCCATTAAAACCAGATTTAAAAAATATAGAAAAATTACCTGAATTAATCGAAGAAAAACAACAGAGATATGAAAAATTAGATTTAAGTAAAGATTTAGCAACAGCGTTATCCAAATCAGATAAAACAGACATGTTTGATAAATTTGTAAAAAACTTTAAAAATATAAAACCCAGTTTTTTAGCTTCAACTTTAGTTTCAACAACTAAAGAAATTCAAAGAAAATATAATGCAGATATAGATAAATTAACCCAAAAAGAATTTGAGGAAATTTTTAAAGCATTAAATGAAGAAATTATTAGTAAAAATGTGATTATTGATATCTTAATAGATTATGCACAAGATAAATTTGAATCATTCGAACATTATAAATGTGAATCTGCTGACGATTTAGAAACAGAAATCGAAGAGATAGTTAAAGAAAAACCTGGTTTAAATCCTGGGGCTTATATGGGCATCATCATGGGCAAACATCAAGGTAAAGTAGATGGTAAACAAGTCATGGATGTTCTTAAGAAACTACTTAAATAAAATGTATGAATACTTAATTGGTTGTTTAATTTTGTTTATTATTTGGATGATAGGTTTTATTCTAAGAAAAGATCTAAGAAAACCAATGATATGGAGTGGCATAATGTATGCTTTTGTTATGGGCATATTATTTATTCTAATCAAATTTTTTCAATATTTTGGATTAATAACACAAACAATTGTTCCAGGTTATTGGAGTCCAGATACTTTATTCAACCTTACATGTTTAACTGGGGGTTATGGGATTGAAGATGGGATTTTCATGTTCCTTGTTGGAGGAATTGCAATATTCGTATATGAATATTTTTGTAAAAAGAGAATTAAGATTAAAAAAAATCCAAAACATCATATCAAAGCCATTGTTATTGCACTAGTATTAGCCATATTGTTTGGACTAATATTTGATTTTAATTTAATTTATACATTAATCATATTCGGGTTAGTTGGAGCAATATGTATGTGGATAGAAAGAAAAGACTTAATCAAACACTCTTTGTTTGGAGGATTAAGTTTTATGATCATTTATTTTATTGCATTTTTTGTATTTAACACAATTTTCCCTAATTTTATTGCAGGAGTGTATAACTTTGAAAATTTAAGTAACATTTTAATATTCACAGTTCCCATAGAAGAATTACTATATGCATCAAGCTTTGGTTTAATGTGGGCACCAATTTATGAATATGAACATGGAGAAAAAGACATAGAACTTTAGATAATCATTTATTCTTTTTGAAACTTATTAGGTATTATCTTCTTAACACCTTTCTCAATTTTCTTCTTGATAATTTTTTTAATTTGTTTAATTTTTTTCTCTTTAATCTCTTCATGTTTTTTGAGAATTGGAATTTCACTTTTAGGGGGTGTAATACTTTTCCTATAAATATAAAACACTAATGATAAGAATAAAAATAATACTACTGCAGCAAAAAATGTGATTTCATCTATGGTGATTCTACCCATCACAATAACAATTACAAAATAAGCTAATATATTTACAGGCAATGAAGAAGATAATATAAATGCAAGTTTTTTAGGTATTTTATGTTCAAAATTTAACATTGCTAATAATACAGTAATAATAATCAACACACCAATCATAATGAAATAACTCATCTGTGATCTATCTGTAATCATGCCTCTAAACCCATATTCTCCACTCATATATTTTAATAAGATTGCAGTAACCCACATTAAAGATATAGAATTACTAAATGCAGTATTCCAACCCAGTAATTCAGTTTTATATTTACCAAAATACATTTGTAGCATAACTAATGCAAATATTAAAGGTGCAATAGTCCATAATATCTCTTTATTAAAATAGGGTACTAATAAGATTTCGAGTATTCTAACACCAATTTCTTGCCAAACCATACATTTAATTTAGGGTAATTAGTATATAAACTTTACTCATAAAGAGAAAAATTAGAATCCGTAATCTTTATAAATGGTCATCAAATCCTTTTTGTATAATTGAGTGGGTCAAAGCCAATCAATTAGAGAAAATTTCAGAATTAAATATATTATGAAATTTTATCGTAATTATCATAAAAAACTAACGAGGGTAGAAAAAAATGAGTGAAAAATATGTATACGATTTTGAAGAAGGAAAAGCAGATATGAAATATGTTTTAGGTGGAAAAGGGGCTAATTTAGCTGAAATGACTAATATTGGAATCCCAGTACCTCCAGGGTTTGTAGTTTCAATTAAAGCATGTAATCAATTTTATGAAGACGGTGCAAAAATTTCTGAATCAATAGAAAAAGAGTACTTAACTCATCTAGAAGAATTAGAAAAAAAGATGGGTAAAAAATTAGGTGATGAAAAAGACCCATTATTAGTATCAGTAAGAAGCGGTGCAGCAATGTCTATGCCTGGTATGATGGATACAGTTCTTAATTTAGGTTTAACTGATAAATCAGTTTTGGGTATTGCAGAAAAAACTGGTAATGAAAGATTTGCATGGGACTCATACAGAAGATTTATGCAGATGTTTGGTAACGTTGTTATGGATATGGAAGGAAAAGATTTCGAACATGTTCTAGAACAAATAAAAGAATCAAAAGGCGTTAAATTAGACACAGAATTAGAAGTGGAAGATCTTAAAAAAGTTGTTGAAGGATATAAAGCAGTTGTAAAGGAAAAATTAGACAAAGAATTCCCACAAGATCCTCTAGAACAATTAAAACTTAGTATTGAAGCTGTATTTGGTTCATGGAATAATGAAAGGGCGGATCTTTACAGGAAATTAAATCACATACCTCCTGAAATTAATGGAACTGCAGTTAATTGTCAAGCTATGGTTTATGGTAACAAAGGGGATACTTCTGGAACAGGTGTATGTTTTTCAAGAAACCCTGCTACTGGAGAAAATAAGTTCTATGGTGAATATTTAATGAATGCACAAGGTGAAGATGTTGTTGCAGGAGTTAGAACGCCTATGGAAATTTCTACATTAGATCAACAAAATGCAGAAGTTTACAAAGAATTAGTAGACATCAAAAACAAGTTAGAAAAACACTATAAAGATATCCAAGATATGGAATTCACAATTGAAGAAGGTAAATTATTCATTCTTCAAACAAGAAATGGTAAAAGAACAGCAGCTGCAGCAGTTAAATTTGCAGTTGATTTAGTTGATGAAGGATTATTAAGCGAAGAAGAAGCTTTACTAAAAGTTGAACCTGCAGCTTTAGATCAATTATTACACAAACAACTTGATCCAGAAGATAAAAAGATTGCAACCGTTCTAACAAAAGGTTTGCCTGCTTCACCAGGTGGTGCAGTTGGTCAAATAGTGTTTGACGCACAAGAAGCTCACGAAAGAAATGAAGCAGGAGAAAAAGTTCTTTTAGTAAGACAAGAAACTTCACCTGAAGATTTAATTGGTATGAACGCTGCTCAAGGTATCTTAACAGCAAGAGGAGGTATGACTTCACACGCAGCAGTTGTTGCAAGAGGCATGGGTAAATGTTGTATTGCTGGTTGTGATGAGCTTGTTATCAATGAAGAAGCTAAAACAATGACAGTTAATGATAAAGTTTTCAAAGAAGGCGATTTCATTACATTAGATGGTGCATCCGGAGAAGTTATCGAAGGAAAAGTAAAAGTAATTGATCCAGAATTATCAGGGGATTTTGGTAAAATCATGGAATGGGCTGCTAAATACAAAACCATGTTAGTAAAAACTAATGCTGATACACCAGAAGATGCAGAAAATGCAATCAAGTTTGGTGCAGAAGGTATTGGTCTTTGTAGAACAGAACACATGTTTTTCGATGAAGAAAGGATTAAAGCTGTTAGAGAAATGATTGTTGCTAAAGCAGTAGAAGGAAGAAAAGAAGCTTTAGACAAAATCGAGCCTTTCCAACAACAAGATTTTGAAGGATTATTCAAAGTAATGGGTGGAAAACCAGTAATTATAAGATTATTAGACCCACCTTTACACGAATTCTTACCTAAAGAAGAAAAAGATGTCGAAGAAGTTGCTAAAGAAGTAGGAGTTTCAACAGAACAATTAAAAGAAACCATAGACTCATTACATGAATTCAATCCGATGCTTGGTTTTAGGGGATGTAGATTAGGAGTTAAATATCCTGAAATCTCAGAAATGCAAGCAAACGCAATTTTCAAAGCAGCATTAGCAGTAGAAGGCTCAGAACCTTGGATTGAAGTTCCTTTAGCTGGAAATGTTAAAGAATATATGGTAATCAAAGAAATTATTCTTAAGGTTGCTAAAGAGCTAGGTGTTGAAGGAAAAGTTAACTATAAGATTGGTTCAATGATTGAAGTTCCAAGAGCAGCCCTTACTGCAGATGAATTTGCTCCAGAATGTGAATTCATCAGTTTTGGTACAAACGATTTAACACAGATGACTTGTGGATTTTCCAGAGATGATGCAGGAAGTTTCTTAGGATTATATACTGACAGTGGTATATATGATAGGGACCCTTTCCAAAGCATTGATCAAACAGGTGTAGGGAAATTAATGGAGCAATGTATCAAATTAGCAAAAAAAGCTAATCCTGATATCCATATTGGAATTTGTGGTGAGCATGGTGGAGAACCTTCGTCAGTTGAGTTCTGTCATAAGATTGGATTAAATGAAGTCTCATGTAGTCCGTTTAGAGTTCCAATCGCTAAATTAGCAGCAGCTCATGCAGCTATTAAAGATTCAAAAAAGTAATTTTTTGAAGGCTTGGCAAAAATTTACTTTTTCCAAGACAAAAAGGACAAAGCATAAATACTTGCTTTTCTTTTCTTTTTTTATATTATTTTTATAACTTATTAATCTAAGATGTGGTAACCCTGGTAAATAAACAAAGAATCTGTTTTATAAGTGGGAAATTGAAGGGTACGGATGGAGTTTCTTTAGAAGTAGATAAATGGGCAGATATTTTAAGAAAATTAAATTATGAGGTATTTTATTTAGCTGGGAAATTTGATCATGACTTAATTGACACAAAAAAGGACATCTTAGTTCCAGGATTATCCTTTGATTCTGAACAACAAAAATACTTTGAATTGAGGGCATTTCCTTTTATTGATAATAATCCAAATTCTTATCATTTAAACATGTGGGATAAAAGACGACTAATGAAAGACTTAGTTGCTCAAGGTAATGACCTTGCATCTGAAATAGACCACAAACTAGAGGAACATAATATTGATATTATTATTGGCGAAAACACTAATGCAATGCCCATGTCCCTTTTAGGTGCAGTAGCAATGAAGGAAATTGCAGGAAAATATAAAACATTATTTCACCATCATGATTTTTATTGGGAGCGTAAAAGATTTAGACTTAATAATATAGATGAATTATTGAGTGAAATTATGCCTCCCTTAGATCCTTCCATTAAACATGCCGTAATCTCAAGATATGCAAAAACCATGTTAAGAGAAAATAGGGGTATTGAAGGTTCTATAATTGTACCAAATTGCGAAAATTTTGATAATCCTCCTGTAAAAGATGATTATAATTCTGATTTTAGAAATGAATTAGGTTTCAAAGAAGATGATATATTATTGTTAGAACCTACAAGGGTTGTTAGAAGGAAAAAGATAGAAGTTGCAATTGATTTTGCAGATCAGCTTGGAAGCACATATAACAACAAAGACAAAGTTAAACTTTTAGTATCTCTTGATGCAGGGGATGAACCCGATAGTATAATGTATCAGAAAGAACTCGAAGTTTATGCCAAACAAAAAGAAGTACAACTTCATTTCATTTCAGATCGTGTCAATTCAATTAGACATTTAGATAAAAATGGGAGAAAAATATACACTAATAGGGATGTATTGGTTAATGCAGATCTAGGATTATATCCTCCCGATTGGGAAGGTTTTGGAAATGCCTATTTAGAAATGACTGCAGCAAAACTTCCAATTGTAGTTTCTCAATATATTGTATTCAACACAGATATAGCTCCAAAAGGATTTAAGAATATCGTTCTCGGACACGACGATTTAACAGGGGATTCAATCATAAATAATCATCATATAGAAAAAGCTAATCGTCTATTAGAACATCCAGAAGAGATGGTGCCCATGGTCGAAAGAAACTTCGAGATTGGTAAGAAATTTTTTGGATATGAAACTTTGGAGAACAGATTAAGTTATATTTTAGACGGATTTTAGAAATAAAAAACGCACCCAGGAGGATTTGAACCCCCGACCCCTTCCTTTCTTCATATTTAATTATTAAATGTAGGAGGGAAGTGCTCTATCCAAACTGAGCTACGAGTGCATATAGTAAGCGAAATAAATGAGCTTATTATTTTAGAAAATAAAACTCTTATTAATCATTATTTTATTTTCTAACACTATTTGTGATTAAAACGTAGTTTTTAAATATTGCGTATAATTTCTTATTATCATGTATAACATCAAAGAAACGCCACAAGATTTTATTGTAAATGAAATTACAAACATCAAATTAGAAAAAGAAGGCCCATATTCAATCTTCTTATTAAAAAAAGAGGATTATACAACTCAACTGGCAATCGCATTAGTTGCAAGAAATCTCAAAGTTAGACAAAAAGAGATCGGTTATGCAGGTAATAAAGATAAAAAAGCCATTACAACCCAATATATATCTATAAAAAACATGAAACAACAAGATTTAGATTTAGACAGGCTTAAATTAACATTCAAAGGGTATTGCTCCAAACCAATCTGTTTAGGTGATTTAGAAGGTAACGAATTCATAATAAATGTTATCACAGAAAACAAACCAAAAGAATTAACCCAGATAGTTAATTATTTTGGGCAGCAAAGGTTTTCAACCAATAATAAAAATATAGGCAAATTAATATTAAAGAAAAATTTCAAAGAAGCAGTTGAATTAATAATTTCAGATGATCAAGAAAAATCAAAGAAACTATCACCTTATCTAGAAAAAAGAAAAAATGATTATGTGGGTGCATTAAGATTAATTCTCCCAAAATTATTAAAATTATATATCCACTCTTATCAATCTTATCTATGGAATAAACTAGCAGAAAAAGAATCTAAGTCAGAAGAAAACAAAAAGTTACCTATAATTGGTTTTGGTACAAATCCGAGCAAAGAAATACTGAATCTACTAAAAGAAGAAAGTATCAAGATTAGGGATTTTATAATAAGACAAATCCCGGAATTAACAGCTGAAGGCACATATAGGGAATTATTCACAGAAATAAAAGAATTAAATATAAAAAAAGAAGAAAAAGGTTATAACCTCCAATTTAAATTAAAAAAAGGGTGTTATGCAACCGAAGTTATTAGACAATTATTCTCTTAATGCTTTTTTAGTATTATCAATAATATCATCCAATGCCTCATCAGCCTTGATATCTACTAAAGTTCCTTTTGCATTATAAAAACCAATCAAAGGCTCAGTCATATCTTTATACTGTACTAACCTTTTTTTAACAACTTCTTCATTATCATCATCCCTTTGCATTAAATCTTCTTCCGGATGACCTTCTTTTGGATTAGGTGCACAATCAGGATAAATATTATATATTTTTCCAGTAGACTTTGAAGTTCTCCTTCCAGTAATTCTATGAATAACTAACTCATCTGGCACGTTAAAGTTGATTACTTTATCGATTTTCACATCAGAACTATCAATAGCTTGCGCTTGAGGTATTGTTCTTGGAAAACCATCTAAGATGAATCCATTCTCACAATCTTCTTTCAAAATTCTCTCTTTTAATAATCCAATAACTAACTCATCTGGAACTAACTGACCATTATCCATATATTCTTTTGCCTTCATACCTAAATCAGTGCCTTCTTTTACTGCAGCCCTTAATAAGTCACCTGTAGAAATCTGAACAATTCCTAGTTCATCTGTTATTGCTTGAGCAACAGTTCCTTTTCCCGCACCTGGCGGACCTAAAAATATTATATTCATTTTTTTAAACCTCCTATTCTATGAGGAGGTTCAGAAATGCTTTGCATTTCGCATACCTCCTTAAAGATATTTAAAAATAAAAGCCTCCGGAGGGAGTTGCACCCTCGACCTATATCAAGTCTTTAAGACATTAAAGCCCTATTAGACCTTTTGATTGCTTGCATATTAGCTACAAGTTTCGTCGTTAAAAAACACAAACGCAATAGCTACTATGCTACGGAGGCATATAATTTTAGAATAAATATCTATTTATAAAATTTTGTATTTAAATCAAACAATTTCAATTTTTGAATATTCTTAGGGTTCCTAAATCCAATTTCTTCAACCCATTTTTTGAGCATTTTTTCACCATTTATTGATAATTTATATGCAGTATTCCAATTTTTTTCTTTATATTCAGTTTTCCATTCAGTTACTTTAAATCCTTTTTTCAATAAAAACATTTTAACTTGTTCAACCATATCCTTTGCAATATTTAAAAAGAATATTCTGGGATATAATTTATTGTTTGTTTTCCATAATGTTAATGATCCATCCGTATCGTATAAACCTCTTATAAAAGCAATCATCAAGGAATCATTACATAAAATCTGTTCAGGAATTCTTGCATTTATTTTTTTTCCTAATGGCAAATCAAGTACCTCACTTTTGAATTTAATAATCTCTTTTGAACATATTCGAAATCCATAAGATCCCTTTGACCAATTTCTAGGTTTGGGGGTTTTTCCATATATTTTTTTGATAAGTGGTAAAATGAAATCATCCATATATGCCCTATCATCTCGCCAATGACATGCCACAGTGTAAAAAGCCCTTCCCTTGTATATATTCATACTTCCATCACCTAAGTGGATTCCAGTTTCTTCTGCTAAGTCTTCATTAATTTTATATTGGATCATTTTAAGTAAAAATTTTTAATATATTCCTAATTATGTAAATAATTTTTTATTTATATAATTTGGGGGTGTCCGTGGCAAATGGAACACTTAAAAATATAAAATTTTTGAGAATTTTATTTCTAAATAATAATCTTTTAACAGTTAGAATTAAACATTTTTCCTTTAATGTCCCGGGAAGTTAAATCCTGGTTTACTATAGGCCACATCACTATATCTATTCAAGTTTAAGAATGCCTTTATTCTAGTATGTAAATCATTTACATCATCGAGTGCATTGGATTGATACCCTGTGGTGTAAGGTTTAAAGAAATATTTATCAAATAATGTTCTTAAGAAGAAAAATAGAGGTTTTGATTCCCATCTATGTTCATAATCTGTCTCAATATATCCATCAAAGACAAAATCAGCCTTACCTTGGTTCATTTTGATTTTAGTTTTATCAACTTCAACATCAATTTCCTTAATATCTGTTAAAATGATCCTTAATTTTATGACAATTTTAGCATAATCAGTTATTTTTTTCCAAGGTTCCATTTCCCATTCAATAAATTTCCCAGTTTTAACTACGCTCTCGGCCATACGTTTCTCTCTTTTATCGTACCCTTTTTCTCGTAGCCATCCATCTACTAATTTGTATAAATCCGCTACTTTGAATAACCCTTCGTAGCTTAAACGTAACTTATCAACAACAACATCTCTTTCAGCCATATTATTTTACCTTATTTTTACCTATATAAATCTTACCATATATCATAATAAGCATTACCTTTGGATTCCATATCCATATACTCTTTTGCAATTGTTTGCAATTTGTAAACCCTATAGTATAACTCGTCCCACCAATTAGCAAGTACTCCTTCACCTTTTAAGACAAATGTATTATATAAATTGAATAACATTTTACCAAATACTGTTTTTGAAAATCTATTTGTATAATCTAGTTCCATGTGACCATCAAATTCAATCTTTAGCCTGCATTTAGTTAATTTGACTTTTTTTCCTTCTTTTATCACTTCTATTTCTTGAACGTCCCATGCATGAAAGAATAAGGCAATATGAAATTTAACATAACCGTTGACTTTTCTCCACGCAGTCCATTTCCACTCAAATTCTACTCCAGCTGCAGTGCCCGGTCTTTCCCTTGAAGTTCCCTCTTCAAAATAATATTTATTGTCATAGAACCATCTCTGCATTACCTTGTATAATCCATCCAAATCAATTATACCGGCCTTTTGTAAGACCATCTTCCTTATGGGGGCATTCTCTGACATACTCTCTAATATAGAGAATATTACTTATAAAAGTTTGCTTTTATAAAAAAAATATTATTGTTGCCCCATAATTCCAGGCAAATCTCCTGCACCTTTTTCAGGCCAGAATGATTGGCCTTCTTTCTCTGGCATGTAAGTTTTTAATCCCAAGAATATCTTAATCGCATCTTGAATTTGGTAAGTTTCTCTGTATAAACCATGTTTATGTTTCTCAATATCTACCTTATACATTCTATTATGAAATAACGTGTTAAAATGTTTTAAGATTGGGCTATCTCTCCACCCTTTTCCAACTTCATGCATATAATCCATCTCAATTCTAGACCATAATGCCAATTCAAGATCTGCATTATTTGTTTTAAACTTTTTACCATCTTTCATAACTTCGATATCTTTAGCACCCATTACATGCCAAAATATATCTAAATCATATCTATAATATGAATTATGTCCTACCATTCCGGGATTATCATCACCAGGTATTTTTTTAAATCTCCACCAAATCCACATCTCTTTGCCCATCTGTGATTCCCTATTCAGATAATAATGTTCTGGCCAATTAGCATCTTTTCTTGTAGCCCATCCTCTTTCAATAAACATATTATGCAACATACCATAGAAATTTTTCAGATGAATTTCATTCCTATATCTTACTCTAGTCTTAACAGTAGGAATTGTAATTCTTTCAGTATACGGGTGACCAACTAGCCTTTCTTCTGCCATATAACTGTTTTTAGACTTTATTGTTTATAAATTTATTGAAATAACACAGTTATTGATATATAAACAAACCACAATTTATATAAATCCTTCAAAATTACTTATATTATGCTTGTTGGAATTGTTGGAAAGGCAAATGTGGGAAAATCTACTTTTTTTAAATCTTCTACTTTGGCAGAGGTTGAAATCGCTAATTATCCATTCGCAACAATCAAACCTAATCATGGTACAGGATATGTTAAGATAGAATGTGCAGATAAACACTTTGTTACTCAGTGTAATCCTAGATTTGGTTTTTGTATTAATCATAAAAGGTTTGTTCCAGTAGATATGTTAGATGTAGCAGGCTTAGTTCCTGGTGCACACGAAGGCAAAGGTATGGGTTGTGCCTTTTTAGATGATCTAAGGCAAGCAGACGTTCTTGTTCATGTAGTAGACATTTCTGGCTCAACAAATGAACGAGGGGAACCAGTAAATCCTGGGGATTATGATCCTGCTAATGATATCAAGTTCTTAGAAGAAGAATTGGACTTTTGGTACCTTGGAATATTAAAGAAAGGCTGGGAAAAGTTTGCAAGAGAGATCCAACAAACTCATAAAGAAGTTCATAAGGCTTTAGCAAAACAATTATCTGGTCTAGGTGTTGATGAAGACATGATTAAAGCTCAAATAAAAGAGTTAGGTTTAAATCCCTCTACAATCACCTCATGGTCAGAAGAAGAATTGTTTAGTTTAGCAAAATCACTAAGGATAATAACAAAACCAATGATTATTGCATGTAATAAGATAGATGTGCCTGGAGCAACAGATAATTTTACGAGGATAGAAAATGAATTCCCTGATCATATGCTCATAGCTTGTTCCGCAGAATCAGAACTAGCTCTAAAAGAAGCAGCAAAAGATAAATTAATTGATTATATTCCGGGAGATAATACATTTAAAATAACAGATGAGTCCAAACTATCAGATAAACAAAAATCAGCACTTAATTTTATAAAATCAAATATATTAGATAAATTCAATTCAACAGGGGTACAGGAAATACTGGATAAATCTGTCTTTGATATCTTAAAATATATTCCAATCTTTCCAGGTGGTGTAAATAAATTAGCAGACTCAGATGGAAACATTCTTCCTGATTGTTTTTTACTCCCCCCAAAATCAACAGCTTTGGACTTTGCATATAAATTACATTCAGATTTTGGAGATAATTTTATCAGGGCAATTGATGTTAAAACAAAAAGGACAGTTGGTAAAGAACACTTACTTCTTCCAGGAGACGTAGTAGAAATAATTAGCGGGAAATAAGATTTACTACTTTAGAGTTATAACAAAAACAAAACATTTATAAGGCATCATTCCTCCCTTTTCTCAATGGATCAAGAATTATTAAATAATGGAATTGGAATAGTTGTAGGATCTTTAGGTATGTTAGAACTATCTGTTTTAGCTTATACAATGGGTAAAGAAGATATTAAAAGAACTATTGATAAAGTCCAAGATTATTTTTGGAGACCTATCTCTGGTAAAAAAGCAATATTAATAGAAGGGGATAATTCACGTTCAGACGATATTAATATAATGGATGATCTGCTAAAGGGATATGGTTACGACAGGAAAAAGTTTGGACAAAGCGTTTCAACAAAGAAAGATTGTTTAGAATATATAGACCATATCGCTTCTACGTTAAATCAATCTGATAATTCAAATACTTTAATATATTTTACAGGTCATGGTTTTATTAGATACAAGGATAAGGCTTCAATAGGCATTTTACTTAATGGTAAAGATACTTCTGATGAGAATTATTTAACACCCAAAGAATTATGGGATCATATTAAACATATAAAAGGAAATACTGCTGTTATCATAGATAGTTGTCATAGTGGGACTTTTCCTTATCAATTATCCAATTTATTTGAATCAAAAACAGATCCTTCGGCAGAAAAAGAATCTTTTATAGTATTAGCTTCTTGTCCTGCTTTGAATTTGTCATTAATGTCCAAGGATTATATACCTGGATTAAATCTTGGAGCTCTAACATATGGAATTTATAGATCTCTAAAATGTAATAAGGGAAGTTTTAATCTAAGTTCTGAAGTTATTCATGTAGGGAATGAAGTTCATAGATCAAATCCCAGTAGGATATTGCCTCCATCTGTTACTGCAGAATATAAATTAAGTTTTGAACCAGAAAGGTTTTCAGCTGGTAATTTTTACTTATAATTATTAGTTTATACTTCTTAAAATAAAGGAAAAGCCTCGCTTTTCCGTGCACTTAGAAAACTATTTCTTCCTTCGTAATTTTTTAAACGACTCAACAACATCAATCATATATTTCCCATCTTCTAATTTAAATATTAATGGGTCCCCTCTAAAAAGATGCACTAGGTCTAACTCATATTGCCCGGGTTTAGTTATTTTTATAGATTCTAAATCTAAAACCACTGGGTCTCCTTTTTCTTTATCTACCCCTACTAGATCAAATGCATCATCTTCAATTTGGGTTTTTTCTTTTGCACTTAAATTAGAAATTGTTTCAGTTTGTTTTTTTAACTTTTCAAGTTTGGATTTTTTAATATAAAAGAATAATTTTCCACCACATTTACATCCTTTTAATATTGCGGCATCACCATCATCATAAAAATCCCCGCATCTTACACATTGGTGTGGCATATCTATTTCCTCTTTTTACCTTTTTTCTTAGGTTTTGCTTCCTGAGTTAATAATTCAATCTTTTTAGGATCTTTCTTGATTTCTTTTACAATATTGGCAGGACCTATAACAGTCAACCCTTGCCTATCCCCTAATAAAACATTGGCTATACTATCTCTTAATACATCTAACGCATGAATTTTATCTTTAGTCGGCTCAATTACAGCGAGTTCAATACCTCTAAAATCTTTATTAATCTCTTCCATAGTTACTTTGATTAATTCAGCCTCTTCTTCCTTAGTTAATCTACCTTGTAATAATACAATCTTGTTTTCTTTAGCAACATTTAACAACATCCTTATTCTACCTAAGGAACTAAGATCTCTAATTTCACTATATGGTACTATTTGTAGTGTTAACATTTTTGATATTTTACCTCTTTTTTTTCTTTAGATGGATTAAACCATCTTAAACAAAGCTTTGTAAAGATCATCTATATGATCTCCATATTTTGCACTGATTCCAACCAATTCATATTGAGGGAATGCAGCTTCAATTTTCTTAATATTTGATTTTTTCAAATCAACTTTATTAGCAACTAATAAAACCGGGATTTTCCTAGCTTGAAGATTTCCCATTATAGTAATATTTACTTGATCATAAGGGTCTTGGGTCGCATCTAAAACAACCACAACAAAATCCATTTCATCTAACCATTTTATAGAATCAATAACTCCTTTTGTAGCTTCTTTAGCTCTTTTTTTAGCTTCATTTTCTTTCATACCAGTTTTCATAAAATCTTCATAATCGATTTTTGTAGCTATTCCTGGAGTATCAACTAAATTAAAACTTAATTCTTTTCCACCACTTTTAATACTAATCTGTTCTTTGATTTGTATCTCTCTGGTTTCATGAGCAACATTAGAAACAGAACCCATATCTTCACCTAACCAATCTTTACAGATTTTATTAGCTAAAGTTGTCTTACCACCATTCGGAGGGCCATATAATCCCATCTTAATGTGCTTTTTTTTCCTAAAAATATTAAATCTTTTAAAAAGATTTTTTAAAATCGTTATCATTAAACCACCATCTAAAACTAGATATATTGTGTTTATATACTTTTCGTTTCTCTAGCACTATAATATCCACGCTTAAATAACAAGGCTATTCAAAGAAACAAAAAGCAGGACTTTTCGTGGATTTGAAAATCAAAAGATTTTCAAACGCTTGGAAATTCCATTTTCAAGAGTTTTGTATTTTATAGTATATAAAATGCAGATTGGTTGATAAGTTATTGCCAGGACCTTTCGTTTATACTTTAGTACAATAATTTAAGCTAATTCTTGAATATATTTAATCACAACAATATTTATATAATGATTTTGATTCCCCACTATATGATAAAAGGTCAAATTATCTCTGGTGCTTTTGGTAAAATCATTGCAAGGGAAAAATCAGAGCAAAAACTAGAAATTGGGGAACTTTTAATCGCAGATACACCAGATTCTAAGATTTTACTACAAGTTTATGATTTAGTTTATGGGAGTCAGATTTCACAACAGAATTTAGAATTAATCTCGGGTATGAACCTAGAAGATAATACTAATTTTGATTTTATGGATGCCCAAATCAGAAATTATAATCTAGCTTTTATGAAAAATCTGATTACAATATCTACAAAAAAGTCAAAAATCTGTAAAACCCTGCCATCGTTTTTCTCTAATGTAAGACAAGTAGAAGAATCTGATTTAAAATTTTTAACAAAACCTCAAAATCCTTTTTTTCTCGGAAATCTAAGATCAGGTTCAAAAACATTGGATGTAGACATTTTTTTAGATGGTTCAAAAGTATTATCCCATCATATTTTAGTAGCTGGAACAACAGGGCGTGGAAAAAGTGTATTATTGTCTAATCTATTATGGAATTCTATAACCCATGACTATTGTGGTATCTTAGTTTTAGATCCTCATGATGAATACTATGGTAGAAATAAACTGGGATTAAAAGACCACCCAAAAAAAGATCGTGTAGTATATTATACCCCTAAAAACGCCCCTACAGGCACAAAATCATTAAAAATCAATATTGAACTAATCAAACCCCCCCATTTTAATGGGGTTGTTGAATGGTCACAGGCTCAAAGAGAAGCCTTAATAGCATATTATCGGAATTATGGTAAATCTTGGATTCAGGCAATTGTATTAAATAAAAAAGTGGTTGGATTTAATGAGGCAACTATAGCAGTTCTTAAAAGAAGATTATTAAATATTTTAGATCTAGATTTTGATGGGCAACAATTATTCTCAAAAGGTGTCTTTGATTTAAACGCCGGCTTAACTACAATTCATGATATATGCGATGAAATTCAACAATCTAAAACTGTTATAATTGACACTTCTAATTTTGCAGGTTCTACTGAAATATTAATTGGAAGTTTAGTTGCAACAGAAATCTTAGGTAAATATAAAAGTTACAAAACCCAAGGTATATTAGATGAAAAACCTGTTATATCTATAATATTAGAAGAAGCACCAAGAGTTTTAGGAAAAGAAGTTTTAGAAAAAGGATCTAATATTTTTGCAACAATAGCTAGGGAAGGAAGAAAATTCAAAGTGGGACTCACAGCTATCACCCAATTACCTTCTTTAATTCCGAGGCAGATTTTAGCTAACATGAATACTAAAATAATCTTAGGTATAGAGATGGCCCCAGAACGACAAGCAATAATAGAGTCTGCATCCCAGGACTTATCTGAAGACAATAGAAATATTGCTAGTTTAGATGTGGGGGAAGCAATAATAACATCCAATTTTTCTAAATTTGCATTACCTATTAAGGTGCCTTTCTTCGATAATATAGTAGAAAAAACAAAACAAAAAGAAATAAAAAAAGATTTTAGTGCATTAAATTAAGGAATTGTCCTATATTTAGTGTTGACCAATATCCATTCTACAAATAATATTAATATTGCTATTATTATAAATGGGAGTCTTAGATAAATTGGGATATTAGATTCTGTTAATTCATAAGTGAATGAATTATATGCTTCTATTAACTCTTCTTTTGTTTCAGACTGTACATATAATCCTTTCGTAGAGTCAGCAATATCCCTCAACATTTTATCATCTAATGTGGAAACTGTATTGAGTCCAGGTAAACTTCCTCCACCCTTTGTAGCCACGCCTATTGTATTTACAGTGATTTGTTTACTCTCAACAAAATCAACAATTTTTTCAACTTCAGATTCTAAAGCAATATTTTCTTGTCCATCTGTTAAAAGAATAATGCTTCTTGATTTTTCAGATGAAGATATTGTGTTCGCAGAAGTTTTTAGAGCGTCCCCTATAGCAGTTCCGTGCACATTACTAATCTTAATATCTCTAATGGATTGAATAATTTTAGACTTACTTTTTGTTAATGGTAGTTCAACAAATCCTGCCCCTGAAAAAGAGACTACACCTACTCTACTATCTCCTCCTAATTTTTCAACAAACTCAATAGATGCTTCTTTAGCAGCTTCAAGTCTGTTAGGTTCAAAATCATTTGCAAGCATACTTCCTGAATTATCAATAGCTAAAATATAATCTGATGCATCAGATTGACCTAGGTACCACATAGTAGCCCCGGATACTGATAATATCAAGAATAATATTGACATTAACCTAATCATAAGTAAATATATATTCCTGGACAAAACAATGCCACCTGTAACTCTTTCTAATGCCTCAAAATTAGCGAATTTTATAGCCCTATTATGGACATATTTTAATGAATAAAAATGTATAATTATCAAAGTTGGTATTGCTAATAATAACCATAAATATTCTGCGTTTAAGAATGTTATCTCCATTTTTTTCTACTCCTCACAAAGAAACCTGCAATGTCTCTTTCGAAATCTTTATCTGTTTCCAATTCTAATGTATCTACTCCTGCTTTTTTAAATTCAGCTTTGGACTTATTTTTTATTTCATTAGACCTAATGTTATACGAGTTACTCAACATTTGGGGATCCACTAATAATTTGGTATCTGAAAATGGATCTTCTAATGTAATTTGGCCAGTATCATCTGGTAATTTATTATCTACAGGATCTCTAACCATAATTAAAAACAAGAAATCAAATTTTTTAGCAGCAATCTTAAAATGCGCCCTCCATGAATTATCTAAGCCAATGAAATCTGATACTAGAATAACTACTGAATTTCTTTCCAAATATTGATTCATAAATTTTAATGTTTTACCTAAATCAAAATTCCCCCCATAATTAACCGGGTTACTTAATTCTTTAATCATATTATAATAATGTCCCGGTCCCATACTTAGTGGCATAATTTTGTTGATTTTATCTGAAAACATAACCATACCTACACTATCTCCTGCCCTTAATATTGTAAAAGTTAATGAAGCAACAATTTCTGCAGCATATTCACATTTTAATTTGGCATGGGATGCAAACAACATACTATTACTAACATCAAATAAAAAGAATATTTTTGAATTTCTTTCTTCTTCCATAACTTTAATCAATGTTTCTCCAGCACGCATACTAGCTTTCCAATCAATATTACTTGCATCATCAATGTGAGTATAATTTCTATATCCTGAAAAATCTAATCCTTGCCCCTTAAATAAACTGGTATAGTTACCACTCAACTCAGATATCGTGTTCTTCTTAGTAAAGATCTCAAATTTCTTCACCATCGGTTTTAAGTTAAGTTTTAGTTCTTTCATTTTTATTTTTTAAAATGGAAGTCTGAAAATTTTAATTTTCTTCACTTTCATATCTTACCTTTAAGGGATTGGAACTTTTGCTAAAATCTCATCAATTATTCGCTCAGTCTTTATATTTTCTGACTGACCTTCATAATTAACAAGTATCCTATGCCTCATTACATCATATGCTACTGTTTTAACATGTTCAGGTACTACATAACTTTTCCCATGTAAAAAAGCTTCAGCTTTTGCAGCTATAAATAAACTAATAGATGCCCTGGGCGATACTCCAAAATCAATATACTTCCCTAATTTGATATTATATTTGTCGGGATTTCTTGTCGCGTCGGTTAATCTAACAATATATTTTTTAATTTTTTCATCTAAATATATTTCTTGAACTAGATCTTGCATTTCTAAAATCTCATTTTTTCGAATAACCGGTTTTAAGTTAAAAGATGAGAAATCTTTTATTGTCATATTTTCTTCTAAGATATAAACTTCTTCTTCCGGTGAAGGATATCCTATCAAAAGCTTAAACATAAACCTGTCTAATTCTGCCGCTGGTAAAGGATATGTTCCAATAGATTCAATTGGGTTTTGTGTGGCTAAAACAAAGAAGGGCCTTTCCATTTTAAAAGTTGTTTTACCAATTGTAACTTGACGTTCCTGCATCGCTTCTAATAAAGCTGATTGTACTTTCGGAGGTGATCTATTAATTTCATCTCCTAATATAAAATCACCAAAGATTGGGCCCTTTATTGTTGCAAAAGAACCATCCACTTTATTATTTGCTGTAACATCTCTGTAAACGGTTATACCTACTATATCTGTTGGTAATAAATCTGGTGTAAACTGTATTCTGCTAAACTGGGTAGATGTAATTGCAGCAAAACTTTTAACAAGTAAAGTTTTTGCAATACCTGGTACCCCTTCAATAAGAACGTGGCCATCACAGATAATGGCCCTAAACAGGCTGTTTACCATTATATCCTGGCCAACAACAGCTTTTTTCAACTCCTGTTTACCTTTATTAATTTTACCAAGATATTTGGATATTTGACCATCTAGCTTTTTATTTCCTTTATTTCTCATTACAATCACCTCTTTTTGGGAGGTTCCGAAAATATATTATTTTCTAGAACCTCTTTTTAAATAATATGAAACACATTTCATATTTTATTTAATTACACTTATCTCTTTTTTTTATTTTTTTTGAATAAATTTGGATTCTTAAACTTATTAATAGTATAAGGTATAAAATATGCACCCAATAAAACAATAACAAATATACTAATTCCAATTAATACGCCTTTACTATCAACAACAATATCTCTTTCTGGTGCTAATTGTTCAGTTTCTATTGCAGATATTAAATATTTGCACCCTTCAATTACCTCATTTAATAATCTTTGAGATTCTTCATAATTCTTTTTTAACATTTCTTCTTGTGCTTGTTCAACAACTTCTTCTAATTCTCTACAAATTGGATTTAATTGAAGCATATCTTGCACACTATTCACTGTTTCAGTTAAATTGTCCAGTGGTTCAATGTTAATTGTAGCAATATCCTGGGTAGATGGTTCTCCAACATCTGCTATGACATCAACTGAAAATGCTCCACTGATTAGATTAGTTTTTTTGATTATTAATCTTGTTTCTAGTTCTTCTCCTGCCACTAATAATCCAATAGTTACATCTTCAAATTCAAAATTAAGATTTTCTTCAGTACTAGTTGCACTTAACTCGATATCATTTAAGTCAGACTCACCAGAGTTTTTCAATATAACATTTGCAAGTACACTTTTATCAGGTAGTAATTCAACAGTACCTATGAATATTAATTGTAGATAACTCTGTTCTACTACTGGCACAATTCTTGTTTTCGAACTTCCTCCACCTCCTCCGCCACCACTACTTGTAGTGATAGTTGTAGGTGTAACTACTGTACTAACCTCTAAGCTTATATTATTTGAGTAGACACTAGAATAACTATCATTTGCTAAAAATCTAAATATTGCAATCCCATCAGAATTAGCCGGTGGGTTCATATCTATAGTATTATCATCATCAATTGTTAAGCCTAAAAAATCTCCATTTGCAATATATTCTACCGTATAATTAACAGTATCATCACTATCATCTTCCCTAAAGAAATTATCGAGATCAATCCAGTCTGAATAACCTCCTGTTAACTCAGTTCCTTTAATCTCATAATTAAATGTAATATCCTGAACATTTGGGGTTTTACTAGTATTAGTTGTTGTTAAATTTACTTCATATTGTAAATATCTTCCTTCTCCATTGGTTATACTGATTCCTGGTGTAGTAGTATAATCACCCCACGAAGCAGAACTTAAGTTAACTTCTGTTACAGCTGTTCTCATTCTTATGGCAACAGTTGTATCGGTAGGAGTAGATGCACTCCAACTTAGGGTTGTAACATTAGTTCTATCTTTGTGAGCTAATAAATCAACAGTATCAGAAATGTAAGTGCCATTCGTATAATATACTCCTGCACTTACTTCAGCTAGTGTTATATTTCCTGACTGTAATGTATTATTAGTTTGATTCAATGTCGCTCCACTAAAGTCAGATTCACTTGTCAGAACTTTTTGACCAAATAAGACTGGTTGATCCATATTTACAATTGTAAGATTCCAAGTAAATTCATCATTAGGATCAGACGCATTAGTCCCATCATTTACAACTAAAGTTATATTTTTAGTGCTTGCTTGTGTAAAATTAATAACATATGTCCAATAAGGAGTCACACTACATGTATTATTCTCTTGTAGAACATCTTCAAGATACCATGCACAACTCAGCGTATTTCCATCTGGATCACTGCTTGTTTGATTAAATATAAGTGTAATATTTTCATTTACACTAACTTGAGTCATAGAATCTGCAAATAAAGAAGCATTTCCAAGTTCTAACACTGTTGCTAATGTAGTTGTATTCTGATAAGGATTTATACTATCAATCTCTGGTGGTCTGTTACCTAATGCGATAGTCAAATTAAATACTGTTTGATCAACTTCTCCAGAAGGATCAGTTACATTAATTAAAATACTATAATTTCCCACTTGACCAGTTGTAGGTACAAAACTAATTGCACCATTAGATGTTGAAATATTAAATAGGGTTGAATTATCACCATAAGTTAAATCATCATTATCTGCATCTGTTGCATTTACACTATATGTAAATATCACATTTGAAGTAGCATTTTGATCTGATATATTATCTAGTACTGGAGCATCATTAGCATTAGTTACATTTAATGTTACGTTATAATCTGAATAAGTGATATCTGCACTATCATTTGCAAAGAATCTTATCACCATTATTCCTGACCAATCTCCAGGTAAGATATAATTTACACTAGAGTTTGCTTGGACTGTAACATTCACACCAGTTGTATTATCAGTTCCATCAATAGAAACCTGTTCATAACCATAAGTTAAATTATCTTTATTAGCATCCTCACAATTAACTTCATCACTATCATTGAAATATTGATCAAGTGTAATGTTGTTAAGTACATTACTCCCTTCATCCCATAGTACGCTAGTATAACTTGAAAATGATTGATTCACTTCTGGAATCCTATTTGTATTAGTTACCATAATTTCCCATGTTAGGTTATGGGATAGTCCTCCAATATCTGTTACATTTAATGTAACATTAATTGTACCATTATCACAAAATCCAGGTGTATACCACCATGAAACATTAGTGTTATTAACAGACTTGTTAAATAACCAAGTTTGAGTTAGTGTATCAAAACCTTCATGTGTTAAATCAGTATCTGTCGAATAATTATCATAAGTAAATGCCAGTGTAGCATTCTCAGCCACACTTGGGCTAAAAGAGGAAGGTACATATCCTGTGATATTTGGAGCATCATTAACGTTAGTTATATTCCAAACAACATTAATAGCATCAGAACTATCTCCAATTTGAGTTGAATTATCTTCAATAGTAATTTGAATTGTATAATTTTCAATAATTTTATTTGAATCCCACACATATTCTTCAGTTGGTGTAAAGTTAATCCATGAAGCACTATCATTATATTGTACTATTAATAAATTAAGTTTATGTATAAACACAAAATCTTCATGATCCTCATTGGTTTGTTCAGATTTAAAACCAAATTCCAGTGGGTAATCTCCATCAGGTGAATTACCTTGTATTAAATATGATGATGCATTATCTTCTGCAAATGTTAAAACTATTCCATCGGTGGGTGTTATGAATACAGGTGGCCCAGAGACTCCCATAATTCCAATGTCTCCTTCAAAAACAGGTTCTTCAACAACTTCTTCAGTAACATCTTCATCCACAATTGGATCCTCAACAACTTCCTCTTCAACAGGAATCTCTTCATCAACAGTTTCATTAATCTCTTCAATCACTTCATCAGGAACAACTTCAAAAGTTTCATTAACAACTTCTTCAACAACATCAGTCTCGTTATCATAAACAACAAGTCCAGTTATAGATGATTTAAAGAAATTAAATTCAGTATCAGGTACTGCAGCAAAGAAAAACATTCCAGCTACAAGTATCATCATTACAATAGCACCAACATTGTGATGGTGACTCATTTTAGCTTTTTCTTGATTAAGTTTAGCACTTTTTTTTGTTTCGATTTTGATATTCATTTCTTCAGGAACATACATCAATTCTTTATGGGGTAAAGTATGTTTTAGACTTGCACGTTGTTCTTCATTTAACATTTGTTCTTTATTAGTAATAGATTTAATCACCTTAGCAACATTATGTTCTTCACCTTTATAGATATAATAACATTTCTTAAGATATAATTTGTAAAGTTTAGTTAGGTGAGACTCAGTAACTTTCCCCTTCCCAATTTTACCATCCTCTATCCCTTCAAGTTTATTTATAATTTGGGTCTGTTTAATAAAATGAATGAGTTCTTCTTTTGAGCTACTTTCTCCACTGTATTTCATATCATACACTTTAGAAAAAATATTCATTAAAATTCCTTTAATAATAGGGTCCCCTTTTGTTTTAGGTAATAAAGCGACCAATTCTTTTCGGGTATAATGTTTATCGAAGTTAAACTTATAATTAATAATTCTAGTTACCATATTTGAAACTTGAACTAAAGCGTCTTTTTCACTCATTGATTTGAATTTTCTGTCTATTACTTTAAGAGTTTGATTTACTGTAGTAATTGCTCTAATTTTAGAACTTTCAATAGGAAGAATTACTCCTTTTTTCTTTGGTTTTGGTAAACCGAATTTTTTAAATTTCCAAGCCATTGTTCCAAACAATCCAATTATGATTATTGTTAATATATAAGGTATTGCATTTTTAAATATTTGCATAGGTGCGAAGAATTCACACGCCTCACAAGGTCCACCACAATCAACATTTTCTTCACAACTCAAAGTATCTTCACCAATTCTATGGCAATTCTGTACCCCATCATTACAACTTGCACATTCTTTATCACAAGGTCCACCACAATCTACTCCAGCTTCACCTTGATTCTGTACCCCATCATAACAAGTATAACACGCCTCACAAGGTCCACCACAATCTACTTGTTCTTCTCCATTGTTCTTAAACCCATCATAACAAGTAGCAATATAACTACATTCTTCTAATTCTGAAGGTGGATTTAATTCTACTCTACAATCTGCTAAATCAACACATTTTCTTATCCTAGTTTGAGTTAATGGATTACATTTACCCCAACCACCACAGTAATAATAATTATCACATTCAACCCTTTTTCCACCCGTACTAGTTGAGGGATTTACACTACTTGTAGAAGTTTCTACTTGATTTATTGTTATAGTAACGTTATTACTATCATCTGTTGCACTAGCTATATCTACTACCTTAAAATAAACATTTTCCTCACCATAAAAAGAAGCATAAGGCTCAAAGTTTACTTCATAAGTATCCTGATCTACATTAACCCTTACATCACTAGGTGTTTCTATATATACCCTTTCAAAAGAGATCGAATCTCCAAATTCAAGATCTGGATCTGTCGCATAATTAGATAAACTCTCCATAGTATATGTACTTCCCTGATTCCACGTTAGATCATCTAATGTTGTATTAAAATAAGGCGCCCTATTAACATCCTCTACGATGAGGTTCCAAGAAGGTAATGTAGCGGATAAGCTTCCATCTGATACACTCACACTCACACTATAATTACCTGCATTTGAATAATTACCTGTAAAAGTATATGAACTACTATTTAGATAAGCAGGAGCATTTAATGATTTATTTTCAACTAAGATAATAGAACCATTTAAGTTCCAAGTTATCGTTAAATTAGTTTGTTGTCCGTCTGTAAAACTTACTGCGAATGTCTGATTTTGTTCTTCAGTTATTGTAGGTGAACTAGCTATAGTCGGACTAGCCGTTTGAATACTTGGTGCAGTATTAGCATAACTCGCAGTTAATGTAACATTATTGCTACTCACATTAAAATCTTCGTCAGAAGCAGTGAAAACAGTATATTCCGTTCCATTCCATCTAGAATCTGCTATCATTGTTGCAATTTCACCATTAAATGTAATATTAATATTGGGATTATCATCTGCTGTTGCATCATATGTTAGATTATCTTCATTGGGATCTGAAAAGTATTGACTCAAATTAATAGTATTTGAACTTCCCATATCCCATGTTTGGTTTGGGATATCTGTAACTAATGTAGGGGGTAAATTTCCCACAACAAAAGAACCCTGAACGCTAACTGCAACTATTTGATAACATGTAATTGTTAAAGCCATAACTAACATAATCAAAATTACACTTCCTTTTGTTATATTTGGTATCATTTTAGTTTTTCAGCAAGTTTCTTTAAACCATCTTTTGTACAAAATAATGTTTTTTTATCGTCTACAAACAGACCATATTCATAATTTTCCATTATCTGCATATGTGAACTTATTGTTCTTGGATCTTTTTTTAGTTTATTAGCAACTTCTCTAACGCTTACACAACCATAAGCTCTTTTTTTAGCTAACACTTCAACTTCTTTTCTTATATCCAGGTTTTCTTTAAGATAATCACGCATATGTATCACATATTTAAGTTGATATTGACTTTTTTTAGTCATTAAAAACTTTTTTAAGTATAATAAACATAATTTAAGCAAATTTACTTAAATTTAAGCAAATATTACTCTATTTATGTCTATAAATACATATTCGTGTTTTAACCTTTATATATTTTTGCTTTTTTAGCAAAAACGCCAAAAATTCCAAAGGGATTTTTAAGCGTCTTTTGTTTTTCCTCCTTTTTTTGACACTTTTTTCTTTACTTTTTTACCAACTTTCACTTTCTTTTTACTATTCACCTTCTTTTTCCCAAATAATTTGAAAAATAACGCTGCTAAGCATAATGCAATTATCACAGATACTCCAATTAATTCTGAAGGACTCATATTCTCTTTTACAGGTTCCACCACTATTATCTTTAACGGGATGTCACAAAATCTTATGTTTGTAGAAACTCCACCCTCCTTTTCTTGAGGTAAACACTCTACACAGAAATTATACTGATAATCACCTAAAGGAAGACGTCTTGGGGCTTTTATCATCCCCTCTACTAATTTCCTACTCCCTTTACTCACAATAATATCCTCTTCTAACTCTATCTTAAAATCATTTTGAGTTAAACCAACATTACATATTAAATTATCTTCAGAATGATGTCCTTGTATCTGGAAATCAAATAGGGTTTCCCCTCCCTGTGCAACCTCTACACTTGTTGGTGTTGAGACAGCATAGTTTGCATATACACCTGGTAAAATTAACATTACCATTAAAAATAAAATCATTTTTTTCATTTTATCACCTTATATTTTTCTCTTATTTTATCAATATTATTTTGATTTATATCATTAAGAATTAATTTAATTTGGATCAGAAAAGTTTCTGCCTTTTCCACCATATCTTTTGAAGAACATTCACTTAAATCTAAGTCCTCTTTCGAAGTTACATAATATTGTTTATCTACTCTTTCTTTCTTTGAATAGGATATAATATCAAATAACTCATTTTTTTCTAACAATTTTTTTAATAATATTATTGAACCAGTATGATTCTCACACTTGATTCCGATTTTAAAAAGTAGTGCAGTTAAAGAATTATACATAGCATAATATGCCATTGAGACAGAATTTTCATAAAGGTTATTTTCTAATAGAATTTTAGATGATTTTAAGCAATTATCTGCTTTTTCTAAATAGGACTTACATATATTTGTAGAGGGTTCAACTAGAATTAATTTATTTTCTTCTTTTAATTTATTCAAGAAAGATTTTTTCATAGAATCCCTCCAAATCTTTTAATATGATATGATTTTTTACAATTTCTTTAATTAAATTATCTGTTGGATCAAAAGTCCCTATTTTTACATTGATTTTAGAATTAAGGGACTCCAGATCTTTTTTGATATTTTTGTCCTTTGTTTCAACATATATATCAATATCACTATTTTTATTAGCTTTAAATTTGGCATAGGAACCAAATAAAATAACCATGTTTTTACTTTTGTTTAATATATCTTCTATGATTATATTTAGTTCAGGATATTGATTTAATAATTTAATAAATTTGTACCTTTCAGCATTAAATATATAATTTTTTGCTTTCAAATTCTTTTTAATAAAAAAAGTTTTATTTTTCCCTTCTATCTTATAATCTATTATATTATCTTTTAGTAGTTCATTCAATCTTCTTGAAATTGTTGAATGTGATTCAGAAAGTTTTTTAGCTATCGCTCTTAAATGCAAATCTTCATTTAGTAAAATCAAGATAATTTCTAATTCTATATTGTCTCTTTTTTGAACCATATGTACCATTTTTGAAACATTAGTATTTAAATCTTTAGATTTAAATAGTTTCCCCTCCACTAAATAACTTAACTTTCATATAACTAGAAACAGAAATGCCTAATTTCTTTGCAGCTTCCTCTACCTTAACCTTCTCCTCACTACTCAAATACACGTGCACCATTTTTTTGTTTGTAGCCATTTTAACTTATCGTGATAGTCATAGTTGTATTATATGTTCCAACGCTTAGATTAGCAGGAGGATGGATATGGAAGTAAGTATTAGTGCTAGCATTTGTGTTATCACAAACACTAGAATTACATACTACCATATTAGGAGTAAATTCTTTAGGAGTAGCATTTAGATATACTAGCGCTAAATTATCAGTATCATCATCAATTGATATATCATCATCAATTCCAAAGTCTGTATTATTTAGTACCCAAGTCATATTAGGTCCAACAAAGTCACTAGCACTCCAATTCATACTTAGATTCAGATTACCCCAATTTGTTGCAATATAAGCAGTAGTACCATTATTCCATGTACCTATGCTAATATACTCTCCACCTAATGTTACATTAGTAGAATAATTTATACTTCTTACAGTACCATAAGTAAAGTTAGTTAGATTTTGTGAGTTAAATCCTTCATCTGTAGCATTAACTATCATTTTCCACAGTCCGCCTAACTCCCAGAAGTAAGGCATTTCAGAGCTTCCGTTAAATCCATAATAAAATTCAGTGCTTGAAATATCTTCAATATAACTTAACGTCTTACTATAACTATAATTATCAATACTACATCCTTCAAACGTATCTAAGTTACAAATATAAGCAATGATTGATTGATTTGTAGCTCCATCAATATCCTTAACTCTAACCCTTATAGAAGCATCAGCAGTAGTGCCTGCGATAGGGGTTAACTCATACCTATCATAAGCTAGACCATTATCTGTAATCTCTACTAAAGAAATATTTATCTCTGAATTAGAGATAATAATCGAATCATTATACCACGAAGTATCTCCTACTGCTAAACATGATAAACTCCAATTCTGACCTTTAGTTGTATTTCCAGAAGTTAAATTAGCAACATTAGATTCAACTGCGTTTGCAAATCCTGTACTAGTTCCACTTAATTGCAAATTTCCATTCCAATACCATCTATAATTATAATCAATATCATCACCTTCTTCGTCGGTAGCATTACAATAACCATACAATGTTTCATTTGTATAAGCAACAGTATTGTTAATATTAGCAGAGACAGTTACTGGTGGAGTGGATAAAACATTTAATGTCACATTATTCCAATCTAATTCATATCCTTCACCATCATAAGCAACAACTGAACAAGTCCAATTATCATTTACAGATGTATTCACATTACTTAATGTGGTTATCAAATTTAATGTACCTTGTGTAAATGAATCACCCTGTCCAGAGAAATTTTCCACACCATTTTTATACCATGTATAGTTACCAGATACATTATCTAGATTAGCATCACTAATAGTAGCATAACAGCTGATATCTTCATTAGATAGGTTAGTTAATAATGAAGAATTAATAATCAACTCTTCAGTATTCGGTCTGGTATTTTCGATAGATACAGAAACATTTGTACTCCATGTTGAGTTTAACAAACCATCATTTGCTTTACAACTTAGTTTCCACTCTTCACTCTTTAAAGTTAAATCAGAAGTTATATTATAAACATTAATCTCATTTGCAGGTGGACCAGATACGTTATAGATACTAGAGACATTCAAAGTTCCATCCTTATACCATTTATAATAATATGTCACATTATCACTTTCTATATCACTTGAATTACAATAACCTAGCAGAGTATCATTAGTATAAGCTAAAGATGGACTTTGAGGGTCTATCCTGGAAGATGAACTAGGTGGTGCATTAATAATTAACATTGTAACATTATTCCAGTCTCCTTCATACACATAAGAATCATAAGCTTGAACTGAACAAGTCCAATTATCTCCAACAGAGGTACTTCCATAACCCATTGTTGTAATTAGAGTTGAAACACTAGGTGAAACGCTTGCAACCTGTCCACTTGTTATCTCAACAGAATTGTTAAACCAAGTATAATTAACAGACACTAAAGTATCATCATCTACAGTAGCATAACAACTCAAAGTTTCATTTGTATAATTCTGATTAGCGCTAATTGATACTGTTGTTGTGTTAGGTAATTTATTTAGTATAGTTATATTATCACTAGCATTGTTCCAATCCCCTTCATATACACTACCATCATAAGCTTGCACCGAACAAGTCCAATCATCACCAAAGGTCGTATTAATTGAATCCAGTGTTGAAATTAAACTAGTTACATTCTGTGTAATTCCAGCAGTAATTCCACTTATATTCTCAATATTATCTTTATACCAAGTATAATTTATTGTTAATGTATCTCCATCAGTATCTTCAACATTGGCATAACATGTTAAATTATCATCGCTATAATTAGTTAACGCAGTTGAATTTAACACAACTAAAGTTGTATTAGGTGCAAAGTTACCCTCTCCAATTGAATATGAAGTAAACTGAGTAACATTAAACACATAAGTATCTGCATCTGTTAGCTCTGTACAAATAGCAGAACTACATAGCGCCCCATTTCTATAAGGCGCTCTTGAACTCAAACCAAATGAGTCTGTGTTGTAGAGTGTTAGTTCTGCTGATGTGTTTAAGTCAGAGTTAGCATCAGAACTAACCGTTATGTTATTAATTGTAATATTAATTAAGTTTTGGAAATCAATTGAATTGTTTGTTGTTTGTGTAACATCATTATAAACAATCCTTCCAAATGAATTATTTCTTGCAATCATAAAGGGACTATTAAATGTAGCAGATGAAATATCGATGGTATCTTGGAATTCAATTACTATTGTTCCATTCTGACCAGAATTACCTCCATCATAATTTCCAGTACCTCCAGAAGCACCAATTGTTCCAGTTAATGAAATGGCACCTGCCTGAATATGAGAACGTCCACCAGCTCCACCGCCACCTTGACCATTCCCACCATTAAGTAAGATATCACCAGATCCTGAAACATTATCTGAAATTATCCATATACTTCCTCCGGAAGATCCTCCTGAATAGTCCCCTACTCCAGAGGTCCCAATTGAACCACTTGCATTAATAGTCCCATCAATAATTAAAGTATTAGCATTAATCTTGATAGCTCCTGCTCCTGATGGGGAATCTATATTACATATACTTCCAGGTCCAGAACCAAGATAAGCAGGTTCCAAAAAGTCCCCATATTTTTCCCCTCCTGTTGTAGTCGAATTTCCTCCTAAACCACCATAACCTGCACCTCCAGTACCTCCATTATCTCCAGGTTTAATAGTAGTACCATAACCAAAATCTTTTGAAAAACCTAATTCTACAACACTTATAGAACCTCCAGCAGCTATATTTAATATATCTGCAGTTATAGAACCTCCCGAACCATAATAATTCTTAGTTAATGATGCAGAATCGGAAGGATTAGAATATGGATTTCCATCCAACATCAAAGATCCCCCATTTAAAATAGTTAAATTTCCAAAGGCATAACTAAGATTATTTCCAATAGTCAAGCTATTTGTAAGGGTAAAATTCTGTAGTAAATATTCAGGAAATGCTATTGTTCCTGCAAACCCTCTCAATACAGAAATACCTCCACCACTATTTAGTTGACCACCTTCCACATATAAATTTCCAGTATATTCATAATTACTAACATTAACTAAACTTATTCTTCCACCTCCTCCGGCGCCACCATCATTAGTTGTGCAAGATACGGATCCAGGACCACCTTTGGCAGAGATACTTCCAGAACCACTAAAGGTTTGAGCAATTATCCATATACTTCCACCTGAACCCCCTCCACGATTATCAAAGGTTCTATATCCTTTATTACCATCTACTTCAATAGTTCCAACTATATCCACAGTATCTTGAGCAATTATTTTTACTATTCCGCCTCCTTGACCACCAGTTGCTCTAGTTCCCTGAGAACCTCCACTACCAAATTCAATTGGTGAAGAGGAGTCCCCGTATAATTGTGCGGATTCTATACTTGTTGTTTTACCCCCATAACCTCCATGACTAGCTCCAGGGGCACTACAACCCATGCCACAATTAGCAGCAGCACCCAAACCATAACCTGCAGTATATCCCAAACTATTTGTATTTATGATACCTCCATCTGTAACATTAAGATTTTCTATATTCAATGTTATATTACCTGCAGTTATATTGCCTCCAGATAATATAGTTAAGTTTCCAGAAATATTTACCACAACACTTGTACCATGATTATTAATAGTGGATATGTTTATTATACTTCCAGCACTTCCAATCCATATATTCTCAACAGAACTCAATACCTCTCCATCTGAAACCGTATATGTTGTATTTAACATACAACCAGATTCATAATTTAGTGGAGCCCATTCAGGGCACACTGTAGGTTCAGCAAGTATTGTAACTTCACTTGAACAAATCTCGCTACCAACATCACTAAGATCATCAGGCGTAACACACATACTATACAGATTACCTGCAGTTGTTTCATTAGAAACTAGTTTCGTTCTAGAACCATTATATAATTCAAGTATTTGTTCAGATGATAAGGTTTTATTCCAAACCTGTACTTGATCGATCTGACCTTTGAAATCAAAGGCAGCCCCACTAGAATGATCCCTCGAACCAATTAAAATATTAGTTGATTCCCATAAATTAAAACCATCCAAAGATGAAATATTTGTAGTATTCTTTTTAATTCCGTCTACATAAATTGACATATTAACATCCCTATCTGCACTAGCACAAACATGATGCCACAGTCCATCTTTAGTATCAACATTAGACTTAATAATATATTCATCTCCACCTTCATTTGAAATTCCTACTGTTGGAACATCATTGTATAAATAGATTCCAAACCCATCATCTTCAGTTAAGTGCCCTCTTCCGTAAATTGACCCATAGAATACTCCAGAATAACTATCTTGTTGAGATGTTGGATGTCTAATCCATGCACATGCAGTTTGATCATTAGTTCCAATTTCTAAATCAGGACTATCACCCAGAACAATTCCATGCATTACACCATCAAATTCATAACATCCTGAACCATCATAACCAGAATTACAGCTTGCATTATAGACTCCACCTGTTATGTTACCATCATTTCTGTAAGTTGAATAATCACTAGTATTTGTTGAATTTGAATCTGAATCAAATGGCATATTCAAAACATTCCATGAACTTCCATTAACTCTCCAATCTGTAATATTATAAACTAAGTCTGAATCAATATCTGTTGTTGTAATATAACCAGTTAAATTCTGATTACTATCATTAGTAGAAATATTAGTTGAATTCAATACAACAGAACTAACATTAGGCGCAGAATTATTCACCACAAATGATTGTATTCCAGTATAGTTCCAATTTCCAGAGGTATCATTACCCCAGAATGCCCAACCTACAGTTGAACCTCTAGTTAAATTGATTGTTAAGTTATACTGTGCAACGCTTTGTGCTCCTGAACTTAACCAACTTGAACTTGCACTACTATTTACAAAGCTACCAGATAAATTGTGACTAAATATCCACTGACTCATTGCATTCTCATCTACAAATGAAGCATTAAAGGAAACAACTGAACCATATTTAGGCGCAGAATCATTATACACATAATTAGTTGAATTAGGACTTATAACATCAACAACAACCTCTCCACCTCGAACAACACTTTCATTAATCAAATAAGCAACCGACTCAGTATTATCTGAACTAAATTCAGCTTGATACTGCACAAAATTAGCATCTGAAATTTCAATCACATCAGAATCATTCGCCTTACCTTGGTCAGTCCAATCACTCCAATTAATGTGATATGAACCTAGGTTGTAAAGGTTTTGGATTTCTGGTTGTGAGAGTGTTCTGTTGTATAATCTATATTCATCTAATGAACCTTCCCACTCGAAATTGTTATCGTTTCTAATCCCAATAAGAACATCTAAATCATATTTAGGATTCATGGTCCATGTGCCAGTTAAAACATTTTCACCATCAATATAAGCATCATATGTAGTAGGTGTTGCTACAAATGTTACATGAGACCATTGTTCAAATGGGATAATCTTTGTAGAGCATCCAATACTTGATGCATCATCTCTTATCTGTAAAGTTCCATCTATTCCACTACATATAGAAGCATGGTTACCTACAGCATATAAACTCCATCCACTATAACCTGCATTTCTTGTTATTAATTGATTAATTGAATCTGTGGGCGTAGTTCTCCAAACCCACATTGAATATGTGAATGTATTTAAATTTATTGCACTATCATTTCCTAAATTAATATAATCATTGTTCCTTTCAAAATGATAACCTTTGCCTACAATACCATCACTTTCTGTTGCATCATTCAATCCACCTACTTTCGTTCCATTGATTGTTCCTTTCTCACCAAAGGCAATTGTAGAATTATCATTATTAAATCCAAATATCTCAACTAAACCACTATCGGAGATATTGTACGAACTAGCAGTTCTTGTCTTCAAAGTCACATTAGCATTCCCATGCTGTGAAAGTCCTACTTTGTAAAGGTCATTTACTTCTGAAACATTTAGTGAACGATTATAAATTAAGACTTCGTCTATTGAACCATTGAAGAAATATGCTTCAGGAGAATTAACATGTCTCCCTATCATTACTGCCTCAGAGTTAGGGGAATTAGAATGTGAATCAGTCATAGATTCTCCAACACCATTTATATATAAATTAACTTCATCTGTTGAATCTACAAAAGTAGCCATTACATATGTCCAACTACCCTCAGAAGGTATTGTTGCTGTCGATATTGATTCTGCGAAACCCGACCAAGACTCAAGTGCAAGTTGACCTCCTGAACGAACTACGAATCTCCACCCACTTCCAACACCATAGGTGTGTTTTGTAACAATATGACCTGTACCACCTTCCCACTTAATCCATGCTCCAATAGTAAAATCATCCACAAGATCAAGACTTGAATCATCTGCAATACTAATATAATCATCAACACCATCAAATCTCATAGCTTTCGAACTTAAACCAGAACTATTAGTAGGGTTACCACCTATTGTACCATGGTTATTACTTTTCTTATCAGCAGTATTATTGCTTCCAAACTTATCATCTAAACTCCAATAAGAAATTAAATTACTATTATTCAAGTTAATTCCAGCATCACATGAAACAGAACCATTACTACAATTATAATCATCAACACCGTATAAGGCTGAATCAGCAACTTCAAAGCTTAAATTAAACGCAATAGCAGTTGAATTATAATACACAGTTGAATTATACGACTTTTGTTTCCTCATATAACTATACCATTCAGTCTGATTGATATTTCCAGAGGTATCATTAGCAAACCAGTAATAATCATAATCCCATGATGATAAATTGCTCAAATTAATCATATAAGTTGAACCTACATTATCACTCACAGCATAATCATAACCATCCAAGTGTAAGATTACAGAACTTATTGCAGTTTCATCAACAACACTTGCATTAAACTGATACAAATTAGTTGAATTAACCGAATTATTCACAGGTGAAATAACAAGGGAAGTAATATTAGGAGTAATAATATCAATCACAGCAACAGATTGAACAATCAATCCAGATGAATTAACTTCATCTCCAACCGCTTCATAGTCAAGCGCCTTAACACCTAACGTCCAATTGTCCCCAATAGTAGTCTGAGAACTATTCATCGTATGTCCACCAGCAACACTTGCCCAGTAGAGTTGAGAAATTTCAGACGTACTTAATGTTCTATTCCAGATTTGGACTTCATCAATTGTTCCATTAAAGAAATAAGCTGGTGAAGGTGAAGAAGATATACTTTTTCCTATATGTATTTCACTACCTCCATCTTCAGCTGAACCAGTATAAGTAGAGATTATTGTATCCTCTCCATTCAGATATAGATTAGAAGTTGTTCCAGAACGAACCATAGCTACAAAGTACCATTTATCAATATCAGGAACAAAAGTACCATCACCCCATGCTACTCCATCATATACAATCTTTAATTGACCCCCACTAATTGGGGCTTGTATAGCAATACCTAATCCTTGTTTTGTGGCATCTCCAGGTTCTATATTTACCGTTACCATCCTTTGGGTACTTGCTGAACCCACATTTCTATGGTTGAACCATCCAGTTACTGTAAAATTAGCACCTTGATCTATTGAACTACTTGCATTGATATAATCACCAACACCATCAAATCCATACGATCCACCTATAACATAATTTGTCTTATTCTGAACAGAACCATTATTCATACCATCATTATTACCATAATAATCAAGAGTATCATTATTCAAAGGATAGTAAGCAACAAGTCCATCAGTAATTAGTGAAGTAGCATTAAGCACACCATTCTTATACCAATTATAAGCGTAAGTTAAATTATCTAAATCAGCGTCTGTTGAAACAACATACCCAGTTAAATTATCACTTGTTAAATTACTAACAGATGTCGAATTCAAAACAACTGAACTAACCAAAGGGGCAGTATTCAAAATAGTAACATTAGTAGAACAAACAGTAGAACCAACATCACTTAAATCATCAGGTGTAACACACATAGACCATAGTTCACCTTTTGCAGTCTCATTAGAAACAAAATTAGTTCTAGTTCCATTATACAAGTTAAGAACTTCTGAAGAAGATAATGCTCTATCAAAGATTTGTACATTGTCTATTGAACCTTGGAAATACTCTGTAGCAGAGCTACCTTTTCTTCCTAAGTATAAATTTGTTGAAGTTGAAGCAATATCTATTGAATGAGGATTAGTTTGGATTAAAACGCCATCAAAATATAGTGAAATATTATCTTCAGTTTTAACTCCAGTTAATAAGTGCCAATTATTATCTGTTTTAGATTTACTAGCTGTGGTAGAAGATCCACCGTTACCTATCTTGAATTGGTAATAATTACTCCCTGAATATTCAAATTGTATTATTTTCCAACCACTATCCTGAGCATAGCCATCCCCTTTACCAATTATTTGAGTTCCTGCTCCACCAGTTAAAGTTTCTGTTCCTTTTACCCATGTAGAAACAGAGAAATCATTACCTGCTCCTTCAAAGTCAAAATTATTAGAACTTCCAACATCAATCATATCATTACTTCCATCAAATTCATAACACGCTGAACCATCATAACCAGAATTACAAGATGAATTGTATGTTGCACCATTAACAATTCCATCATTTGAATAAGTAGAATAATCCGAAGTATTAGTTGAATTAGACGAAGAATCAAATGGCATATTCAAAACAGCAACCGATGCACCATTAACTCTCCAGTCTGTAATATTATAAACAGAATCTAAATCTAAATCAGTAGCACTTACATAACCAGTCAAATTATCAGTAGTATAATTATCAGAAGAAGTCATATTCAGACTAACGCTAACTGTAGGTATATAATTAAGAACACTAAGTGAACTTGAATTAAGCTCACTACTCCAACTAGAACTATCTCCTGCTTTAACACCAAGCGTCCAATTGTCCCCAACAGATGTTTGAGAACTATTCATCGTATGACCTTTAGCAACTCCAGCCCAGTATAACTGAGATACTTCAGTAATATTAAGACTTCTATTAAAGATATGGATTTCATCTAACTCTCCATCAAAGTTGATAACGCCCACTTCTCTTGAACCTACATGTATATCCATACTATTATCTACATTTTCGGAATCAGTATCTGTTATACCTCCAAGAACACCATCAACATAAACTTTTGCGGTTGTACTTTCATATACTGCCACTGTATGGTGCCATTGACCATCATTCCAAGCACCTTCATTTCTTGCATCACCATATGTTGAAGAACCTCCATCTGAAACTATGAATCTTACACCATCAATTGTCATATCATCCCAGCCAAACATCCATCCTGCATTTGAAGTTGGGCTACCTGCTATTTTTGTTATGAAATATCCATCAGCTGTTGCAGATGTTTTAAACCATACTGAAACTGCAAAATCACTCGTACCGGTATCAAAAACATTATTATCCGATATATTAACGTAACTACTCCCATCAAACTCATAAGAACCACCAATAGCATAACTCGTTTTATTCTGCACAGCACCAGTTACAGCACCATCATTCGAACCATAATAATCAAGCGTATCATTATTCAGAGGATAGTACGAAACTAACCCATCAGTAATTAATGAAGTAGCATTCAAAACAGAATCTTTATACCAAGTATAAGCTAAAGTTACATTAGGACTATTACCTGCAGTATAACTAACATAACCAGTCAAGTTATCTACTGTATAATTATTAATTGAAGTAGCATTCAAAACAACAGAACTAACTTCAGGACCAACACTAATAACAATCACTGTTGCATTATTCCAATCATTTTCATTTGCATTTCCATCTATAGCAATAACTGAACAAGTCCATTCCTCTCCACCACTAGTACTAGATGAACTTAAAGTATTAATTAAAGTTGAAGAACCATTGGAAACCCCAGTTTTCACACCAGCAGAATCAAATGCACCATTATTATACCAAGTATAATTAACTTCAACAGTTACATTATCTAAATCAACAACAGTAGCGTAACATTTCAAATCTTCACTACTTAAATTACCTAAAGTATCAGTTAATATTGAAACAGCAGTAGTGTTTGGCTTCAAGGTATATACAGTTGCTTGCGATTGAGTACTTGACCAAACATTATTTGTATCATTAGCATACCATTTTCCAATTATGATCCCTTCCCACACAGAAACATTTTTTACCACAGACACACTAGTAGGACTGCTCCATGCAGTAGTACTATCATTTACCCAATCTGTACTATTATAATAACTAAAGATATAATGACTTCCTTCTACATTATCAGTCAGAGTAATATTGAAATATATTTGTTCACCTGGGTCAGTCTCATTAGTCAAATTTGTTAAGATATTACTAAACTGGGGGGGATTAATATCTTCATTTACATCAAGAGTCATATATACATTATCCCCTTCTAATGCCCTTAATCTCTTTGTTCCTGAAAATGAAGTAGCAGTAGTTCTAACAACCAAGTCTCCATGATATTCATTAGTATTTACGCCAGTTTCTGTTACAAATACTTTTAATTGTTTATTTGAATTTTCACTTGTTAATCTAACAGTTAATCTATCAACAACAGAAGCAGAACCTCCACTTCCAGTTAGATTAATATATAGTTTACTATTTATCCCAGCAACATTTAAGTCTCCACTTCCAGTGTAAGAAACAGTACCTTGTGATACTCCACCCGAATAATCCGAACTATTTGTAACCTTAAGTGAAGATTGAGTAAACGTCTTCACACCGCTATTATCCCCTTGTATTAAATAAGATTGCCCTACAGCACTCCCTCCTGCCTCATTAGTCTGAGCTCCAATAATTATATCATCATAACCGTCACCGTTTACATCTCCAGCGTATGATACTGACCTGCCTGATTCATCCCACTTAGCTTCTCCAATAAAACTAGCATTAGCATTACTTAAGCCCATGTCCTGTGTTAGACCATCGGTACTTCCATAGATTAAATAAGATTTTCCAGAATTAGGGTCCCCATCATTATTCTTGTAAGCCCCAATAATTATATCATCATAACCGTCACCGTTTACATCTCCTGCGTAGGATACTGAATAGCCTGATTCATCAGTATCAGCTTCACCGATGAAACTAGCGTTAGCATTGCTTAAGCTCATATTTTGAGTTAAACCAGTTCCACCATAGATTAAGTAGGATTGTCCAAAATCAAGACTCCCCCCTTCATCATTATAAGGAGCTCCAATAATTAAATCATCATAACCATCTCCGTTTACGTCTCCTGCGTAGGATACTGAATAGCCTGACCAATCATTTACATTTTCTCCTATGAAACTAGCGTTTGCATTGCTTAAGTCCATATCTTGAGTGAGGCAAGTTCCACCATAGATTAAGTGGGATTGTCCTGAAGTACTTCCTGCCCCATCTGCGGTAGGAGCTCCAATAATTATATCATCATAACCGTCACCGTTTACATCTCCTGCGTATGAGACTGAATAGCCTGCTTGGTCACCTCCATTTTCTCCTATGAAACTAGCATTTGCATTACTTAAGTTCATATCTTGAGTTAGACCAGTTCCTCCATAGATTAAGTAGGATTGTCCTACGGAAATTCCAGTTTCGTCATTAGCAGGAGCTCCAATGATTATATCATCATAACCGTCTCCGTTTACGTCACCAGCGTAGGATACTGAATAGCCTGAACTATCATATTGAACTTCTCCTATGAAACTAGCATTTGCATTACTTAAGTTCATATCTTGAGTTAGACCAGTTCCACCATAGATTAGATAAGTTTTTCCTGCAGTACCTCCCCCTTCATCATTATAAGTAGCTCCAATAATTATATCATCATAACCGTCACCGTTTACATCTCCTGCGTAGGATACTGAATAGCCTGATTGGTCTCCATAATCTCCCCCTATAAAACTAGCATTTGCATTACTTAAATTCATGTCCTGTGTTAGACCAGCTTCACCATAAATTAAATAAGATTCTCCTTTTGCACTATTTGCCTGATAGGCTCCAATAATTAAATCATCATAACCGTCACCGTTTACATCTCCTGCGTAGGATACTGACCATCCTGAATAACCACCTGAATTTTCTTCTCCTATGAAACTAGCATCAGCTTGACTTAAATTCATATCTCGGAATAATCCTGTGGCTAAAGTCTTAGTAGTTGAATTAATACAAGTTACATTATCACAAGCTTCACAAGTGAACACTTTAGTTCCAGCTGTAGAAAAATTTATTGTCCAATTACCAAATCCTGATTGTCCTGAAACAACTTCAGTTCCGATATAAGAACCACCATCATATAAACTAATATTATCTAAATCATTTGAAACTATTGTTATTGCAGAACAATTAATAATATATCCTACTCCATTGCCCCATCCAGTATGATTATTAGTCCAAGATGGAGTTGGACTAACAAAGCTAACTGTAACACCAGAGTCAGCCGTAAAACTATAATGGTAACCAATATCTACTGTTCCTGAATCAAACTCATTTCCAGTATAATAATTATCTAATCCCAAATTAGCAGCAGTATCAGAGCCTGCATCAGTAGAAGATGATGAACCTAAAATGAAGTATGAACCATTAGCAGCAGTATCAAAAGGGGAACTAGCTAAAGCAACCGCATTACCTCCTTTTGTAACACCTAAAACATCTCCAGTTCCAGTATTATTAAAGTAAGCATTGTAATTAATATTTAAATCGCCAGTTGTATTTACA